>Ga0310830_100952_pt1 | contig 16268 bp, 17 predicted proteins | sample WT_ome_5_FD_201301 | JGI IMG/M metagenome (GOLD analysis project Ga0310830, IMG submission 201301) | Sorghum-adapted microbial communities enriched on wild type (WT) sorghum from Joint BioEnergy Institute, Emeryville, California, United... ...
CCGCGAGCGTTGGGAAGGTGGCGTCGGCCGACAGCTGCCCGCTTGGACCGATGCCAACGGTGAACAGGCCCTCAGCCCGCGCGGCTGCCACACCGATGTCGGAGTCCTCGATCGCCACGGCCCGCTCCGCTCGCACCCCGAGTAGGCTGCATGCCCGCCGGTAGACGTCCGGTGCGGGCTTGTTCCGGTGCACTTGGTCGGCTCCGACGATCACCGCGAAGTATCTGGCCAGTCCGGCGGCGTCGAGGTGCCGCTCGACGATCGATGTGGGGCTGTTGGACGCGACTGCAATCGGGCACGTCGTGTGCAGGGCTCGGACGAGGTCGTGCGCGCCAGGGAGCACGGTGATCGGCTTCCCGGCGTTAGAGGCGATCAGGTTGGTGAGCTGAGCGGCTAACTCGTGTGCGGGTGCGGTCCGGTCGAGAAGGTGCGCCAGGGCGTGGCCGAGATCGTTGAATCCGACCGTGGCCAGGTACCGGCGGTCGTGGCGGTCGAGCGTGCGCCCCCAGTACGCGAACAGCGCATCGTAGGCGCGGTCCCACACACCGGCGGTGGATACGAGGACCCCATCGAAGTCGAACACGACCCCGACGAACGGCACCGCTGTATGCGAACTCATTGGGCGCTCGCCCTCTCGCTTAACAGATAGATGAGCCCTTGCGTATGCCTGAGGACGTGCCTGAGGTCGTTGTGCAGGCGTTGCGCGAGTGCAGCGCCACCGGGTTGGGCTGGGTCTCGCCGGTATGAGGCGATCTCACGGGTCAGGACGAGGACGGCCGATACCCAGAATGCGGCCCTTCTGTGAGGGTCGTCGCCGAGATGGTCAAGGATCTGGCGCCGATTGCTTTCGGCGGACAGGTATACCCACAGCTTGGCGAGGTCATACCCTGCCGGCCGCCATGCCGTGAACTCGAAATCAATCAATGTCGGGTTGGTCGGCGGCTCGAGCGCGTTGCCCAGGTGCGCGTCGCCGTGCTCGACCTGAACCGGCACGGACGCGAGGTCGTGCAGTTGGACCAGGGATTCGCGCTCATCATGGCCGAGCAGGGGATGGCGTAGTGCGGTCAGCTGCACGGGGTAGTCGTCGTCGCGGGGTAGCCCCCGCGGATGCCAGCCGTGGAGGCGGTCGAGCAGACCGAGCATCGCGGCCAAGGTGGTGGCTGCGACGGGTTCACCCAGGTAGCGGTCTGGGTGCAACGGGCGCCGCCCGGCAACCGTCGTGATGAGCAGTGGCTCATGCGGGTCGGCTCCGACGAGTCGTGGTGTCGGCGCGTGTGGTGGATGCGCGTGCAATACCCGATAGACAGCGATCTCGTGCCGGGCTCGGTCGATCCAGAAGGGCCGCAGGTCCACGGGGCGTTTGGCGACAACCTCCATGTCACCGATCACGCCGGGCAGGAGCGCTGAGGTACCGGTCAGCCACGGTGGTCCGCTCGCGCGGAAGCCGGGACAAATCCGCTGGGCTGCCGCCGTCATTCCTCGTTCCAGATGGGTCGGCGCGCTCATCGACGCACCGGGTCGGAGTCGGCGAGCGTCCACCATGCCGGCGCGGTGCCGCGTGGCTCCGACGAAAGACGCCGTACGAATGCGGTGGCCTGGTGGACAAGTTCGCGCAGGGGTGCGGCCCCGTCGAGCTCCAGCCAGCGCAACGGTGCCAGGCTGGCCAGGTAACGCTGGCATACGCGGTCCATGCCGTCCCGGACGTGTGAGAGCGACAGGTGCGACGCGATCGGCCCGCGCGCCGCCGTCCTGGCCGTCGTGACCTCGTCGGTGATCCGTAGATATAGGTATCCGTCGGGATGCAGGATGCGTCCTTCGTCGGCTGCCTCGCTGTAGAGACGCACCGCAAGCTGCGGATTTGCCGGTACGCCGAGTGCGGCGATTGCGAACTCGTACGCGATCAGTGTGAGCGGGCTGCGGTCGGTGACCGCGACAGGTGTGCGGGCATCGACCGCGAGGCGGGACCGTTCGACCTCCAAGCGTAGGAAATGGTCGAGCGCCGCGGCGACATCCGACAGGTCCCGCGGCGGAAACGGCGGCAGTGCTGCCATGTCCGAGTACTCGGGGACGACCACGGCCCCGAGCGGTGGTGCGATCGCCGACGCCAGGGTCGTCTTTCCAGCGAAGCTAGGCCCCTCCACCGCGATCACCAGCGGTCGTCGTGTTGAATCCCCTGCGGCGGTCACGGCGCGCCTCCCCCATTAACGGTCCAGTTGGTACTAACAGTGGACAGGTGCCGACCGCGACAGCCGCTCCCTTCAGACCAGCTCAGGACACGAGCGATCACGCCATCCTGGCCGAGGTTGCCGCCGAGTTCGACCTTGGCCGCGTTGACGACTGGTCCGTGGTCACCGAAGGATTGCTCAACCGCAACTGGAAGATCACGGTCTCGGGCGCGTCCTACGCCGTCAAGCAGGTTCTCGATGTGACGGCTGAGCAGGCCCGCCAGCAGCATGCGGCCACGGAGTGTCTCGCCGAACGCGGTCTGCCGGTGCCCGCCCCGCTTCGTACACGCACCGGCAAGACGTTGTGGGAGGCCGCCCACGGGAACTTCTGCGTGCTTCCGTGGGTCACAGGCACTCATGTCGCGGGTCGCGATTGGACGCTGGACCAGGCCGCGCACGTCGGTCACCTTCTGGCCCAGCTCCACGTCGTGCTGGCCGAGGTGATGCCGCCAGTGACGGCGGTGGCGGCCCGCGCGAAAGTGCCCGAGCCGGAGAAGGCCAAGCACGCCATCGACCGTTACCTGGGCATCATCGCCTCCCGCGCCGCGCAGGATCCCTTCGATGTGCTGGTCGAGCGTAGGCTGCGGCAACGTCGCGACCTGTTGGAGAGTGTCGTGCATCTGCGGCCCGACGACACCGCACTGGTCAAACCGTACGGTTGGGTCCACGGCGACTTCCATGACCTCAACCTGCTGTGGTCGGGCAACGCCGTCGTCGCCGTGATCGATTGGGACCGGCTGAGCGTCCGGCCGCTGGCGGCTGAGGTCGTACGGTCGGCCACTCTGCTCTTCGCGACCGGTGATGAGCGCGGGCTGCTGCTTGGCCATGTCGCCGCGTTCGCCGCCGCCTACCGGAGGGTGCGCCCGTTGGCCGTCGAGGATCTGGCGGACGCGGCCCACCGCTTGTGGTGGGAGCGGGTCTGCGACCTCTGGCAGCTCAAGCGCCACTACGACCAGGATGACGTCTCCTGCGATCATCTGTTTGTCTCTGCCTGCCAGCTGCTGGAGTGGTGGAGCGAGCATCGCGACGGGGTCACGGCGGCACTCGCCAGTTGAACGGGACGTCGCCGGCTGCGGCACAGATCCGATCGAGCAGCGCATCGACCTCGGCCGGGGTACGACCCGGCCGTGCTGCGGCACCCGTCAGCCACCGAGCACCTCGCGCGAGGCCGTCGCGCCACAAGCGGCGACGCTGCACCAGGCCGGGGACGGTGGCGACGGCCCGACTGTAGGCCTCGCCGGCCTGCACGAAGTCGGTCCACATCCGCTGCGCCCAACGGAACCCGCCATCGAGAGACCGTCCAGCGAAGAAGGCGAAGAAGGTGCCGATCATGTCGGAATGGAAGTCGTCGTCAGCGACCCGGCAACCGGTGTCGACACGGGGCTGCGCCGACAGGTCGATCAGCTCGCCGAGCCCACGGCCCAGCGCTGGCAGCAGCGAGCCGCATTCCTCCGCGGCTGTCGTGTACCGGCCGACCGCCCCGAACTTGAGATGGACTGCGGATAGCCGCGGGTCCGGGCAGTGATAGAGTCGCCAGCCGTTGTCCGTGAGGTCAGCCGACAGATGCAAATGGTCCGAGTACGAACTTGGCCACGCCGAGAGATCCACGAAACCGCCCACGTCCTGGAGCGCCTCCACATCCACGACCGCGGTTCCGCCGATCAGCTCCACCCGCATCGGCGCGACGATCCCGGAGCGTTCATCCAGCAGCGGTGGCGACGGCACGTAACTGTCTGGCCAGGTGTGAAACCAGGTCGCGAACTCGGCCCGCTCGGGTCGCAGTAGCCCGATCCCTTTCGCCGGGCGGGTTTCACTGGGCCGCAGCCTCCGGTAGTAGAACGGCAGATTGACCGCGCACGCACGGGAATCCGTGCGGCGCACCTGTGCCAGCACGTACGCGGCTCCCGCGACGTAGTGGGGAGCGTATACACAGTCGTCATCGCCAAAGAGCACCCACGGTGCGCTGGCGGCGGCGACGGCCGCGTTGCGGGCAGCCCACGCACCTTCGTGCCGGGCGAGGCGCAACACCCGGATCGGCACGGTTGCACCGCCGGTCGTGTAGCTGGCGAGCACCTGCTCGGTGTGGTCGGTGGACCCGTCGTCAACGACGACGATCTCGGCCAGCGCATCACCGACCTGAGCGAGCAGGCTGTCCAGTGCCCAGGTCAGCGGATTGTCCCGGAAAGCAACGGCCGGATCGGTAGGACACCGGTTGTAGGTCGCCAGCACCGCCGACACCGACCGGTGAAGCCCCGGTAGTGCCAAGGCCCCAGTGAACCGGTCATCGGCGACCAGCCCGTCGAGGACCCGCTGAACGCCACTCACCTAGTCCTCCGTCTTGTCATGAACATAGCGGGCGCCGAACAATGCCCGGCGCACCACGCGGCCAACGCACCACCACGGCCCGACACTGGAGAGGAGACAGGCGACCAAACCACCGGCCACCTCCTGAGGTCCACAGTGGACTTGCTGGCCGGCGTTGCGGAGGTACCGGGTAATCGCAGCGAACGGTAGACCGTAGTACGCGCCCAACGCCGCAACGGTTGCGGCCAGCGCCGGACCACGTCGCTGGGCCAACAGCGGCAGCATGAGCGTGGCGGCGACCGCCGGGGATTGCAACAGCCACAGCCCGCCCCGGGCCAGACCCTGCATTGTCAAGAGCGTTCGTGTTCGTGGCGTGCCCAGCCCGGCCGCAGCCGCAAGCCCATGCGCGCGCGGGTACTCCGGGTACGACCAGAACCACTGCCGCGTCTGCCGGATCGACCCGATAATCGTCGATGGGCTGTCGCCGAACTCCAGCAAGGGAACCGGCACGATCGGCACCCCGGCCGCGCACAGCAGGTAGCCGAACGCCAGATCCTCATTCATCGTTGTGGTGGGCAGGCCTACGAACTCCTGCAGAACGTCGCCGCGAACGAACAATCCGTGCCCGACGCAGTGGGCGAGACGGGGCCACCGTGACGTCCCCCGCCGCGCCTGCGCAGCCTGCCGGCGCAGCCGTGGAATCTCCCGAGCCAGGGTCCACCGCGACTGCAACAGCGCGATCCCGTCCGCCGTCGCACCGTGCCGGCCGAGGCCCTCCGTGAACAACGCCGACTGCTGCACGACCCGCACGTCGGAATCGGCCGCCGCGAGCGCGGCGACCGCGCTCAGCGTGCGAGGATCAGGGCGTGAGTCGGCGTTGTAGACGGCCACGAACACGCGGCGGGCATCTATACCCTCGTTGGCCAGACGCTTGAGTTCCAGTCTGACCGCGAAGTTGACCTGGTCGACCATGATCGCGCCCGCATCGGGAACGTGATAGTGCCGCACTACAGGCCCGAATCGTTCAGCCAAGGCAGCGGCAAGGTCGGGTGTCGGAGTGTCGCCACAGTCTGGAGCGGCCTCGGCGTACTCACGCTCGGTCGTTACTACCGCAACGCACGCCGCCCCCCACTCGACCGCCATACCATGGAATCGCTCGATGGCCGACTCGATGAGCCGCTGCTCGCGGAGCATCGGCAACACGAACAGGAAGCACGGCCGGTCCGTGCGCTGCCCAGCCCGGGGCCGCGACGCCAGCCACCGAAGCGACGATGCAACGTTACAGCTCCCCGACACTCCCCGAACCAGGACGGCGCCCGCACCAACCCAGGCAAGCCCGACCAGAAGGCGGCGAATGTTCACAGCGGCACCGACCCGAGCCTCAGGACGGCGAACGCCTCGCGGTACCCGCCGATGGTCGACGCACCTCGGTATGCCGCCAGGGCGAGCCCTGCCGGCCCGATGTGGCTGGCCTGACCGCTGCCCTTGGCGGTCTGACCTTGGCTTCCGTAGCAGTCCAGGGCGGCAATCTTGCGATCGACGAAGTCGTCGATGCTGCATAGGTACGTGGGCTGGGCTATGGCGGACCAGACCTCATAGCCCAATATCGTTGGCACCCAATGCGGTGACCCCCACTCGGGAAAGTTCGCGCTTCCGGACATCCCGGCCGCCCGCCAGCACAACTCGTAGGCACACCTGTGGTCGAACGAGGCCTCCCCTGGATGTGGCACGTACAGGAGCGTGGGCCGCGCTGTGCGCAGCAACCGAACGACGGCGCCGAGCTGATCCAAGTCACCAGGGTGGATGCCGCCGTCAGGCAGACGGAGGAACCGAAGTCGGCTGGCGGGCACGCCGAGGGCGAGCGCGGCGGCTACCGCCTCCCGCTCCCGTACCGGCCCAAGGTTCTGCGGAGCCACCGTTGGGCTTCCCCGTTCGCCGGAGGTGAGGAACGCGATCCCGACTCTCCGTCCAGCGGCCGCGTGGCCGGCGATCGAGCCGCCGCAACCCAACGTCTCGTCGTCAGGATGCGGTGCGACAACCAGAACCTCCGCGACGTCGTCGGCGCCTCGGAGGTCCGACCCGACGTTCGGCATGACTGCGCCGGGGCCGTTCATCGAATCTTCCCTTCGTTGCAGGTCGGTCTCAGGGAGGTGCTTGCGTTGCTTGGTCACGGCGCGGCATGGTGCTCGTCGCGCAGTTGGGCGAACCGGCTGCGCACGTCGGCGTCAGTGAGCTTGAGCGTGCCGTCGAGTAGGTCCTGGGCGGCCAGGGCGATCGGCACGGACCGACAACGGCTCTCCCAATTCGTCACTGTGCCGACGTGCACGCCCAGCTTGTCGGCGAATGCGCGCACCGGGAGGCGCATGGCTTCGCTCAGGGCTCTTACGACCTTTGCGGTCCACCGTCCGACGACCAGGCCGCAGCCGCACCCGAGCCCGTGCGTCCATGCCCGGGCGGCGCGCTCCTGGGCCGTGTGCTGGTGCCGATGCTGGCGTATCAGCGGTTTTCAGTGCATCGAACGACTTGAGTAGGACTCCGCCAGCGCCGAGGTTCCGGTCGGTTCGTTCCCAGAACTGCCGCTCCCCGCTCCCACGCCCGCCCTCGATTTCGGCGATCGTGCTTCGGGTATAGCCGGGCACGTTCGGTCTGCCTGTGTTCCGCTGCCTTTCGCGCGGCGGCAAGTTGCCGGCCGAGGTCGCGCTGGGCATCGCGGATGTGCTCGGGGTGGACCGCCGGCTCGCTGAGATCGTTGTCGAGTGTCGGGGCGGCGCGGGTGATGTAGAAGCCCAGCTCCGCGTCGGTGTCGACGCCGAAAACCGCATGGAACGCGGCCCGGTACGCCGCGCGAGGCCATCGGATCTCGCCACGTTCGAGCCTGCCCACGTAGTCCGCGCTGGCCACGAGCGTGGACACCCCGCGGGCGTGCAGGTATACGTTGACCTCATCGGCCACCTCCTGACGCGACATCGGCAGTCCCGAGCCCGAAGGCGAGCACCGTGCCAGCCTTGCGCGGCGAAGAAGGAGGTTGGGGTGCGGTCCGCGTGGCGCAACTCGGCTCGCCTGTCCGTCCTGCAGGAGCATGCCGGTCATCGTGGTGCCCCGTCCTCGGGCGGGATAGTCAGTCGCCACAGGAAATGCGTGGATCTCACGAGCATCCCGGCGGTGATGATTCGGTCGAGCAGCCGGCCGACCGCGACGGGCCGGGTGGTGGGCAGATTGGCGGCGATCGTGTTGTGGTCGGCGAGGGCGCGGGCGGGGATGTGCAGGCTGGCGGGGATGCGCAGTTCGTCGACGAGGTGGCGGGTGAAGGCGAGCATGGGTCCGCCGGGCCAGCGGCGGAACGCTTCGGACGTCCAGGCGAGGCGGGCGTAGCCGTCCGGGTCGCGCTCGGGGTCGGCCGGCACGGTGGGTGTGGCGGCGGCGATCTGCGCGTCGGTGAGGGTGAGGTGGTGGGCGTTGCGGTGGGCTAGGGTTGCGACGATGACGCATTCCCAGCCGCTGTTGGTTCGGCTGTAGGGCAGGACCACCGTCTGGTGCGGTGCGAGGTAGAGCAGCCGGTGGCGAGGGGTGGCGGTGTCGGGGCCGCACAGCCGGCCGAGTGGCCGGTTGGTGGTGGTGTCAGTGGCGAGCATCGTGGTCCTCCCGATGGTCGGCCTCGTGGTAGGTGGGCGTTCGCGGGGTGGGCACGGCCCATACGGGTATGGCAGTGGTCGCCGTCCGTGGTGGCACGTGCGGTTCCAGTTCGGATGCGAGTCGCTCTATGTGGCTGGTGGTGACGCCCGGGACGGTGATGATGTGGCTGTGGCCGTTGCTGGAGGCCAGGCGCCACCGGGCGGCGATGTCGGCGGGTGGGGTGGGTAGGACGACGGTCATGGCGTGGGGGTGGCGCCAGGCGGGCCAGCCGATGCCCTGCAGCCGGTGGACGGCGTGGGCGGCGACCCGCCAGGACTCGTACGCGCGCGCCCGCAGCCCATCGATACCGAGCGTGTGGATGGCGTACCAGATGAGCAGAGGAGCGTGGCCGTTGCGAGAGCCGGCCAGCGTCGTGTCGACGGTAGCGATGTAGTCCACAGTGGAGCCACCGCCCGAACCGTGACTGGTCAGGTACACGCCCGCCGGGAACGGACAACCCAGGAATTTGTGGGCGCTGATGCTGATGGAGTCGGCGCCGTCGGCCAGGTCGAACGCCGGCCGTCCACCGGGCGGTAGCAGGGCCAGCGGTAGTCCGGACAGGGCGGCGTCGGCGTGGATCCAGGATCTGGTGATGGCGTGCTCGGCCAGTGCGGTGCGGATGTCGGTGACGTTGTCGATCGCCTCGGTCATGGTGGTGCCGATGGTGGCGACGATGATGAGGGGTCGGTGCCGGTGGGCGCGGATCACGTCACGCAGGTCGGCCAGGTCCAGTTCGCCCTTGTGGTTGGCCCGGACGGCGAGGGTGGGCAGGCCCAGGTGCCGGGCGCACTTGCTGACGCTGTAGTGCGCGGCAGCCGAGTGGATCACGAGGGCGTCGGGGTAGCGCGTTCGGGCGTGGACCAGGCCGTATTCGATGCCCTCGGTGCCGCCGGAGGTGGTCACGCCCCACCAGCTATCGGGGGCGCGCAGCAGGCCGGCGAACCAGCCAAGTACGTCGCGTTCGAGGTGTTTGGTGTGGCGGGGGTAGGCGGACTCGGCGAACGGGTCGCCCAGGTTGTTGATGAACCGGTTGAAGAACGGCAGCAGCGGCCCGTAGTCCAAGCCCAGGGTGGCGGGAAAGCCGATGTTCGTCTCGGCGTCGGCGTCCAACCGCGCGGCCAGGTCGGCCAGTACGCGCTGCACGTCCGCCCGGCAGTTGAGCACCGGGTTGGGTCCGGTCGGTGTGGTCATAGTGTGGGCCTTGGGTTCTGCTGGTAGGCGGCCTGGTGCAGTTCGTTGAGCAGGTCCCAGATCTCCGGCTCGACGGGCATCGTGGACACGTCGCGGTGGCCGGTCCACAGCCGGGGGGCCAGGGCGTCGCGGAAGTTCAGGTTCCCGGTGGAGTGCACACCCAGGTCACGGCGGCCCCGCCGGGGCGGGGGGCGGTCGATCAGGATCGCGGTGTGGTCGGCCAGCAGCACGTACATCCGCCCGCCGAGGTCGTCGGTGTCCTCCGCTGTGGCGCAGGCCTGCTCCCACCGCATGTCCGGTGTGTCCAGGGTGGACACACCGACGCCGATGTACTCCGCCCGGCCGGCGGTCTCGTCGCGGTAGACCGACATGTGCACGGCGGGGTCGAACCCGCCCGGCGTCGGCAGATACCGCTGTTTGGCCAGCCGTGCCAGCCGGAACAGCAGCGTGGGCAGGTCCCGCACGTCCGGGGTGTCCGGCACTATCCTGGTCGCGGCGACCACCTTGCGCCACGGTGTCTGCCCAACCTGCAACATCGGGGCCGGCACAGTGTCGAGGTAGAGGAACGCGATCGCATGAGGACAGATCGGCGGGCCGGGGCTCTCCAACGCCAGCCGGGCATGGTTGCGCGACAGCACCTCCATCCGGTTGATCGCCTGGTTACGCACCGACACCGCCACCTGGTCCACGGCGCTCTGGCCGGCGTCGGTGTGGCGTTCCTGCCCGAGCGGTGGCGGTGAGTGCAGCACCGGCCCGGACGGCACCGCAGGCAGACCCACCGTCACATCCGAGCCGTGCTGGCCGGCGACCGGCTGGCCGAACATCTGCGCCGGGTTCACAGCCGCTCCCCGTACGGCAGAAGGTGTGTATCGAGCACAGCCAGGGGCTCGGTCTCGCCCCGGCCGACCCCGGCCGCGACATCCTGACGAGTCGAAACGACGACCACCCCCCACACCAGGCCGCCCAACGCGGTCACCGCGACGATGCCGGGCAGCAACCACACCTGCCACGACCCGGGAGCCGCGCCGGTCATCGCGTGCAGATTGCCCACCGTGGTCGCGACGATCCCCGCCATGCCCAGCCCGCCCAGGGCGGGCAGCAGCCGCAACGCCCTCACCCCAGCCGGTCCCCGGCGACGCCGCGCGAAGTACGCCGACGCGGCCCACCCGTTGACTGCCAGCAGGCTCATGATTCCCACCGCGGCGAGCGCGGCCAGAGTGAAGAACATCCCCATCGGCGAGAACCCGCCCACCGCCGTCACGACGATCACGCCCAGCCCCACGGCGGATTGGGCCAGCGACCCCCCAACCGGCGCCCCGGTACGCGGCGTGAGGAACCCGAGCCTGGCCGGGAGCAACCGCTCGCGGGACAGCGTGAACACGTAGCGACTCACCGTCTGATGAAACGACAGCCCGGCGGCGAAGATGGATGTCACGAGGAACATCTGGGCCAGGACCACGCCGAGCAGGCCCAGATGCTCACCCACCACGCCGAACACGATGCCCACCCCCTCCGTCGCGGCGGCGCTCGCCACGTCATCGACACCGGTCACCGCCGTGACCGACCAGGCGGCCAGCGTGTAGAGCAGGCCGAGGAAGACCAGCGAGCCGTACGAGGCGCGCACCAACGTCTTGTGCGACACGGCTTCCTCAGCGAACGCCAAGGTCGTCTCCGCGCCGACGAAGCACGCCACCGTCAACGCCAACACCGACCCAACCCCGTCCTGCCCAAACAGCGCGGTAAGCGACAGCGGCTCGGCCGACACAGTGGCCGCGTCGACGACGCCGAACACGGCGAACACCCCGACCACGACCAGCTCGATACCGAGCAGGAACGCCAACGTCCGCGCCGTCACCGTCACCTGGGCCAGGCCGAGCAGCGCCATCAACGCCCACGCGACCAACGCCCACACCCACCACAGGCCCAGCCCGAAGTCGCTCAGCGTCTGCCCCAGCAAGCCATACAGACATCCTTGAATCGCGTTGTACGACAGCAGCACCACCGGCACCGCACCCAGCGCGGGCACAGCACCGAGCCCTTGGGCGATGTGCGCGTACAACGGCCCCGAGTGACGCACATGCCGCGCCATCCCAACGTGGCCTACCCAGACCAGCAGGAGGACGGCGGTCAGCAGGATGAACGCGGCCGGGACCTGCACCACCCCGGTCACCGCGTAGGCGCCCAGCACCCCGCCGACCAGCACCGTCAGCGGCGCCGAGGCGGACACGGCGAAGAAGAACAGGCCCCAGCCGGTCAAGGACAACCTGCGGAACCCGCGTGGCGGTGCCATCACCTCGGCCGTGCGTAGCGTCACCGGACCTCCCCGACCCTGGCCCAGGCATCGGGCGACACCGGGGTTCCCTGCGGGCACTCCGGTGCCGTGCACAGCTTGCCGACGTGCAGCCGATAGGCGACCACGATGACCGGCACCACCGAGTGCGTCACCACGGCCGAGATGCCCGCGAACATCCGCTGATCGACCAACGCGAACACCAGCGCGTCATCCTCCGACAGCCGGAAGCCCACAAGCTCATGCCCACCGAGCCAATCCCGCCGGACCGCGAAACCCTCCCAAGGCGCCGCCCCGGGCGCGGCCGGCGGGTCCAGAACGCGCATCTCTCCTCCGTGAACAGGTCGGTGATCACTAACTCGCCGCCCCCGGTGCCCCCGCGCGGCGCAGCCACCACGCGGGGAAACCTCCCCTAACCTGGAACGAGCCCGGCAGCGCTAGACCCGTCCGCTCCAACGTGGATATGCGCATCGCTGTAGCGCGCCCACGACGTCACCCGGCGCACAGAGCGGGTCGTCACACAACCGGGGGAGCCAACGAGGTCGTCGCTATCGGCTGTACCCGAGCCGTACGTCTCCGCGAACCGGACCATCGCCCGGTGGCCCTCCGCCGTAAGGCCACCGGTAGCCCCGTCGATCCAGCCCGCGATGATGCACTCACGCCGGGCATGCTCGCTGTGCCCAAGCAAGCTGCCCTGGATGCCGGCCGCGCGACGCAGAGCGTCTGCCTGTACAAGGTTCGCTCGTCTCATCCGGCGCATGCTCCAATCAGAAACTCTTGATGGTCGACATGGCGCCCTCGGCGCGGACCTGCTGTTTCGCGATGCCCGGCTTGGCCTGACGCCGTTGTCACCCAACGGTCACCGACGGTAGATTGATCAGCGGGCAACTACCGGGAAAGTTCGTACCGGGTCCGATGGTCGAGTGGCTGGAGGCTGCTCACATGCGGGGCATGACCGACGGCATGACAATTGGCGAACGCGTCGCCTTCTACCGCAAACGGCGCGGGCTGTCGCAGGAGGTTCTCGCCGGCCTGGTCGGCAAGACCGCCGAGTGGCTCCGCAAGGTCGAGAACAATCGGGCCGAACTAGATCGACTCTCCGTGATCAAGTCTATCGCCTCCACCCTCGATGTCACGATCGCCGATCTCATAGGAGAACCCAGCCTCTTCGAGTGGACCGAGGAGTCAGGCAAGCAAACCATCCCCGCCCTGCGGGCAGCGCTTCGCGACTACCGGCACCTCAGCCCATCGATCGCGAACGCTTCCGACGACGAACCGCCCGACCTGATGTACCTGGAACGCGAGGTGTCTGACTTGTGGGACACCTATCAGCAGTCCCGATACGGGTCCCTCGCTCGTCGGCTACCACCGCTCATCCACGAGTGCCTGACCGCAGTCCGTGTCTTCGACGGGGACGATGGACGCCGCGCCAACACCCTGGCCGCCTACGTCCACCACGTCGCAACGCTGTTCCTCACCAAGCTCGGCGAAACCGACCTGGCCTGGATCGCCGCCAGCCGCGGTCTCGCGGCTGCCAACGCAAGCGAGAACTACGTGGTCATTGGAGCGCTCAGCCGAGCCACAGCCCACGCCCTCACCGCCAACGGTGAGTTCCCGCAAGCTCGTGACGTAGCCTCGGCAGCCGCCGCCTACCTGGAGCCCCACCTCCGCCGGCCGACGCCACGACTCCTATCCGTCTACGGCAGCCTGCACCTCATGTGCGCGCTCGCGGCGGCCCGCGACAACGACCGACAGGGAGCATACACCCACATCAACGAAGCCGCCGACTCGGCCAACCGTCTCGGTGCCGACGCGAATCACGTCTGGACCGCCTTTGGACCGACCAACGTCAAGATCCACCAGACCTGCCTGGCCGTCGAGCTCGGCGACATCCAGCGCGCCATCGCGATCGGGCCGATGCTCGACACGCGGTCGCTGCCGATCGAACGCCAAGTGCGACACTCCATCGAGGTGGCTCGGGCATACGCACGATGGAACCGTATCGACGAGGCCGTCGACGTTCTGCTGTCAGCCGAGCACGTGGCCCCGGATCAGGTGCACTATCACAGTCTTTCCCGGATGGTCGTCCGCGAGATCATCTCTCGAACGAGACCACCACGTGCCGCGATCGACCTAAGCGTTCGCATGGGCCTTCGGACGCTCAACCCGTCGTGGTAACCAGGCGGCTCGTGTAGCCCGCCGCCACGAGCGTGTCGTAGGCGACACGTACGTTGTCGGGCACCTCCTGCGAGATAGCGAAACCCTGCTTTGGGTACTCGATGATCCGTTGAGTGTCACCAACAATCATGTCGATGACCCGCTTCGCGTCACCGATGCTGGCGATGTAGTCGTCGAGCGAGAGCGGACGCGACGCGCAGACCACATCGACCTCGGGCCACACCTTCCGGCAGGTCGCGAACGCGCGCCGTTGCTGGTACGGCCGCGACATCAGGAGGACCGACCTGACCGTAATCCCCTCCGCGATCAGCAGCTCCCGGGTGAAGGTCAGGTTCTGCTGCGTGTTCGTCGCCTCCGTCTCCACCAGAACCCGGTCGGCAGGGACACCATGCGCGACGGCGTACTCGCGGTAGTGCACCGCTTCGCCGCGCGGGAACTCGCGAACGGTCGTGGGCGCGTTGGCGCCGGTGAAGACCAGCCAGGGAAACATCTGCCGAAGGAACAGGTCCGTCGCGACGACCGCGACACCAAGATCATGACTGCCCAGACCGATCCCGACGTCGCAACGACGCAGCTCGTGCCGCATGTCGTGGTAACGCCACAGCGTCTCAACAGACTCCCGCAGATCATCGGGCACGTGGGTCGTCGTCACTTCGCTTCCTCGTGTCCATCCAAGCGTCACGGCCTGGGCGCACGGCCGTCGCTGATCATCTCACCACATCCAGGCGGGCTGTGACCGCGCCGATGGCGATGATCATGCACAGGATCGCGTTCGAGGACGCCACACGCGCGCAAGCGCTGAGCACCGAGATCACGCGTGTCCTTGATGGTGAGTGCATCCGTCGCGGCACCCGGGCCCACCCGGCCGCTACTTCGTGTACCACGAAATCATGGGTCATTGGCCGGCGCATATCCACCACCGGTATCGACCCGCTCACCGCCGTTGGTCAACCAGGTCATGACCGCCCCGATCCACGTCCCACCCGAACAGGCCGAGCGGTTCTGGCGCCGGCTGTGGCAACTGCGTCCTCGGTACCCAGGCCTTCACATTCGTGACCTTGAGCGGTTCGGAGAGTGGCTTCGGCGCGCTCGCTCAGGCATAAGTCGTGTGGCGAGCCTCTATGACCCCATTCCCACAGTTTCCGCTGCCGGGCACGTGGTGGTGCTGTCTCCCGAACTGCTCGGCACTGTCGCTCCTGCGCACCGAAATTTCATCGTTGGAGATGTGCTCACCGAATCCCTCCTTTCGATCATGAACCGGCTTCCAACAGTCGGGTACGTCGCCGAGTTCGAGCGTGGCCTACAAGCTTGCGCGAGAACATGCGAGTTCTGTGTCAACGCTCTCCGAAAATTGACCCCGAGTGGGTCTCGCAAAATTGACCCCCGCCCGTGGCTATGACCGGTTTGAGCGGGTTTCCTTTGCGAGGAGCTCGCGGCGTTGGCGGGTGCGGTACGAGTCGCCGTTGAGGGTGAGCACCTCGGCGTGGTGGATGAGCCGGTCGATCATCGCTGCGGCGATGATGTCGTCGGCGAAGGTCTCGCCCCAGCGGCCGAAGGGCAGGTTGGAGGTGACCATGACTGAGCCTTGCTCGTAGCGGGAGGCGATGAGCTGGAAGAACAGGTTGGCCGCGTCCTGATCGAACGGAATGTAGCCAACTTCGTCAATTATGATGAGCTTGTAGCGGCGGATCTTCTTCAGCTCGGCGTCGAGCCGGCCGGCCTGGTGCGCCCCGATGAGGCGGGTGATCCAGTTGCTGGCGGTGTCGAACAGTACCGAGTAGCCGGCGTGGCAGGCCTTGATGCCCAGGCCGATGGCTAGGTGGGTCTTGCCGATGCCGGGTGGGCTGAGCAGGATCACGTTCTCGGCCTTGGCGACGAACGTGGCGGTGGCCAGGTGCGCGAGCACGTCACGGCGTAGGGAGGGCAGGTGGTCGAGGTTGAAGTCCTCCAACGTTTTGATGGCCGGAAAGTGGGCGGTGCGGATGCGCATGGTGGTGCCCTTGGACTCCCGGTCGGCGACCTGGCGTTGCAGAACGGCGGCCAGGTACTCCTCGTGTGACCAGTTCTCGTCTCGGGCCTGCGCGGCCAGTTCTTCCCAGGAGGCGCCGATCGTGGGCGTCTTGAGCACCCGGGTCAGGTAGGCGATCATCGACGGCATGCCGTCACGCGGGCCCGCCGTGGACGATCTGGACGTGGTGGCTGTGCTCACTCGTTACTCGCTTTCGTCGATGGGTTGGTGAAGTCGACGCCGAAGAGGGCGTCGTAGTCGGGCAGTGCGCGCAGGCTGACGGCGTGACCGTCGGCGTGGTAACGGATAGCGGCCGTCCGTCGTTGACGTTCCTCGTCGTAGGCACGCCGCAGCGCTGCGGCGGTCTGCTTGTGGGCCGGGTCGGTGACCACGCCGTGCT
>Ga0310830_100953_pt1 | contig 16251 bp, 15 predicted proteins | sample WT_ome_5_FD_201301 | JGI IMG/M metagenome (GOLD analysis project Ga0310830, IMG submission 201301) | Sorghum-adapted microbial communities enriched on wild type (WT) sorghum from Joint BioEnergy Institute, Emeryville, California, United... ...
CTGCGCACCCCGGCCACCGTCGCCTTCGCCGCCCCCGAACCGGCCCGCGAACGCGAACTGGCCAACGCCTGACCGCACTCCCCCACCAACCCGCCCGGGCCAGCGCATGATCGGGTGGCTTTGGTGTCGCTATAGCAGCACCAAATCCGCCCGATAACGCCCCGAGCGGATGCCGAGCGGGCCGGGCGGGCCGTCAGCTTCGTTCGAGGGCCAGGCGCGCGCCGAAGCCCACCAGGGCGACACCCGTGACCGCGTCCAGGGTTCGCCGTACCGGTCGACGGGACAGGAGCGTCCGGGCGACGTGGAGCACGGTGGTCAGGGCCAGCAGGTAGAGCAGCGACAGGAGAGCGTGACTGAGCGCGAACGCCGCGAGGACCAGCGGGTTCATTCCCGGGGCCAGGAACTGGGGTAGTACGGCCAGGTAGAACACCAGCACCTTGGGGTTGGTGATGTTGGACAGGAAGCCCTGCCGCCAGCCCCGGGCCGCGCCGCCGCCGGGACCGGTCGGGACCGCCGCGTACCGACCGCGAACGGACGCTCGAAGAAGCACGATCCCTAGATATGTGAGATACAGCGCACCCGCCCACTTGATGGCGAGGAAGACCGGCTGAGCGTTGACGACGAGGGCGCCGAGCCCGACCACGGCCGCGGTGCCCTGGAGCGCGTTCGACAGCGGAGATCCCGATGGCGCACCACATCCCGCGACGGCGACCGCCCGCGACCGTGTTCTCGACCACCACCGTGAAATCGGGACCGGGTATCAGCACCACCGCCGCCGCGATGGCCAGAAATGCAATGTAGGAGGGCCAGGGCATAGCGAGGACGCTAGCCACGTCGACACCCTGACGTCTCGCGGATATCGGACGCGCAGTCTCGCGGCCTCTGGGCACCCGCAGCGACCGGCCCGGGGCGTGACGTGCAGGGCTTCGCGTGTGGCGACGGCTCGCACAACCCAGCGTCGCCACGGCATCACAGTTCGGCGCTATTGTTGGCGCGTGGCCGACGAGGTGGAGTCCTTTCTTCGCGGGTTCGCCCCCGACGATGTTCGGGCCACGATCGCTTGGCTACTCGACCACGGATACGCGCTCTCCGCCCAGCATCCGGCGAAAGAGCTCAACACCTTCGGGTCGTTGATGGTCTATTCCGGTGACGCCGAGGTGACGGTGACCGTGGACAAGGGACAGTGGTACATGGACATTGCCCGGGTGCCCGGTGCCAACCGACACGACTTCGGCTTACTCCTCCCCGCCAGCCGTGGCCGACCCTACTGGGAGTGCTTTCCATCCGCTGAGGCAGCGGGGGACCTTCCGTTGCCGGCGCAGCTTCCGCCTGGGGTCTCCTGGCACGACACCCTGCCGACTGTGCTGGCGTGGCTCGCCGCCAAGGACGAGACCGAGATCGCCGCGGCCGTCGCGCTCGCAGCCGATCAGCGGTACGCCGTGACCTGGCCAACATCGAGGAAGGCTCGACAGCTGAGGCGCGTGTGGCGAGACCGCGGCCTGCCGTTGCCCTGAGACGCCGGCCCGACGTACTCGGGGCGCCCGGCGAATCGGCTGGCGGGGCTGAAGCCATCGTCGGATCTAGGGTGGTCCGGCCGACGAGCAGGGTCGCCACGACATCGGCGGTCACGCGCCAGCGCGGTCATCGTGGGCTGGTCGTCGTGACCGACTAAGGACGCCGTCGCGAAGCTCCGGGTCGTGCATCACCAACCAGACGGCCCCGCAGTCCGCGGGTCCGGTCGCGCCCGGATGGCACAGCGTGCAGGGCTGGCCCGGCCGGAGCGGGCAGCGCGGTTGGACGACGCGGGCCATGGTGCCAGCATCGCCGACTCATCAAGGAGATTCCAGGGTCGAAGGTCCGCGAGCCGGGGCGATCAGTAGCCTGGCGACTGTGCGTGCGGTGGTGCAGACGGTGCTCCGAGCATCCGTGACAGTCGATGGGGAAGTCGTCGGTTCGATCGGGAAGGGTCTACTGGTGCTGGTCGGGGTGACGCATACGGACACCCCGGCGGTGGCCGAGACCATGGCTCGCAAAGTGCACGAGCTGCGCATCTTCGACGGTGACGAATCGGCGGCGACGTTGGGCCTCCCGATACTCGTGGTCAGCCAGTTCACGCTCTACGGGGACGCCCGCCGCGGGCGCCGGCCGGGATGGAGCGCGGCGGCGCCGGCGGAGGTCGCGCAGCCGCTGGTGGAGGCGTTCGTGGCAGCGCTGCGGCGGCGCGGTGCGCACGTCGAGACGGGCCGGTTCCGCGCCCGCATGGTGGTGGAGAGCGCCAACGACGGCCCGCGCACCATCCTGCTCGACTCCGCCGGGTGACGGCCTCCCCTGGCCGGACCGGCGGCCCGGACACGAGCTCGTACTGCTGGACGTACGCGCGCGGCACCTTTCGGCCCCCGGTGTCCGTGTCGATCGGCGACTGGATCGACGCCGACCGGTATGATCCCGCGCACCGCCGGTCGACAGCGACCTGTGCCGGGATCGACCTGGCCGCCGCGGCCGGCGTGGCCACCGGCTCAACCCTCGCCCCGGGGTGGCCAAGGACGGTTACAGTCGGGAACTACCCTGGCGTGAACGCTCGGAGCCGAGGCGCACGTCGACCGACTTGTCAGGAAGGTGCCGCATGGAATTGATTCTCGGCATCGGTTGCCCGGTGCTGCTCATCGTGGCAGTGGCCGGCTACGCCATCGTGGTGTACAACCGGTTGGTCCGCAGCAGGAACGCCTACCAGAACGCGTACGCCCAGATCGACGTGCAGTTGATCCGTCGGCATGACCTGATCCCGAACCTGGTGGAGACGGCCAAGGGCTACCTCAAGCACGAGCGGGAGACCCTGGAAGCGGTGATCCGGGCCCGCGCCAGCGCCGTGGACGCACAGGCGGCGGCGTCGAAGGCGCCCGGCGATCCCGCGGCGATGGGACAGCTCGCCGGGGCGGAGAACGTCCTGACCCAGGCGCTCGGCCGGCTCTTCGCCCTCGCCGAGGCCTACCCCGACCTCAAGGCCAACCAGAACATGATGCAGCTGTCCGAGGAGCTGACCTCCACCGAGAACCGCGTCGCCTTCGCCCGCCAGGCGTACAACGACGCGGTGATGACGTACAACAACCAGCGTGAGGTGTTCCCGGCCAACCTGATCGCCGGCGCGATGGGCTTCAAGCCGGCCGCGCTGCTGGAGATCGAGCAGGCGCAGCGGCAGCCTCCCACGGTCTCGTTCTCGTGACCGCGACGGGCGTACGGGCCAGCCAGCATGAGCCTTTTGAGGGGCTATGAACTTCTTTGAACGCCAGCGGCTGCTCCGCCGCCAGTCCGGACGGCTCGTGTTCCTGTTCCTCGTGGCGGTGGCCGGGATCATCGTGGTCATCGACCTCGCGGTGGCCTTCGCGACGGGCGCGTTCACCAGCGCATCCAGTTACCAGCTCGCCGTGAACATGGGCTTCACGAGCCTGGCGGTCGCGGTGACCATCGCGCTCGCCGCCCTGGTCCGTTCGGCGGCGCTGCGGGGAGGCGGGGGCGGTCGGGTGGCCCGGGAGCTGGGCGGCGTCCTCGTGCCGCCCGACACGCGCGACCCCGCGCTGCGTCGACTGCGTAACGTGGTCGAGGAGATGGCGATCGCCGCCGGCGTGAGCGTCCCCGAAATCTACGTCCTGCCCCATGAGCAGTCGATCAACGCCTTCGCCGCCGGATGGTCCACATCGGACGCTGCCATCGCGGTCACCCAGGGTGCCCTGGACCGGCTCAACCGGGACGAACTGCAGGGCGTCATCGGGCACGAGTTCAGCCACATCGTGAACGGCGACATGCGGCTGAACATCCGGCTCATCGGCCTGCTCTTCGGCATCCTGTTCCTGTCGATCATCGGCCGGAACCTGATGATCTTCGGCGGCGGACGCGGCGGCCGGGACAACCGGAACCCCATCCCGCTCATCGGCATCGCGCTGCTGATCGCCGGCGGCGTCGGCGTGCTGGTCGGCCGCATCATCCAGGCGTCGGTATCCCGGCGTCGGGAGTACCTGGCCGACGCCTCGGCCGTGCAGTACACCCGGCAGACGGCCGGGCTCGCCGGTGCGCTGAAGAAGATCGGCGGCCTGCCGTCGGGCTCCCAGCTGCGCAGCCCGAAGCGGGACGAGGTCGGGCACATGCTGTTCGGCCCGGGCTCGAGGCTCTCGGGGCTCTTCGCCACCCACCCGCCCCTGGCCGACCGAATCAAGGCGCTCGATCCAACCTTCGATCCCGCTGAGCTCGAGCAACTCCGGCAGCGCTGGGCGGCCCAGCCACCATCCGGCCTGGCCGAGGACGCGGCGCGCGGTCTGGTCGAGCCGGGAGTGACGCGGCCCGCCGGACCGGCGACGCTGCCCCACCCGGGCACCCGTGCACGGGTGGACGCCGACGCGGTGATCGCCCGGGTGGCGACCGTGCCGGAGTCCACACCGGACTACGCCGCGGCGCTGATCGCCCAGATCCCCGAGCCGGTGCTGGCCCGGGCGCACGGGATCGACACCGTGGTGCCGCTGGTGCTCGGCCTGCTCATGGCCGAGGACGAGCAGGCCCGGGCGGCGCAGCACGCGGAGCTGGCCCGTCATCACGGGCAGGAGCTCGCCGACGCCACCCTCCGCGAGGCCCAGGAACTGGCGGGCCTGCACCCGCTGCTGCGCGTGCCGCTGGTGGAGATCGCCGCGCCGGCGCTCAAGGCGCGCTCCGAGGCGGAGCGCCGCAACATCCTCGTCGCGGTCTCCGGGCTCATCCACGCGGATAACACCATCACCATCAACGAGTACTGCGTGGCCCGGCTCATCTACAGCGAGCTGTACGAGTCGATGCAGCCCAAGCCGACTCGGCACAGCGGCCGCGAGACCGCGGCGGCGCGGTGGGCGGAGATAGCGACGCTGCTCGCGGTGCTGGCTCAGGCCGGCACCGACCCGGCCGTCGCCGAGCGGGCGTTCGCCGCCGGGCTCGCCCAGGTCCTGCCGGGTCAGTCCCTGCCCTACGCACCCCCGCCGAACGGTGTCCTCGCGTTGGAGAACTGCTGGGGCGGGCTGGACGCGCTGCGGCCGGAGGACAAGCAGCGACTGGTGGCCGCGATCGTCGCCACCATCGGCTACGACCAGACGATGTCGGTCGCCGAGTCGGAGCTCCTACGGACCGTCTGCGCGCTCATCCACTGCCCCATCCCCCCGCTCCCGCCAACCCTGGAACCCAGTAGCCGGTAGGCCTCAGCCGTCGGGAAGCGGGGTCAGGAAAAGGCCGACCGGCCTGTGATCGGCGCCGAGCTCGGATGAATCGGGCGACGACCAACGATCAGGGCGAGTCGGTCGATACAGGCCTGCCACCGGTGGTCAGGCTCGCCGTCGGTTAGGCTCGCCGATGCCCCGGCGGCCCAGCCGGGGCGGTTGCGAGGAGACGAACGCGCGCGTATGGCGGCACGAACTGCTCCGCTGGTGCTGCGATCCGCGGACATCCCGCCGCGGGTCGAGACGGTTGCACCCTCGGCACGGCTCGGTCTGCTCCCTCGTGGCCCTGTCCTCCATCGAAACCCTGTCCTCCATCGAAACCCTGTCCTCCATCGAAACCCTGTCGTCCATCGAAACCCTGTCGTCCGTCGAGGCCTTGCCGTCGCCATCGCGATCGTGACCAGCCTGGCCGTCTTCGCCAAACCCGCCACGGCCCGCGCCGAACCGGGCGACGAGGGAATGCACGCCCTCATGACGGAGCTGGCCCAGGCCCAGGAGGCTTATCTGGACGCCCAGACGCGGCTGAACGCGTCCGTCGCCCGCCAGCAGGAACTCATCCGGACCCTGGAGACCGCGGACGCCACCATGGCGAGCTACCAGCAGGCGGTCGGCGACATCGCGCACCGGGCGTACATCGCGGCCGGCTTCACCTCGGCAACCGCGGTTCTCAGCAGCGGCACCGCAAAGGAGTTTCTCGATGTCTGGAGCATCGAGGAAATGTTGGTCATGCATCAGGCGAACAAGGTTCGCGCTCTCCTCGACGCCGTGGCCGAGGCGAACGCGCTCCAGGCCAGCATCGAAGCCGAGGTAGCCGCGCAGCAGGCGGCGCTGGAGGAGATGGAGCGCCGCAAGCAGGACGCCGAGAACGCGCTGTGGCGGGCCGGCTCGACGGGGCCGTCGCAGGGCTTCACGTCCAGCGCGTCGGTCATCGCGACACCGGCCCCGCGCAACCCCGACGGCACCTGGCCGGTCGAGGAGCGTACGGTCTGGGAGCCGAACACGTCCAACTACATCACGCCCCGCATGGCCCACGCGCGGGACGAGGCGTACAAGGCGGGATTCACTCACTGGACGTCGTGCTACTACGGCGGCCGCTCCGGCCAGCATCCCCTGGGCCGGGCCTGCGACTTCGCGGTGGAGGAGTGTCGCTTCTGTGGCGATGCCCAGGGCGCGGCCCGACAGTACGGCACCGACCTGGCCGCATTCTTCGTCTTCAACGCGCAACGTCTCGGCGTGCTCTACGTGATCTGGTACCGCCAGATCTGGTTGCCCAGCTCGGGCTGGCACAGCTACAGCGGGTGCTGCACGCCATCGCAGACGCACACCAACCACGTGCACGTGTCCGTGTACTGAGCCCAGGCGCATCGAGCACGCCGCCCGGCTGGCCGCGGCCCACGACATGATCCTCGAACTGCCCCACGGCTACCAGACGCTGTTGGACCGCACGTTCAAGGACGGCCAGGACCTCTCCGGCGGACAATGGCAACGCATCACCGCGGCGCGCGGCTTCCTCCCGCAACGCGGAACTGCCGATCATGGACGAACCATCGTCAGCACTCGATCCTCGCGCCGAACACGCCCTGTTCCAGGCGATCCGAGATCGGCGCCGACACCATCGAGGACTCATCGCCATGACAAGGCAGCGGTAGTCCCACTCGGCTCCTGGCCCGGTCTCAGGCCCGGCTGATAGATCTACAGTGGACAAATCCCGATGGCACAGAGCGCGCTTTGATCGATGCATGTCGGCCCCTGGGGCGGCCCCGTCGCTCGGCGCTGTCGTGGGATCACCCACGTTCATGGCAGGCTGCCGGCTGGGCGGTTACTCACGACGGTGGTACCGCGAGACCCAGGCAGGATCGGGCCTGGCTAGGGGCAGTCAGCCCGGTGACGATAGCGGCTGGGCAACGGGCCCGCCGCGACCGTACGCGGCGCATGAGCGCACCGGCAGACACCTGCCCTGTCGCCGCGCTCGGCCCGTTCGCCACTCAGTGTGCGTACCGGCAACGAGGTCGAGAGAAGCGAACCATGGCAGTTTCCGCCGAGGTGATCGGCACCTCTTCCAGAACACGACAGGTGACCACGGCGACCCTGACCGCCGTCGGGCTGGCGAGCGTGATGGTTCCTCTCGCGGTCACCGGACCCGCGGTGGCCCTGACATCGATGGGAACCGACCTGTCCGCCAGCGGCCCGTCGGTCCAGTGGCTGCTCCACGCGTACAACGTCACATTCGCGGCATCGCTGCTCGCCGCGGGCGGCCTCGCCGACCGGCTCGGTCGTCGGCGGGCCCTGCTCATCGGGACGCTCATCTACGCGTCGATGTCGCTTGTCTGCGCCGTGAGCACGCAGATCCTGCTGGTGGACATCGCGCGCGCGATCCAGGGCATTGGCTCGGCCGGCATTCTGACCAGCGGCGCGGCGATCCTGGCCGCTACCTTCGAGGGCCCGGGCACGGGCCTTCGGCGTCCTCGGTACCGCGTTCGGGGCGGGTCTCGCCCTCGGGCCGGTCGTGGCCGGCGTACTGGTCGACCTGGCGAGCTGGCGCGCCGTGTTCCTCGTCAACCTGGCGTTCGCCGTGGTCGTCGTCGCGCTGGGCCCACGTCTGCTGGAGAGCCGCAGCCAGGTCACGCCCATCGACTGGCCCGGACTGGCCACCTTCAGCGGCGCTCTGCTCCTCCTGACGCTGGGCTTCGTCGAGGGGCAGACGGCCGGTTGGTCGAGCGTCCGCACGATCGCTTCCTTCATCGGGTCCGGACTGTTCATCGCGGCATTCGCCGTTGTCGAGCGCCGGTCCGCCGCGCCGGTCTTCGACCTGTCACTCCTGCGCCGGCCAACCTTCCTGGCGGTGATGTCCCAGCCGTTCACGATCGTGTTCGGCTTCGTGATCCTGGTGGTCTATCTGCCGTCGTACGTCCAGGGTGTCGACGACTACTCGCCCAGCGCCGCCGGGCTTCTCCTGCTGCCGCTGATGGCCCCCGTGTTCGTCCTGCCGATCCTCATCGGCCAGTTCGCGGGGCGGGTGCGGGCCCGGATCATATTGACGATCAGTTCCCTGCTGATCGCCGCCGGATCGTTCTGGCTGGTCACGCTTGAGCCTGGCCAGGCCTGGTGGGAGGTCGCGGCGCCCCTGGTGGTCTTCGGACTCGGCGTGGGGTCGGCGTTCGGCGTGATGGACAACGCCGCGGTGAGCTCCGTTCCGGTGCAGGACGCGGGGATGGCGGCCAACATGTCAACACCATGCGCATCACCGGCGAGTCGATCGCGACTGCCGGTGCGGGGGCCCTGCTGGCGGGTATCACCCTGTCCCACCTCCGGGCGTCGTGCAAAGCCCGGACGATTTCCTCGAGATCATCTTGGCTGGCTCGCGCAATCGCATCCCACCGGTAACCGTCGTCGGGAAAGCCCCATCGCCGGGCGAGACCGAGGAGCGACCGGGCGGCCGGCGGCACGTGCTCAGGGTCGAGGTCAACGAGCCAGACCCCGCACCATCCACAGGTGTCGTTGTCCGTCGATGACCGAGCGCAGTGCCAGCACACCGCCGACCCTGGACCATCCGTCACGATCCCGATCATCGCAGCTACGGCTTCAGAACTTGTGCGGGGTGGCCTCCTCATGCCGCCCGTAGTCGCACTGCAGTGACCGCGGACAAAGCGTTAGGCAATCCCTCCGGATGCGAGGCGGACGCGGCGGAGCAGTTGCGCGTTGAGGGCCACGATGATGGTCGAGGCGGACATGAGTATGGCGGCGGCTGCGGGGCTGAGCGCGACTCCGGCCCAGGCGAGCACGCCGGCAGCGACGGGGATCGCGACCACGTTGTAGCCGGCGGCCCAGACCAGGTTCTGGATCATCTTGCGATACGAGGCCTGGGACAGGCGAATGGCACCGGTGACGGCGCGGGGGTCGGAGGACGCCAGGACCACGCCGGCCGATTCCATCGCGACGTCGGTGCCGGCCCCGATGGCGATGCCGATGTCGGCTCGGGCCAGGGCCGGGGCGTCGTTGACACCGTCGCCGACCATGGCCACGGTCAGCCCGCGGGCCTGCAGTTCGGCGACCTTGTCGTCCTTGTCGGTCGGCAGGACCTCGGCGAAGATCTCGTCGACGCCGGGCCGGAACCCCAGGTCGGCGGCGACCGCCTCGGCGACCGGCCGGGCATCGCCGGTGATCATAGCGATCTTCTTCACGCCGAGCTGTCGGAGCTCCTCGATGGCCTGGCGGGCCTCGGGGCGTACCTCGTCCTCGAGGGCGAGCGCCCCGACGATTCGCGGTGGGGTGTCGGTCCGAACGAGGTAGAGCACCGAGGCGCCGCGGGCCGACCATCGCTCGGTGGTGCGGGCGATCTCGGCCGGTACGGTCAGGTTCCATTCGCCGAGCAGGGCCGGGCCACCGACGACGTATCTCACTCCGTCGATGGTTGCCTGAACCCCGCGACCGGGCAGCGACCGGAACTCCGACGCCGCTACTGGGTGCGTACGGCTGCGGGCCGCGGCGACGATGGCCCGGGCCAGCGGGTGTTCGCTGTCGGCCTCGACCCCGGCGGCCAGCCGCAGCACCTCATCCTCGCTGGTGCCTTCGGCCCCGGCGACTGCGGTGACCGTGTGGACGCCTTTGGTCAGCGTGCCGGTCTTGTCGAACAGGACGGCATCGACGGTACGCATCCGCTCCAGGGCCAGGCGGTCTTTGACCAGGATCCCGGCGCGGGCGGCCACCGCGGTGGACAGCGCGATGACCAGCGGGATCGCCAACCCCAGGGCGTGGGGGCAGGCGATCACCAGCACGGTGACCGGGCGCACGATGGCCTGATTGACCTGACCGAGGAGCTGCCACACGGCGAAGGTGATCACCGCGGCGGCGACAGCGACATAGAACAGCAGGGCGGCGAACCGGTCGGCCAGATCCTGCGCGCGTCCGCCAGCCTGCTGGGCTTGGGCCACCATGCGCTGGATGCCAGCCAGGGCGGTGTCCTCGCCGATGGCGTCGACGTGAACCCGGATGGCGGAGTCCGTGGCGACCGTACCGGCGACCACCCGGTCGCCGACCGTACGGGGCACCGGCCGCGACTCGCCGGTAATCATCGATTCATCGAGCTCGGCCGCACCCTCGATGATGTGCCCGTCGGCCGGAACTCGCGCGCCGGGCCGGACCAGCACAACATCACCGACGCGCAGCTCGCTCAGCGGCACCCGCTGCGTCGTGCCGTCGGCCGCGACGCGCTCGGCCTCGTCGGGCAACAGGGCGGCCAACGCGGCCAGCGCTCCCCGGGCCCGGCCGATCGCCTTCATCTCCTGCCAGTGCCCCAACAGCATGATCGTCACCAGGGTGGCCAGCTCCCACCAGAACTCGAGGTCGAGCAGTCCGATGCTGCTGGCCAGGGAAGCCAGGAAGGCGACGACGATCGCGAGCGAAATCAGCAGCATCATGCCCGGCGCCCGGTCGCGGATCTCCCGGACCGCGCCGACCAGGAACGGCCAGCCGCCGTAGAAGAAAACCACCGAACCCAGCACCGGCGCGACCCACGAGACGCCTGGGACGTCGGGTGAGTAGCCGAACCAGCCCATCACCGACTCACTGGTGACGAAGACCGGCACGGTCAACACCAGACAGATCACGAACCGCCGCTTGAAGTCCTCCGGGTCATGCCCGGCATGGCGGTCGTGCGCCCGGTGCGGACCCTCATGGACGTGCGCGGCAGCTGGCCGACCGGCGGCCGGCGCGCCGTGGCCGCCGTGGGCGTCGCGCTGCTGCTCGACCGGTGGCTTGTGCTCGCCGTGGTGTACGTGAGCGTCGTGCTCGCCTTTCTGGCTCATCCATCGACCCCCGACCCCACCGTAGGGCATTCTCGGCAAGCCGACTGGAGAGAACCCGGCATCACGCGCTGGCGTGTCTGAGCAGGTCCGTACGGCGCGGCGCGGTGGTGTTGCGGATGGTCAGGACTGTGGGTGGGACAGCCCGGGGAGTCAGTCGCTCATCGCGATGAATCGGCCGCGCCAGGCGTGGGGCCAGACGGTACCGGTGGCAGCGTTCACCAAAGCGTGCCGACCTCGCCGGCCGCGACCATCATGTTCCCGAGCCCCGGCCAGCGAGTGTGTCCCGCGCCCGCACGTAGGTCTCGGCGTCGATCTCGCCGGAGGCGAACCGGCGGTCCAGAATCTCCTGCGGCGTCTCCCGCCTCGGCTGCGCGCCCGTCTGGTGCTGGCTGAGGCGAATCGCCGCCCACACGATCAGCCCGGTCAGGACGATCCACAACAGCGGCATCAGCATCATCGTGGTCCAGCCCCAGCCGACCCAGCCTCCATGCATCATGGTCTCCCTGCCTCCTTCACCTCCGCCCTATCACGATCGGCGGCCCGCCAGATAGAGGATTTGGGCCCGCGGCCACCAACAACAGGACGAGCGCTCCGACGCTGTGCAGCGCTGGCGACAGGTCGCGCAGGGATGCCGGGTCACCGCCGCTCCAGGCGCGAGCGGTGGTCTCGAGAGCAGTCAGGGTCCGCATGTACAGCAACAGGACGGTTGTGGCGAAGAACTTCATCACCCCACTTGGCCGGCTGGTGGACGTCACCCTCACCGGGCTGCGGCCGCCCAAAGAGTGAGCTGGAACGCCCGATGTGACCTGACCACGACGGGGGCCGACGGCCGTCACCGAGGCGGCCAGTCGGATTAGTAGCGTCTGCTTCGATATGTTCATCTGTCGCCCACAGACGCGCGGTCTCTCAGTGACGCTCGTACGCCCACGGTCCGCCATGCGGGCGACGTGGCGACATATGCCGCCCGCCCCAGCCAACCGGCGCGTTGCCGGTCGTGGCGTTCGCGCCTCGGGAACCTACGGATGCTCGTGGTAATCGCGAAGCTGAAGAAGCACGTCTGGTATGGCGGTTCACGCGCGGTGCTGGTGGTGATGGCATCCGCTCGGGTGATGCCGTTACTCGGCCGAGCAAAAGGCCGTACGCCCGCTGCGCGCAGCGCGGCCCTCGATTGCCTTGGCCTGCCCGGGCGCGGGCACCGATTTGGGCGAACCGCGAGACCGCACCCGCCCTGTTGGACCACCATGGGCCTCATGCGACTGGCGATTGCGATAGCCGGCCTCAGTCTGATCGCTGGCGGCGGGGGAACCCAGGCCTCCCAACCGGTTCAGCACGATGCCACGGCCCTGGTAGCCGCCAGCACGGCGTACACGCCGACCGTGACCGCGAACGGCCACCCGGGAACGCAGACCACGACCACGGTCGCGGAGTCCGGGCCGGTCACCGCGACCACGCTGCACGTCAAGGACGGGCAGACGGTTGGCGTCGCTATGCCGATCACCGTCGAGTTCGACGAGGAAATCCCGCCTGAGGCGCGTCCAGAGATCCAGAAACGCCTGTCCGTGGAGACCAACCCGCCGCAACCGGGCGCCTGGTCATGGGACCCGACCGGCAGCCAGGTCTGGTACCGTGCACCGGACTACTGGAAGCCGGGCACCACCATCACCGTGCGCTCCAACCTCGCCGGAGTACCGATGGGCAACGGGACCGTCGGCGACGCCGACCGCAGCGCCACCGTTACCGTCGGCAACAAGGTATTTATGTACGTCCCCAACAAAGCCAAGCACATGCAGGTCTATATCAACGACCAGCTCGTCCGTGTTCTGCCGGTCAGCCTGGGCAAGCCGAGCACTCCCTCGTCGTCGGGATTCATGGTGGTGATGAGCAAGGAACCGCAGGCCACCTTCGACACGCGGGGATCGGCCGACCCGTACGTCGTCGACGTGCAGTGGGCGATGCGGCTGACCTGGGGCGGCGAGTACATCCACTCAGCGCCGTGGTCGGTCGGTGCTCAGGGCCAGTACAACGTCTCGCACGGCTGCCTGAACCTCTCACCGGCGAACGCCAAGTGGCTCTTCGACCAGGCCCACATTGGCGACCCGATCATCGTCAGGGACACCGAGGACACGCTCGATCAGGGCAACGGCTGGACCGCGTGGAACCTCCCCTGGTCGGAGTACGTCAAGGGCTCGGCACTGCCGGTGCCTGCGGATCTGGCCGACGCCATCGGCGTCGATCCCGTGACCGGAACCCCGCCGCCGTCGACCACCGCGGGCGCGACCCCGGCACCCAGCCAGCCGCCAGCGACCCCCGGCCTGGATGCCGTCCGCCCGACCGACTGACCCGTACGCCCGCGCCCTGGGGCAGCCGACCTTGCCTGCCGACGAGGGGCAGCCGACCTCTCCCGACGTGGGGCAGCCGACCTTGCCCGACGAGGCAGGACAGGCAGGGAACTGTTGACGTGCTGGCCCCACCGTCGGCGCGGGTGCACCGCCCCTTCTGTCCACTGTCGAGTGACGACGAACTACTGCCAAACGTCCACTGCGGAGTAATGCAAGGCGCTACTTCGCGGGCTGGCGCAGGGTCACGCAGCACCGGCCTGCCCCTGGGTCCAGCGCGACCTCGATGTCATCCAGATCCAGTTCGCGCGTCATCGCCCTGACGAACTCGAGGTTCATGCCACACACGAGCTCCCGATCGTGCTGGGCCAGTGCGTCGAACGGGCAGTTTGCCAGAACGATCTGATCGCCCTCGGTTCGAGGCTCGTAGCCGCAGGAGGCCAGGACCGCGGCCAGTGACACGGCCTCACCACCGGCCTCCGCGCGCACTTCATCCCCGATGCGACGAGCGGCGGCCGCCGCCGCCCGGGCGACCGCGGTCGCGATGGGCTGGCCGGTCGTGGCGTTGTCGCGGATGGCGTCGGCGAAGATCCGACCGACCAGCTCATAGCGGCGCTCGGGCAGGCTCACCGAGATCTCCTGCCTGGCCCGTCGGTACAGCTTCGCCGGCCGGCCGGCACCAGGTCCGCGACGACCCGAGAGCCGGCGGAACTCGACCTCCAGCAGGCCCTCCTCCACCAGGCGATCGAGGTGGAACTTCACCACGTGACGGGCGAGGCCGGTAGCGGCCGCGGCTTGATCACGACTCACGGGCTCCGCCTGCGCCACGACGTACAGGTACAGGTCACGCCGGGCCGGTTCGGCCAGGGTGCCGATGCGACGCAGCTTCGCGACCAGCTTTTCGATCATCACGGGCCCGTTTCTAAAAGACACTGCACTTGACGTAAGAAGGTTCCACTTCTAACGTCCATCGTATCGTCTCTTAGAAAATGCGATGGGAGGGTCCATGACAACCACGGGCACCACCGAGGAGCGCGAGCTCGGGTCGCGGTCGACGAAACAGGCGTTCCGCCTGCTCCACACCGTCTTCACGGTCGCGCCGATCCTCTTTGGACTGGACAAGTTCTTCGAAATGCTCACCGACTGGGAGCGGTATCTCGCTCCGGGCATCGACCGTCTCGTCCCGGGCTCGGCGCACCAGGCCATGCTCGCAGTCGGCGTGATCGAGATCGTCGCTGGCCTGCTGGTGGCGGTGCTGCCGCGCATCGGCGGGTACGTGGTCGCCGCATGGCTGCTCGCCATCATCGTGAACCTGCTGCTGATCGGCGACTACTACGATGTCGCGCTGCGCGACTTCGGTCTGCTCGTCGGCGCGCTGGCCCTGGCCCGTCTCGCCGCGTCGTTCCCAACGGCGCGGTGGTGGTCGCGTGACCGGAGCACGCCATGAGATCCCTGCTCATCGGCCGCCGAGCCGCGGTCGCCGTGATCGGAACCGTCACGCTACTGGTCACACTGGCCGCGGTCGTACTCCGGGGTTCGGCCGACGCGGCCCCGCCACCCGCTCCTGACGCCGCCGCACACCAAGGTGGACATGGCGTTCCCGGCGGGCATGGCGTTCCGAATGTCCCACGGACGGCTGGCCAAGTCGCGCTGCATGACCAGATGCGCAAGCTCTGGGAGGACCACGTCACGTGGACCCGGCTGGCGATCGTCACCTTCGCGAACGGCTCACCCGGATTCGATGCCACCGCGGCTCGCTTGCTGCAGAACCAGGTCGACATCGGCAACGCGATCAAGCCGTACTACGGCGAGGCCGCCGGAGACCAGCTCACCGCCCTGCTCCACGACCACATCACCATCGCGGTGGAGCTGCTGCAGGCGGCGAAGGCCGGGAACACAGACGCGTTCAACGACGCGAACGCCCGGTGGTACGCGAACGCGGACGACATCGCCGACTTCCTCGCCGCGGCCAACCCGCGCTGGTGGCCGCAGGACACGATGCGTGCGGCCATGAGGACGCACCTGGATCAGACCCTGGCCGAAGCCGCCCACGAGCTCGCGGGTGACTACGCGGCCAGCGTCGCGGACTACGAGGAAATCCACCAACACATCCTGGCCATGGCCGATCTTCTGAGCTTCGGCATCTGGCGCCAGTTCCCAGGTTCTGTCCACTAAGGATCTTCGCTGGGCAGGCCCACCGGTGGGGCGGGGTCTGCCCAGCATCGTCGCTTCGCCCGCCCTGAGGCCGCGGTGCTCGCCGGTGAACCGTTCCGGAGGGTTCGGCGGCTCGCGGTGCCAGAGGCACGACCGGCCTTGCTTTACGGCAGCCGCCTCGCCAGCCGCCCCAGCGGCATCGAGTTGGGCCGGCCGACGGTGAACTCCGCGCCAATCAGCTCATGCAACTCCGTCAGACCGCGGGCACACGCCGCCCGGGTCTCCGGACCCATCTTCGCCAGCAGCCGCGACAGCTCCGTGCGCCGGTGGGCGATCACCTTGCGCACCAGCGCCCGCCCCCGGCGGGTGAGGTCGAGCGTCACGATGCTGCGGTTGCCCGGATCCGAGCCGCGCACGACGTAGCCGGCGGCCACGAGCCGGTCGGCCAACCGGGTCACCGACGATCCGACCAACCCGAGCGCGTCGGCAACCTGGCTCGACGGTAGGCGTCCCCGCTCGTGCAGAACGAGCAACAGCCGGAACTGCGGCAGTGACACCCGCCCGCCGAGAGCGGACAGGCTGCGCAGCGCCAACCCGACCAGATCCCGGGTGGCCACCTCGAAGGCCCGCAACTCATCCTCGGCGACGGCGGTCGAATCGGCGAACACGCTCCTGGCACCTTGCACGCGGCAAGTCTTGCACAGAGTGCTTGAACTGCAGGGGTTCCCC
>Ga0310830_100961_pt1 | contig 16114 bp, 14 predicted proteins | sample WT_ome_5_FD_201301 | JGI IMG/M metagenome (GOLD analysis project Ga0310830, IMG submission 201301) | Sorghum-adapted microbial communities enriched on wild type (WT) sorghum from Joint BioEnergy Institute, Emeryville, California, United... ...
GTGGGTCCAGCGAGTTCCTCAACTACCTCACCCGCGGGGTGTCCGGTTACTTCGCCGACCGGATACGCCGACGCTGGCCGCTGGTCTTCGTCGGCTACTGCGTCAACCTGCTGGCCGTGCCGGCGCTCGCACTGGCCGGCCACTGGCAGATCGCCGCCGCACTGATCGTTGTCCAAGGCATCGGGCGCGGGGTACGCAAGCCCCTCGTTCAGGCGATGTTGTCCTACACCACCCGGCGGTACGGCAAGGGGTGGGTATATGGGGTGAACACGGCGCTGGACAACACCGGGCGCGCCCTCGGTCCGCTGATCGTCGCCGGGGTTCTCCTGCTCACGAACGCCTTCCGGCCGACGTACACACTGCTCGTCATTCCGGCCGTGTTGGCGCTGATCACATTGACGATTGCGCGCATTCGCTTTCCCGAGCCCGAATCCTTCGAACAGCAACAGAAGCAGCAGACGGGAGACGCCGAGCGATTTTGCCGGTCGTACTGGCTCTACCTCGTGGCAGGCGCCTGCTTCGCGGCGGGCGTGATGAACTTCGAGCTGATCTCTTTCCACTTGTTGCGGAGCGGGGCGCCGCGCGACAGCGTGCCGCTCTTCCTGGCACTGGGCGCGAGCGTTGGCGCGCTGGGCAGTCTAGGCCTCGGCCGGCTCTATGACCGCGTCGGTCTCGGTGTCGTCCTCATGGCCGTGGTGGCCGCCGCCGCGTTCTCGCCGTTCGTGTTCCTTCTTCCCGTTGGTCTCGCGGTCGTCGGCATGGCACTCTGGGGCGTCGGGCAGGCCACCCAGGACAGCCTGCTCACTGCTGTCGTGGCTGGTGTGCTCCCGCGGGGACGCCGCGACCTGGCGTTCGGGCTCTACTACGCCGGGTACGGCGTGGGCTGGCTTGCTGGTTCGGTTACGGCGGGGCTGCTCTACGACCGGTCCCGTGTTGCGCTCGTGGCGTTCGCGGCCGGCATACAGCTACTCTCCTTGCCGATCTTCCTGGCTGCCCGGCGACGTTCTGATCGCAGCTCTGCCGGACGATCTGCCTGACCAACGTGCGAACCGGTACTCCCCGAGTGTTGCCTGCCAATATCGGCAATCGATTCAACGGCGCGACATGGCAGGTCGGGAAGACCGAGGGGAGTTGGTCGACGAAATCTGTGCCCTGCGGTAGAGCGCGGATGCGCGACGTTCCTGACGCTCAGGCGCGCGGGGCCGGCTGGGTCGGGACGCCGGGGCTGACCGACGGCGGCAGGGGCAGCCGGTGGCGGAACTGCGCGGGGATGCGCAGCGCCTTCGGATCGAGGTGGTCGATGAGGTCCACCAGGTCGTTCTGCAGGCGCACCAGCCGGTCGTCGCGACCCCGCTCGACCAGTTCGTCGACCTCCCGACGCAGCCGATCGAACCAGACCCGGAAGTCCTCGTCCTCGTCGAGCCGATCGCAGAACGCCGCGTACCCCATGCACTCGCTGCGCGGCCCCTCGGGCGCGCCGGTCGGCACCATCATGACCTCGGCGATGGCCCGCTGGTGTCCGCGGAAGACCCGGAACGGGCCGGCCACCGCGGTGGCCTGGATGGTGAGCTGGGCCTGCATGAGCAGGGCCATGAGCTGCCGGTTGTGGGACTCGTCGCCGACGTCGAGGAAGCGCAGCTCGCGGCGGACGATCTCGACCCAGGTCAGGTACTCGGCCAGCGCGTACACCGTGTAGTCCCGCGCGTAGCGCTCCTGCTCCGGGTCCCCGCAGCGCAGCCAGATGTTCAGGTAGCTCTGCCGCACGATGTTGTAGATGCGGCTCTGCAGCGTGTGGGCCGCGTCGAGCAGCGGGTCACGGTACTGGCGCAGGATGCGCAGCGCGGCGGCCACCTCGTCCTCGGCCTTGCGGCGCCGCTCCAGCTCGTGCTCGAACTCGCGGGCCTTGCGGTTGGCCCGAGCGCTGAAGATGCCCGCGCCCAGGGAGAACACGGCGGACACCACGGCCACGGCCAGTTCGACGTTGATGTCGGTCACGTCGGAACATCTTGCGGTACGCCGTTCGCGCCCGCGCACCGGGTGCCGCCGTCAAACCCGAACGTTCGGAGAAATCCGGCGCCGACGTGCCCGGGGAAGGTCAGGCCTGGACGTGCTCCGAGAAGTCGTGGTCGGCGAAGGGGCCGACCACGGCGAGCGAGGGTTGCTGGCCGTAGACCTCACGGGCCACGGCCCGCACCTCGTCGGGGGTGACCGCGTCGACGGCGGCGAGGACCTGGTCCACGGTGAGCAGCTCGTCGTAGAGCAGCTCGCCCTTGCCGAGCCGGGACATCCGCGAGCCGGTGTCCTCCAGGCCGAGCACGAGTGAGCCCTTGAGCATGCCCTTGCCGCGCGCGATCTCCTCGTCTGTGATGCCGTGCTCGGCCACCCGGGCCAGCTCCTCGCGGATCAGCGCCAGCACCTCGTCGGCCTTGCCGGGGGCGCAGCCGGCGTACACCCCGTACATGCCGGTGTCGGCGTACTGGTTGGTGTAGGAGTAGACCGAGTAGGCCAGTCCTCGGCGTTCCCGGATCTCCTGGAACAGGCGCGACGACATGCCGCCGCCGACCGCGTTGTTCAGCACGCCGAGGGCGAACCGGCGCGGGTCGTTGCGGGCGTAGGCCGCCCCGCCGAGCACCAGGTGCGCCTGCTCGGTGTCCTTGTCCTGTACGGTCAGCCGACCGTGGCGCGGGCGGGGCACCGAGCGTGACCCGACGCCCCGTCGCGGCAGCGGCACGGCCGGGGTGTTCCGGCCGGCGAACGCCTCCCGGACCAGCCGCACCACCGCCTGGTGCTCGAGGTTCCCGGCCGCCGCCACCACCATGGCCTCGGGGACGTACCGGCGCTGGTAGAACGACAGGATCTGCCGGCGGGTCATCGCCGAGATCGTGTCGACGGTGCCCGAGATGAGCCGGCCGAGCGGGTGGTCGCCGTAGAGGGTCTGCGCGAACAGGTCGTGCACCTCTTCGCCCGGCTCGTCGTCGTGCATGGCGATCTCTTCGAGGATGACCCCGCGCTCGGTCTCCACATCGGACGGTGCCAGCACGGAGTCGACCACGAGGTCGCACATGACGTCGATGGCCAGCGGCAGGTCGGTGTCGAGCACCCGCGCGTAGTAGCAGGTGTACTCCTTGGTGGTGAAGGCGTTGGTCTCACCACCCACCGCCTCGATGGCCGACGAGATCTCCAGCGCGCCGCGCCGCCGCGTCCCCTTGAACAGCAGGTGCTCCAGGAAGTGGGACACGCCGGCCAGCGGCGCGCTCTCGTCGCGCGACCCGACCGCGACCCAGATGCCGAACGAGACGCTGCGCATCGCCGGCACCGCTTCGGTGATCACCCGCAGGCCGTTGGGCAGCACCGTCCGCCGGATGGTGCCGCCCAACGGGTCGTTGGCGAGGGTGGCCGTACGGCTGCGGGGCACGCGCGAGCCCGAGCGAGGCCCCGGCGCGGAGGAGAGTCGGGTCATGGTGGCAGGCCGGGCGGGTCAGCGCTCGCGGACCCGCCGGCGGCGCTGCTCCCCGCCGCCCTCGCCACCGGAACGGTCACCCCGGTCGCGGGGGCCGCGGTCGCCCTTGTCCCGGCCGGCCGGGCGCTCGCTCTCGACCACGGCGACCGGTTCCGCCCGCACCTTGTCCAGGTAGATCTTGCCGCGGCTGTCGATCTCGGAGATCTCCACCTCGAGCTTGTCGCCGACGTTGAGGAAGTCCTCGACCTTCTCCACGCGCTTGCCGTCGCCCACCTTCGAGATGTGCAGCAGGCCGTCCCGGCCGGGCAGCAGCGAGATGAAGGCGCCGAACGCGGCGGTCTTCACGACCGTGCCGAGGAACCGGTCGCCCACCTTGGGCAGGGTCGGGTTGGCGATGGCGTTGATGCGGTCGATCGCCGCCTGGGCCGACGGACCATCGGCGGCGCCCACGTAGATGGTGCCGTCGTCCTCGATGGAGATCTCCGCGCCGGTCTCGTCCTGGATCGCGTTGATGGTCTGGCCCTTGGGCCCGATCACCATGCCGATCTTGTCGACCGGGATCTTCACCGAGGTGATCCGCGGCGCGTACGGCGACAGCTCGGCCGGCGCGTCGATCGCCTCGGCCATCACGTCGAGGATCGTCTGCCGGGCCTCGTGGGCCTGCTGGAGGGCGGCCGCGAGCACGTCCGACGGGATGCCGTCGAGCTTGGTGTCCAGCTGCAGCGCGGTGACGAAGTCGCGGGTGCCGGCGACCTTGAAGTCCATGTCGCCGTACGCGTCCTCGGCCCCGAGGATGTCGGTGAGCGTGATGTAGCTGATCTTGCCGTCCACCTCGTCGGAGATGAGCCCCATGGCGATGCCGGCGACCGGCGCCTTCAGGGGCACGCCCGCCGAGAGCAGCGACATCGTCGAGGCGCAGACCGAACCCATCGACGTGGACCCGTTCGAGCCGATCGCCTCGGAGACCTGGCGGATCGCGTACGGGAACTCCTCCCGCGAGGGCAGGACCGGGATCAGGGCCCGCTCGGCCAACGCGCCGTGGCCGATCTCGCGCCGCTTCGGCGCGCCGACCCGGCCGGTCTCACCCGTCGAGTACGGCGGGAAGTTGTAGTTGTGCATGTACCGCTTGGTCTTCTCGGGCGAGAGGGTGTCCAGCGACTGCTCCATGCGCAGCATGTTCAGCGTGGTCACGCCCAGGATCTGGGTCTCGCCCCGCTCGAAGATGGCCGACCCGTGCACCCGCGGCAGCACGTTGACCTCGGCGGTCAGCGGCCGGATGTCCCGTGGTCCCCGGCCGTCGATGCGCACCTTGTCGCGCAGCACGCGCGTCCGGACCTGCTTCTTGACGACCGCGCGGAAGGCGGCGCTGAGCTCCTTCTCCCGGCCGACGAACTGCGGGCCGAGGGTCTCGTACGCCTTCTCCCGGACGCGCTCGAGCGCCTCCTCCCGGTCCTGCTTGCCGGCGATCTTCAGCGCCTCGGCCACCTCGTCGGCGAACCCCTCGGTGACCGCGGCCAGGACGTCCTCCTCGTAGTCGATGAAGAGCGGGAACTCCTGCACCGGCTTGGCGGCGATGGAGGCGAGCTCCTCCTGGGCCCGGCACATCTCCCGGATCGCCGGCTTGGCCGCCTCCAGGCCGCTGGCCACGACCTCCTCGGTCGGCTTCGGCGCGCCCTGCGCCACCAGGGCGATCGTGTGGCTGGTGGCCTCCGCCTCGACCATCATGATCGCGACATCGCCGTCGGGCAGCACCCGGCCGGCCACGACCATGTCGAACGTGGCCCGCTCCAGCTCCTCGTGCGTCGGGAAGGCGACCCAGGTGCCGTCGACGTGGGCCATGCGGGTCGCCCCGACCGGGCCGGTGAACGGCAGCCCGGCGAGCTTGGTCGACATAGAGGCCGCGTTGATCGCCAGGACGTCGTACGGGTGCAGCGGGTCGAGCGCGAGCACGGTCACCACGATCTGCACCTCGTTGCGCAGGCCCTTGACGAACGACGGGCGCAGCGGCCGGTCGATCAGCCGGCAGGTCAGGATCGCGTCCTCGCTCGGCCGCCCCTCCCGGCGGAAGAAGGACCCGGGGATGCGCCCGGCGGCGTACATGCGCTCCTCGACGTCGACCGTCAGCGGAAAGAAGTCGAACTGGTCGCGCGGGGTCTTGCTGGCGGTGGTGGCCGAGAGCACCACGGTGTCGCCGAGCTGGGCGACCGCCGACCCGGCCGCCTGCCGGGCCAGCCGCCCGGTGCTGAACGTGACCTTACGGATACCGTATTGGCCGTTGTCGATGACTGCGGTCGCGTGATGCTCGCCCAGCGGGTTGTGTTGTGTCATGCGTACGTTTCTCCCTTGAGGATGCCAGCCAGCGCGGGTGGCGCGGGCTGCGCGTCGGGGAAGTACGCCGGGGAGGTCGCTACCGCGTCGGTCTTCGATCGAAGCCCTCGGGCGCTACCGTCCCGGGAGCCACTACCGAGGACCGACTGTGGCCGGCCAATGGCGTCTGGGCCCGTGGTGCCGACGTCTCCCGTGTCGGCGTACTTCTCGCGATCTTCCTTGACTCGTGGTTGTCGTTACTCGGTGTTCAGTTACTCGGTGTCCAGTTACTCAGTAATCGGCTACTCGCTCGTTGGCTACTCGGTGGTTCGTTGACTCATTGTGTGCCGTTCGGGCGCCGCCGGTCGACCGGCGGCGCCCTTCACGCGCAAAGGTTGCCCATCACCCGACAGTTCTAGCGGCGCAGGCCGAGCTTTTCGGCGACGGCGCGGCGCCGCTGGATGTCGACCTTGGCCAGGTAGTTCAGCAGGCGGCGCCGCTGACCGACCAGGATCAGCAGCCCACGGCGGCTGTGGTGGTCGTGCTTGTGCTGCTTCAGGTGCTCGGTGAGCTGGTTGATGCGGTGCGTCAGCAGTGCGATCTGCACCTCGGGCGACCCGGTGTCGCCCTCCTTGGTGCCGAACTCACGGACGATCTGGGCCTTGGTGGCCTTGTCGAGCGCCATGATCTCCCTTTGGACCTCGAAGGTTCTCGTGGTGACGGCCTCGCGCCCACGGCGTCGAGCAGGCAGGCGAGACCGGCCGGCGGACCGGCATCGGCTGAGGTTATCATGCCCGGCCACCGGCGCCCTCGACCAGACCCGGCGCCTTCGGCTACTCGTCGTCGACCAGCAGCTCGCGGGTCTGCTCCACGTCGCGGTGCATCTGGGCGACCAGCGGGGCCACCCCGTCGTAGCGGCGCTGCTCCCGCAGCCGGGCCACGAAGTCGAGCGCGAGGCGCTCCCCGTAGAGGTCGCCGTCGAAGTCCAGCACGTACGCCTCCACCCGGCGCTGGCGGCCGGCGAAGGTGGGGTTCGTGCCGATCGATACGGCCGCCCGGGCCCGCGGGGCGTCCCGCCGCACCAGCCAGGCGGCGTAGACGCCGTCGGCCGGAATCGCCACGTGCGGGGCCGTGAGCAGGTTGGCCGTGGGGAAGCCGAGCTCCCGCCCCCGGGCGTCGCCCCGGACCACCACGCCCTCCACCCGGTGCGGGCGGCCGAGCGCGCGGGCGGCGGCGACCACGTCGCCAGCATCGACACATGCCCGTATGTACGTTGAGGAGACGATCGTTCCGCCCTCGTCGTCGGTGCCGACCAGCGGCGCCTCCTCCACCGTGAAGCCGAAGGTGCGCCCCAGCCGCTCCAGCAGCGCCACGTCACCCGCGGCCTTGTGACCGAACCGGAAGTTCTGCCCCACCACGACCGCGCTGGCGTGCAGGTTCGACACCAGGACGTCGTGGACGAACGTCTCGGCCGACAGGCGGGACACCTCCAGCGTGAACGGGATGACGCAGAGCACGTCCACCCCGAGCGCCTCGATGAGCTCCGCCTTGCGCTCGGCCTCGGTCAGGATGGCCGGATGCGACCCGGGACGGACCACCTCCGCCGGGTGCGGGTCGAAGGTCACCACCACCGAGGCCACGCCGAGCTGGGCCGCGCGCTTGACCGCGTGGCCGATGATGCTCTGGTGTCCACGGTGGACACCGTCGAACACGCCGATGGTCACCACCGACCGGCCCCATCCGGCCGGCGCCGCCGTCAGACCACGCCATCGCTGCACGTCACTCGACCTCCGCTGTCGTCTCGGCCCAGGGCTCCGCTGGTGTGCTGCCCGTGGGCTCCGCTGTGGTCGGGCCCGTGGGCTCCGTCGGTTTCTGGCCCCTGGGCGCCGGTGTCCGACCCATGGGGGCCGCCAGGACGACCTGGGCCCGGGCGAGTCCGTCCTGCTCGGCCACGATGGCGACCACCCGGCCGTCCGGACCGAAGACCGCGTACGGTCCGGGCTGGCCGCACGCCGGGACCGGTCCGCCGTGGGAGAGGGTCCGCGCGGCCGCCGCGTCCACGTCCCGTCGGGGGAACAGGCGCTCGGCGACCTGCGCCAGCGTCAGGCGGGGCAGGGCGGGCTCGGCCATGAGGTCGGGGAGCGTGACCGCCTCGGCCAGCGTGAAGCTGCCCACCGCCGTGCGGCGCAGCGCCACGAGGTGGCCGCCCACCCCGAGCGCGGCTCCGAGGTCGCGGGCCAGCGCGCGCACGTACGTTCCCGGCGAGCACTCGAGCTCGATCTCGACATCGACGGTCGTCGGGCCGTCCGCCCCGCGATTCGGGCGCACCCCCAGCAGGTCGAGGCGGTGGATGGTCACCGGCCGCGGCTCCAGGGCCACGTCCTCACCCCGGCGCACGCGGACGTACGACCGGACGCCCTTCACCTTGACCGCGCTCACCGCACTCGGCACCTGGGTGATCTCGCCCCGGAACCCGGCCAGGGCGGTGGCGATCTCCGCCTCCGTGAGGTGGGCCGCGTCGGTGGTCGCGGTGACCTCGCCCTCGGCGTCGTCGGTCACGGTCGTCTGCCCGAGGCGGATCGTGCCCCGGTAGCTCTTCGTGTGCCCGCCCGCGTAGGACAGCAGCCGGGTCGCCCGCTCGATGCCGATGACCAGCACCCCGGTGGCCATCGGATCCAACGTTCCGGCGTGGCCCACCCGGCGCGTCCGGGCGAGCCGACGCACCCGGGCCACGACGTCGTGCGACGTCATGCCGCCCGGCTTGTCGACGATGACGAACCCGTCCTCGGCCACCCCATCTCCTCGACCGCGTCCCTGGCCATCCTCGGACGTCGGCGTCCTCGAGCGTCGACGGCCCGGGCTTCCCAGCCTCTCAAACGCCCGGCCCCGACGCGCGCTCGCCCCGGCCCGCCCGCGACCCGGCGCGCCCGCGACCCTGCGCCGACGTGCGTACTTCTGCGACACTGGGCGCCACCCTCGACCGCGCGCGCCCGCGGGTGCCGGCCCCAACCCGAAGGTGACGTATGACGACCCCTCCGTATCCGCCCGCCTGGCCGCCGGCCCCGGCCCACCCGCCCCCCGGCCAGCCGTACCCGAACCAGGCCCACCCGCCGGCCGGGCCGCCGTGGCCCGGCCACCGGCCGGAGCCACCGACCCCCGGGGGTGCACCGTTCCCCCCGGGCCCACCGGCGTCCCACCCACCGGCACCCGGCCCACCGGCGTCCAACCCACCGGCACCCAGCCCACCGGCGTCCCACCCACCGGCGCCCAACCGGCCGGCGCCCGACCGTCCGGGCCGGCTCGGCCCGACCCGGCCGCCGACGCCGAGGGCAACGCCCGCCCGGCACCGGAGATCCGGCCGCCGGCGATCCCTGCGCACGGTCGTCGCCGTCACCGCGGTGCTGGTGGCGGCGACCGGGCTCGGGACGGCGCTCAAGCTCGGGGGCGCGTCCTACCTCACCACCGTGCTGGCCGGCTCCCCGGCCTCGGCGAACCCGTTCGCGGGCACGGCCGCGGAGGACCTTCCCGTCGGCGAGGCGGGCATCGTGGTGCCGACCGCGACCGCCGTCCCCGGCTTCACCGAGGCCGAGGTCGCCGCGGCGCTGGAGACCGTGCGGCAGGCGCTGATCGCCGGCCGCCTCGACGAGCGGATGCTCTACGACCACGACCCGTCGGACCTGCGGGCCCTCTTCTCCCCCACCGCCGCCCAGGACCTGGACCGGATGTTCGCCGACAACCTCGGCGGCATCGTGGCCACGATGATCGCGCCCGGCCACACGCTCCCCACCGACCAGATCCGGGTCAGCGGCACGATGACCTTCACCGGCGTCGTCATGGACGACATCCGCTGGCTCGAGGTCCACACGGTGTTCGTCTGGGTCTATCCGTTCCCGGGCCCGTCCCGGCAGCCGGGCGATCGCCTGGTGACGGTGCGGGACGACATCTACTGGCTGTTCCCGGCGGCCGAGGACGTGGTGCCCGACGACGCCGGCATGTACCTCGACGGCCGCAGCACGTCCTTCGCCCACAACATCGACTGCGACCTGCTCGAGCGGAGCCTGGTCGCTCTGGGCCGGCCGCGGGTCGGCGTCGTGGGCGAGGAGATCGACCCGTACGCCCTGCTGGACCCGACCAGCACGGTCTGGCTCCCGGAGACCTGCGGGCCGGTCACCGGCCCGTGACCCCCACGGCGGGCGTCACCGCTCGGCCCCGGCCACCGCCCAGCGGGTACCCCGCGCCCGCAGCACCAGGCCCACGAGCCGGACCACCATGAACATGGCCAGGGCGAACCACACCCCGGGCAGCCCCAGGCGCAGCCAGTGGGCGAGCCAGGTCAGCGGCAGGAAGAAGCCGAGCGCGGCCAGCAGCGTGAGGTTCCGCAGGAACCGCACGTCACCGGCGCCGATGAGCACACCGTCGAGCGCGAAGACCAGCCCGCCCAGGGGCAGCATGCCCACCAGCCACGGCCACACGACCAGTGCCTGCGCGCGGACGTCGGGGTCGGGGCTGAACACCGCCGGCAGCACCCACGCGCCGGCCCCGATGATCACCGCGAGCCCCGCCCCGCAGACCAGCCCGATCCGGCCGACCCGGGTGGCGACGCTGCGGGCCTCGGCCGGCACCCCGGCCCCGAGGGCGGCGCCGACCAGCGACTGCGCGGCGATCGCCACCGCGTCGAGGGCGAGCGCGCAGAAGAACCACAGCTGCAGCGCGATCTGGTGGGCGCCCAGGGCCGCGGCCGACACCCGGGCGACCACGGCGGCGGCCGAGAGGAAGCAGGCCTGGAACGCCGCGCCGCGCACCACCAGGTCCCGGCTGACGGCGAGCTGCCCGCGCAGCACCGACCACTGGGGCGACAGCGGCACCCGCCGCCGGACCAGCGCGGCCACGAACAGCGCCCCGCCGACCGCCTGGGCGATGACGTTCGCGATGGCCGACCCCACCAGGCCCAGCCCGACCGGGTAGACCAGCACCGGGCAGAGCACGCCGGAGAGCAGGAACGCGGCCAGCACGTACCACATGGGCGTCCGGGCGTCCTGGATGCCGCGCATCCAGCCGTTGCCGGCCATGGCGAGCAGGATCCCGGGCGCCCCGAGGATGGCCACCCGCAGCCACGTCTCGGCGGCCGTGGCCACCGCGTGGTCGCCGCCGGCCAGGGCCCGGGTGACCGGGCCGGCGAGCACCTGACCGATGATGATCACCAGTACGCCGACGGCCACGGCGAGCCAGGACGCCTGGACCCCCTCGACGACCGCCTGGGTGACGTCCTGCGCGCCGAACCGCCGGGCCGCGCGGCCGGTCGTGCCGTAGGCGAGCACGTTCCCGAGGAACGCGACCACCGCCATGACCCCGCCGCCCAGGGCGAGCGCGGCGAGCTCGGTCCGGCCGAGGTGACCGACGACCGCGGTGTCGACCAGCACGTACAGCGGCTCGGCCGCCAGCACGACCAGGGACGGCAGCGCCAAGGCGGCGACCCGGCGGGCGTCCGCGGCCGGAGCTACCACCGGCGATCCAGGGCGGTGTGCGGGCAAGGCGACGCGACCTCACCGAGGCTCAGCGGGCGAAGAAGTGCCAGCCGACCCACCACCAGCAACCCAGCACGGCGATCCGGCCCACCGGCACCCGGCCCACCCGGTAGGCCATCACGAAACCGGCGATGTCGGAGAACCGAGGGATCCGCTCCCGGGTACGCGGCGCGACGTGGACGCTCGCGACCTCGGTCCCCGGACCCGGCGACTGGCCGGTCGCGGCCGCGGCCGACCGCTGCTCGGGGGCGTCGCGGTGCGACAGCCAGGCGAGGAACGCCAGGCCCACGGCGCCCAGCGCGAAGAGGCTTGTGATCACTGTTTTCATCGGCGCACCAACACCCAGAAGCCACCGAGCCAGGCGAAGTACGCCACGGCCCGGGGGAGGTACCCCTCCAGTACCGGATCGAACAGCAGCGACAGCGTCGGGTAGTCCGGGTCGCCGGTGTGCAGGAAGGCCCACAGCTCGGTCAGAGCCATGAGCAGCAGCGGGACCGCCCACCACACCGCCGACCGCGGCAGCCGGCTCGGGACCGGGCGCCGCCCCGCTCGGCCGGAGATCCCCAACCACAGCATCGTGCCGCCGATCACGTGGACGAGCAGGTTGGCGCCCGACGTGAACGACGGGAACAGGCCCCCCACGGCGGCGATCAGCGCGAACACCGGCACCATCACGAGGGGCCGGTCGAACGCGCGAACCTCGGTAGCGGACGACGCCTCGGGTAGCTGCGGCATAGGCCCGATTGTTACCCGTTGGCCGGTCGAGTCACATGGGACGCAAGGTCACTTTTTCGTCGCCCGCCACCGCGTGGGCGGGCCCGGGCGCCTTCGGGCGCCGGTACCCTGACTGTCCGTGTTCACCGGAACCGCCGTCTTCGATGTACTGCTGCCGCCCGACTCCCGCTCGCTGAAGGCCAAGCGGTCCTACGTTCGCCCGATCATCGCCGCCCTGCGCCGGTTCGACGTGGCGGTCGCCGAGGTCGGGCTGCTGGACCTGACCGGGCGCAGCGAGATCGGGGTCGCCACGGTCGCGGCCGAGGCCGCGCAGGTCAAGGCCGTGCTCGACTCCTGCGAGCGGCTGATCTACAGCCGGCCCGAGGTCGAGGTCCTCTCCACGCGGCGACGCCTGCACGGCGACGACGACTGAGCCGCCGGACGACTGAACTCCGCCGACGACTGGGCCGACGACCACGATTGCGTCGCCCGCGGCGGCCGAACCGCCCATCCGGTCCGACACCGGACGAGGCCGACACCGGGTGACGTTGCGCGTGGCTCAGGCCGATGGGGGTGGGCCCTGCGCGGTAAGGTCGGGTACGGGCGGCACGTCATCACGGCGAGCCAGTGAGGACGAGACCGGTGATGCGCAGCGCCGGCGAGCCCAGCGATCGCCAGCGGCGGCGCGCGGCGCGGTAGCGGCCGGCCGCGCGAACGAAAGTCAGTGAGGCGGAGGTGCGCTGAGATGACTGATCCGGCCAGGTTGCGCAAGCACGCCGAGCGGGTGAAGGAACTGGTCGTCACGGCGCTGAGGACGATCAAGGACCCTCGGCTCGGGATGATCACCATCACTGACTCGCGGATCACGCCCGACCTGCGGGAGGCGACCATCTACTACACCGTGCTCGGGGACGCCGCCGAGCAGGCCGCGACCGCCGCGGCGCTGGACAGCGCCAAGGGGCTCCTGCGGAGCACGGTCGGCAAGGCGCTCGGCCTGCGCCACTCGCCCGCGCTGCACTTCGAGCAGGACATGGTGCCGGAGAACGTCCGCCACATCGACGAACTGCTCGCCGCGGCCCGCGAGTCGGACGCCCGGGTCCACGCGCTCGCGGCCAGGGCCACGTACGCCGGCGACGCCCAGCCGTACCGAGTGACCGGCGAGCGCGACAACGCCGCCGACGCGGGCGACGCCCGGTGACCGCCTCCGTCACGGCCGACGCCGAGCTCCCCCTGCCCGTCCCGGAGGACGTGGCCGGCCCGGCGGGCCTCGATCGCGAGCTGGAGCGGGCGGTGGCGGTCATTCGCGGCCTCCCGCGGGACGCGACCGTCCTGCTCGTCTGCCACGTCAACCCCGACGGGGACGCGCTGGGCAGCATGCTGGGCTTCGGCCTCGGGCTGCGACAGCTCGGCTTCACGCGGGTGGTCGCGACCTTCCCGGAGCCGTTCGCCGTGGCGCCGGTCTTCAGCTTCCTGCCCGGCCAGGACCTGCTGGTCCACCCGTCCGCCGCGCCGTCCGCCCCCGACCTGGGGGTGAGCTTCGACGCGGCGAGCGAGGGCCGGCTCGGCGAGCTTGTGCCGGCGCTGCAGGCCGCGGCGACGTGGCTCGTCCTGGATCACCACGCGTCCAACCCGGGCTTCGGCGGGGTCCGGCTCATCGACCCCGCGGCGGCCGCCACCTCGCTGGTCGCGGCCCGGCTGCTCGACGCGCTCGGCGTGACCCTCGATCGAGACATCGCGACGAATCTCTACGTGGCGCTCGCCACCGACACCGGGTCGTTCCGGTACGACCTCACCACCGAGGAGGTGCACCGCCTGGCCGCCCGGCTGGTGGCGGCGGGCGCGCGTCCGGCCGAGGTGGCGCTGCGGGTCTTCGACACCCGGCCGTTCGTGGCCGTCCAGCTGCTGGCCACCGTGCTGGCCCGGGCGGAGCTCGACGTGACCGCCGCGGGGGGCGCGGGCCTGGTCACCTCGTACGCCACGCCGGCCGACCTGGAGCGGTACGGCCTGCCCGCCCACGTGCTGGAGAGCTTCATGGACGTGCTGCGCACCACCGAGGAGGCCGACGTCGCCTGCCTGGTCAAGCCGGCCGGCGAGGACCGGTGGTCGGTCTCCCTGCGCAGCCGGGGTGTCACCGACGTGAGCGCGGTGGCGGTGGCGCTGGGCGGCGGCGGTCACCGCCTGGCCGCCGGCTTCACCGCCTACGGCAGCGTCGAGAGTGTCCTGTCCAGCGTGCGTGCCGCCCTCGCCTGACCGTGCCGACCCACGTCCTGCTGCTCGCTCCCTCGGCCAACCGCGTCTACGCCGAGGCGGCCATCGACCTCACCGTGGCCGAGGTGTCGGTCTTCGCGCGGACTGTCCTGTCCGGACGGATCCGCGATGTCGCCGCGACGACGATCGCCGGCCTGCCCTGCGTGGGCTTCGACGCGGACGAACTGTCCACTCGCGACATCGCGCTGCTGTCGAACGTGTCGTCGACCTACGCGCTGTTCGCGGTGGCCGGCCCGGACCTGCTGCGACCGATCGAGCAGCGCCGCCTGGCGTGGTTCGACGACGACCTCATCACGATCCCGAAGTACGCCGGCAAGACCAACGAGCAGTTCACCCATCTGCTGCTCAACGTCACCCTGCTCAGCTCGGCCTGGGCATCGTCGCTTGTGGAGGGTGGACTGCGCGTGCTGGACCCGTTGTGCGGCCGGGGAACCACGCTCAACCAGGCGCTGGTCTACGGGTACGACGTCGCGGGCATCGAGCTGGACGCGAAGGACTTCGAGGCGTACGGCGCGTACCTGCGCACCTACCTGCGGCGCAAGCGCATCAAGCACAAGGTGGACACCATCCCGGTGCGCCGGAACAAGCGCCTGGTCGCCCGGCGCCTGACCGGCAGCATCCTGGCCCGCGGCGAGCGCACCCTCAGCCTGGACGTGGTGCACGCCGACACGACCGCCGCCACGGAGTTCTTCAAGCCGGCGAGCTTCCACGCCATCGTGGCCGACACGCCCTACGGGGTGGCCCACGGCAGCCGGACCGTCGCCACCGGGCTGCGCCGCTCCCCGCTGCAGCTGCTGGTCGACGCCGTCCCGGGGTGGGCCCGGCTGCTGCGCCCGGGCGGGGCGCTGGGCATCTCCTGGAACGTCCACGTCGCCCGGCGGTCGGAGGCCGCCGAGGTGCTCGCCGGCGCCGGGCTCACCGTCCTCGACGACGGTCCCTACGGTCAGTTCCGGCACCGGGTCGACGCCGCCATCACCCGCGACATCCTGGTGGCCGTCAAGCCCTGACCCGGCTTTCGCCGAAAGCCGGCTTCGCGCGGAAGCGGGCACCCGGCGACAAACGGATGACCCCCCTCGGACGGGCTCGCGCCCACCCGAGGGGGTCACCGTGGCCTTCCGCGGCGGCCTTACTGCCGCGGCTTCTCGCGCATCTCGTAGGTCTCGATGACGTCGCCGACCTTGAGGTCGTTGAAGCCGCCGAGCGTCAGACCGCACTCGAAGCCCTCGCGGACCTCGGTGGCGTCGTCCTTGAAGCGCTTCAGGGACGCGATGGTGAGGTTCTCCGCCACCACCACGCTGTCGCGCAGCAGCCGGGCCTTGGCGTTGCGCCGGATGACACCCGACCGGACGACACAACCGGCGATGTTGCCGACCTTCGAGGAGCGGAAGATCTCGCGGATCTCCGCCGTGCCGAGGGCGACCTCCTCGTACTCCGGCTTCAGCATGCCCCGCAGGGCCGCCTCCACGTCCTCGATCGCCTGGTAGATGATCGTGTAGTACCGGATCTCCACGCCCTCGCGCTCGGCGTAGTCGCGGACCTTGCCCTCGGCCCGGACGTTGAAGCCGATGATGATGGCGTCGGACGCCTTCGCCAGGTTGACGTCGTCCTGCGTGACCCCACCGACGCCGCGGTGGATGATCTTGAGCTGGACCTCGTCGGACACATCGATCTTGACGAGTGCGTCCTCGAGCGCCTCGACCGAGCCGGAGACGTCGCCCTTGAGGATGAGCGTGAGGGTCGCCTTCTCGCCCTCCTTGATCCGCTCGAGCAGCGTCTCCAGGGTCGCCCGGCCGCGCTTGGCCGCCTGCTGGGCCGCCCGCTCCCGGGCCTGCCGCTGCTC
>Ga0310830_100974_pt1 | contig 15977 bp, 13 predicted proteins | sample WT_ome_5_FD_201301 | JGI IMG/M metagenome (GOLD analysis project Ga0310830, IMG submission 201301) | Sorghum-adapted microbial communities enriched on wild type (WT) sorghum from Joint BioEnergy Institute, Emeryville, California, United... ...
GACTGGCGCGGCGACGAGTACGAGTGCAGCCCCGACGGCGCCAACGTCCGGCTCTACCGGTCGGACCCGGCCGAGGGCTTCGAGGAGGTCCGCCCCGGCCGGTACGTGCGGGTGCTGCCGGCGGACCAGGTGGCCAACTTCTGCTATGTCCGCACCGTCTGCAAGTGGCGGGGCGAGCCCTTCATCGTCCTGGGCGAGGCCGACGGGTGGCTGCGGGTGGAGTACACCGGCGGCAAGGCTCCGGTCGCCCAGGCGTTGGGGCTGGAGGAGTTCGACTACGGCGTCTACCAGGGCTGGGCCCCGCTGACCGAGGTCGAGGACCTCACCGAGATCCGCGTCTAGCCAGCCCTGCGTCGCCGTTGATCTAGGGCCCAGGGTGGTGAATTGATCTCCGAGCACCACTCTATGCCCTAGATCAACAACCGGTGGGGGTCGGCGATCAAGCAGCGGACGCGTACGCCTCGGCGAGGGCCCGCAGCTCGGCGGCGGCGAGCTCGACCGCGGTGGCGCAGTGGCGCAGCCACGCCCGCAGCCCGTCGGGTGTGCCGGTGCGGAAGGCCAGGGCGGCGCCGACGTACTCGGGTTCCCGGGCCAGATGGCCGAGCTCCGGGGCGATGAGGCCGCGCGGGTCGAAGCCCTCGGCCATGAGCGTGAGGCGCGCCGCGGCCCGGGCCACCACGTCGTTGGCGGCCGGGAAGGGACGGGCGGCCAGCAACTCGCCGTGCACCACGGCCGCCCGGAGCAGGGCCGGTTCCCCGGCCGGGTGAGTGACGATGTGGCAGAGCAGGTCCAGGCGGTCGACGTTGTCCTGCGGCCGGCCGAGCTGGTCGTCGGCGACAAGGTCCCGGGCGGCGAGCAGGTGCAGCCGGGCGAGGACCTGCCGCGGGGCCTTCGGCCAGCGGTCGGCCAGGATGGGCAGCTCGGTGGCCACCCGGAGCGCCCCCTGGACCACCGGGTCGGTGACGGTTCCGGCGCGGACCTCGTCGAGTTCGTACGCCCGACCCTCCAGGGCGGCCGACGCCACCGCGGCCCGCAACCCGATCTCGACCGCCAGGGGCCCGGCCCCCCGCCGCAGCGCTCGGTGGCGCAACGCCTCGTCCGCTGCCGCGCGGGCCGTCGCGAGAAGGTCGGGGACGTCCCGGAGCGAGAGCAGCGGTGCCAGCGGTGACATACCCACGACCGTAGTCGCCGGTGATCGGAGCCGTTGGTCGACTCGGCGCGACCGGCGACCGCACAGGAACCGCGCCGCGTATCGACCGCCGGAGGGTGCCAGGCTAGCCTGAGCCGCAGGTACCCGTCCCCGTCCGGCCGAGCAAGGAGTGTGTCGTCGTGAGCGAGACATTGGCCAACCTGCTGCACGAGTCCCGCCGGTTCGCCCCTCCGCCGGACCTGGCCGCGGACGCCAACGTCACCGAGAGCGCCTACGCCGCGGCGAGCGCCGACCGGCTCGCCTTCTGGGCCGAGCAAGCCAAGCGGCTGCACTGGCACAAGCCGTTCACCCAGATCCTCGACTGGTCGAACCCGCCGTTCGCCAAGTGGTTCGCCGACGGCATGCTCAACGCGGCGTACAACTGCCTGGACCGCCACATCGAGGCCGGCCTGGGCGACCGGGTGGCCATCTACTGGGAGGGCGAGCCCGGCGACTCGCGGACCATCACCTACGCCGACCTGCACCGGTCCGTGTGCCAGGCCGCGAACGCGCTGCTGGCGCTGGGGGTCAAGCCCCGGGACCGGGTCACGATCTACCTGCCGATGATCCCGGAGGCGGTGGTCGCCATGCTCGCCTGCGCGCGCATCGGGGCGACCCACTCGGTGGTCTTCGGCGGGTTCTCGGCCGACGCGCTGGCCGGGCGCATCCTCGACCAGGACGCGACGCTCGTCATCACGGCCGACGGTGGCTTCCGGCGGGGCAAGGCCCACGCGCTCAAGCCGACCGTGGACGAGGCCCTGGCCCGGTGCTCCACCGTGCGCAACGTCATCGTGGTGCGCCGTACGGGTCAGGAGATCCCGTGGACGCCGGGGCGGGACCTGTGGTGGCACGAGACCGTGGAGACGGCCAGCCCGGAGCACACCGCCGAGGCGTTCGAGGCCGAGCACCCGCTGTTCATCCTGTACACCTCGGGCACCACGGCGAAGCCGAAGGGCATCCTGCACACCACCGGCGGCTACCTGACCCAGTGCGCCTGGACCCACCATGCGGTCTTCGACCTGAAGCCCGAGAAGGACGTCTACTGGTGCACCGCCGACATCGGCTGGGTGACCGGGCACAGCTACATCGTGTACGGCCCGCTGGCCAACGCCGCCACCCAGGTCATGTACGAGGGCACCCCGGACACGCCGCACCGCGGCCGGTTCTGGGAGATCGTGCAGAAGTACAAGGTCACCATTCTCTACACGGCGCCGACCGCCATCCGGACGTTCGCCAAGTGGGGCGACGACATCCCGGCGAAGTTCGATCTGTCGTCGCTGCGGATCATCGGCTCGGTCGGTGAGCCGATCAACCCCGAGGCGTGGATGTGGTACCGCGAGAACATCGGGGGCGGCCGGTGCCCGGTGGTGGACACCTGGTGGCAGACCGAGACCGGCGCGATCATGATTTCGCCGCTGCCCGGGGTCACGCACGCCAAGCCGGGCTCGGCCATGCGGCCGCTGCCCGGCATCGTGGCCGACGTGGTGGACGACACCGGCCAGCCGGTGCCCAAGGGCGGCGGCGGGTTCCTCGTGGTCCGGGAGCCGTGGCCGGGCATGCTGCGCACCATCTGGGGTGACGACCAGCGGTACATCGACACCTACTGGTCGCGCTTCCCGGGGCTGTACTTCCCGGGCGACGGCGCCAAGCGGGACGAGGACGGCGACATCTGGCTGCTGGGCCGGGTCGACGACGTCATGCTCGTCTCCGGGCACAACATCTCCACCACCGAGGTGGAGTCGGCCCTCGTCTCGCACCCGAAGGTCGCCGAGGCGGCCGTGGTGGGCGCGACCGACCCGACCACGACCCAGGCCATCGTGGCGTTCGTGATCCTGCGCGCCGACGCGGTGCCGGACACGCAGGAGGAGGGCGACGCGCTCGCCCGCGAACTGCGGGAGCACGTGGCCCGCACGCTCGGCCCGATCGCCAAGCCCCGGCAGATCCTGCTCGTGCCGGAACTGCCCAAGACCCGGTCCGGCAAGATCATGCGCCGGCTGCTGCGGGACGTCGCCGAAAACCGCGCCCTCGGCGACGTCACGACGCTGCAGGATTCGTCGGTCATGGACCTCATCGCCGCGAACCTGCGCGCCAACCCGACGCGGGAGGACTGAGAGCCGGACCGTCGCTTCGCCGGTTTCGCCGAAGGGCTGGCCGTTGGCCAGGCCGGTCCGTTGGCCGGCCTGTCGATCGGTGAGCCTCGTCAACGGCGAGGACCGTACGGCCGCGTCGGCTCGCGGCCGTACGGTCCGGCCGGCCGTATGCTGGCGCCGTGCGAGTCGTCGACGAGTCGTGTGTGCTGACCGAGGGGCCGTGGACCCACCGGTTTGTCAGCGGCAACGGCACACGGCTGCACATCGCTGAGGCGGGCCGTGGCCCCTTGGTGCTGCTCCTGCACGGGTTCCCTGAGCACTGGGCGGCCTGGCAACACCAACTGCCCGCCCTGGCGGAGGCCGGGTTCCGCGCGGTCGCGGTGGACCTGCGCGGCTACGGGGCCAGCGACAAGCCGCCGCGGGGCTACGACGGGTTCACGGCGGCGGCCGACATCGTCGGGCTGATCCGCGCGCTCGGCGAGAAGACCGCCTCGATCGTCGGCACCGGGTACGGCGGGCAGGTCGGCTGGACGACGGCCGCCCTGCATCCCCGCAGCGTCGAGCGGCTGGTCGTCATGGCGGCGGCCCACCCGGCCCGGCTGCACGCCAGCCTGTTCACCGGTGGGCGCGAGCAGTACGCCGCGATGGCCCCGATGCTCGCGTTCCAGCTACCCCGGTTCGAGCACCGGCTGACCCGTCACGACGCCGCGCTTGTGGGCGAGTACCTGCGCCGCTGGTCCGGTCCGACCTGGACCCGCACTGCGGACTTCGCCGAGTACGAGCGCGCCTGCCGGACGGCGATGCAGATTCCCCAGGCCGCCTTCTGCGCGATGGAGGCGTTCCGGTGGGGTATGCGGAGCCTGCTGCGCCTGCACGGGCGGCGGTTCCGGGCCCACGTACGGGCGCCGATCGTCTCCCCGACCCTGCACCTGCACGGTGCGCTCGACCCGGTGGTGCTGCCGGAGACGGCGCTCGGCTCGGGTCGGTACGTCATCGCGGCCTACGAGTGGCGGCTGCTGCCCGACGTCGGGCACTTCCCGCACCGCGAGGCGCCGGACCTCGTCACCGGGGAGATCATCCGGTGGATGAAGGAGGATCCGGCGGGCCTGCGGAGCGCGCGGTACTGACCGGTCGGCCGCGTGGGCGGTGACGTCGGCCGATTCGGCCCTATTGCCCTATTTGTGCATTCGCTGATGCCCGGGACTCGGGACGCCCGGACGGTGACGTCGTGGGCGCTTTCGCCGGCCGGGGTTGCCCGGAAGGTCACCGTGTGGGCACCCGCGCCCCGGCCGCCCGGCGTCATGGTGCGGGTGAGCGTCCCGGCCCGCGGCCGACGCCGAGGTTTGGGTGGCGGCCGGGCATAAAAGGAGCGGATACCTGCTGGGTTTTCCCATTGTCATCGAACCATTTCTGGTTCTCTGACTCTGGGTTCACCTTGGCAGGTATCCGCTCTGTCTTTTCTACCCCGGTCGGGCCGTCGGCGGGGCCGATTTGGCGAAACTCCCGGCGGTCGGCGCCGTGGCTCGCGCGGCCTCGGTCTGAACGTGAGCTGGCCTCCCCGACAGCCCAGCTGCCTGCGATCGCCGGGCTCGCCTCGGCCGACAGGGTTCGCTTCGGGTCACAGAATTCGCCTCGGGTTACCGAACCGGCTCCCGAGCGGGGTTTGACGGCCCTTGGTACTTGAGCGGGGCGACCTCGCGTTCGCCCAGCCGGAACGGCGGCACAGAAATGAGTGGATAAACAAAGGAGCGGATACCTGCTGGGTTTTCCCAGAGTCATCGAACCATTTCTGGTTCTTTGACTCTGGGTTCACCTTGGCAGGTATCCGCTACGTCTTTTCTACGCCGGTCCGGCCGTCGGCGGGGGCGGTTTGGCGAAACCCGCGGCCGTGGGCGTCCGAGGAGCCGTCCGCGGGACTCGGGTGCCGCCGCCAGCGGAGTCGGCGTCAGTCGGCCCGAGGCGTCAGGCTCCCAGCGAGCGGGCCGCGGATCGGACAGCTCGCTTCAGACGACCTAGCCCCGCGCAGATGGCCATGATCCGGCCATATCCGGCCAGATGGTGATGGCTGGGCGCGGATCGGCTCAGGCGGTCACGGCCCGGTCGCTACGGGTGCGCCGGTGCCGGCCGTAGATGGCCAGGCCGAGCGCGAACGCCAGGCCCAGCCCGATCGCGGCCGCGGCCACCGGCACGGCCGGGCGTTCCCGCAGCCGGCGGGACAGCGGGATGGGGTGGCGGAACTCGAGCACCGGCCAGCCTCGTTCGGCCGCGATGCGGCGCAGCGCCCGGTCCGGGTTGACCACGGTGGGGTGACCGACCGTCTCCAGGAGCGGGATGTCCGAGACCGAGTCGGAGTAGGCGTAGCACTCGGTCAGGTCGTACCCGCGTTGGGCGGCCAGCTCCCGTGCCGCCTCGGCCTTGGTGGGGCCGGCCGCGTAGTACGCGACCTCGCCCGTGTAACGGCCGTCCTTGACCACCATCCGGGTGGCGATCACGTCGGTGATGCCCAGCTGCTCGGCGATCGGCCGCACCATCTCCTCGCCGGAGCTGGAGACGACCACGACGTCCCGGCCCGCCGCGCGGTGCTCCTCGATGAGGGCGGCCGCCTCGGCGTAGATGTACGGGAAGATGAGCTCGTGCAGCGTCTCGTTGACGATCTGCTGCACCTGGTCGACCCGCCACCCCCGGCAGAGGTTGGCCAAGTGGTCGCGGATACGCGCCATCTGCTGGTCGTCAGCGCCGCCGATCCGGTACACGAGCTGGGCGTACGCCGCCTTGACCATCTCCCGCCGGGAGATCAGGCCGTCCTTGTAGAACGGACGACCGAAGGCGAGTGCGCTCGACTTGGCGATGATCGTCTTATCGAGGTCAAAGAACGCGGCACTGCGGACCACGGCGGGCAAGTCTAGCCCCGTCGGTGTGTCGGTTGCTGTCGTCAATGTGCGACCTCGTGCCGTTCCCGGGCCGGTCGGCGACGGGTGGCTCGCGCGCCGGTGGCGACGCCCCGGCCGGGCACGCCGAGCTCGACGATGGCCCGGCCAGCTCGTCGCGAGATCAACTGTCGGGGCCGCGACTCAAAATCGTCGGCGTGTTGTCGGGCACATAACTCGACCTTGGCCGACCGGTCGGGCATGCTGTGTGCGACGGACGGGCCGGATCCGAGAAGTTCTCGGTACGGCCCGGGCTGTGGAAGCTCTCGGCGGTCGCACCCCCCGTGATCGCTGAGTGGGACGGCTCGACCCCCCGGAGCCTGTCCCCGACGACCCCCGTCGCCCCCCGGACGGGGGTCGTCCCATGTTCGGGGTCGGTCGGCCTCGAGGCGTACGCCCAGGTCAGAGCGCATCCGCCGCGCAGGTCAGAGCCCATCCGCCCGGATCAGGACCGATCGCCCCCTCGTCGTCGGAGTTGGTCACATGGCTCCGGCGTGGGCTACCGAGGAACGACTGCTCCGGTCGGCCACTCCTTCCCCCTGCCCGCACCCTTCCCCCTGCCCGCAACTGCTGTGCTGCCATCAACGACCCAATCGGCCGTCGGTTGCGTCGAGGGGCACATGTCGGGCGGCCGCGGCCCGTTGTCGCAGGCCAGTGGGGGTGCGGAAATTCGCCGGTTGTCCACAGGCCCCCTGGTTGTCCACAGATCCGTCGCGGTCGCTGGTGCCGACCTGGTGGTCCGGGCAGCGTGGTGGTCGGCGACGCCCGGTCGGGCGTCCCGCCCGGGGCCGTGGCGGTCGGCTCAGGGCGCGACACGGGGGTCTGGTGATCGGGCAGATGCAGGCGCGAAGCGGTCCGGTGGCGGGCGAGGACCCGGGCGGCCGGGGCCGACCGTTGGTGGTGACCGGCGACGGCGAGTTGCTCGACGAGCTCGTCGGCCTGGCCGCGGCGGGTGGGGTCGAGGTCAGCGTCGCCATCGACGCGATCGCCGCCGAGGACCGGTGGGCGAGCGCTCCGCTGGTGGTGGTCGGCGCCGACCAGGCCTTGGCGGTGGTGCGACGCAACCTGCCGCGTCGGCTCGACGTCGTCCTCGTCAGCCGATCCGCGCCCGCCGGCGCCGAGCCCGAGCCGGCCGCGGCGACCGACGGGGCCATCGAGCCCGCCCAGTGGCTCGGCGTCGCCGGGCTGCACCCTGAGCACGTCGTGAGACTGCCTGAGGCGCGGTCGTGGCTGGTGACGCGGTTCGCCGAGTGCCGGCCCTCGATGCGGCGGCGCGCCGCCCCGGTCGTGGCCTTCGTGTCGGGTAATCCGGGCGCCGGCGCCAGCCCGCTGGCCGTCGGCGTGGCGCTGGCCGCCCGCCAGCACGGCCTGGCGACCCTGCTCGTCAGCCCGGAGCCCCGAGCCGCCGGGGTGGGCCTGCCCGATGGCCCGGCGGAACCGGTCCGGGCGGATCCGCTCGGCGCTGACACGACGTCGGCGACCGGCGCTTGGAGGCCACCCGATTCGTCGGCCGCGACGCTGGCCGTCCTGTCGTTCGACCGCTCCGCCGGCGCGGCCGTACCGCCCGAAGCCATGGCGGCCGCCCTGCGGGCCGCCCGGCACGGACGTGATCTCGTGGTGGTCGACCTGCCCCACGCCTACGACGACGCCTCCCGGCTGGCGCTGTCGTGTGCCGACCGCTGCTACCTGACCGTGGTCGCCGGGATCCGCGAATGCGCCGCCGGCGCGCGGGTCGCCGCGGCCGTGCGTCGGCACTGTCCCCAGCTGGCGCTCGTGGTGCGCGTCGCGCCCCGAGGTGGCTTGCGACCCGACGAGGTGGCCGAGGCGCTGGACCTGCTCCTGGCCGGGGTGCTGCCGCCCGGGGGCGCCCCGGTGGCGCCGGCCGGCGATCCCGGGCCGGTGGTGGCGGCGCTGTGCCGGCGTCTGCTCGCCCAGATCGGCGTGACCCGGCGGCCCGGCGCCGACCGCCTGCGCCCGCCGGTCGCCGACGTGAGCGAGGTGATGGATTCATGACCCTTGTCCTGTCTGCCCACATTGACACGGCGACGCCGCCGGCCGGCGGGAGCGCGGTCCTCGACGGGGCCGACCTGGGCCCGCTGGCCGATCTGGTCGCCGACCCGAGCGTCACCGACGTCCTGGTCAACGGCCCCGCCGAGATCTGGGTGGACCGCGGCGTCGGCCTGCAACCCGTTCCGGACGTCCGCTTCGCCGACGCCGACGACCTGCGCCGCTTCGCCGTTCGTCTCGCCGCCACCTGCGGCCGCCGGCTGGACGAGGCCAGCCCGTGGGTCGACGCGCAGTTGCCCGATGGCACCCGCCTGCACGCCGTGCTGCCGCCGATCGCCGTGCGCGGTCCGTACCTGTCGCTGCGAACGCTGCGTCGCCAGTCGATCGGGCTGTCCGCGCTGGTCGGGCTGGGCACGCTCACGGCCGACTCGGCGCGGATCGTGGAGGCGATCGTGCGCGCCCGTCTGGCCTACGTGATCTCCGGCGGCACGGGCTCGGGCAAGACCACGCTGCTGGCCGCTCTGCTGTCGCTGGTCTCCGTCACCGAGCGGATCGTGATCGTCGAGGAGGCGCCCGAGCTGGCTCCCGACCACCCCCACGTCGTGTCACTCCAATGTCGACCGTCCAATGTCGAGGGAGCGGGCGCGGTCAGCCTGCGCGACCTCGTGCGGACGGCGATGCGCATGCGCCCCGACCGGCTCGTGGTCGGCGAGTGCCGAGGCGCGGAGGTGCTCGATCTTCTGAGTGCCTTGAATACGGGTCACGACGGGGGCGCGTGCACCGTGCACGCCAACACCGCCGCCGACGTGCCGGTGCGCTTCGAGGCGCTGGGCATGCTCGGTGGGGTGTCACGGTCGGCCGTGCAGGCGCAGGTGGTCGCCGCGCTGAGCGTCGTCCTGCATCTCGCCCGGGCGGGGCGCCTGCGCTACCTGGACGAGATCGGCCTGATCGCCGCCGAGCACGACACCGTCGTGGTCCGCCGCGCCTGGCATTACCGGCACGGCCCCGGCCCCGCGGCCGCTGACCTCGGCCGGCTGCTGGCCCGCCGCGGCGTGCTCGTGCCGACCGTCCTGGAGGGATGGCGATGACCGGCCCGTCGGTCGCCGGTTCGGGGACGACTGGTGTCCCCACCCCGGATCGCCGTGATCTCGCGTCATCGGCCGCCCGGCCCGTCGCGGCCCGCGTCCGTGCGCTGGGCCGGGCCGGGCTCGCGGCGGCAGCGGCCTGGTGGCAGGGGCCCCGCGCGGTTCGGTGGGGGCCGCCCGCGGCGGCACTGGCCGGTGCGGGTGTGGGTTTCGTCGTGGCCGGACCGGTCGCGGCGGCGGCGCTGTCCGCCTACGGGGCGGCCGGCTTCGTGATCGCGCGAGGGCTCGCGGCCCGCCGGGCGATCCGGCGAGCCCAGCGCCTGGCGGGCGACGCGGTGCTCGGCTTCGCGGCCGACCTGCGGGCCGGGCTGGCGCTCGGGCCCGCCTGGCGGGCGGCCGAGGAAGCCCTGCGACAGGCGGAGTCGGGCCTGTTCGCCGGCTGGCCCCGGGGCCGCGGCGGTCGGGTCCGCGAGGCGCTCACCGGTGGCCCGGTGACCGTCGTCGCCCAGCGGCTGGCCGCCGCCACCGCCCTGGCCGAGGCGTGCGGGGCGCCCCTGGCCGACGTCCTGGATCGGCTGGACGCCCACCTGCGCGCGGTCCAGCGGGCCCAGGCGGCGGCCGATGGCGAGGCCGCCGGCGTCCGGGCCAGCGCGGCCCTGCTGGCGGTGATGCCCGTGGCCGGCCTCGGGCTCGGCGTCGCGGTCGGGGTCGATCCCTGGCAGGTGCTGCTGCACACCCCGGTCGGGTCGGCCGCGCTCGGCCTCGCCGTAGCGCTGCAGTTGATCGGAATCGCCTGGACGGCCCGGCTCGCCCACATCGAGGTGCGGCCATGAGACCGGAGACGCCCGCCGCCCGACACATGCCGGCCCGGCACCGGGCGCGTCGATCCTCGTCCGGGCCGCGGCGACCGCCCCGCGATCAGGCCGCATCGCCGCCCTACCACGGCGACGACGCCACGGCCCTCGCCGGCGCGCGACCCACGGGAGCCCGCCGTCTGCTGTGGATGGTCACGGTCGTGGCCCTCAGCGGAGTGGCCGGAGCGGTGTCGGTCGGTGGCTGGTCGGGAGGCGGCGGTGGCGTGCTGGTCGGGATTGCGTGCGCGGTGTGGCTGGCCCGGCAGCCCGGCGCCGCCGAGCGGGCGCAGCGGCTGCGCTTCACCGCCGAGCTACCGTTCGCCGTCGATCTCGTCGCCGCCGCGCTGCGGGCCGGGGCGACACCGGAGACCGCGGTGCGGCTGGTGGCGCAGGCCGTCGGCGGCCCGGTCGGGGTCCGGTTGGGCCTCGTCGAACGCGCGCTGCGGGCCGGCGCCCCACCCGGTGACGCGTGGGCCCACCTGGGCGACAGCGAGGCGGCGCGGCGGGTGGTCCGGGCGGCGCAGCGGAGTGGGTACAGCGGTGCGGCGCTGGCCGGTTCGTTGACCCGGGTCGCCGACGACCTGCGCGCCGACGTCGTCGCCGCAACCGAGGCGCGGGCCCGGCGGGCCGGCGTGCTCGTCGTGTTGCCCCTTGGGTTGTGCTTCCTGCCCGCCTTCGTGCTTACCGGCCTCGTGCCGGTGGTCGTCGGCGTGGTCGGCGGCGTGCTGGCCACGTTGACGCCGCTCACCCCTCCCTGAGGCGCCGAGGGCGGGGTCACTGTCGGAGATTGTTCAGAGAAAGGTTGACACACATGCGCAGAGCGATGTCCAGGCTGGTGGCGAGGTTCGGCGGCCGGGGCGATGCCGGGATGACCACGGTCGAGTACGCGGTGGGCACGTTGGCCGCGGTCGCGTTCGCCGGGGTGCTGCTCAAGGTGCTCACGTCGGACGCCGTGCAATCGGCCCTCGCGGCGATCGTGCAGCGGGCGCTCCAGTGACGGTTCGGTCCGCGGCGCGCGGCCGGGTCCGGCGGAGCGTCCCGGCCGGGGCGGGCCGGCCGAGGCGGTCCCGCGTGGCGGGGGACGCGGGAGCGATGACCGTCGAGATCGCGGTCTGCCTGCCCGCCCTGGTGCTGTTGCTCGTGGTCGGGCTCGGCGCGCTCGCCGTCGTGCGTGACCAGATCGGCTGTGTGGCCGCCGCCCGCGAGGTCGCCATCGCCGCCGCCCGGGGTGCGTCGCCGCCACCGGTGGAGGCCGACGTGGTGGAGGTCAGCGCCGACGGAGACGTGGTCCGGGTCGTGGTGCGACGGCACCGTGACCTGGGAATACTTCCCGGCTTCGACATTACGGCCACGGCGGTCGCGGCGATCGAGCCCGACCAGTAGCCGGCGTCGGCCGCTTCGGAGCCGGCCCGGGGGACGGCCGCGCCGGTGGTGAGCCGACGACCGGTCCGGGAACAGTGCCGGTGCCGGGCGACGAGGTGGCTGTCCGGGCGAGCCAGGGCACGGTCCCGGCTCGCCCGGGCAGCTCATCCAAGGGGGGGCTGAATGGAACCGTATCTATCGAGATCGGGGTGCTCGCGGCGGGGAGACCGCGGATCGGCGAGCGTGTGGGTGCTCGCCGTCGGCCTGGTGGTGATCGTGGCGGCTCAGGCCTTCGTCGCGATCGGCTCGGCCACGGTGGCGCGGCACCGGGCGCAGGCGGCCGCCGACCTCGCCGCGCTCGCCGCGGCGATGAAGGTGTTGGAGGGCGAGTCGGTGGCCTGTGCCCGTGCGGCCGAGGTGAGCGCGCACAACGGGGCCAGCCTCGTGGCGTGTCGTCTGGACGGGTTCGATGTCATCGTGACCGTCGAGGTCGCCGCGACCGGTTCCGCCCTGTGGGGCGCGGCCCGGCGCTCGGCGCGCGCCGGGCCGGTCGAGTGATCGCCTGCGCCGGTCGCCTGGGCCGCTGGGCGAACGCCGGCGCTGACCGGTTTGGCCGATCGTCGTTCGGCCGGCCTGATGGCGGCGTGTGACCAATTCCACGGGTCGCTGACCATTTCCGCGGGCCGCTGACCATTTCCGCCGGCCGCTGACCATTTCCGCCGGCCGCTGACCAATTCCACGGGTCGCTGACCAATTCCACGGACCCGCCGGCGACGGCGCGGCGCTCGGCCGGGCCCGGGGCGCGGGGAAGTGACCCGCGGCGGCCTGGATGGCAAGATGCCGTGAGGTACCGCGTCCAGGAACGGGCGCACGCCTGCTCGCCCGTCGCGAGCGTTTGATGGGCGCGTGCGAGAAGGGGGCAGTCATGGAACTGTCGCTGGCCGCCCGGACGGTCGCCGAGTACAAGGTGCTCGAGATCGGCGGTGAGGTCGACGTCTACACGGCGCCGAAGCTGCGGGAGCGCCTGATCGAGATGGTCAACGCCGGCGACAGACACATCGTGGTCGACCTCGGTCGGGTCGACTTTCTCGACTCCACCGGGCTGGGCGTGCTCGTCGGCGCGCACCGCCGCCTGAAGGCCCGCGACGGCACGCTGGGCCTGGTGTGCCCGCACGAGCGCCTGCTCAAGGTGTTCCGAATCACAGGGCTGGACAAGGTCTTCGACATCCACGCATCGGTCGAGGACGCGACGAGGGGCGGCGCGGCCCGCGCCGCGAGGACCGGTTCGTAGTCGACGCCGTGGCTATCTCAGGACCCGTGTCATCACGCGCCATGCCATCCGCGCACGCTCAGCCCGCCACGGCATCGGCCAGCCCACCGCAGTCGCCCCCGACGGTGTGCCTGACCTTCAGCCCGGACCCGGCGTACGTGCGCACTGTTCGGATGGTGGCGGTCGCGGTCGCCCGCCGGGCCGGCGTCGCCGACGAGCTGCTCGACGAAATCCGACTCGCCATCGGCGAGGCGTGTACGCGTGCGGTCAAGGTGCATCGTCGCGACGGGCTGGCCGACCCGATCGAGGTGACGATCAGCGACGGAGGGCCGGATCGGGGCCGGGGCGGCCGGTTCACCGTGTGCGTCACCGACCGGGGGCCGGCGGAGGCGGCCCGCAAGGAGCTGGCGGGCGGGACCGGCGACATCGTGGCCCGAGCCACGGTCGCCCCGCCGGGCGAGGACACGGGCCGCAACGTGCTCGACGAGGAGGCATTGAGCATCGGCGTGGGCTTAGCGCTCCTGGCGGGCCTGGTGGCCGACTTTGCCGTTCTCGACGCGCCTGGTGGGGCCGGGACCGAGGTGAGGATGTCCTGGCCGATCGGCTCGGCGTCGGCGGGAGCGACCGGCACCGCGGCCCGGTCTGAGCCCGCTTCGAGCTGGCGGGTGCGGCGAGCGCCCCGCGCGAGGGGAGGCGCCGACGACGGGTCAGAGGGCGGCCGATAGAGTAACGCCCGGTCATCGTTCAAAAGCCCGCTGGCACAACGTCGCCGTCCCTGCGGAAACGTTCGATGCGAGGCGTGTGCGGCGGTGCGTCCCATTCCCTGGGGGCGGATCCCCCGCGGAGACCCTCCCACCCGGCGACCTGACGGGCGCCGGTCCTATACGTGTTGGTTGGTACAGGAGGACAACGAATGTCCGGGCCTACCCTCGCCGCCGAAGGCGAGCTGACCCTGGCCGGCATGAACCTGACCTACGTGATCGTCGCCGCGGTGATCGCGCTCGTCGCGCTCGGTTTCGCCGCCGCGCTGGTCAAGGCGGTTCTGGGAGCCGGCAAGGGTACCCCCAAGATGCAGGAGATCGCCGGAGCGGTTCAGGAGGGCGCTCAGGCGTATCTGCTCCGGCAGTTCAAGACGCTCGGCATCTTCGTCGTCATCGCCGTCGTGCTCCTCTTCTTCCTGCCCGTCACCGACGTCAGCGGCAGTGAGACCGGGGTGAAGATCGGCCGGTCGCTGTTCTTCATCGTCGGCGCGCTGTTCAGCTCGGCCATCGGCGGTGCGGGCATGTGGCTCGCCACTCGGGCGAACCTGCGGGTCGCCGCGGCGGCGCGCAAGGGCGGCGGCGGTCGGACGAGGGCGATGCAGATCGCCTTCCGCACCGGCGGCGTGGTGGGTTTCCTCACGGTCGGCCTGGGCCTGTTCGGGGCCGCGCTCGTCGTGTTGATCTACCGCGGTGACGCACCGGTGGTGCTGGAGGGCTTCGGCTTCGGCGCCGCCCTGCTCGCCATGTTCATGCGGGTCGGCGGTGGCATCTTCACCAAGGCGGCCGACGTGGGCGCGGACCTGGTTGGCAAGGTGGAGCAGAACATCCCCGAGGACGACCCGCGTAACGCCGCCACGATCGCCGACAACGTGGGCGACAACGTGGGCGACTGCGCCGGCATGGCGGCCGACCTCTTCGAGTCGTACGCGGTCACCCTGGTCGCCGCGCTGATCCTCGGCCGCACCGTGTGGGGCACCGATGGCCTCGTGTTCCCGCTCATCGTGAGCGCCATCGGCGTCCTGGTGGCGATCGTCGGTGTCTTCATCACGCGGCTGCGCCCCTCCGACCGCTCCGGGATGGTGGCGATCAACCGGGCCTTCTTCATCTCGGCCGCGCTCGGCGCGGTGCTGGTCGCGATCGCGTCGTTCACCTTCCTGCCGGCCTCGTTCGCCGAGATCGGTGGGGAGTTCGCCGACCGGGCGGGCAACCCGCAGTGGATCGCGATCGGCGCCGTCGTCATCGGTATCGCGCTCGCGGCGATCATTCAGGCGCTCACCGGTTACTTCACCGAGATCGGCCGCCGTCCGGTCAACGACATCGGCAAGTCGTCCGAGACCGGTCCCGCGACCGTGGTGCTCTCCGGCATCTCCGTGGGCTTCGAGTCGGCGGTCTACTCCGCCCTGGTGATCGCGGCCGGCGTCTTCGGCGCCTACCTGATCGGCGGCGGCGGGACGGTCGCGCTGTTCGCGGTGGCGCTGGCCGGCACCGGTCTGCTCACGACCGTCGGCGTGATCGTGGCCATGGACACGTTCGGCCCGATCTCCGACAACGCCCAGGGCATCGCCGAGATGTCGGGCGACATCGACCAGGCCGGGGCTCGCACGCTGACCGAGCTCGACGCGGTCGGCAACACCACCAAGGCGATCACCAAGGGCATCGCGATCGCGACCGCCGTGCTCGCCGCCACCGCCCTGTTCGGCTCCTACACCGACACGGTCACGAAGGCGCTCAGCACGGCCGGTTCTGAGCTGGACCTGGATCAGCTGCTCAACGTCTCCGACCCGCGGAACCTGGTCGGCCTGCTCGCCGGCGCCGCCGTCGTCTTCCTCTTCTCCGGGCTGGCCATCAACGCGGTCTCCCGGGCGGCGATGGCGGTCGTCTTCGAGGTACGTCGCCAGTTCCAGTCTTTCCCGGGCATCATGGACGGCTCGCAGCGGCCCGAGTACGGCAAGGTGGTCGACATCTGCACCCGGGACGCGCAGCGCGAGCTGCTCACCCCCGGCCTGCTCGCGATCATGGCGCCGATCGCCGTGGGCTTCGGCCTCGGTGCCGGTGCCCTCGCCGCCTACCTGGCCGGCGCGATCGGCGCCGGGACGCTCATGGCGCTCTTCCTCGCCAACTCCGGTGGCGCCTGGGACAACGCGAAGAAGATGGTCGAGGAAGGCAAGCACGGCGGTAAGGGCTCCGCGGCGCACGCCGCGACCGTCATCGGCGACACCGTGGGCGACCCCTTCAAGGACACCGCCGGTCCGGCCATCAACCCGCTGATCAAGGTGATGAACCTGGTCTCGCTGCTGATCGCGCCCGCCGTGATCCTGTGGAGCACCGGCGCCGACCAGAACACGGCCCTGCGCGTGACCATCGCGCTCGTGGCCCTGGCGGTGCTCGTCGCCGTGGTCGTGTTCAGCAAGCGCAAGCCGTTCGTCACCGCG
>Ga0310830_100976_pt1 | contig 15945 bp, 11 predicted proteins | sample WT_ome_5_FD_201301 | JGI IMG/M metagenome (GOLD analysis project Ga0310830, IMG submission 201301) | Sorghum-adapted microbial communities enriched on wild type (WT) sorghum from Joint BioEnergy Institute, Emeryville, California, United... ...
GGGTGGTGACAAAACGATGACGGCGCTGCTGTCCGGAGCCATCGACGTGGCACTAGTCGGAGCGGAGACGTCGATTTACGTATACCAGCAAGGCTCTACAGATCCAGTGATCAACTTTGCCCAATTGACGCAAACCGACGGTACCTTCCTGGTTGCCCGGGACTCCGCCGAATTTGATTGGGAGATGCTGAAGGGGAGCGTCTTTCTGGGTCAAAGAAAAGGAGGCATGCCGCAAATGGCGGGCGAGTTCACCCTGCGCAAGCATGGAATCGATCCGCATCAGGATCTGGAGTTAATCCAGAATGTGGACTTCGCCAACATCACGGCTGCATTCATATCGGGAACGGGACAATTCGTTCAACTGTTTGAACCTCAAGCCTCCATCGTGGAGAAGGAAGGGAAAGGATATGTCGTCGCTTCCTTTGGTACGGAGAGCGGAAGGCTGCCTTATACGGTATTTATGACCAAGCAGAGCTATATCAACGAACACTCGGAAATCGTTCAGAAATTTACGAATGCGATTCATAAAGCCCAGCGCTGGGTTCAATCGCATACGCCGGAAGAAATCGCTGAGACGGTTGCGCCATATTTCAAAGATACGGACATGGAGATCTTGGTCAGCTCGATCAAGCGGTACCAGGAGCAGGGAAGTTATGCAGAAACGCCGGCTTTGGCAGAGGATGCCTGGAACAACCTGCTTGATGTGATGGAAAGCGCCGGAGAACTCAATGAACGGGTAGAAGCCAATAAGCTGGTGGATAACAGCTTTGCCGAGAAAGCCGTCAACTCCGTCAAATAACATGAACGTGAACGGAAAAGGAGCGTGAGCGCTTTTGCCATCTGTCGTGGAACTAAAAAACCTAGATCTGGTCTACGTGACGGACCGGGAGGCCGTCCTCGCCTTGCAAGGGATGAACTTAGCGGTAGAGCCTGGTGAATTCATCAGTTTGGTTGGTCCCAGCGGTTGCGGAAAGACCACGCTTCTTTCCGTCATGGCTGGTCTGTTAGCCCCATCTCGAGGAGAGGTGCTCCTGCACGGCAAACCGGTAACGGGCCCCACTCCGCAAGTGGGTTATATGTTGCAGCAGGACTATTTGTTCCCGTGGCGGACGATTCTGAGCAATACCGTGCTGGGGTTGGAGCTGACCGGAAGGTTAACGCCGGAAGGAGTGGAGCACGCGCGGGCATTGCTGGCCGAAATGGGGCTTGGCGATACCGCGGACTTGTATCCCCATCAGCTGTCGGGCGGAATGCGTCAACGGGTGGCCCTTGTGCGAACGCTGGCGACCGATCCGGAGCTGTTGCTGCTGGATGAGCCCTTCTCGGCGCTGGACTACCAAACAAAGCTGCAGCTTGAGGATTTGGTGTGGGGGACGCTAAAGCAGCGGAAGAAAACGGGGGTACTGGTGACCCACGATCTATCGGAGGCGATTGCGGTCAGCGATCGGGTGATCGTGCTGGCGCCCCGACCAGGCCGAATTCGCAGCATGTACGAGATTCCGGAAAATATCCGGAAAGCTCAACCGTTTTATGCCCGGGAGGCCGAAGGCTTTAATGAACTATTCCATGAAATCTGGCGCGATCTGGAGACGTCGGAAAGGGAGGAGGGATAGCCATTGGCACCGCCTGTGACAAAACCGGCCGCTTCAGAAGACTGGCTGCAGGAGAAATGGCTGCAACACCGCAAACGCAAACGGCGAATGAGTCGTTACGTATTGAGTGTGCAGACCTTGATCCTCGTATTGTTTGTAGGATTATGGGAGCTGGCAGGCCAACTGAAATGGATTGATGTGCTGATCTTCAGCTACCCGTCCAAGGTAGGACGACAGATCGTAAAGGATGCGCTGAGCGGAGAATTGTGGCCGCATCTGGCGATGACGGTTGGCGAGACAGCGGTAGGCTTCCTGCTGGGAACGCTGATAGGCACATTGCTAGCTGTGCTGATTTGGTGGTCGCCGTTTCTATCGCGTGTGCTGGATCCTTACATGGTCGTGTTTAACAGTATGCCGAAGGTGGCGCTGGGCCCGATCTTTATCGTCCTCTTTGGTGCTGGCTTCACAGCAATTGTGGTTACGACGTTATCGATTACGGTGATTGTGACCACCCTTGTCGTCTTTAACAGCTTCAACGAAGTCGACGCGAACTTTGTGAAGGTGATTCGCACGTTTGGGGGGAGCCGACGCGATGTATTTTTGAAGGTAATTCTGCCGGCTTCGTTCCCAACCATCGTATCTACGCTGAAGGTGAACGTAGGGATGGCTTGGGTCGGGGTTATCGTTGGAGAATTCCTCGTAGCCAAAATCGGTCTTGGTTACCTGATCGTCTACGGGTTTCAAGTGTTTAACTTCACCCTGGTGCTGTCGAGCCTGGTCATCATCGCCATCGTGGCGACGGCGATGTACCAGATGGTCGTTTATATCGAGCGGAAGCTGGTAAGGGAGCGGTAACGCTCCCTACAAGATTTCCCCATTATCAGGAAATCAAAAGTCAAAATAAGCGCACCGTGGGCTGGCATATGTTGAATTATCGCGTTAGGAACAAGTTCACTGGTCAATAAACAACTTAAAACTAAGAAAAAAGAGGGAAATATAGAAAAGTATAAACTTCGGTTTCTTAAAAATGAAAAAAACGTAACCGCCAGAATTGGATAATATTGTATGATATCTACACAAACCGTTTATTTACATAAATTAGAATTTTTTTTGGAGGTTTACAAGTCTGTGAAGAAAACAAAGGTATCAGCTGTTTTGATCGCATCGGCTTTGTTATCTCTTGCCCCGGTTGCATCTGCGTCTGAAAATGTTGCTCCGGTATCCGCTCAATCTGTGGTGTCATTGTCAGCTACGGAAGAAGTATCAAACATTAAACCTACAATTATTGATGACAACATGTTCTATCCAATGGATGCGCATCTCATTAATAATGTCACTCATACAGGTTCTTCGGCATATACTGGTAAATTTACTACAGCGCCCGAAAATGGTATCTATTTGAACGTTTGGGTTAAAAATAATGCTTCTTCATCTGTCTTTATTGATATCAGCCGTAATGGTCTGAAAATTACAGATGGTTATGAATTAAAGGGAGGAAGTCAAAAAACAATAAGCTTTGAAGATATGTTAGGTAATGGATTATCCGGAGATTGGGAAGTTTATATCTATAATAAAACTGGGGATAAATACAAACTTAATATCAATGCAAGACAGTTCTGATTCTAATTATTTAAGAAAACAGGAAGATCGCCCTATCCGGCCAGCTTGGTCAGGTAGTTGGCGATCTTCTTCTTTGCTGTCCTGTGCCAGGCATGTAGGGTCAGGCCCTTTTGCTTGTTCAGGTGCACTCCTCAAGCAAGGGACAGTCTTTGCAGCTCTTGGAGTCCGACTTGTGTTGACGTAACCCTGCCGGTCCGTGGTCGGTGATCAAAACGGCCTGCGACCATTCGAATTTCGAATGAGGATTTCACGGATCATTGTTGTGCAAGGTCGCTTTGCAGCATGATCCCGTTCGATCAGATCAGGAGAAATGGGATTGTTTGGATTCCGAAAATCAAGTAGGATATTTTCATAGATCGCTTTCGACAAAAAGGGTGAGAATTCATGGGTTTTCGAGTCATCAAAACGGCCATTGCCACGCTAATGGCAATATTTATTGCGGATGCCTTAGGGGTGCCTGGTGCCAATTCGGCGGGACTGCTGGCGATTTTAGGGGTCGACGTCACCCGCAAGCGCAGCCTGGCATCGATAACGGCACGTTTTTTTGCTTCAACTTTGGGGTTGTTGCTTGCTTTTGGCATCTTCTACTTCCTTGGGTTTCATATTTGGGTGCTGGCCATTTACATCCTCGTCGCTTTCCCATTGATCGCTCGCGCGGGCTTCAAGGAAGGGATTGTGACCAGCTCCGTTGTCGTGTTCCGCGTATTTAGCGGCGGGGAGATCTCCTGGCACGTGCTGTTAATCCAGGTGGAGCTGCTGATCATTGGGTTGGGTTCGGCCATGGTTGTCAATTTTCTGTACATGCCCAAAACGGAAGACAAGCTGCTGGAAACTCGGCGTGAGGTGGATGCTTTGTTTTCCGGCATATTTCAGGAGATTGCCGCTTCGTTGCGTGATCCCTACCGCTTATGGGATGGCAAGGAGATCACCGATGCGGCCCGAAAGATCGACGAGGGTTATGCGCTCGCGAAACGGGCAGCCGAGAACCAGATGATCTCGCCCAACGAGGCCTGGACGGCGTATTTTATCATGCGCAAAGAACAGTTAAGCCGGATCGAAGGGATGCTGGAGCTGATTTCGCAGGTGTACCATCGGATCCCGCAAGGCGAATTTGTGGCTGTATTGTTTGATCGGCTTAGCGTAGATGTGAATCAAGAGGAATATACGGGGATTACCGAGCAGATGCTCGCGGAGCTGGAGGAGGAGTTCAAGAAAATGGAAATGCCTTCAACCCGTGAGGAATTTGAAATGCGTTCAGCCATTTTGCAGTTATGCCGAGAACTTTCCTTATATCTAGCTGTCTCCAAAAAAAACAAGGCTCCCATTCCACGAATCGCGGAAAAACGGGGAGCAAAACGAAAACAGGCGTCAATAAAATAGTTGTCACCCTAGACGAATGTCCTGCATACACTTGTATTGAATGATGTATGGAGGAGGTTCTAACATGTCATTGAAATATCAAAGTAGAGAGATCATCACGAAAGCGATCTGCGGCAAAGGTCGTAAGTTCTCTACCGTAACACATACCGTGACTCCCCCTCATAAACCGTCGAGCATCCTGGGGGCCTGGATCATCAACCACCAGTACGAAGCGGTCGCAGCGGGAGACGGAATTGAAGTTATTGGTACTTACGATATTAACATCTGGTATTCGTACGACAAGAACTCGCAGACCGAGGTCGCTAAAGAAACGGTATCGTATGTTGAGAATGTACCGCTGAACTACTTGGATTCCAGACACCGTTCGTCGACGGTGGAAGTGTCCGCAGAAGCCACGCAGGAACCGAGCACCGTCGAAGCCACCGTATCGGGAGACGGCCGCGTATCCATTCGGGTGGAACGCGAATTCGCGGTGGAACTGGTTGCCGAAACGAAGTTGAACGTGCTGGTCGTGCCGAACAGCGGCATTGATGACAAGGACTACGATTTCGGCTCCGAGCTCGGCGATTATGAAGATTTGGATCCGGATCTCCTCGACGACGAACTGTAATTCGATCAGGAAGCAAGTAGGCAAAGGGGTAAGTATCAACAGTTTCAGTGTACACTGTAGCATATGCGGCAGGGGCGTCGTCGAAGAGGGCGGCTGCCCTCTTTTTGTTTTTATTTTTGAATAATACCTCTATCGAAGACGGGGGATGAACTCAGTGGTGAAGGATGAGCACCTCGTACTAAAAATGCGTCTGGGCTCCAGCACATTTAAAGCTCGGCTGCTGCAGGCGTTGGAACGTTTGGGCGGACCCTACCGGGTGTTGAAAGGACCGGAATCATCCAGCAGAGCGTTATCGCGTACATCTTCGAGTTTCGGCAGGAAGTCAGCGGGGGCAGGTGCCGCTTCGGGAAGGCGGCTCGTACGAACCGCTGCAGACGATTCCCAATGGATTTACTACGGACGTGAGGAAGCGTATTGGGGCGGCCGGGTCCAGGAGATCGTGTTGGGACGGCCGACACACTCGCTGGAAGACTGGCGGCGCCGGCTCGAAACCGCTGGGCTGAAGCCAACGCCTGAGGCAAGAACCGCTCAAACAGCTGCAAGCACTACTGCGTCATATCTCCGCCGCTATGCCGTTACGGTATTCCACTTGCGGGCCTGGGAGGTACGTCCGCTTGGTAAAGCGGGGCTAACGCTCCCGCTCTTGGGGGAAGCCTTGTCCCCGGAGTCACCGCTTTATAAACGCCTGACGAACACGGCGATTCGGGCGCTATACGCCGTGGGACTTGATTTTGGTGAAGTGGTGATCTCGGCCGGGGAAGAGGGGAAATTTACGGTGGATTCCATCACCCCGATCTCGGACCTCGGCAGCGCGGCAACCAAGGCCATCGCCCAGGCGATGCGAGATACCCTGGAGGAACAGGAGAAGCTGCTGGACTCACCGACAGAGCGGTTGATTGGGATGGACCCCGAGTTTTTGCTGTTTGATCGTGCCCATGGGAAAGTGATTCCGGCTTCCCGTTTCTTGCACTTTCATGGGGAAGCGGGCTGCGATGTGTTGCGATATCGCGGGCAGCGGATATTTCCGCTGGCAGAGCTAAGGCCGCGCCCCGGCAAGGAACCGCGCGATGTTGTCGTTCATTTGCTGCGCGCATTTCATGAAGCCCGAGCTTCCATCGAAGATCAAGGGCTGATCTGGCAGGCGGGGGCGATGCCGCAACGCGGTTTTCCGTTGGGCGGACACCTGCATTTCAGCGGAGTGTCGTTAACTCCAGAGTTGCTGCGGACGCTCGACAATTACCTGGCGCTGCCGCTGGCTCTACTGGAGGATCCCCGAAGTGCGCCACGTAGACCGAAGTACGGGTTTCTCGGCGATTTTCGGTTCAAGGAGTACGGCGGCTTCGAATATCGCACCTTACCTAGCTTCCTAATCTCTCCGCTCGTCACCAAAGGGGTCGTGGCATTGGCGCGCTTCATTATCGAGCATGCGGAACGCTTAAAGGCACGACCGTTGGAGAAGGAGGCGGTTTGGACGGCGTTTTACACCGGCAGAAAGCAACCGCTTCGCGAAGCGTTACCCCGCCTGATCGCCGATATCCATGAAGTTCCCGACTATACGCGATATCAGGGATATATCGAACCTTTACTGAATGCCATTCAGTCCGGCTATGTCTGGGACGAATCTGTGGATATTCGCCCCGCCTGGAAATTGCAAAATCCTTCATAACCGGGTTGCCCTTTTCTGGTATAATAGGATTCTATGAAAGACCTGAATGTGCTTAGGTTAATTGGAGGGGAATCATGGCTACCTACACGCCGATGATTGAGCAGTATTTACGGATTAAGGCGGAAGCGCAGGATGCGTTTCTGTTTTTCCGGCTGGGCGATTTCTATGAAATGTTTTTTGAGGATGCAATCCTGGCTGCGAAGGAGCTTGAAATTACACTGACCGGGCGGGACGGGGGCGCCGAAGAGAAAATTCCAATGTGCGGTGTTCCCTACCATTCGGCGGACAATTATATTCATCGTTTGATTGAAAAAGGATACAAAGTTGCGATCTGCGAACAGATGGAGGACCCGTCGCAAACCAAAGGCATGGTTCGGCGTGAGATCGTCCGGGTCATCACCCCGGGGACGATCATGGAAGGGAAAACCGTCGGCGAACGGACGAACAACTACATCGTGTCGGTCACTGAACGGCAGGGGATGATGGCTCTGGCTGCCTGTGACCTGTCCACGGGGGAGCTGTACGCGACGTCGGCGCCGGCGAACAAAGAGTGGCTGCGCGACGAGATTGGCCTGTACGACCCGGCGGAAATCATCGGGGACAAGGAACTGCTGGATTGGATTGCGGGACAAGCTGCTCCGCTGAGCAAGCCCGTCGTGTATACGCCTTGGGCGAAAGCGAAGGAAGATACGGCACGATCGCTGTTTGGCGAGGCCGAATGGATTCGTCTGGAGCCGGAGCGGCGGGACAATATCGCTGTCCTGGTCGGTTATTTAAGCGAGACGCAGAAGCGCTCGCTGGGACAACTTACGAAAATATCGGCTTATGAGCCGGAGCATTTTATGATTTTGGACCCGTTTACACGACGGAATCTGGAATTGGTTGAGACGGTTCGCGAGCGTTCGAAAAAAGGATCGCTGCTGTGGCTGCTTGACCGCACGGAAACGTCAATGGGCTCCAGGCTGTTGCGGCGCTGGATCGACAAGCCGCTGCTGCAGAAGACGCGGATCGAGGAACGTCTGGAGGCAGTGGAGCATCTGCACAGCGCGTTTATTTTGCGCGAGGATTTGCGCGGCGCTTTGCAGGACATCTACGATCTAGAGCGGCTGGTGGGACGCGTCGCCTTCGGCAATGCGAACGGTCGGGATTTGGTCGCCCTCAAAACGTCGCTGCTTCAGGTGCCGGCGATCAAGACGCTGTGCGCAGACTCGGCCTCAACCACGTTGAAGCGGATTGCTTCGGCAATGGATGAGTGTGCGGATCTGGCCGACATGATTGATGCAGCGATCGCTGACGAACCGCCAGTGTCGGTGCGGGATGGAGGCCTTATTAAGGCTGGGTATCATGCAAGATTGGACGAGCTTCGCGAAGCCAGCGTTAACGGTAAACGCTGGATCGCCGAGCTGGAAGCGGCTGAACGGCAAGCAACGGGGATCAAATCGCTGAAGATCGGTTACAACAAAGTTTTTGGCTATTATATCGAAGTGACGCGCGCCAATCTGTCTGCATTGCCGGAAGGGCGGTATGAACGGAAGCAGACGCTGGCGAATGCAGAACGTTTTGTTACCCCGGAACTGAAGGAGAAGGAAGCGCTGATTCTCGAAGCTGAGGAGAAGATGGTCGATCTGGAATACACGCTGTTTAACGAGCTGCGTGAACGGATCGCTGCGGATATCCCTCGCTTGCAGAAGCTGGCTGAGCAAATCGCTGAAATCGATGTGTTGCGCTCGCTGGCGCAGGTAGCCTCGGACAACAGCTTTGTGAAGCCGAAGCTGACCGATGGCTACGACTTCGTCGTGGAGCAAGGCCGGCATCCGGTGGTGGAAGCGGTGATGAAAGATACGGCATTTATCGCTAATAGCACGGAGCTCCGCAAGGATGAGGCGAGCATCCTGCTGATCACGGGACCTAACATGGCCGGGAAAAGTACGTATATGCGTCAGGTCGCGCTGATTTCCATCCTTGCGCAGATCGGCAGCTTTGTCCCTGCAGCTAAAGCGGAAATCCCGCTGGTGGATCGCATCTTCACGCGGATTGGGGCCGCAGATGATCTGATTGGCGGGCAGAGTACCTTTATGGTGGAGATGGCCGATATTCAGATCATGACGGAGAAGGCTACCCCGCGCAGCTTGATCATCATCGACGAGTTGGGCCGGGGCACATCGACCAGCGAAGGGATGGCGATTGCACAGGCCGTGATTGAATACGTCCACGACCGGATTGGCTGTAAGGCGCTGGTGTCGACGCATTTCCATGAGTTGGCTTATTTGGAGCACAGCCTGCGCGGGTTGAACAACTACAGCATGGCAGTGCAGGAAAGCGGCGACAAGGTGCATTTCTTGCGCAAGCTGATCCCCGGCGCGGCTGACACGAGCTACGGCATCTATTGCGCGCGGCTGGCCGGCCTGCCGGATGAGATCATTGGCCGGGCGTATGGGCTGCTGAAAGAGCTGGAGGAGAAAAGTCCGTTGGCGGACGGAAGCAGCATTGCAGTTGCAGGTGCGCCTGCGAAAGCAACCGCATCAGCAGACGCGGCAGCAACAGCAGGGTCTTCTTCGCAGGCGGTTTCGCCGCTTGTGAAGCAGCAGACTGCTCCGATAGTGCGGGAAACGGCAGCCACCGATGAAGCTGTTAGGGGATCTTCAGGCGCTGCTTTGGTGGAGGCCGCTGCAACTGCGGCTGCAGGGGTAACGGAAGCTGCGGCATCGGCTGAGCTTAAGTCGGATGCCGGCGAAGTTGGGCCGGTCGTGCAGCTTTCAATGTTTGGCGACGATGAGCCGCCAGTTCAGGCGAAACCGGCAGCTCCGGCGCCGGAAGACCCGGCAACTCGTACGATCATTAACCTCATTAAAAATGCAGATTTAATGAACATGACCCCGCTGCAAGCCATGCAACTGGTTAATGATCTGAAGATGAAGGCGAAGGATTTGTAAACGTACGATAGGGATTGTGACGTAGGAGGGGAACGATCAGTTGTATTTGTGGGCGGCAGATGGTGCAGTGCTGCAGATGTTAACTGTGGGGGCGAGTGGAGCTTCGACCGACTTAAGCTGTTGAACTGCGGGTGTGAGGGAGTTCGGCACAGAAGCAGTTGCAACTGCGTGGCTGCAATAAAGCCTGTGGTTAATACGGAAGTGCGGCTGATTCGGCTGAGGTTGAGGTGGCAACATAGATCGATGACTTTCCTAACGCGCGCTACTCCCAGCGCGCGTTTCTGGCGGCACGACGGGCGGTCAGGCCACATGCTGATCTACCGAGTGACCCAACGGTGCATTGAGCGTCAGTTTTTAAGGTTGCAAAGCATGCGCACAATGTAGGATAGAGCACGAAATGACAACTCTATGAACCACGATATCCAACGGTATCACGTACAACAGGTACTAAGAACAACGACACTACCTACAACGGCACCACGACGTGCATTGCAGAGTTGACCGATCGGTTCCGATTCTGTCTTGTCCTTATTTTGTATGAAATTTCGCGTATAATTAGCCTTGGTTTGGGGTTTAGCCCTAATGTAAATGAAAAATCGAGTACATTGGAGCGAAACCCCGGGTATGCAGCGGATTATGGATGAAATTTCGAGTATAGGCGGTAATTTGGTCATTTCCTTTCGGAAGTCTATATGAAATTACATATAGATATGTCCAGATGTCGTAAGAGCGGTAAACAAGGAAGGAGGGAATAGCTATGGCAAAAATCGCAATATTGGACGAGCATATCGCCAACCAGATTGCCGCGGGGGAAGTGGTCGAGCGCCCGGCATCGGTAGTTAAGGAGTTGGTGGAGAACGCGATTGACGCAGGGGCTACGAAGATCGAGGTCGCTGTCGAAGAGGGCGGGCTGCAGCTGATCCGCGTAACCGACAACGGCTCCGGGATTGAACCGGAGGATTGTGAAACAGCGTTTTATCGCCATGCGACAAGTAAAATCACTTCCGGACGCGACCTGTTCCAGATTCGCAGTCTCGGGTTCCGCGGTGAAGCCTTGCCCAGTATCGCGGCGGTCGCCAAGGTTCGGCTTGTCTCTTCGAGCGACGATTCCGGGCTTGGGCGGGTGATCGAAATCGAGGGCGGCTCGTTAAAGCTTAACGAGGACATCGCTGCCCCGCAAGGAACGGATATTGTGGTGAAGGAATTATTTTACAACACACCGGCAAGGCTGAAGTATATGAAGACGATCCAGACCGAACTGGGTCATATCTCTGATACGATGTATCGTCAGGCTTTGGCTCATCCTGAGATTGCTTTTACGTTGCGGCATAACGGTAATACGTTGTTGCAAAGCCCGGGAGGCGGCGATCTGCTGCAGGTCATTGCAGCCATCTATGGCGTGAATGCCTCCAAAGGTATGGTGCCGATTGAAGCGGAGGATCTGGATTACCGGGTGACCGGGTATATTGGGCGACCGGATTTGGCGCGGTCCAGCCGCTCGGGCATGTCCACGATTGTGAACGGTCGGTATATCCGGAATCAAGGGTTGCATCAGGCAATTTTGCGTGCATATCATACGCTGTTGCCGATTAATCGTTATCCACTGGTGGTGCTCATGCTGGAGATGCACCCGTCCTTGGTGGATGTGAACGTACATCCGTCCAAGCTGGAGGTGCGTTTCAGCAAGGAACCGGAGCTGAACAGCTTCGTGGAGAACAGCGTGCGTGCGGTGCTGTCCGGGCAGGTGTTGATCCCGCAAGTCGTACGTCAGACGATCGGGAAAGGCCCGAACCGCTCCGTGATCCAGGAGCAGTTCCACTTCCCCGCGCCGCCTCTAGGCGCGGAGGAGGGCGCCTCCGCCGCCGGCCAAGCGGCTGCGGCGGCGGAAAGCCCGCTCCGTCCGCCGGTGACCGGCGGCGGCGCGGAGCGGGCCACGGGCGCGCGGTCCGTGGGCGCGGACCGCGGCTGGGCCGGGGCGCCTGCAAGCGGCGCCCCGATGAGCGGCGCACCCAGCGCAGCTGGTGCGCCTGTTGACGGCGGCGCGCTGCCGCGCAGCGCCGCCTATCCCCCCGCAGCGGCCGATGGCCTGACGCTGCGGGAGCGGGGCGCCGGCGCCGGCACGTACGGCGCCGCGCCAAGCTCGGCCAAGCCGCAAGGCAGGCTTGGCCAACCTAACGCCGCCACCTATGGGGGTGGCGAGCGGCTGCAAGAGTTGCCGGAAGCGTTGTACGGCTCGCCTGCGGCGGCGCCGGAGCTTCCGGCGTTTCCTGAGCTGTCCTTGATCGGACAGCATCATGGGACCTACCTGATCGCCCAGAACGATCAGGGACTTTACATCATTGACCAGCATGCCGCCCATGAACGCGTAAATTACGAGTACTATTACGAGAAGTTTGGGCGGCCGGCCGATGCTTCACAAGAGCTGCTTATTCCGATTACGTTGGAATTTACCCCATCGGACAGCGCGAAGCTGCAGGAGCGGCTGCACTGGTTCGAACAGGTGGGGGTTGTACTTGAGCATTTCGGAGGCGGTACCTTCCGCGTGGTGGCGCATCCGTACTGGTTCCCGCAAGGAGAAGAAGCAAGCATTATTGAAGAAATGGCCGAATGGGTGCTGAACGAACGGGCCATTGACCTGGCCAAGCTGCGTGAAGCTTCATCTACGATGGTCTCGTGTAAAGCTTCGATCAAGGCGAACCAGAAGCTGACGCCGGAAGAGGCAAACACGCTGCTTCGCCGACTGGCTGCCTGCAAACAGCCATATACCTGCCCGCACGGGCGGCCGATCATCGTTTCCTTCTCTACGTACGATTTGGAGAAGCTGTTCAAGCGGGTCATGTAACGAACGCAAACGGAGGAATTCATCATGTTAATTACCACAGGAGACCATGAATCACCCGCTGCCGTACGCCGCGCACAAGAACTGGCCCAGCTGGCCCGCGTTCCGTATATCCCGCGCAGCGGGACCTCACTGGCTCGGTTGGCCGAACGCCATGGCGACAGCGATATTCTGGTGGTCCTGGAGCAAGGCGCCCGTCTGCATCGAACTGGCCGAGAGACGATGACGTTTCACCCCAGCATGGCGTTTGTACGGGCCAAACGGCTGTTTAAAGGAGAAAACGATGCGATGCTGGATGCGGCCGGTGTGGTACCGGGCGATGTCATCATCGATGGTACGGCAGGACTTGGGGCAGATGCGATGATCTTTTCGATTGCCGCAGGGGCTGACGGTAAAGTGCTGGCCTTGGAGGATTCCTTGCCGCTTTGGGCCTTGCTGTACGAGGGGCTGAAGCACTACGCCTCCGGTCTGCCGGCTTTTGACGAAGCGTTGCGGCGGATCGAACCGATACATACGAACCACTTGGACGCGCTTCGGGCGATGCCCGACAAGAGCGCAGATATCGTCTACTTCGACCCGATGTTTCGCGATCCGATCACGGAATCGTCGTCCATTTCACCGCTGCGAGCGTTTGCGAATCCAAATCAACTTGATCCGGAGGCGGTGAAGGAGGCTTGCCGGGTTGCTCGAAAAGCGGTAGTGCTGAAAGAGAAGCGCGGGAGCAGCGAATTTGATCGACTGGGGTTTCAGGCGATCAACCGCTCCCACACCAAAATTGCCTATGGAGTGATTTCGCTTGACCCGAAACGATAAACCGAAACTGCTTGTGCTGCTCGGCCCAACGGCGGTCGGCAAAACGAAGCTTAGCATCGAGCTGGCGCGGGACCTGTCTTGCGAAATTATTTCCGGCGATTCCATGCAGGTCTACCGGGGAATGGACATCGGCACCGCTAAAATCACCAAGGAAGAAATGGGCGGCATTCCGCATCATCTCATCGATGTGCTGGATCCCGACGAACCGTTCTCCGTCGCATTATTTCAGGAGTGGTGCCGCAAGCTGATCCCAGAGATTACCGAACGCGGGCATTTGCCCTTTATCGTTGGCGGGACGGGGCTCTACATTGAATCGGTCTGTTATGAGTTTCAATTTACGGAAGCGGGGGCAGATGAAGAATTTCGCGCTCAGCAGCAAGCGTTCGCTGAAACTCACGGGGTCGAAGCGTTGCACGCCAAATTGGCGGAGGTCGATCCCAAATCTGCAGAACGTCTGCATCCGAATGATGTGCGTCGGGTGATCCGGGCGTTGGAGATTTTTCATATCACGGGGGAGACCTTATCGTCCCAGCTGGAGAAACAGCAGAAGCAATCCCCTTACGAGCTTTGCCTCATCGGTTTGACAATGGACCGCCAAATGCTTTATAACCGTATTGAACGGCGAATTGACGAGATGCTGCGGCTTGGCCTTGTGGATGAAGTTCGCGGACTCCTGCAGAAAGGATACAGCCGCGATTCCGTTTCGATGCAAGGTCTGGGGTATAAAGAAATAGTTGAACATCTGGTGGACGGCGTTCCGTTGGATGCTGCGGTCGAGAAGTTGAAACGGGATACGCGCCGCTTTGCCAAGAGACAGCTTTCCTGGTTCCGCCATATGAAGGATATCCAATGGATTGACGTCGGCGACGGCGAAAATTTTTCCGAGATTTTGGCGTCAGCGCATGCTATAATAGCAGGAAAGTTTCCCGCTGATCTTGAATATAATTCTAAACACTAATTGATTCCTATTGGGGGTACGGCTATGAATAAGACCATTAACATCCAGGATACATTTTTGAACCAATTACGGAAAGAGAGCATCCCGGTCACCGTATTTTTGACGAACGGCTTCCAGATCAGAGGGACGATTAAAGCATTTGACAACTTCACGATCGTCATTGACAGCGATGGCCGCCAGCAAATGGTGTACAAGCACGCGATCTCGACGTTCCAGCCGCAGCGGAATGTATCGCTCATGCAGGAATCGCAAAACGAGGATTAACTCAGGCTGAAACTTTTTGAACTTCAATACGTTAAGAGTATAGGATGAAGATGGAGCAACCTGAACCAAGGTTGTTCTTTTCTTTCCAGGCACTTTTAAGCCAGAAGCTTAGGGTCTGCCGAAATTGTTATTCGGTCAGGTGATGTTCAAAAATCACTCGGATATCATCGATTCCGTCATCGAACGAACGCTTGAGCGGTGATATGATAGGTTCAAAGTGGAAGGGGCTGCACCTTACGCCACTGAACACTGCTCGTGGTTGGGAATTTCCATTCACGCACAGGATAGAGAGAACAAACCGCAAAGGCCGATCTTTGAACATCGACTTAAGTGAAATGGCAGGAAGGGAGTCAGAACAAACCATGTCTAGCCAAAGGCCATCAAGACTACAACGAAGCGGTAAGCCGGACAAAAAGAACAAAGCGCCGAAAGCTCATAAAAAGAAAAGGCTGACGGCCAAACGCGTGTTGTGGACTTCATTTTTTACGATTGCTTTTGCGGTCTTCTGCGCAATTGCAGGCTATATGTACATTACGGTCAGCGGTGAGAAGATCCTGATGGAAAATGGGGACAAGCTGACGGTTTATGAAACAACGAAGGTGTATGACCGCAAAGGGGTACTGATGGGCGAATTGTCCATCGATAAGAGTGAACCCGTGGAATCGGACGAGATTCCGAAGCTGTTGAAGCAAGCGTTCGTGGCAACGGAAGACCGCCGTTTCTTCGATCATAAGGGTGTGGATTTATGGTCGATCGGCCGTGCGGCTGTGAAAGATATCATCGCCCGCTCGTTGGTTGAAGGCGGCAGTACGATCACCCAGCAGTTAGCCAAGAACATTTTCCTAAGCTCGGACAAAACCTTCTTCCGGAAGGCAACGGAAATGTCGATTGCCTTGGCCTTGGAACGCCGCAGAACGAAGGATGAAATCCTAACCTTATATTTGAACCGAATCAACTTCGGGGGGACGGTCTATGGAATCAAGGCCGCCTCGATCCGGTATTTCGGCAAAAGCGATTTGAATGAACTTGACTTGTGGGAAATGGCTACACTAGCGGCGATGCCAAAGGGGCCGTCTCGATACAATCCGCTAAAAAACCCTGAGCTTTCTAAAGAACGCCGTGCCGTGGTACTCGAGCTGATGTATCAGGAAGGTTATATTACAGCGGAGCAACGGGATGAAGCGAAGGCGGTGGATTACAACTACGAGCCGCCGGCTACCAATCAAAGCTATCTCGCATTTAAAGACTATGTCGTGGAAGAAGCCGAGGA
>Ga0310830_100989_pt1 | contig 15741 bp, 12 predicted proteins | sample WT_ome_5_FD_201301 | JGI IMG/M metagenome (GOLD analysis project Ga0310830, IMG submission 201301) | Sorghum-adapted microbial communities enriched on wild type (WT) sorghum from Joint BioEnergy Institute, Emeryville, California, United... ...
GACGCCTTTTGTACGTCGGTGGAGGTGATTTTTGCGCTGACTTCAACGACCATCTTCCCGTCGATCCGCATGATGGAATCCGGGGAGGTGCCTTTTTCTACCTTCGCTACGTCCTTGATGGGGACTTGAATGCCGAGCGGCGAAGTCAACGTTGCATTTTCGATATCGGTAATGCTGTTATACGTCTCGTTGTCAGCTTCAATATACACATTGTATTTCTTGCCTTCGATGGCGACCTCGGTCAGAACTGGACGCTCTCGAACCGGGCTTAGCTTCATCGCCAGTTGGCCTGGCGTTAAGCCGAGGGAGCTTAGCTTCTGTTGATCCGCAACCAGGGTGTACTGCTCATAGGTTTTGGACAGGCTGGTGTCGCCCTTTTCAAAGTTCTTCGTATCCTCTTGAATCAGGGAGAGGATTTGATCTGATACCGGCTTGATCTGCTCCAACTCGTCCCCAAACACATTCACGCTTAACGTGCTGCCGCCCAGACCGCCGGTCATCAGCTCGGACATATCGCTCCATTCCCCCTTCGGAAGCTCGGTCCGCAGGCCTTCGATGAGCTTTTCTTTTACATCGTTAAATTGTTTGGTATCCGGATCGTAGGCGATATAGAACAAAGCCGAGTTTGAGGACCCCATCCCCAGCGGATTGTCGCCACCAACGGAATATTGCATTCGATCGACGTTCGGTTGCTTCAGGATGTATTTCTCCACTTGCAGCATATCCTTCTCCACATCTTCCAGTCGAGCTCCAGGTTCCGGAGAGTAGGTAACCATCACATATTTATCCTCTTGTTCCGGCAGGAAGCTGACGCCGACCAGCGGGTACAGGAACAAGCTGCCGATCAGCAGGATTACTGCAAGTCCAAAGGTGATCAGCTTATGGGACAGCGACCATTCCAGAATACGGCGATAGCCGCGGGCCATGCCTTTGGGCTTCTCATCGTGATCATGTTTCTTGCTGAGACCTTTGCGGAACAGCGTATGCGCCAGCGCCGGTACGAGGGTGATAGCAACCAGCAGCGATGCCAGCAGCGAGAAGACCATCGTGAGCGCAAACGGCTGGAACAGCTCCCCGACCATCCCGCTGACAAAAGCGAGCGGCAGGAACACGGCGATCGTGACGATCGTCGAGGACATAATCGGGATGAACATCTCCCGTGTTGCTTCGATGATCAGCTTGCTGCCCTTCAGCTTCTCGCCTGTCAGGGACAAGCGCCGATAAATATTCTCGATAACGACGATGGAGTCGTCGACGACGCGGCCGATGGCAACCGTCATGGCACCCAGCGTCATCATATTCAGTGTAATATCCATCTGCTTCAACGCCAAAATGGCGATCAGCAAGGACAACGGGATCGAGATAATGGAAATGATCGTCGAGCGAATGTTACGCAGGAAGATCAGGATGATCAACACGGCAAACAAAGCGCCAAACAATGCTTTGGACAGCATCGTGTTCACCGAGTCGGTGATCGGCTGACCTTGGTCCAGCAGGACCGTAAAGTTGATATGGTCGTACTGCTTGCCCAGCTCTTTGGCGGCTTCCTTGACTTCGTTCACGACGTCAACGGTGTTGGCATCATTGGATTTAACGATTTGAATACCAATCGATTCCTCCCCGTTGGTCCGGGAGATGGATTCGGCTTTGCCCACCGTCTCGATGTCAGCGATGTCGCCAAGTTTGACCGTCGGAAGGCCGGTTGGAACAGCTCCCAGAGCGCCTCCGGCGTTAGGGCCGGCTGTCGCACTTGCACCGCCCTCAGCACCTGCACCGCCAGCAGCTCCCGCGTTGCCAGCACCGCTAGTTGCACCACTAGCCGCGCCTGCCGCTGCGCCAGCGCCACTAGCCGCATCTATACCCCCAGCAGCATTGGCGCCTGCCGCGCTGTTGCCCGCTGCGCCAGCAGAGCTTGGTACGATCGGAATCGCTAAGTTTTTCAAATCATCTACGGTGGTGATGTTGCCGTCCACAACGACCGCCTTCTCGGATTCCTCCAGGCTAAACAACCCCAGCGGCACGCGGAGCGCGGAGCCTTGCACGATTCCTTTGACGGTATCTTCCGTTAGACCCAGTTCCTTCAGCTTGGCTTCGTTGAACTTCAAACTAACCTCACGGACGAACTGACCCGCGATTTGCACCGAAGCGACGCCGTCCAAATCCTCGAGTACCGGTTTGATGTCGTTCTCCGTAATCCGAGTCAAATCCTCGAGACTGCCGGATTCCTTATCCGACAAACTAAGGGAAACGACCGGCATAGAGTTTAGACTAAACCGGGTGATCTGCGGCTTCTGGGCATCCTCCGGAAGCTGCACATCGTTTAATGCCTCGCGAACCGCTGCGGTGGCATTATCCAAGTTCGTATCGTAATCAAATTCAATGATGAGCGAAGCAGCGTTCTCCATCGAAGTGGAGGTTATGGTCTTAACGCCATCAACATTATGCAGCCGCGTCTCCAGCGGCTTGGTAATCTCCTCGACTACGCCTTCCGGAGCAGCGCCCGGATAGACCGCAGTTACGCTAAGGTAGGGTACGTTAATGTTTGGAATGGTCTCCTGCTTCATCGTCAGACCGCTGTACAATCCCATGGCAGTCACGATAACTGTCAGAAGCCAGATCGCGAACTTATTACGCAGGGAAAACTGGATGATACTCTTCATATACGGGTTTCTGCTCCTCTCTTTATATAGGTGACAAACTTCTTTTAAATATGCTGGATATATGCCTGCAGCAGTTGCTTTAATTCAGCAGAATGCGCAGCCAGTTCCGGGACGGCAGCTAAATTGGCTAGCATGCCTTTGATAATCGCGCGGCACGGACGAAGCTCCAGAATTTCACGCTCCAAAATTTGCAGCGTCTCCAGCGCTTCCTGTTGCCTGTCTGCGTCAGTGATGGCGCCAAGGTGATCGCGAAGCCGTTTGACTGCGATGATCGGATGTTGCTGCAAATCCAGGCTGCCTGGGGCCCCTTCGGTCATCAGCCGCAACGCCTCTTCGGAAATTAGCGGCTCAGGACGGTTGCTTAACTGATGCTCCGCTGCCAGATCAAGCAGGCCCATCAAGTGGTTCGCCATTTGATCCGGCGAGGCCGAAACATGGGGCTCGAACAGCAATCGGATGTACATGCCAACCATACCGTAAGCGATCGTTAACAGATCCCCTGTGTACGGTTCGATTTTCGGTCCATAGATCGCCTCCAGCTTGTTCTTCCCATGCTGTAACAGCTTGGCGTTGTGTGCTTTAACCGAGGCAGGTTCTTTGTAGGGCGTACCGTTTTTGTGCCAATCCTGAAACTGCATAATCAAGAATTCGCGCAGCTCAAGCACCAGTTCGAGCATGACGATGATTTGACAGCGCAATTTCTCTTTAGGCGTCAATCCTTGCTGGAGCTCCACCTGCATCAAATGGTCAAGCAGCATCTGGTAACAGTAGTCGAACAAGCTCTGCTCCAGTTCCTCCTTCGATTTAAAGTGAAGGTAGAGACTGCCCTTGGACATCCCGCAAGCTTCGGCGATCTCCTGCATCGACGTGGCAGATGCACCCTTGGCCGAAAACAGCTGCATGGCCGCACGTAAAATCAGCTTCTTCTTGTCGATGGATGGATGAGACAAATAATTACTGAACCCCCTTCCTCTGACTCACGGGTTCTCATTCTGACTTAATGGTCATTTCGATTATAGTATAAAGCCCAGGCGGATACAAATGAGCGTATGTACATTTTTCCACACACCAGTAGGAAGAATTCGAGCGTTCATGTAGAATATAATCACATGCATCAATAGGTAAAGAGGGAGTAGTAAGATGAGACGGGGACTTCAAATCATTCTTATCGCCGCAATATTATTTGCTTTCTATTATTTCGGATTTGGCGTCTTCGGTAAATTTGGGGGCACGCTCGTTAGTATCTTCCAAACGCTGACCGTCATTACGATCGGCTTTGCCATTTTTATGGAGAACCGCAATCCTTCCAGCACGGTGGCCTGGATTCTCGTACTTGCTTTGCTGCCGGTTGTGGGGCTGGTGCTCTATTTTCTGCTGGGTCAAAATTACTTCAAGCGGCGTAAATTCGATAAAAAAGCGGAGCAAGATCGCCTTAGCTATGAGCGGATCGATCGCAGCGCTCGCCCGTTGCCTCGGGATTTGTCGCAGTTTACTCCCAATCAACAGCGCTTGCTGCATCTGTCCCAGCGGCTGGCTCGCACGCCATTCTCCATGGCAACCCGCACGTACGTGTTGACCAACGGGGAAGAGACGTTTACGAACCTGCTGCGAGAGCTGAAGAAAGCCCAGCATCATATCCATATGGAATACTATATCTACCGTGCGGACGATATCGGACGGGAAATTCAGAAAACGCTTATAGAAAAGGCACGGGCCGGGGTTGAGGTCCGTTTTATGTTTGACGCGGTAGGCAGCATTGGCTTGCCCAAATCGTTTACCGCAGAACTGCGCGCGGCTGGAGTAAAGGTGGGGATCTACGGGCCGATGCGTTTTTTGTCTTTATCGAGCCGAGTCAATTACCGTAACCACCGCAAGATCGTGGTGATCGACGGCAATACTGGATTTATCGGCGGTCTCAACGTCGGCGACGAATATTTGAGCCGCAGCAAGACGTATGGCTTCTGGCGAGATACGCACATGCTGGTGAAAGGGGAGGCGGTCCGGTCGCTGCAGATTATTTTTCTGCAAGACTGGCAGTACGTCACCGGGGAGAAAATTATGGATCTCGCCTATTTGTCTCCGGAACTGGAACAGGGCTGCAGCGGCGCGGTACAGATCGTGCCAAGCGGGCCTGACAACGAAAGTCGGACGCTCAAAAACATCTTCTTTGCCATGATCACCTCGGCGAAGAAGTCGGTATGGCTGGCGACGCCGTATTTTATTCCGGATGAGGATATCCTGACTGCGCTGCGCGTGGCCGGCTTATCGGGGATTGACGTGCGGATCCTGTTCCCGGCGAGGCCGGATAAATGGTTGCCGTTCTTGGCTTCCCATTCGTATTTCCCTTCTTTGCTGGAGGTCGGGGTGAAAATTTTCGAGTACGAAAAAGGCTTCCTGCACTCCAAGCTGCTGATCGTTGACGGGGAAGTGGCCACGGTCGGAACCGCGAACATGGATATGCGCAGCTTCCATTTGAATTTTGAAGTGAACGCACTCCTCGTGCAAAACGAGAGCGTCGCTAAGGTCGTCAACAATTTCGAACGCGATCTTCTGTCGGCGAAGCTGATCGACAAGGATGAATTTATGAATAAGAAGAAAATCCCGGTACGTCTCGCGGAATCCGCGGCCCGGCTATTATCTCCGCTGTTATAACAGGGTTAGAACCTTGTAGATGATGCGGAAAAAGGAGAGTGTACAGCATGGAACCCACATCGGAACGCAAAACCGAGCATATCCGGCTCTGTCTGGAGGAGCAAGTGAATGCGGAGGGCATTCTGAACGGATTTGAAAAATACCGCTTTCGCCATAACGCCCTGCCCGAGCTGGATTTCGCCGAGATCAGCCTCAAGACGACGTTTCTTGGCGCATCGTTGCGGACGCCGTTCTTGATCAGCTCGATGACCGGCGGCAGCCGGTTGGCCGGCGAGATCAATATGCGTCTGGCGGAAGCGGCGGAGCGGCACGGTTGGGCCATGGGCGTCGGCTCGGTCCGGGCCGCTGTTGAGCGGGAAGAGCTGGCGCATACGTTCGCGGTGCGGCGGTTTGCGCCGAGCATACCGATCATCGCCAACTTAGGCGCGGTGCAGCTCAACTACGGCTATGGACCGGATGATTGCAAGCGGGCGGTGGAGATCGCCGGAGCGGACATGCTGGTGCTGCATCTGAACAGCCTGCAGGAGGTGTTCCAGCCGGAGGGAGATACGAACTTCGGCGGGCTGCTGCGGCGGATCGAGGAGGTATGCCGAGAACTGCCGATTCCCGTTGGCGTCAAGGAGGTCGGCTGGGGCATCGACGGCGTGACGGCAAAACGCCTGCGCGAAGCAGGCGTCGCCTTCGTCGACGTCGCGGGCGCCGGCGGCACCTCGTGGAGCCAGGTCGAGAAGTTCCGCGGCAGCGATCCTGTGCGCCGCGCGGCTGCGGAGGCATTCGCGGATTGGGGCATCCCAACCGCCGAATGCATCCGCGAAGTGCGGGCGGCGGTGCCCGACGCCGCCCTGATTGGCAGCGGCGGCCTGAACACCGGCGTGGACGCGGCCAAAGCGCTGGCGCTTGGCGCGGACCTGGCCGGGTTCGGCCGAGCGCTGCTCGAACCGGCCGTGCGGTCGGAGGCACAGCTGGACGCGCTGCTTGAGCGCGTTGAGCTGGAGCTCCGCACAGCCATGTTCGGCATCGGCGCCGGGAGCATTCCGGCGCTGCGGAACACCTCGCGGCTCGTGCGCCGCGAGTAGCGGGGGGGCGTACCGCATCCTTGATTTGAAGAAAGGGATGTTGGCCGTTCCCCTTGCCGTTTTTAAGGCATTATCCCGCTAATTCAGGTATCCCTTTCATTCAGTTCGGCAGGGAAGGGGGATTCGAATTCCTTTCGGTGGTGTTCACTTTGGGCCTTTGATCCTTTGAGCCTTTTTTTCCTTATGGGGCACCTTTTAGGGGGGGCTTTACGGGATTATCCCTTTTTGTCAGGGAGCTAGGATGGTAGGGTAGGGATATCTGCAACTGGGGACTAGGTTTAAACCTGGAGATCAGCTTCTTGAGATAATCATCTGGGGATGAGTCTTGGGGTGAAACTTGGGATGATTCGCTTCTGATGCTCTCTGTGATCAGCGCTCCCTGCAGCCTGAAGTTGTAGCTCCTCCCTGGCTGATTCAGCGGGATAATGGTGAGAGGACGCCGGCTCAAATAAGTGCGCTTGCGATAATTCCAACCAATTTAGTAAGAATTTTATTGCAATCGGGCGGAATCCCTATTATATTGAAGAAAACACCGGTCTGCGTGGACGGCAACCTGACCTCTTCTTCGATAAGAACCGGCAACCGGTAAAATACATAACGACTTCAAACCTGTGTTCATTACACGGCTTTGATGTTAAAGAGAGGGAGATGGATATGAAACCTTCATTGTGGAAGTGGAGCACGAGAACGGTGGTGACCATCGGGATTGGGGCTGCGCTCTATGGAGCGACCAGCTGGATTGGCATCCCGATTGCCCCGGATACGCAGCTTCGGCCGGCGATCGCTTTGTTGGCGATTTTTGGTGCATTGTTTGGACCGGTTGTTGGTTTTATCGCCGGATTTATCGGACATGTGATTAACGACTTGATTACCAGCGGCACCGTTTGGTGGGGTTGGGCACTTGGCTCCGGCATTACGGCGGCGTTCATGGGCCTAATTTATTTGGCGAAGGACTTCAACGCTCAGGAAGGGCAAATGAAGAAGAACCACGTGGCCTGGTTTGTGGTGTATGGAATTGTGGGGATTTTCGCTTCTCTGGCGTTTTCCGGGTATTTTGATATTCTCGTGATGGGGGAACCCAACGATAAAATTTTGGTGCAGGTTATTTCCGCAGGGCTGGCCAACCTAGCCGTGTTTCTCATTCTGGGATTACCGGCGGTGCTGGCTTATGTGAGACGCAACCGCAGCAACTCGAATTTAAGCGTGGATAGATAGGAGTTTACTGAAAAAATGCAGCCTGTCATAACTTTCCGACATTTCAGTTTTCGGTACAAAAATCAAAGCGAACCTACGCTAAAGAACATCCACTTAGAGATCGCACGCGGGGAGAAAATATGGATCGCCGGCCCCAGCGGCTCCGGCAAGTCGACGTTAGCCCATTGTATCAATGGGCTAATTCCCTTTTCATACGGCGGTGAAATTTCGGGGCAGCTGCTGCTGGAAGGTCAGGATGCTTCGGCGATGACGATCTTTGAGCGCAGTCGTCGGGTCGGCACGATCCTGCAAAATCCGGATGCCCAGTTCGTTGGTCAGACGGTTGGCGAGGATGTAGCGTTCCAACTGGAAAATGAGGCGACTCCGCAGGATGTGATGAAGGAAGCTGTGTTTTCGGCGCTGGATGTGGTGGGTATGCGAGCCTTTGAAGCCCGGGGCCCGCATGAGCTCTCCGGCGGGCAGAAACAGCAGGTATCGCTGGCCGGCGTACTGTCGACGCAAGCGGATATCTTGCTGTTTGACGAGCCGCTGGCGAATTTGGACCCTGCCAGCGGGGCCAAGGCGATGCGGTTAATTGACGAGATTCACCGCAACCAAGGAAAAACGGTGATTCTGATCGAGCATCGCGTCGAGGATGTGCTGCTGGAGCATATCGATCGCGTCGTTGTCATGAACGAAGGAGAGATCGCCGCGATTGGCACGCCGGATGAGCTGCTTGCTGCAGGGATCCTCCCTCAGTATGGCCTGCGCCAGCCGCTCTACTTGGATGCGCTCTCGCATGCGGGGCTGTCGTTGTCCAACTTCACCGACTTGACTGACCCGGCTTCATTACGACTCCAAGAACCTGTTGGGATGCCAAATGGTGCAAGGGAAGGAAACGGACAAGGCGGCAGTGAACGGATGAAGGATAACGATGCGAAGATCACGGATGATGGCGATGGTCACCGGATTCAGGATGATCGCGAGCGGACGGGGGCAAGTGAGCTCCAACTGCGGGAGCGGCTTGAGACCTGGGCCGCTTCGGTTCCGCCGGTTGTACGGAGCAGCGCCGGAGAGCCGCTGCTTGAGCTGCGGGGCGTGTCGTTTGCCTATGAGCCGGGGACGAATGCAGTAGAGGACGTTTCGCTGACCGTCCGCGCTGGTGAGACGGTGGCTCTGCTTGGCAGCAACGGGGCAGGCAAATCGACGCTGTCGGGGTTGATCACCGGCTTGCTTAAGCCGAGCAGGGGTGAGATCCTGCTGTCGGGTGAGGTGATCAACGGCTGGTCGATTCGCCGACGCGGCGAAGCGATCGGCTATGTGATGCAGCACCCGCATCACATGCTGACCCAGCATATCGTGCGGGATGAGGTTCGCATTGGCCTCGCGGCACGCGGTGTGCCCGAAAGCGAACGAGATCAGCGAGCGGATGAGGCGCTACGGATTTGCGGGTTGTACCCGTACCGCAACTGGCCGGTTTCTGCGCTGAGCTTCGGGCAGAAGAAAAGGCTGAGCATCGCAGCCATCTTGGCACTTCAGCCGCAGCTCATGATTTTGGACGAGCCGACGGCGGGACAGGATTATCGGCATTATACCGAATTTATGGAATTTATCGCCCAGCTGGCTGCGGAGGGAATGGCTTTTCTGTTTATCACGCACGATATGCATTTGGCCTTGGAATATGCGGATCGGGCAGCGGTAATGGCAGGAGGTCGAATTATCGCTGAAGATACGGTGGCACGGATTCTCGCAGATGGAGATCTAACCGCTAGGGCGAACCTGCGGGAGACGAGTCTGGCCCGCTTCGCGAAGGCTCAGGGGCTCACCTCGCCTTCGCGCTTTGTGGAAGCTTTTATCGCAGCGGAAAAGAAGGTGAAACGAGCATGAACCAAACGAGCGGATTATACGTTGCCGGGGAATCTTTTTTTCATCGGATGGATGCCGCCGTTAAGCTGATCCTGCTCCTGACCTGGACTGTCGTTACCTTCCTGTTCATGGATTTGCGCGTATTTGTCGTCATGCTGGCCGGCGGGGTTACGATGCTGCTGCTCGCCCGGGTTCCTTTCCGAAAAATGGCGCTGTTATTTTGGGCTCTGATGGTTTTTACTGTGATTAACAGCATTTTTATTTTGCTGATTACGCCTCGCTTCGGCACGACGCTAACCGGAAGTGATACGCCGTTCATCCCGCTGGGTTATGATACGATTAATGCAGAAACATTGTTTTACGTGTTGACGCTGTCGCTGAAATATCTCACGCTGCTGCCGATCACGCTGCTATTTATCTTTACGACGCACCCCAGCCGTTTTGCAGCCAGCCTTAACAAGCTAGGTGTGCCTTACAAACTGGCTTATGCGGTTAGCATTGCTTTTCGCTACATTCCCGATCTGACGAAGGAATTCCGCACGATTCTCAATGCGCTGCAGATGCGCGGGCTGGGTATCTCTCGCGGCGACGGTACGCTGTTGCAGCGGGCGCGCAATGTAACACAGGCGGTTGTGCCGCTGCTGCAATCCTCGCTGCAACGGATCGAGTCGGTTTCCGATGCCATGGACCTGCGCGGGTTCGGCACCAGGCCGCAGCGAACCTGGTACATGGGCACCGTCATGAAGGGGAGCGATAAACTGATCGCACTGCTATGCGTCGTGTTGCTGGCGACCGGGGTAGGTTTGAAGCAAAGCTTGCTTCAAGGCTTTTGGTATCCGTTTGGATAGATGATACACCAATCTCCTTGAAATATTCCCGGCGTATCGTTACTATGGTTGAAGGAAGTTGAGCAATTACACGAATGAGGAGTTGTCAATGATATGGCTTTGAAAGCAGGCATTGTGGGTTTGCCGAACGTGGGGAAGTCCACACTGTTTAACGCGATAACCCAAGCGGGGGCGGAATCCGCCAACTATCCGTTTTGTACGATCGATCCAAACGTTGGCGTCGTGGAAGTGCCGGACGAGCGGCTCGACAAGCTGACGGAACTGGTGGTTCCGAATCGGACGGTTCCGACGGCTTTTGAATTTGTTGATATCGCCGGGTTGGTCCGCGGTGCGAGCAAAGGGGAGGGACTTGGCAACAAGTTCTTGGCCCATATCCGCGAGGTGGACGCGATCGTTCACGTTGTTCGCTGCTTCGAGGACGAGAACATTACACATGTGGACGGCAAAATTAACCCGATCAGCGACATCCAAACGATCAACCTGGAATTGATCCTGGCCGACCTGGAGAGCGTGGAGAAACGGATCGAACGCGCCAAGAAAAATATGAAGGGCGGCAACAAGCAATACGCCCAAGAAGTTGAAGTTCTGGAACGCATCAAGGAGGCGTTGTATAACGATCAGCCGGCGCGCAGCGTAGAGCTGACGGACGATGAGAAGCAGATCGTGCGCGATCTGCACCTGCTGACGTTGAAGCCGGTGCTGTATGCGGCTAACGTGAGCGAAGATGGCGTCAGCGATGCGGACAACAATCCTTTCGTACAGCAGGTCAAAGAATTTGCTGCGGCTGAAGGTGCCGAAGTCGTTCCGATCAGCGCCAAGGTGGAGGCGGAGATCGCGGAGCTGGAAGGCGAAGACAAGAAGATGTTCCTGGAGGAGCTGGGCCTGAACGCTTCCGGCTTGGATCGCTTAATCCAGGCAGCATACCGTCTACTGGGCTTGTATACGTATTTCACGGCCGGGGTTCAAGAAGTTCGCGCCTGGACGATTCGCAAAGGTACGAAAGCCCCACAAGCTGCCGGCGTCATTCACTCCGACTTCGAACGCGGTTTTATCCGTGCAGAGGTTGTGTCTTATGAAGACCTCGTTGCTGCCGGTTCGATGAATGCAGCGCGCGAACGCGGCCAACTGCGGTTGGAAGGAAAAGATTACGTCGTTCAAGACGGCGACATTATGCATTTCCGTTTTAACGTTTAATTTCATTCCGAGTAACAGCGAAGCAACACTGCCTTAGGGGCGCAGCATGGATGTGAACCCTGGGGCAGTTTTTTATTTGCATTTTTTTACTTTCGAATAGAAAGTGTTCGGAGAAGTGTGCACAGTATACCTTTATCATAGAAAATATACATATGGGAGAAATTTGCGTTGTTTTCATAGATTCGAGTTTGTATACTTAATTCAAGTTTGATTCATTCTTACATCTAGGGGGAGTTTCGTCATGAGTATGGATTATGCCTTGCACCGCAAGTCCCAGTTGGATACCCGGGAATTGCTGTTGCTGGAATCCGAGGTGAAAAATCAGGGAAAAAACATGTTTGTAGCATACATTCTGTGGTATTTCCTTGGGATTGTTGGAGGACATCGTTTTTACATGAAGAAAATCGGAACGGCCGTGACCCAGTTGATCTTGTCCCTGACCGTGGTTGGGCTGATTGTAACCGGGATCTGGTGGATCGTGGATGCTTTCCTGGTACATACTTGGGTGAAACAGCATAACGCCGAGGTGGAGAACCGGATTATTGACCGAATTTTCTATGACCGCGGCAGATCTCCGGAGTTTCCGATTTAAATATGTGGACCAAAAGCGATCTGACCACAAGCGAGCTGCTGCTCCTGAATTCAGAAATGAATAAGCGCGAAAAATCGCTGGGCCTGGCATATCTGATGCTGCTGGCCGGTCATTTGGGCGTGCATCGTTTCTACTTGAAGCGGATCGCCAGCGGGGTTATACAGCTGTGTTTATTCATCCTGGCGATTGGGCTTTACTTTGGGTTTGCCATTGCGTCGGCGATTGAAAGCGTGGATTCGCCCGATACGAGCTACTCCCTGTTTTTGCTTATCCCCGTCATATTGTTTGGGTTGGCGCTGACCGTATGGGTCATTGTCGATGCTTGCTTGCTGCCTGGCATGGTCCGGAATTGGAACGCAAAGCTGGAGCAGTCGCTGATCGAACAAATCGCTGCCCTTCGCTCGCCGGCAGGCTTTACGAAGCCCGGCGCGGATGGGCTAGGGGAACGTGGCCGTCCGCTTGATATTTAGGCAGCAGTTTTCATCCATTCATGAAAAGGCGCCTTTGCGGCGTCTTTTTTTGAGGTGGAAAGTTCCTAATTGGAAGTTGGAGGTCTGGGCGAATGTGATCTAGCCAAAACATGACCTCCATGATATAATAAAAAGTCGTCTATCCCTGAAATAATAATTAGTGGATAAGCGGCTTTTTATAAGATCTTGTGATCGAATGAAGAGAGGTGATATCCCTTGTTGGACCGACTACAATCCTTGGCTGACCGTTACGAGAAGTTAAGTGAACTGCTCTGCGATCCAGACGTAGCGAACGACTCGAAACGACTGCGGGATTACTCCAAAGAACAATCGGATTTACAGCCGGCTTATGAGGCGTACACCGAATATAAGAATGTAATCGGAGAGCTGGAAGCGGCCAAAGCGATGCAGGCCGAGAAGCTGGATGATGAAATGCGCGAAATGGTAAAGATGGAAATCGAGGAACTGACCGCGCGCCAGCAGGCTTTGGAAGAGAAAATTCGCATTTTGTTGCTGCCAAAGGACCCGAATGACGATAAAAACGTAATCGTAGAAATTCGCGGCGCGGCCGGAGGAGACGAGGCGGCTCTGTTCGCTGCCGACTTGTACCGGATGTATACGCGGTATGCCGATTCTCAAGGCTGGCGCGTCGAAGTGATGGATATGAATGAAAGCGACCTAGGCGGATTCAAAGAGGTTATCTTTATGATTAACGGCAAGGGCGCTTACAGTAAACTGAAATACGAGAGCGGCGCGCATCGCGTGCAGCGTATTCCAGCGACGGAATCCGGCGGACGGATTCATACGTCGACCTCGACGGTTGCCGTGTTGCCGGAAGTTGAGGAAGTGGATATCGAGATTTTGGATAAAGATATCCGGGTCGATACCTTCTGCTCCAGCGGTGCAGGCGGTCAATCGGTTAACACGACCAAATCTGCCGTGCGGGTGACTCATATCCCAACCGGTATTGTGGCTACTTGCCAAGACGGCAAATCGCAGAACTCTAATAAAGAGAAGGCGCTGCAAGTATTGCGTGCCCGCATCTATGATATGAAACGTCAGGAAGAGGAAGCGAAATACGCCGGCGAACGGAAAAGCAAAGTGGGTACCGGGGACCGCAGCGAACGGATTCGGACTTACAACTTCCCGCAAAGCCGGGTGACCGATCACCGGATCGGCTTGACCCTGCATAAGTTGGATCAGGTCATGAACGGCGATCTGGATGAGATCGTATCGGCGTTGACGATTGCCGAGCAAGCTGAACTGATGGAAAAAGGAGAATAACGTGTTGCACAAAGAAGGATACCGGATGTCCGGTGCAATGACGATATGGGAAGCCCGCAAAGAGGCTTCTTCTTTTTTAGCGGCGGCGGGCGTGCGGGAGCCCGAGTCAAATGCGGAGCTGTTGCTCCGCCATGTGCTGGGCCTAACGGGCGCGGCGTATTTGGCCGCGCTGCGTGACCCGTTCCCGGCGGACAAGCGGGACGCCTGGGAAGCGGTAATCCGCCGCAAAGCGGCGGGTGAGCCAGCGCAGTATATCATCGGGGAGCAGGAGTTCTATGGATTGACCTTCCGGGTCAATCCGGCAGTGCTGATCCCCCGGCCGGAAACGGAGCTGCTCGTGGAGCGCATCGCGTTGGAAGGCGATGCGTTGTGGCCCGGCGGCGCACCGTACGCCGCCGACATCGGCACGGGCAGCGGCGCGATTGCCGCAGCCCTCGCCCACCTGCGCCCAGCATGGCGCGTCGCGGCGAGTGATATCTCGCCGGACGCCTTGGCGGTGGCGCAGGACAATGTCCGGCGGCTCGGCCTTGCGGTGACGTTCAAGCAGGGGGACCTGCTTGAACCTTTTGCCGGCGAGCCGCTGGACATCGTGGTGTCGAATCCGCCGTATATCCCGGCGGAGGACATCCCGCACCTGCAGCCGGAGGTGCGGGACTATGAGCCGCGCGGCGCGCTGGACGGCGGTCCGGACGGGCTCGCACCCTACCGGACCATGATGGCGCAGCTCGCGCTGCTGCCACGGCCGCCTCGCCTCATCGGCTTCGAGCTCGGCCAAGGCCAAGCGGCCGATGTCGCGGCTTTGCTCCGCGCCGCCGGCTATTGGGACGAGATCGTGACCGTCCCCGATCTCGCCGGCATCGACCGTCACGTGCTCGGAATCGCACGAGGGTAACCCGCGCAGCTGCAAAGTTTGAACGTAACGGCTGATGGCCGCGCCGGGGCTACCCCTTTCTGCCGATTCTATGAAAATGGGTGGATCTCCTCAACCAAAAGCCGCTATTTTTGGAAGGATAGTTTCATAGAATGTGGTATCTCAAACCGAAAGGAGGAGATATCACATGGCGTTTACACTGACGTTTCCGTACGCGCAAGCTGCCGGCGTCGGCCAAGGGTATTTCGTGGCCGCCGACCCGCTGGGCCCAACCGGGATTGTAACGGTTCAGGCTACAGTGGGTAACGTCGAACTCCGGATTACCCGGTACAACGCTCCTGACTTTATTCAGACTGTAACGCAAGGCAGCACATTTTCCGTTCAACTGAGCAACATCCAAACGATCGGAATTTTTGCGCTGACGGCAGCGACGGGAACGATCACCTTGATCACTCCCGTATAACCTGCTCCCCCTCCATTCCCTTTCTTATCCCGACCCCACTAGGGCGCCGGCGCACGCGTCGGCGCTCATTTTTTTGCAATAAGTCTGTCTTTTGCCCTCTTTTTAAGGATTATCCCGTTGCATCAGTTGCTGTGTACACTCGAAACAACAATAGAGACTACCTATGGGGGAAAGGTTCGTTTCCTACCTCTGAACGAAGGGGATAATGGTACAAAGAAGACGAAAGGGATAATTATGCAATGAGATGCCGGAATTGTACATAGGGGACATTAGAGCCCAAGAGCCGGATTGATTTCGGAGCTGGTTTTAATCTTAGCACTGGCGTATTATTCGAGTTTTTTATGGTAAATGTATCTATTCGGGTCCTCTTTTTACGGATTATTCCGTTGCATCAGATCGTAGGGGGACGCGTAACAATAAAGACTGAGGAAAACAATGAGTAACAGTAACAAAGGATGAAGAAGTAGTGCTGCTAGACTAAAAAGTAGACATGGAGAACCGAGAATCGGGTAAAATGAATCTATCCAAATTCGAGGTGCTACCATGACGAAAAAATACGATAAAGAATTTA
>Ga0310830_100994_pt1 | contig 15693 bp, 9 predicted proteins | sample WT_ome_5_FD_201301 | JGI IMG/M metagenome (GOLD analysis project Ga0310830, IMG submission 201301) | Sorghum-adapted microbial communities enriched on wild type (WT) sorghum from Joint BioEnergy Institute, Emeryville, California, United... ...
GCCCGACGGGCTCACCCTCATCGGCGACGGCCAGCAGTCGATCTACCCGGGCGGGTACACGCTCGCGGAGGTCGGGATCAACGTGGCCGGGCGCGGCGTCGTCCTGGACGTCAACTACCGGAACACTGCGGAGATCCTCGCCTACGCGTCACGCGTGGTCGACGGCGACGACGTCGCCGACATCGAGGGCGGCACCGGGCGCGGGGACCGGCCGGTGGCGGTGCCGCGCCGCGGACCGGCGCCCGTGCACGTGCGCTGCCACGGGTGGGCGGAACGCGACCGGCACCTGGTCGAGCGGGTGCGCCAGGTGACCGCGGAGGTCGGCGTCGGGCTCGGCGACGTCGGCGTGCTCTGCCAGACCCGGCAGGGGGCCCAGGCGGTGACCCGGGCGCTGCGTGCGGCCGGCTTCGCGGTGGTGGACCTGGTGCAGTACGACGGCGCCCCCGTGGACGCGGTGAAGGTCGGGACCGTGAAGCGAGCCAAGGGCCTGGAGTTCAAGCACGTCCTCATCGCCGACGCGTCCGACGACGTCGCACCCGGCGCGCGGCCGCCCGCCGACCCCGCCGAGCGCGAGCGCTGGGAGCTGCGGCGGCGGGAGCTGTACGTGGCGATGACGCGGGCGCGCGACGGGCTGTGGGTGGCGGTGGTGTGAGGAGCCAGGATGACTACCGACGGCGACGCGCGGCGCGCGTTCGATGAGGCGATGTGTGACCTCTACACGCGAGCGGTGCGCGAGGCCAACTACAACCCCACCCTCTACCTGCGGATGCTCACCGAGTACGGGCCATTGGACACCGCCCGACGCCTTCGACGACGAGCTCGAGGTCGCCCGCACTAGGCTGGAACGCCCGGGCTAGGAGCTCCTTGCTGAGGTGGAGCGCGTCCGATGATCGTCACGGCGAGCGCGCAGGGCATCTACCGTCGCTTCGAAGGCATCACGCGCTGGTGTGTGCTCCCAGAAGCGCAGCACCTGCCAGCCATGCTGCTCAAGGTGAGCAACCGTAGCCGCGTCGCGCTCGCGGTTCTTGATGAGCTTCTGCGACCACCAGGCGCTGTTGGCAGTAGGCACCTGGCCGTGATAGGGGCAGCCGTGCCAGAAGCACCCGTCGACGAAGACGGCAACCTTCTCGCGCGTGAAGGCGATGTCGATCGAACGACGTGGGAGGTCCGGAACTGGATACTGGACCCGGTATCGGCGTCCGGCGGCATGCAGGAGTCGGCGGAGCGCGATCTCTGGTCCGGTGTCGCGCCTCGGGTGTCGGCTCATCCGGGCGGAGACCCCGGGTGAGCTGGGGAGCGGCTTGCCGTCCATGTCACCCGGCGGCTATCGACTCCGCGCGTGTGATCTGCTCGAACACGTGAAGAGCGATGGCCTTGGCTAGCAGTGGCGGTACGGCGTTGCCGATCTGGCGCGCGATCTCCGTCTTGGTGCCGTCGAACTCGAAGGTGTCGGGGAAACTCTGAAGTCGAGCGGCCTCCCGGTGGGTGATCGGTCGATGCTCCTGTGGGTGGAGGTACCGACCCTTCTCCGGCTTGAAGAACTCGGTCCGGATCGTCACGGACGGCCGATCCCACCAGAGCCGGCCCATGACGTCGGTCGTTCCGGTGGGCTTCCTGCGCCAGCACTCCGGGGTGAGGTCCCAACGGTTCTTCGCCAGGTCGAACCTGTTACCCCCTTCCGGGATCGCCATGTAGCGCTCGATGGAGGACGGCCGTGGCCGGCGGCGGAAGTGAAGGTCCTGGCGGTTCTGGGCGTCGAGGCTGACGTCGAAGACGTCGGGCATGGGAGCGAGCCCTTCGAATGCCTCGCGGACGGTCCGGTACGGCCGGCCGTCGGGGCTGTCCGGGCCATGTGTCGGCCGCGGTGGCCACGGGAGGGTGGGGCCCGGAGCGAGGTCGCCGCCCGCGCGCACCGCCACAAGGATTCCCCTGCGACGCCGCTGCGGCACTCCGTAGTCTGCCGCGTTCAGCACGCCGTACCCGTAGCTGTACGGAGCCAGCTCCGGGTCGCTGGCCATGAGCTGCAGGAGGTGAGCGAACTGTGCCGAGCGCTGGAACTCGGGCACGTTCTCGATCACGAAGGCCTTGGGCCTGACCTGTCGGACGGCGCGGAGGTACTGGCGCCAGAGCTCGTTCATCTCGGCCCGGCTCGCATCGTCCCGGTCGCGGCCCAGGGGTGAGAACCCCTGGCACGGCGGCCCACCGATGATGACATCGGCGGGCTCGAACTCTTCGATGTCCTCGATCGGGCCCGCGTAGACCGGCGTCCCGAAGTTGCGTTTGAACGTGCTGGCGGCTGCCTCGTCGATCTCAACGGCGTACGTCGGGCGGAAGCCCACCCCCGCGAGCTCGAACCCGAGCGACAGGCCACCCGCGCCTGCGAAGAGGTCGAGGGTGCGCAGCTCTGTCATCGGGGGCATCCTCCGTCGCTCGTAAGCCCGTGAGTCCGTCGTCGGGACGTACTGCAAGTCAAGCAGCAGCCTCCGACACATCATCCATGCTCCACGCCGGCCCCCATCCACGACGCGCTGCCGGCCGGCCACGGAGTGTGGGGAACGCGTTCCAGCGCTAGTCGAGGTCCCCGAGGGGGTGACTGCGGGGGATCCGTGGCGCCGCCGCGAGCCACTCGTCGTCATCGGCCAGGCGCCACCACTGACCGTCGGCCTCGAAGGTCGACGGCCCGGGGCCGTCAGCAGGAGCGACTCTGGCCGAGACCCACTCCCCGCTCCGCGGCACGGGAAGCCCGAGAGCCCGTGCGACGTCGACGTCCCACTCGTAGTGGCCGAGTACGAGAATGCCCTCCCGGCCGAGGTGCCTGAACTCACGGGCCATCCGTGCGCGCCGCGGCCCGTCCTTCTGTTGGGCGACGGTGAGCACCACGTCGCGGCGGATAATGCGGCGTTGGACGGACCGGAACAGTTCGTTGATGCGCTGCTGGCCGCTCGTCTGGCGGAAGATGCGGTCGACCACGGCCGGTGGCAGGTGGAGGAGCAGGTTCTCGGGCAGCTCGTGGTCCCGCCAGAGCCATCTGACACGATCCTGGCCCGACTTGAGCATCTTCTTCTTCCGGTCGCGGTTGCCCGCGCCGTGGCCGAGATGGGCCGGGTCCACGCGCCACAGCCCGGCCGACCACCTGCTGGCGTCGTCGTCGGCCCACGTCAGCAGCACGAGGTGGCCGACGGACTCGAGGGGCAGCTCCCATCCGCCGAAGCTCATCGAGTACTTGCAGTCGACCTCGTGGCCGGCGACCCGGTAGTCCATGAGACGCCCGTCCTCGAGGTTGAACTCCTTCCCGAGGTTGATCTCCACGATCGTGCCGACGTGGGTCTTCTCGGTCTTCCGGAGTTCGGAGTACCGGAAACGCATGGTGCGCGGTCCGTCGAGCACCTGGTCGAGCGACTCGCGCAGAACCCTCGAGAACCGCTCACCGGTCGGATCCTCCCGGAGGAACCACTCGGCCACCTCGGCGAGCGCAGCATCCTCGTCCTGCTCGGGACGGCGGGCCGCCTGCTCCACCGGGTCGCCATGATCGTCATCGGACCGGGGCCACTCGAAGAGCGGTGCGCCTGACGATTGCTCCACACAGGGATAGTAGGCGGGACACGCGGCCTGACCTGCTGTTTCGGGGAGGGGTCGTGACGTGTCGGTGGACCGTGGCAGGGTTCCAGCGGGCCCGCGAGGTGGCGGGTTCCGACAGGCCGACGGGCTCGGCTACCGCGGACGCCGGAAGGTGGCCCGTCCGCGATCGTGCCGCCCGCTGACCTGCCGCGACTCTTCGGGTGGAGCAGTGGGATGAACGTGTGGTCTTCCTGGACGCCGGACGGGGCGCTGGTGGAGGAGCTCGACCGACAGCTCGAACGAACGCTTCAGTCGTACAAGGCTCATCCCGCCCTGGTCACGGAGCACGCCAACCACGAAGAGACGATCCGCGTGGGGGGCTACGCGAATCGGACCTTGCTCGAGCTCGTCCAGAACGCCGCGGACGCAATCGCCGGCAGCGGGGAGAGCGGTGAGCACCACGGTCGGGTCGAGATCGTCCTCGATCCCGACCGCGGCGTGCTCTACTGCGCGAACGCGGGCCGGCCCTTCTCGAAGGACGGGCTCCGCTCCATCACGATGGCGCACATCAGCGGGAAGCGTGGCGACGAGATCGGTCGGTTCGGGCTGGGCTTCAAGTCCGTCCTCGCGGTCACGGAGCACCCTCAGGTCTTCAGCAGGTCCGTGTCGTTCGAGTTCAACAGTCCGTCCGCGCGGACGCGTCTGGCGGCCGTGGCACCCTCTGCGAGGCGCCTCCCGATCCTGAGGACGGCAGTCGCCCTCGACGCCGTCCGCGAGATCTCGGAGGACCCGATCCTCCGCGAGCTCGCGGAGTGGGCCTCCACGGTTGTCCGGCTGCCCGATGCGCGGAACCTCCAGCGGATCCGGGACGAGATCGAGAACTTTGCGACGGAGTTCCTGCTCTTCGTGAGCGCTGTGCGCGCCGTGCGTCTTCGCGTGCTGGGCGATGACGGTCTGGACGTGACGCACTTGTCCCGAGACCTTGGCAACGGGGTCCTTCGGATCGAGCGGCCGGACGGAGACGGCGATGAGTGGCTCGTCGAGAACCGCATGCATGCTCCGTCGCCTGCGGCTCGCAAGGAGGTCGGCGAGGCCGTCTCCCGCTCGGAGGTGAAGGTCACCGTCGCCCTGCCTCGGCGACAGTCGCACCTCCGCATCGGCCAGTTCTGGTCGTACTTCCCGCTCCAGGACCGGACCTCTGCCTCGGGTCTCTTCAACGCGCCGTGGAGCGTCAACGACGACCGGACAACCCTTCTACGGAACGACTACAACCGCGAGATCCTTCGAACCGTCGCGGAGGCGTTCGTCGACCTCCTACCGCGCGTGGCGAACGCGGACGACCCCGCTGCGCACCTCGACTACATGCCGGCGCGTGGGAGGGCGAGAGAGACCCTGGGATTCGGTGACGAGACGCTCATCGCTCACGTCCGGGCCACGGCCGCCCGGCGCGCGCTCATCCCTGACGCGAACGGCTCACTGCGGCCCAGCTCCGACCTCCGCCCCCTCGACTTCGCCGTGCGTTTCCCGCCCAAAGTCCACGAAGCGTGGTCCCAGTCCCCTCACACGGGAGACGACGTGCCGCATTGGCGTTGCTACACGACCGAAACGCGGGCCACGCGGCTCCGCGACCTGTTCGTCGCGGGAATGGACGACGACTTCGCTGTCGATGGAGGGCGGGATCAGCTTCGCGCACTGGAGAAGCTCCCCAAGCGAGGGCTGCTCGCGTGGCTGCGCGAATGGGCGGACGGACCGGACCGGGTGTCAGCCGCGCGCGCGCTGAGGACGGTCCTCGATTTCCGGTCACTGGAGTCGATCGAGCACGCGAAGGTCATCCCGACTTCAGAAGGTCTCAAGTCGCTTGCCGACAGGGACCTGGTCTTCCTCAACGCAGAACCTGGAGTCCGCGTCGATGGAGCGGCCTTCGTCGAGCCGGAGTTCCTGGCCCAGCAAGGTATCGAAGAGCTCTTGCGCAAGGCGGGGTTCCGGGACATGGACCCGGAGACGGTGCTCAACGCGCGGATGGCGGCTCTCGCAGACGAACCGTCCCCTGCCGAACTCGAGACGATCTGGGATGCGGTCCTCGACGTTCCCGTCCCCATCGCGGTGAGGATCCTCGGACATCATCGGGAGAAGGTCCGGGTGCCGACGCGCGACGGCGGCTGGAAGTGGCCGCGTGGTGTCATCGACATCGACGGGGAGCTCGGTGCCGAGCTGGCGCCCCACCTCTTGGACCGCAATAGGTGCCTGCCGGATGTGGCACATCGGCTCGGTGTCGTCCGCGAGCCGGTCGCGCAGTTCGCCGAGGAGGACGAGCCGCTCCGCGAACAGTACCGGCAGTGGGTGCTCGGGCATCTCAACGCCGGGCTCGGCCCCGGCGAACGTCCCATCGAGCGGATCGATCTCGACCCCGCCGAAGGCCCGGGGCCCTTCTCGGTTTTGCTGATGCTGAAGGACGCCGGCGCTCCTGAGGCGCTCAGGGAGCGCTGGACGGTGCGCCTGGTCGGGTTCGGCGATCGGCCTTGGCTCTGCGACGACCTCGACTCCGGCCGGTCGTTCGAGGTCCCGTCGCCCGTCCGCTGGGCGGTCGAGCAGGCGGGCCTCGTGCGGACAACGCGCGGGTTCCTGCCGCCGCAGAGGGCTGTCCACCCGTCCCTCATTCGATTCGAGGGTCTGCTGCCGTTGTTCCGGGGTGACGGCCGGGTAGCCAACATCCTCGGGCTCCCGAAGGACCTCGATATGGTCGACGCGGCGGTCCTCAGAGAGGCACTCGAGTCGAGGGTGTTCCCCGACTCCGTCGACGATGCCACGCTCGTGGAGTTCATCCTCACGGCGGTGCAAGTGGCCTTCGGGAACGGGCACGCGCCCTCCTCGATCCCGGCACGCGTCGGCCGAACGCTCGAGCCGCGGGCGCCCGATGCCGTGTTCGTCGCGACGAGCGAGGATGAGAGGGCCTACCTCGCGACACGCGGCCGGCCCCACCTCGTCGCGGTCCCGGAGGACCGCAACAGGCTGGTCGAACTCGTGGGTTGCAGGCGGTTCGAGGACAGCTTCGCCTTCTCCATGGTCATCGAAGGGGAACAGGCGGCCGAGCCGGTACTGGACGTCTTTCCAGGGCTTCGGTCGAGTCACGTGGGCGAAGTCCTGCAGAACACCATGCTCGCGCGAGCGGCGCAGATCGTGAAGCGTGTGACCACCGAGGACGGGGTCGAGGACCAGGCCCTCGACTCGGCTCTGGTGGGGCTCAAGCTCGTCTTGCGGGATGACCTCGACGAGGTCCGGGCCCTCAGGGAGATCAATGACGCCTTCTCGCTCGGCTTGGACAACGCCGAGCTGTCACGGGTGATCAAGGCTGGTCTCGATCTCCGACTCGAGCGGCTCCGGGCCGAGGCGCGTGCCGCGGCGACGGATGCGGAGAGGCTCGAGGTCTACTTCGGTGACGACACTCTCCGCGAGGCGCTCCCGACCGGTCTCTGGACGGCCTTGCGTTCGCAAGGGCTGGTGGATGAGACCACATCCGTGGGCGACCTCTTCCTCGCGGTCTACGGCACGGATGCGATTGCCACTCTCCGGGAGGCTTTCAGGGATGAGGGGTTCGCGGACGTTCCGCAGCAGTGGGCGGGCGGCGACGCGACCATTTCATGGCTTCGCAAGATGGGTTTCGGTCCCAACTATGCGGGACAACGCACTCGAGCCCTCGAGGACGAGTTCGTCGTTCCGGGCGCGGTCCGGCTGAAGGGGCTGCACGACTTCCAGGAGAGAATCGCCTCCGGACTTCGGGACGTCCTGCTGCTCCGCGACTCCGAGGGGCGCGCCGGCAAGGCCATGGTCGAGTTGCCCACGGGGGCCGGCAAGACCCGCGTTGCCTGCGAGACGGTGCTCAGGCTCTTCATCGAGGGCGCGCTCAGTGGACCGGTGCTCTGGATCGCGCAGTCGCAAGAGCTGTGCGAGCAGGCCGTGCAGACGTGGAGCACGCTGTGGCGGTGGCTCGGCGATGAACGCCCGTTGACGATCGGACGACTCTGGGAGAGCCACACGGTCCACGAACCCGAGACCGAGTTCTCTGTGATCGTTGCCACGGACGCGAAGCTGGAGGTGGTCCTCGGTACTGCGGAGTACGACTGGCTGAAGAAGGTCTCCGCCGTCATCGTCGACGAAGCACACAGGGCCGGGAGTTCTGAGCGCTACACACGCATCCTTGACTGGTTCGGAGTTGCCGGCCGCGGCTGGGAACGTCCCTTGGTCGGGCTGTCCGCGACGCCATTCAAGGGCGGTTCCGCAGGTACCGATGCGCTGGCCAGTCGGTTCGGGCGGAGGAAGCTCGTCGCGTTCGACGAGGATCCCTACGCGCAGCTCGTCGAGAAGAAGGTCCTCGCGCGAGTTGAGCACCAGATCCTGCCCGGCGTCGAAGTGAAGCTGAGTCGCGATGAGCTCAAGGACGCGCGGGCCCTCCGCAAGCTGCCCGACAGCGTCATGACACGCATCGCCCGAGACGAGGCGCGCATGGCGGCATTGGTCGACCACATCTGCAGCCTCGACCGGAGCTGGCCGGTACTCGTCTTCACGCCGACCGTCCTGTCGGCGCACGTGCTGGCGGCAACTCTGAAATACAAGGGGTGGGCGGCTGCGGCGGTGTCCGGGGACACTGGCCGGCACCGCCGCCGCGAGGTCATCGCGGAGTTCAATCGCGGCAACATCCAGGTGCTGACGAACTGTGACCTGCTCACCCAGGGCTTCGACGCTCCCGGGGTCCGGGCACTGTACGTTGCGCGGCCGACGCTGAGTCCCGGTGCCTACATCCAGATGGTGGGTCGCGGACTCCGTGGTCCCGCGAACGGGGGCAAGGAGGAGTGCCTGATCGTCGATCTCGTCGACAACTTCGGTGAGATCAACGAACTCCTCGGCTACCGCGAGTACGAGTCCTACTGGCAGGAGCCTCAGCCTTGATCCTGTGTCCTGATCTCCTGGACATCGAGCGCACGGCGACGAGCGATGCCGAGCGTCGCGTCGCGCGCCTCCTGCGGGGCGCGGAAGGCGATCCCGACGCGGTCGCCTTCCACTCGGTGAAGCTACGCTCCCACGCCTACAAGCAACAGGCGGAGGCGGACTTCGTCATTCTCTGGCGCGGTGTCGTAGTCACGGTCGAGGTCAAGGGTGGCGGGGTCAGGCGGCACGACGGCGTCTGGTATACGGTCGATCGCCGCAGCGAGTGGCACCGACTGGCCACATCACCGATGGAGCAGGCACGGTCGGCTGCCTACGCGCTGCGCGAGATCCTCAAGGAGGAGGGTCTCGGGTGGTACGCCCACGAGTCGATCGTGATCACTCCCGACATCGAGGCGCCCCCCCACTCGCCGGAGTGGGCTCCTTCGCACTGGCTGGCGAAGGAGGACATGACGATCAGCGGCATCGAGAGCGCGCTCGACGCGGTCGTTGGCGCCGCCAGGCCGGCGCCGCCAGGCCGGAAGATCGCGCGAAGGGACGACCTCCGTGCTCGCCTCTTCTGCGAGTTCACCCGGATCCCAGTGATCGACGCACTGAGGGGCGCGGTGCTCGAAGAACAGAACCGGGCAACGGAGTCCCAGGCCAGAGTCCTCGCATACCTCGCGCGGAACCCCCGGGTCCTGGTCGTCGGAGGTGCGGGCACGGGCAAGTCCGTCGTGCTCGCGGAGGCTGCGAAGCAGGAGGCGGACATCGGGCGGTCCACACTCGTCACCTACCAGTCGCCCGGGCTCTCCGACTTCTTCGCCCAGAGGCTCGACGGGCGCGACATCGAGGTGCTGCCGTTCGACGAGGTACCCACGGACCGGGAGTACGACGCAGTGTTCGTCGACGAGGCGCAGGACCTCATGAACGCCGAGTCCATGGACCGTCTCGATCGGTTGATCCGCAACGGGCGGGCCCTGGGTCGGTGGCGGATGTTCCTCGACCCGAACAATCAGGCGCATGTCGACGGGGTGTTCGACCCGGACGTACTGGCGCTCGTGTCCGACGAGGCCGTGACAGTGGATCTGGATCTCAACGTGCGGAACACGAAGGCCATCGTCCACATGGTGCAGGAGTACCTGGGTGCCGATGTGGGCGATCCCGGAATCGTCCATGGGGAGAAGGTGCACTGGGTCACGTCCTCGGGCGGCGTCGAAGCGGCTGCCGAGTCGGCTGCTGAGTTGGTGGCGAACGGCTCCAGGCCCGAGGACATCTGGATCATCGACGTCGCTTCGGACAGGCCGCCACACCGTGACGCAGCCGGCGTCCTCACGACCAACCCGAGGCATGCCAAGGGTCTCGAGGCCGAGCACGTCATCGTCTGCGGGCTCCCGACCGAGTTCGATGAGCGAGAGCTCGCGGCGCTCTACGTCGCCCTCACGAGGGCACGGGTGGCCCTCCATGTCGTCGCTTCCGACGCGGACATGGCCAACCTGAGGGAGCTCGTTCGGAGAAGGATGGTGTCGCGGTAGTGCTCACGAGTGATCAAGCGGTGGCCCTGGCCCACCTCCGCCGGGCGTACGCGGGACCAGAAGGTGGGCCCGAAGAGACTGTCGAGAACCCACCCAACCTTCGCTACGTCGTTGGAATGCTCTTTCCCAGGGGGCTGGCGGACGGGCAGTCACGCGACGGGTCCCCGGACGTCGAGGCGGACGTGCCCACGGAAGACGTCGAGGAGGGCGCGGCGGGCGTCCCGCTCGCCGAGGACTGGCGACCGTCGTCGGCTGCGATCTCCTTCGTCACGGATGGTCGTTCCGTCTTCGTCGACCTGAGCGGGGGCACATATCGGCGGGTCGACGATGACGGGCCCCCCGCGTGGCGGCGACACCCGTTCCACGTGCAGGCGCTCGAACTCGCGAATGACGAGCCACCGTCGCGGTTCACGGTGGGAGACGTCCCTGTCGAGGTGGGGGCCCGCTGGCGCCCGTACGGGGCCTCATGGCTCGTTACCGTGCACGTGCGGGTCCTGGCGCAATCCTCGGGAGATGACCGCAGCGACGCGGAGCGGATGATCTACCAGGTGGGGCTGGCCGTCTCGCCCGCTCCCGGAAGCTCCATCCTCGAGTACGACGTGAAGCGTGTCTTCGAGGCCGACGACGAGGCCGCCGAGCTTCGGCTCCGGTATCGGAGGCGGAAGGTCTACGCCGTCGGGCACGGAATGGCGGCCGACTGGGAGCTCGAAGGGTCGAGCTGTTCGCGGGTCTTCCTCGACCCCGTCCCGGCATTCGTGGTTCCCGCTCTCGAGGTGACGGGCTTCGACGCCGACACGCCCGAGTACCGCGCGCTGGAGCTCGAGCACTTGATGCGGATCGGCGACGAACCCGACGAGGTCCTTCCTTCCTTGGAGGCATTCCACCGTGCGTTCGCGGACTGGGCGGCGCAGCAGGTGCGCGTCGCCGAGGGCATGGGTTCCGACTCGCTCGTGGCTCGACGCATCGCCGCGAGAGGCATCGAAACCGCCCGGAGGATTCGCGAAGGCGTCGACCTACTCCGGGCCCCGGAGAGCCGAGCTGTGAGGACGGCGTTCGCGTTGGCGATGGCGGCGATGCGCCTGCAGATGCGCCAAGCCGCCGCTCAGCGGGGGGAGGCGGTGGGCGAGCCGCGATGGAGGCCGTTCCAGCTCGGCTTCCTCCTCGTGGCACTCGCGTCGACCATTGATGACACACACCCCGACCGGAATCTCGTCGATCTGATCTGGTTCCCGACCGGCGGTGGAAAGACCGAGGCCTACCTCGCGCTTGCTGCCACCGAGATCTTCAGACGTCGCCTCGAGCTGGGTGCCGCCGGAGGCGGGACGGCTGTCATCACCCGGTACACCCTTCGTCTCCTCACAGCTCAGCAGTTCCAGCGGACGGCAGCACTGATCTGCGCGATGGAGTTGCTCAGGCGCCCGGGGGCATTCCATGACACGCGCTTGAGGGGGACGCTGCCGTTCAGCATCGGCCTCTGGGTGGGCAACGACGTCACGCCGGGCACGCGCGCCGCCGCCAGGGAGGCGTGGCAGCGCCTCCTCAAGGCACTCCATCCCGACCAGGCGAACGAGTTCCAGGTCGAGAGTTGCCCCTGGTGCGGAGCCCCTCTGCTCCCACCGAAGCGAACGCCCGACGAGAACGCCTACGGAATCCGACTCGTGGGCAAGGACACGGTCATCCACTGCACGTCCGCCGACTGCCCGTTCTCGGAGGAGTTGCCGGTCGCGGTCGTGGATGAGGTGATCTACGAGGAGCCGCCTACCGTCGTCCTCGCGACGGTCGACAAGTTCGCCCGCATCCAGTTCCGACCGGAAGCGGGACGCATTCTCGGCATCGGTACGTCCTTCCGGCAGCCGTCCCTCGTGATCCAGGACGAGCTCCACCTCCTGTCGGGCCCGCTGGGGACGACCGTGGCGGTCTTCGACGCCGTCGTGCAGGTCCTTCTGACACGCGGCGGACGTTCACCGAAGATTGTCGCCTCGACAGCGACGATCCGGAGTTCTGGCGACCAGGTCGCCGGGCTCTACGCCCGCCCTGTGAGCCTCTACCCACCCGCTGGTCTCGATGACGACTCGACGTTCTTCTCACGTCCGGTGTCGTCCGGCGAGGGCCGGCTCTATGTCGGCCTCATGCCGCAGTCCGTGTCCCAGGCTTCAGCCCTCGTTGCAGCGGCGACGCCGCTGCTGGAGCTTCCAGCGGCCCTCGCGTCGGCCGGCACAGCGCCGGTGGCGTCACGAGATGCCTATTGGACCTCCGTCCTGTACCACAACAGCCTTCGTGAGCTGGGCCGCTCGGGCGCCCTCGTGGCGGACGACGTGAATGCGCGCCTGGAGGCCCGCGCCGAGCGGCTCGGATTCGCCGTCCGGACCATCAGGGCGGACCGGGTTGTGGAACTCACGAGCCGCCAGGAGGCCGAGGAGTTGCCGAAGCAGCTCCGGGCGCTCAACATCAGCGCGGACTCCTCGCGCGAGGCCGTCGACGTCGTGCTCTCGTCGAACATGCTGTCCGTCGGCATCGACGTTCCACGCCTGAGCCTCATGCTCATGGTCGGGCAACCCAAGACGACGGCGGAGTACATCCAGGCCACGAGTCGTGTCGGGCGGGGATCGGTCCGCGGGATCGTTGTCACCCTCTTCCGGTCGAACCGCGCGCGCGACCGTTCGCACTTCGAGACGTTCAGGGCGTACCACGAGGCTCTCTACAGGAACGTCGAGCCAACGAGTGTCACGCCCTGGTCGGTCTCATCGCGTGCGCGCTCGCTACGTGGCGCGCTCGTGGCGCTGGTCCGCCAGTCGATCCCCCTCGTGGCCCCGAACGATGGGGCCGGCCTCTTCGATCTTGGCGACCCGGGACTCAGGGACAGGGTTGATGCCTTGATCGAGCACGTGGTGGCCATGGTGCGCCGAGCCGATCCTGCCGAAGCCGAGGACACGGAGGACGAGCTTCGAGCCGCCGTGCGCGACTGGGACCGTCGCGCCGCCCTCTGCCGCGCGACCGGCGTCCCGCTCCACTACGAACGGCGGAAGGCGGAGGACCAGGCGCTCCTGAAGCGATTCGGTCAAGCAGGTGAAGGGTGGTTGGCGGCAGACTCGATGCGTTCGGTCGAGCCCAACGTCGCCGTCGAGGTCTGCGAGCCGCTGGAAAGGGTGCCCGATGGAACGCATTAGGCATGAGCTCCGGCTGTCCGAGACCGTGTCGCCGTTCGGGGTTGGCGCCATCGTCGACATCCGCGGTGAGTCCCTCATTGCGGCAGACACGTCGTGGTGGGACAAGAAGTCCGCAGATGAGATCAGTTGCCCCCGCCTGGTCGAGCGCCTCGGCGGCGGCGTGCTGCGGCAGGCGCCCGCGCATGGGGACCGAGCAGGCAAGGATGCGCCTTCGCTCCTGTACTGGAGGTTCCCGGCATGGAGGTTCTGCGAGCGCTGCGGTGCTCTGTCCATGGTCACGGGGCGAGACAAGGGCCGTTGGCGCAACCGCTGCGAATGTGGGGGCGTTCTCGTCCCGATGCGGTACATCGCCGTGTGCACGCAGGGGAGCCACGTTCAGGACATCCCATGGTTCAAGTGGGCCCACCGGGGCCACGACGACCGGGTGACAGAGCGAGTCCGCTTCTGTCGCGCGTACACGGAACTCCGCTTCGAACGATCCACGAAGCGCGGTGAGGGTCTCGGCTCGTTGCGGGTCGTCTGCGGCGGGTGCGGGCGGTCCCGGCCGCTCTCCGAGCTCGTGGTGCCCGATGCTCTGAACCGCGACGGCATCAAGTGCGACGGGCGCCAACCGTGGCAGGACACCCGAGACGCCGTCGTCTGCGATCACCGTCTCGTTGCAGTGCAGAGGGGCGCGACGGGCAACTACATCGCCGAGCGGCTCTCCGCCCTAGACATCCCGGAGGAACGGCCACCCTCGGAGGAGGTCGCAGCCCGTGTGCGCGCCCACGACTTCTACAACAAGGTCGTCGACGACAACGGTGGCCCGCAGGCGCAGTTGGTGGCCACGTGGATCGCCGCTGACGTGGGGACGACACCGGAGGAAGTGCTGCGGATCGCCGCAGAGACGAGCGAGGAGGCGACCCCGCCACTCCTCAGCCTCAAGGACGGCGAATGGGCGGCATTCCTGAAGAAGCTCGACCAGGGGAGGGACCGCAGCGACGGGGACTTCGTGGTCGACGGCTGGCGCGTCCACCAATCGCCTTCCGTTCCGTCATCGCTGACGGAGCGGCTGGAGGCGGTCGGTCAGGTCCGGCGTGTTCGCGAGGTGCGCGCGCTGAAGGGTTTCCGTCGGCACCACCCGGGCGCCGACTTCGTACGTGCCGATCTCAGCACCGGGCACAAGCCTCCTGTGTACCCCGCGGTCGAGATGTTCGGTGAAGGCATCTTCCTGCGCTTCAGCGAAGAGGCCATCGCTGCGTGGGAGGCCCTTCCAGAGGTGAAGCACCGCGCGGCCATCCTCTCCGAACGGCGCGCCGCGAACACCTGGGCAGAGCGTCTCGACGAACCCGAACCACGCTTCGTGGCGTTGCACACTCTCGCTCACCTCCTCATCAGGCGGTTGGCCTTCGAGAGCGGCTATGCCTCGGCGGCTCTACAAGAGCGCGTCTATGCCAACTCCACTCGCCGCGACAAGACCGCCGGACTGCTCATCTACACGGCCGCCGGCGATGCCCAGGGCACTCTCGGGGGGCTGGTACGCCTCGGGAAGCCGGACAAGCTCTTCCCGCTGATCCTCTCGGCGCTCGACGACGCGGACGTCTGCTCGAACGATCCGGTGTGCATCGAGAGCGACCGGCAAGGCTCTTCGCAGCTCAACCTCTCCGCCTGTCATGGCTGTTGCCTGATCAGCGAGACATCGTGTGAAACCTCGAACCGCCTTCTCGATCGGCAGTTGCTCCTCGGTGGGTCGTCGGCGCCGGGCTTCTTGGAAGAGGTGCTCCAGGAGGTACGTCAATTGGGGGCAGTACCCAGGTAGCAGCAGAGCGACGGAGAGACACCGGTGCCTCCGCCGGCGAGCTGCGGGGGCCGCGTTCCCTCACCCGTTCGGCGGTAGCTGGCGCGGTACGTGGCCGTGAAGCTCTGGGTGTGGACAGAGATGAGCTGAAGGCGTGGGTGGTCGAGGCTCTTCAGGAACTCGGGGGCGCAGGCTCCGTACTCGATGTGAGCAAGGTCGTGTGGCGCAGGCACAGAGCCGAGCTCGAATCCAGTGACCGCCTCCTCTACACATGGCAGTACGACTTGCGGTGGGCGGCGACGAAGCTACGGCGGGAGGGCCGCCTGGCCGAGAACGCCCGGAACGAGCCTTGGGCCTTGATCGACTGACTCGCTCGCTCAGTGGGCGAGCGAGTCACCCGTGCGGTGGGCCAAGATCGAACCCGGCGCTGCGAGCCACCAACGCCCCCGGGTAGGGGTGCTCGTAGCGCTCGGCGGAGGCTCGTCGCGCCCGGATGACGCGCCCGGTCAGCGGGTCGCACTCGCGCAGCAGCGGGGTGTGGTGACGGGCCAGGACCCGCCCCACCGTGGAGGCCGGTAGGCCGACCTGACGGGCGATCCAGACCGGCCCGCGCTGGGCGAGCATCCGCACGATCCGCACCCTGGTCTCCACACACGCCGGCGTCCGACGCGGGTGGGTGTGCGGGCGGCTGGGCCGGTCCACCAGCCCGGCCCGGCCCAGCTCGCGATACCGGCGC
>Ga0310830_100995_pt1 | contig 15688 bp, 14 predicted proteins | sample WT_ome_5_FD_201301 | JGI IMG/M metagenome (GOLD analysis project Ga0310830, IMG submission 201301) | Sorghum-adapted microbial communities enriched on wild type (WT) sorghum from Joint BioEnergy Institute, Emeryville, California, United... ...
TCCCTTTCCACACAAGAGACTGAATATTCAGTCTCTTGTGTGAAGGAAACCGGTTCCCTATCCATTCCAAATCCATTTCAGAGATACCCTATCTATCTTACATTACACAAAATTCTTGACGGTACCACTACTGCCATTTTGTTTTCTGTTACTATTAATTTTTGCCTCATAATTTCTAAATCAGAAATATCCCTCTGATTAACCACTACATAGATGAGTTCATTGTTTTCATCATATATCGGTTTTCCTGTAATTAACATTTCTACTCCATCTTTTGCCTTTCCAATGGAACTAATAATCTTGTTTTCCCTTCGAACATGAGGTGAAGTAGAATTTTTAAATATACCTTTTGCTTCTAAATCATCCACATAATGGCCGACAACATCTTCATATTTAAGACCTGACATTTTTGTATACGCTTCATTAACGTAAAGAATTTTACATTCGTTGTCTGTAATGAAAACACCATCGTATAAATGATCTAATGCTATTTTGTAAACACATTCATGCTGTAGCATATGTTGATTATTCATTGGAAACCGATTGATATGTTTAAGGTCTGGAACCATTTACATCCCCCACTTTTAATCAATTTATTCTAATGTGCATTCTCTTGGACAATATTATACCATTTATTTTAGTAATAATATTAATTTTCTTAATCTTATAACCATTATTTATATCCCCCTGGTGCTAGTGGAGCGTTAACACTCAACTAACCGAAGAACAACAAAGGAGTAAGCCAGTAAAATCCCATCGAGTGCCGTTTCAAATCCCGAAATCGAGTTCGCTCGAATCTCGATGAGCCAATACGAATCGCTGAAAATCGAAAACACGGTTTCAATCACTTTGCATTTTCATTTCATCCGCTGTTTCCATGAGATGGATTGGCGAATTCGCTCATTTTTTCGAACGGGCATTCAAAAAGCAACTCGATGCTCTTTGTACAGCTCCTTTTGTAGTTTTTGGCTGATGTACTCTTTGTCCACCTAGGTTTATGGATGTAGAATTTGCACTATGATGGTTTCAGCGGCACCCGATCATACACAAGATGCTTCATTGATGGCGTATCCCATCGGAACTCCTTGATTGCTGATCTGCGGATAAAGTTTGAAAACGATCTTTTTCGAAGCACAATAGCCAATATCCGCTTCTCTACGAAACCGTTTGGTGCGATCCATTCGGAATGGATGACATAGCTTAAGCGGCAAACTGTCCACGATCGCATACACACGGTGTTGTCCACGCTTGGCCAGCTGGTGCTGCCCCACTTGATGGCAAAGTCAAGTGCTCGACAACGACAGTTGTGTCAAGAACATTCAGGGAACAAGCCCTTGGAAAACTAATTCCTGATCACAAACTGGTGCCAAACCTGTTCGGAAGTGAAGCCTAACAACTTTCCAAGTGCACGAATCGTGATGATAACTTCTTCTTTCTGTTTCAACAAATGGAGAAAATGAATTTGATTGAGGTAATTTTTAAGAAGGTTTTTTAAACACTGATATATCAAGTGAGATGAAACAATTGAGTTCTACTCGCGTTAATGCGCAAAAAAAGCTCCGAAATGCCGATGCATTTCGGAGCTTTTTTGTTTAAGCGTAGCGGATTAAATAATACTTCTTCTTGCCGCGGCGGATCACGGTAAACCGCCCTTCCAAACGGTGTTCGGCCGTTAAGACAGCGCCGACATCTTGGATGCGCTCGCCGTTGACATAAATCGCACCGTTTTGAACATCTTCGCGCGCCTGCCGCTTCGATGGCGAGATGCCGGCAGCTACGAGCAGCTCGACGAGCGGGACGTCGCCTCCTTCATGGACAAACGACGGCACGTTTTTAAACCCTTGCTCGATTTCCGCAGCCGTCAGTTCGGCAATGTCGCCGCTAAAGAGTGCTTCTGAAATACGAATCGCTTGATTGAGCGCCTCTTCGCCATGCACGAGCTTCGTCACTTCGGAAGCAAGCGTTTTTTGCGCCACCCGCTTCTCCGGCGCTTCGCGCAGCTCTTGTTCAAGCGCGTCGATCTCTTCTTTTGTCAAGAACGTGAAATATTTTAAGTAACGGATCACATCGCGGTCATCGGTGTTGATCCAGAACTGGTAAAACTCATACGGCGACGTTTTTTCCGGATCGAGCCAAACCGCGCCGCTTTCCGTTTTTCCGAACTTCGTCCCATCGGCTTTCGTCACAAGCGGAACCGTCAAACCAAATGCTTTCGCCTCACCTTTCGTTCTGCGGATGAGCTCAAGCCCCGCCGTGATGTTGCCCCATTGGTCACTGCCGCCGATTTGCAGTCGGCAACCTTCCGTTTCGTACAAGTTGAGGAAGTCGTACGCCTGCAGCATCATATAGCTGAACTCGGTAAACGAAATGCCCATTTCAATGCGCGACTGCACCGATTCTTTCGCAAGCATGTAATTGACGCTGAAATGCTTGCCGATGTCACGCAAAAACGAGATGACATCAAGCGGCCCGATCCAGTCGTAGTTGTTTTTGATTTTCGCTGGATTGCTCTCAGCCTCAAAATCAAGAAACCGCTCGAGTTGCGCTTTGATTCGGGCGCTCCACGTCTCGACCGTCTCCTTGGCGTTGAGCGTGCGCTCGCTTTTTCTGCCACTCGGATCGCCGATCAAACCGGTGGCGCCGCCGACTAAGGCGATCGGTTGATGCCCCGCCTGTTGGAAGCGACGCAAGGTCATGATCGTGACCAAATGGCCGATATGCAAGCTGTCTGCTGTCGGGTCAAACCCGCAATAAAGCGTCACCTTCTCCTCATTCAGGAGCTTTCGAAGCCCATCCTCATCTGTCGTTTGATTGACAAGTCCGCGCCATTGCAGTTCTTCAAGCAGGTTCATGTTTTTCTCACCTCTTTAATGAATGTCGTCAAAAAAGAAAACACCCGCCCTGCATGAAGGGGCGAGTGTTCGTCGCGGTACCACCCTACTTAGAAAGCATGTTGCTTTCTCGCTCATTTCGGTAACGGCGCATGCCGGCAGACGGCTACTAGGCGACAAAGCCGTTCACCATCGCTGCTCGGGGAGGTAATTCACGTTTGCCTATGGACTGGCTCGCACCACCCGCCAGCTCTCTGCACCAGGGAGACAACCGCTACTTGTTCCCGTCATCGCTTTGTCGGTATGAATATATACATTCTTTTACCATACCAGCACACTCACTGTCAACTCCGGCTTTTTTCGCCACAAATGGCGAAAAAGCGACAAAATCCCGCAACAGAACATGCGAGTATGCTATACTTATATATATGATTTGCCATCATAGGGGGCCCGATATGGAACAAAAACGGTTTCGAGCTTCTTTACAAAAAGTGTGGTACTATTTTTCCCTTACATATGACGTCGTCTGGAATGTCATCCTTATTTTGCTCATCGCCACACTCTGTCTTGTTTGTTTTGCCGTGGGCATCGGTGCCGGCTATTTTGCCTTTTTGGTGAAAGATATGGAAGTTCCGTCCCATGACCAACTGAAAAATGAGATTTACAGCTATGAAGAAACGAGCCATATGTATTTTGCTGACGGCATCTATTTAGGCCAATTCCGATCTGATCTCGACCGCGAGTCGGTGCGCCTTGCCGACGTCTCCCCGTACGTTGTGCAGGCGGTGATCGCCACGGAAGATGAGCATTTTTACGAGCATGACGGCGTCGTTCCCAAGGCTGTCATTCGCGCTATATTTCAAGAAGTGACCAATTCACCGATCAAAAGCGGCGGCAGTACGCTTACGCAGCAACTCGTCAAAAACCAGCTGCTGACCAGTGAAGTGTCGTTTGAACGCAAGGCGAAGGAAATGTTATTGGCGATGCGCTTGGAACGGTTTTTTTCCAAGGAAGAAATTTTAGAGGCCTACTTAAACGTTGTTCCGTTCGGCCGCAGTTCATCGGGCCGCAACATCGCCGGCATCCAAGCCGCCGCCCAAGGAGTGTTTGGCGTTGACGCCAAAGAACTCAATCTCGCCCAAGCGGCGTTTTTAGCCGGCTTGCCGCAAAACCCGTTCGTCTATACACCGTTTACCGCTGATGGGAGCCGCAAACAAGATATATCGGCCGGATTGGAACGGATGAAAACAGTGCTCTACCGGATGAAGCGCGCTGGTTATATTTCTGATAAGCAGTATAAAGAAGCGCTCGCCTACGATGTGACGAAGCATTTCGCCGCTCCGAAACCGACACCGTTTGAGCGCTATCCGTTTTTAACAATGGAAATCGAAAGACGAGCCAAAGACGTGCTTGCGGAAACGTTCGCTAAACGCGATGGCCACAAGCCGGAAGAGCTGAAACGCGATGCTGCTTTATACAGCCGCTATGTCGGTGAAGCGGAAAAAATGTTGCGGCAAGGAGGCTTGCACATCCATACGACGATCGACAAAGCGATCTATGAGCAAATGCAGCGTGTGGCCGCCAACTACCCGTATTACGGCAACGAGCGGTTGTATTATGTGACAGACACAAAAACAGGGAAACGGATCGCCAAGCGCCAGCCGGTCGAAGTCGGGGCGATGCTCATCGAAAACAAAACCGGCAAAATCATCAGCTTTGTCGGCGGCCGTGATTACAAGCGCGAGCAGTTAAATCACGCCACCCAGGCGTACCGTTCGAACGGTTCAACGATGAAGCCGCTTTTAGTGTACGCACCGGCGATGGAGATGGGCGTCATTCAGCCCGGCTCGATCATTCCTGATCTTCCGCTTTCGATCGGTTCGTATAAGCCAAAAAATGCGGATGGAAAAACGCACGGCCTTGTCACAGCGCGGCGCGCGCTTCAACATTCGTACAACATCCCGGCTGTTCGGGTCTATACGAAAATCCAAAACCGCCATCCGGTCGACTATTTGCACAAAATGGGGATTACCAGCGTCGCTAAGGAAGAAGAAAAACATCCGGCTTTAGCGATCGGCGGGACGAATATCGGTGTCACCGTCGAAGAAAACGTGAATGCGTATGCGACGTTTGCCAATTACGGCTCATTTGTCGATGCGTATATGATCGAAAAGATTACCGACAAAGACGGAAAAGTCATTTATCAACATACAAGCAAACCGGTTCGCGTCTTTTCTCCGCAAACATCGTATTTAATGATCGATATGATGCGTGACGTGCTGCGCGGTGGAACCGCCTCTTCAGTGCGGCGTTACTTGACGTTTTCTGCTGACTGGGCCGGCAAGACGGGAACATCGCAAGACAATCGCGATTCATGGTTTGTTGCCACTAATCCGAACGTCACGTTCGGCGTTTGGATCGGTTACGATCGTCCAGCGTCTCTTGAGTCGCGCTACAAAGGGTTTTCCTACGGCCAACGCACTCAGCTATTATGGGCGCAATTGATGAATGCCGCCCATCGTGTGAAACCGAAACTCATCAATCCGTCGGAACGGTTTTTAATGCCAGGCGGCATCGTTCGCCGCGCGTATTGTGCCACGAGTGGATTCAGCCCGTCATCGGCATGTAAAAAAGCTGGACTCGTTCGCTATGATTTATACAATACAAAGTTTACGCCGCGGCAAGGAAGCGATGACTATTTGACCGAGGGGCGGGTTGTCGTCATTGGCGAGCATCGGTATGCAGCGCTCGAGACGACGCCGGAAGAGTTTGTCACCCGCGAGGTCGTTGTCAATCCAAAATTGCTCGATCAGTGGGGAATCAATAGAAAGACATCGGTTGGCGATGCGTTCGTTGTTTCCACCTTAAAAGACAATGGACGCGTGCCCGCCCCACCGGCCGCCCGCCTGAATGACAATCAGCTCGTCTGGGCTCGCCACGGAGAACGCGATGTCATCGGCTACCGCGTCTATCAGGTAAGCGAAACCGGAAAGCGGCAAATCGTCGCCATCATCAAAGCGGGGGAAACGACTTCCTTTTCCGATCTCAAACCGGGAGCAACATATTACGTCACCGCTGTCGATATTGCTGGCCGGGAATCAGCACCATCAAGCAAAGTCGCACTGCCGGCCGCCCAGTCCTCCCCGCCGGCCAATTCGCCCGCTAGTGCGGACAACGCGGAAAATAGCGAGGCTCCCCCATCTTCTTCTAGATAAATATTATGAGGCTTTCCAACCAAACAGTTGGAAAGCCTTTTTTTATGAGCGGGCACCTATTTTTCGACCGGCAGGAGAACCTCCTTTCGCCGCCTATATACTCGTGGTCGTTCGTTCCACTTCCTCTCGCTCGTCTTTTATGCCTTGTCATCCCACTTTTTCAACCGTTACGTCTCCCGTTATCTTTTTCCGTCACGGAGTTGTATGAATGGCGAACAACTGACGGAGCATTGCATCATCTGACGCTATAAGAAAAAGCGCCCGGAAAGCGCAACATTCCGGGCGCCTATGTTCGTGTTTAGTCTTCCATGGTCGATAAGTCGCCGGTCGGCAAGTTGAGCTCCCACGCTTTTAAGACGCGGCGCATAATTTTTCCGCTTCGCGTTTTCGGCAGTTTGTCGCGGAACTCGATCTCGCGCGGCGCGGCATGGGCAGCAAGCCCTTTTTTCACAAACTGGCGAATGTCTTCTTTCAGCTCTTCTGACGGCGCGTATCCTTCACGGAGCGCGATGAACGCCTTGATGATTTCTCCGCGCACCGGGTCCGGCTTGCCGATGACACCGGCTTCAGCAACAGCCGGGTGCTCGACGAGCTTGCTTTCGACTTCAAACGGGCCGACGCGCTCGCCCGATGTATTGATCACATCGTCCACGCGCCCTTGGAACCAGAAATAGCCGTCTTCGTCCATGTAAGCCGAGTCGCCGGACACATACCAATCGCCGATAAAGTACGATTCGTATTTTTGCGGGTTGTTCCAAATCGTTTTCATCATCGACGGCCAACCTTTTTTGATGGCTAAGTTGCCCATCCGATACGGCGGCAGGACGTTCCCTTGATCATCGATGATTGCTGCCTGCACGCCTGGAATGGGTTTCCCCATCGAACCAGGCTTAATTTCCATGCACGGGTAGTTGCAAATGAGATGACCACCTGTTTCCGTCATCCACCACGTATCATGAATGCGGCGGCCGAACACTTTCAGTCCCCAGCGGATGACTTCCGGGTTGAGCGGCTCACCGACGCTTAACACATGGCGGAGCGAGCTTAAGTCGTATTTTTTCACCACTTCATCGCCCGCGCCCATCAGCATGCGGAACGCCGTCGGTGCGCTGTACCAGACGGTGACACCGAAGTCTTGAATCGTTTGATACCAAGCGTCCGGGCTGAAGCGGCCTCCGACGATCACACTCGATGCTCCGCACAGCCACGGACCGAAAATGCCGTATGACGTCCCGGTCACCCAACCCGGATCGGCTGTGCACCAATAAATGTCATCTTCTTTTAAATCAAGCACCCATTTCGCTGTTTGATAGTGTTGGATCATCGCATTATGGACGTGCAAAACGCCTTTCGGCTTGCCGGTCGAGCCGGACGTATAGTGCAAAATCAGGCCGTCTTGACGATCCACCCATTGGATGTCAAAGTGTTTGCTCGCCTCATTCATCCGCTTTTTCAAATCGATGTACGGCCCTTCTTCAACAATATCGTCACCAACTAAAAAGACGTACTTCAGTTCCGGAAGGTCGCCGACCGGCACACGCGGCAACAGCTCCGGCGTCGTGACGATCGCTTTCGCTCCGCTGTCTTCTAGACGGTCGCGTACCGCTCCTTCCATAAACGCTTCAAACAGCGGTCCGACGATGGCGCCGGTTTTAATGATGCCAAGCACCGTAAAATACAGTTCCGGCAAACGCGGCATAAACACAAACACGCGGTCGCCTTTTTCAATGTCGGCCACCTGCTTTAAGACGTTGGCAACTTTGTTGGACAGCTCCTTCATTTCTTTGAACGTATATTTCTCGTTCCGCACAGCGTCACGGTAGTAAAGTGCCACCTTATTTTTTCGGAACGACTCGGCATGGCGGTCGATCGCTTCGTACGCCATGTTGACTCGTCCAGTTTCATACCAAGAAAACGCCTTTTCCGTTTCCGTCCATTCAAATTGTTCGTATGCTTCCTCGTAGTTTTTCAAGTTGTAATCCCCTTGTACGACGGGTAGCAGTTCCGTTTTCATTCTCCGATCCCCCTTATGTAAGTGGTTACATTACTTATTATAGTAGATAACAATTGATTTCTCAATTTTTAAAATATTCCCGTCGCCTATTTTTTTGAAATTTTTTTGAACTGCGATTACTAAGGCCATTTTTATGTATAATGAAAGAAGATTGAGTGATTCAGGTGGTGACCGAATGGAACATAAAAAAACGTATAACGCCAAAGAGCTGAAAACACCGAAAGGGACGCTTCTCATCGAAGGACCGGTAACACCGGAAGCATTGGCCAGCTACGAATTTCACCCTGACTTAACTTCATTCCGCCAGCCCTCCAAACAACACGAAGCATTAATCGAGATCGCCAAGCTGCCGGAAGGGCGGATCATTATCGCCCGTCGCGGTGGAACCATCGTCGGTTATGTCACGTTTTTATATCCAGATCCGCTTGAACGTTGGTCCGAAGGAAAGATGGAAAATTTAATCGAGCTCGGTGCCATTGAAGTAATCCCTGAATTTCGTGGTTTTGGTGTTGGAAAAAATTTATTGATCGTCTCCATGATGGACGATGCGATGGAAGATTATATTATCATTACAACTGAGTATTACTGGCATTGGGATTTAAAAGGAACCGGGCTAAACGTATGGGAATACCGAAAAGTAATGGAGAAAATGATGAACGCCGGCGGGCTCGTCTGGTACGCGACCGACGACCCGGAAATTTGTTCTCATCCGGCGAACTGCCTAATGGTCCGCATCGGCAAACGAGTCGATCCGGAATCGATTCAACGGTTTGACCGGCTTCGCTTTATGAACCGGTATATGTACTAAACACGCGATACACAAAGGGGAGGGGAGACATATGATTGTTGAACAAGTCATGAAAACATCGGTGATCACGCTCCGTGCCACGAATACGATCGCCGAAGCGCTGCAGTTGCTTCGCCATCATCGCATCCGCCATCTCCCGGTCATCGACGAGGAAGGACATTTAATCGGCCTTGTGACAGACCGCGATTTGCGCGACGCCAGCCCATCGATTTTTCATCTTCACCAACATCTTGAAGACTTGCAAAAACCGGTTAGCACCATTATGAAAACAGACATCATCGTCGGCCACCCGCTCGATTTCGTCGAAGAAGTCGCCGCACTCTTTTACGAGCACCGGATCGGCTGCCTGCCGATCGTCAACGGGGGTAAGCTCGTTGGCATTATAACCGAAACAGATTTATTGCACACGCTCATTCAGCTGACCGGCGCCCACCAGCCTGGGTCGCAAATCGAAATCAAAGTGCCGAACGAAGCCGGCATGTTGAGCAAGGCGGCAAGCATCATCTCCAACCGCCACGTCAATATCGCCAGCGTCCTTCTTTATCCAGACAGCGACCCTAACTATAAAATCTTAGTGTTTCGCGTGCAAACGATGAACCCGATCAACTTAATCCATGATTTGAAAAAGGCTGGTTATACGGTGTTATGGCCGAACTTGCCGGGGGTTACATCATGAGCGACAAGTGCGTATTTGTTTATAGCGAACAATTTCTCCGTTATAAGTTTCATGATGACCACCCGTTTAACCAGCTGCGGGTCAAGCTGACCTACGATTTATTGCGAACCATCGGCGCGTTGGACGACCGTCACGTCGTCCCTCCGCGCATGGCGACGGATGAGGAGCTGACCCTCATCCACGATCGGGCATACATCGAAGCGGTCAAGGCAGCCGGGCGCGGCGAGCTTTCGGAAACCGCCGCGGCAAACTACGGCCTCGGCACCGAGGACACGCCGATATTTCCGAACATGCATGAGGCGAGCGCCCTCCTTGTTGGCAGCACGCTGACGGCTGTGGATTACGTCTTATCTGGACAGGCCGACCATGCGCTCAACCTTGGCGGCGGCTTACATCATGGATTCCGTGGCAAGGCGTCGGGCTTTTGCGTCTACAATGACAGCGCGGTCGCCATTCAATACATTCGCGAAAAATACGGATTGCGCGTCTTGTATGTCGACACCGACGCCCACCATGGCGATGGGGTGCAATGGGCGTTTTATGACGATCCAAACGTCTGCACGTTCTCCATTCATGAGACAGGCCGCTACTTGTTTCCGGGGACAGGAAACGTCAATGAACGCGGCCATGGAGCGGGTTACGGCTATTCGTTCAACATTCCGGTCGACGCCTTTACAGAAGACGAGTCATGGCTTTATGCCTACACGATGGCACTCCGGGAAATCGCTGACTTTTTCCGCCCCGATGTCATCGTGACGCAAAATGGGGTGGATGCCCATTATTACGATCCGCTTACCCATTTGTCGGTAACGATGAAAACGTATCGCGCCATTCCGAAGCTCGCCCACCAAATCGCCCATGAATATTGCGGCGGACGCTGGATCGCCGTCGGCGGCGGTGGCTACGACATTTGGCGCGTTGTCCCACGGGCATGGGCGCTTCTTTGGTTAGAAATGACGGAACAATCCGATATTTCTGGCCCTCTGCCGGCCGCTTGGCGTGAGCGATGGCAGCCACTTTCCCCGGTCTCCTTGCCGCTCGAATGGGACGATCCGGACAATTTGTATGCACCGATCCCACGCAAAGCGGAAATTAGCGAAAAAAATGCCCAGACGGTGGAAAAAGCGTTGTATTTCATCCGCAGCCAGCGGCGCGCGGGCACTTGATCCTTACTTCCTGCTACAGACGTGCGGGGATTCGCGGTTTCCATTGGCCAAACAAGAGGCGGTGCAGAGAAAGCACCTCCTCTTATTTTGCTTCAAGAAGTGGACACATAGCCCAATGCCATGTGTTTTCAAACCGAGAAACTTCACAATCGTTCATCTCGTCTTCCCGCCAGCCTCATCTTTGCCTACTGTGCTCGTGGAGCAGCTTCATGATGTGGCAGTTTTTCACCCGTTTTTTCTGCTCACAAGACAATTAAAAAAGCGCCCATCCGGGCGCTTTGAGGCACATGACTAAGAACACTTCTCTGTCGTCGTCGCCGATGAAGTGTGCTGCCACTTTTGCTGCATCCTCCGGACAACGGATTTTGTATCGCTCTTCCACCTCCTGAACGATTTGTTTGATGCGTTGGATTTCGTAGATTTTTTCCATGGTTGAACACTCCTTTCTTTGTTTGCCGGTGGGGGAATTTTTGCGCGAAGGTGGGTAGAAGGGTGCGGAACGAAGTGGAGCATACGAAGTATCAAGCGATTCGTTGACGGCTTGTGGGAAGCCCAATGACTTAGCAAGCCTTAAAAGCGATGCTTTTTAGGCTTGGTTAGCCGACTTGGCTTCCCCAAGCCGTCCGAAGAGCGCAGACCCTTTACGCGCCTAACAAGCAAAAATTATAATGGGGTGAGGCAAAGGAAGGAGCGTACTTGGGAAGGAGGTAAAAAATAAAACGCATTTTTAGCCTGTTGCATTTTTTTCATCCATTTATACATACTTTGGTGACCTACTTGATTTTGTTTGCACCAAGCTTTTACACTTGACTCTCCACTAGATCGATAAGATTCAATTCGTTGTTGCCACAATTGTTTTCGTTCATCTGGGGACATAAAAATAAAAACCTCCTAACTTTTGATGTTGATCTCATTATCACAAAACATCAAAATGGTTAGAAGGTGTGGGATATTTGGCGCTTACTTCTAAAACTTGTTTTGTTTGCAGTTCTAAATTGTCCCGACCTATTAATTGTCCCTCAGAGTTAATAGCATTTTGTCCACCGATATATATTGTCTTTGTATTACCGCTAACTGTAACCACTTGACTAAAAACTCTTGAATCAAATAATCCCTCCGGATTACTATGTTTCACCTTTAACCTACTCATCAGTACATCTCCCCCCAATTATTCATTATAATCTCTAATATCGGATTATATAAATAATCTTTACACACACTCTTTTAACTTGTCGGTAGTTGGAAACATATCGACGGCACCTTAAGCACTATCTGTAGATGTGAACATATCCACTAAGCTTTACTTATTTCATTAACTCCATTAGATATTTGTATAGATCATCAGTAAGTCCATATCTAAGCTGGGAATTATCCAAAGAAGCATGAAATGAGAATATGGAATTCTTAAGTTTCTCATCTTCACCTATTGACTTGTTCATAAAATCTTTCCAGTAATTAATGCATTCAATTGCATTTAAATCTGTATTAGGCAATTTGTTCTTGTAACAATAATTAAGTTTTGAAATGAATTCCAGCCATTCTGTTGCTCCTTCTGATTCTGCTTTATCTCTTTCTAAGTTATTTTTTATTTTATCTAACTGTTCTTTAGTAATGTATTTGTCTGCTGAGGAATTAATAAATGGGACGATTGCTTTAAAATCATCTAATGAGATATTCTTATTATCTTTAAGCTCCTGTTTTAGTTTTAGTAGCTTACTGAAAAGTAACTGCTTCTGGGCAATTTCCTCTTGAACTTTTGAAATTTGGATCTCAACGAATTTTCGAATATCTATATATCTATCATGAATCAGATCCTTTATCTCATCAAGGTTAAATCCCATGTCTTTCAAAGAAATTATTTGATATAATGTTGTAACACTCTGTATGTCATATAATCTATGCCCTGTTTCAGTAATCTTAGATGGTTTTAATAAACCGACTTCATCATAATAATGTAGAGTTCTGACAGTTATACCTGTCATACTTGCTAATTCCCCAATCTTAAGAAATCTATCCATTTTGTTCACTTTCCTTCATTTTTACAATTATTTCTAAATCATTTGTTCTAAATATATACCTCTTACCACATATACCACATTCCAGTTCTTCATTTTTTCCAACTTTAATTGATTTTTTTAGCTCATCGGTTTCAACAGACATTAGGATACCAAAAAACATCTCTTTTGAACAATTGCATTCACTTTGCACGATATATTCATCTACTACTGTTGCATATGGGAAAACCTTCAAGGGCAGTTCTGCCCATTGCTCTGTAACTATATATTTCTTTGCACTGTCGATACCATCCATTACAAATTTTAAATTATCAATATTGTAAAAAGGCAGTGGTTGTATCAAACAACCTCTTGCAATTCCGTTTTCAATCCATGTTCGAAAAATTGTTTTTGTCTGCTCACTTTTAAAATAGAAATATGAAAAGCACGAATCTATAGAAGCAGACTTTAATTCTACCGTTCCAGTAAACATTCCTCCTGTCCAACTCCCTCTTGTAATAGAGAGAGATGCCCCTTCTCCGACTAAATCGGCAAAATCACCATTAAAAGAAGCTAGTCGGGAAGAAAAAATACAATTAACATTGCCTCTTCCATCTACATCACAGTAAGCCGTATACCCAGCTGGTTTAAACCGAATACTTACATTTATACGCTGATCGATTTCGGTTAAAAAGCCACGTAATAGACAACAATCTATAAATATGTTCGTATAAAGCTGTCTTGCAAAATCTGTTTTCATATCTCTTAAATTGCTACGCTCCAGAATATTCGTTGCATCAACAATAAAAAGTCTTATTTCCTTATCTTTTGTTAATAATTTCACTAAATTCTTCTTCATAATCATTACCTCCATGCACGCATTATATAACATAACGTAACGTGAGGTTCAAGTGCCTTTTTATTAAATTCTTATATAATTTAAGAAACCGCCAACCAAGAGAATATATCTCCTGAATGACGGTCTATCATGGAGGTAATGTTTCAACTCAGTCCGAATCCCAGCGAAAAGTCAGGATTGCAGCTATCAGCGCAAGAACGCCGAAAGCAAGCAGGATAAACAAATTCGCCGCCGCTCCCCGTAAATCGAAAACTATCGTACTATGAAGCCCACTTATAAAATGGGAAAAAGGGTTGAGCCGGCTTAGCGTCTTAATCCAGGTAGGTGCTGTGTCCAGACTATAAAAAGCACTGCTTAAAAACAGCATCGGCATTGCGAAAATATTGGAATATATACTGGCTTGCCCTTCATTTTTGCTTATATTAGCCACTACAAAGCTTATTAAAGTAAAGCATATGGTTGCAGTCACCAGCGTTACATAAAAGATCAGCAAAGTCCCAAACTGCATCCTGATGCCGAATAGCACCAGCCCCCCAATAAGCAGGATGGTAGCTACGGCCAGAGATACTACCGTCCATGCTAAGGTCAAGGCAATAATAAACGAAAAAATTTTCATGGGAGTAACTCTTAACGAATCTATTTCATAAATCATAGTTTTTCTGAAGTATAGAGTACCCCTATACTAAAAACTTTTTTTTAATTATGCAACTTGGTTTTGTTGCTGTAATAAAGCATTGATTCGATCAACTGCTAGTTTGCAGGTATTATAAATTAACGTCACCAGATTGAAATGCATTTTTGCTTTCTTTCCTGTACGATGACGGACATTGTTTAATTGAAAGTATTCCTTTAAATAAGCGTTAACGCGTTCGACTGCTGCACGTTCTTGATAAAGCTGTTTCCATCGTTCTGTCCCACGTGCTGGATAGGTAAATTTACGGATATCTATATCACATTTGATTTTGAAAACTTTTTGGCAAAGGGTGTCTTCTCGTAATGGGCAAGTTGCACATTCCTTTGGACGTGTGAATTTTAATGTATTGTACTTAGCGTCAAAGCTGTCATATTGGTAACGATGTTCACGCACACAGGTTGGACGAAAATGTTCATCGCATCCTATATATTCTCCTTCTCGGCGAACGTTGTAAGGAATCACGACTCGCATGGACTGTGATACGGCTTGACGGTAAATAGGTTCAACATCATAACCAGCATCAAATATAGCGATTGTAAATTGACCGTTTCCGAAGTGATGAAGTTTTTTCAATAATGGAATCGCAGCTTTACAATCACTTAAATTACCTGAGGACATCAAACGAGTGATGATATATTGACTTTTCGTCGAAACAGCTAAATGTGCTTTATAACCAAACCAGAATGTATTTTTTCCTTTACTATTCTTTTTCACACCCCATTTTGGCTCAATCGGTACATCCTTCCAAAGGGTTTCTAATGGGATATCCAGCTGTTCTTTCAGTTCTTTTTCATAGGTTGATGGATTTCCTTTTTTCTCTACTTGTTCGGCTAACCAAACAGCTCGTTCAGCTTTCGTTTTACGACCACGTTTTTTAGGAGTTTTAGGTGCTTTCTTTTCTGATGGTGTGAAAGCATCACGAGCTTCAAAGTGACTCGCATCGATGGCGACATGTTCATCATTTAGAAAGCCTTCCAACATCGCTGTTTTGATGAGTGTATCGTTCATTTTATCTAGCACATCTGATTCACTAATGACTTGAATCATGCGTGAATCAGAGCTTTCAGATGGTACGACATCAGACACAAGGAATCCACAGTCGAAACGAAATAAAGGATCATGGACCAAACGTTTGACTAAATCCTTGATAGTTGGAATACGTTCGACAATACGTATAATCAGCGATTGAATCATTGCACCATCATTCAATTCACGTGGTGCACCTTTCAATGTCTTTTTAGAAAACAATTGAAATATAGGCTGAATGTCGATCACACTAAAAATGGCATCATAACGATGGGAACTTTGGTGTTATGTCAAGAAAACGGACACGTTAAACAGAGAGAAATAGCTGAATTTATACAGCTACCTTTCTCTGATTAGCGTAGTAAGCAGCTTCAAATTCACATGGCGATACATATTCAAGAGCGG
>Ga0310830_100996_pt1 | contig 15686 bp, 10 predicted proteins | sample WT_ome_5_FD_201301 | JGI IMG/M metagenome (GOLD analysis project Ga0310830, IMG submission 201301) | Sorghum-adapted microbial communities enriched on wild type (WT) sorghum from Joint BioEnergy Institute, Emeryville, California, United... ...
CGTCGGAGTCGTCCACCTCGGCCCGGATCCCCTCGGCCCGCAGCTTGTCCACAAAGGACTGCAGGTACGGCACGTGGTCGCTGCGGATCGGGATGCCGACCACCTGCACCGGGGCCAGCCAGGCCGGAAATGCCCCAGCGTAGTGCTCGATGAGCACACCCATGAATCGCTCGATCGAGCCGAACTTCGCCGAGTGGATCATCACGGGCCGCTGACGCGAGCCGTCGGCCGCCTGGTACTCCAGCCCGAACCGGGCCGGCTGGTTGAAGTCGTACTGGATGGTCGACATCTGCCAGGTCCGGCCGATGGCGTCCCGCGCCTGCACGCTGATCTTCGGGCCGTAGAACGCCGCGCCGCCCGGGTCGGGCACGAGCTTGAGCCCGGACTCGAGCGCCACCTCCTCCAGCACCGCGGTGGCCTTCGCCCACTCCTCGTCCGAGCCCACGAACTTCTCCGGCTTGGAATCGTCCCGAGTGGACAGTTCCAGGTAGTAGTCGGTCAGCCCGAAGTCGCGCAGCAGGCTCAGCACGAAGTTGAGCAGGTGGCGCACCTCGTCCGGCGCCTGCTCCGGCGTGCAGTAGGAGTGCGAGTCGTCCTGGGTGAGCCCCCGCACCCGGGTGAGCCCCTGCACCACGCCCGACTTCTCGTACCGGTACACCGTGCCGAACTCGAAGAACCGCAGCGGCAGCTCACGATACGACCGCCCGCGCGAGCGGTAGATCAGGTTGTGCATCGGGCAGTTCATCGCCTTGAGGTAGTAGTTCGCGCCCTCCATCTGCATGGGCGGGAACATGGTCTCGGCGTAGTACGGCAGGTGCCCCGAGGTGTGGAACAGCCCCTCCTTGCTGATGTGGGGGGTGCCGACGTACTGGAAGCCCTCCTCGATGTGCCGGCGGCGCACATAATCTTCCATCTCTCGCTTGATGACGCCGCCCTTGGGGTGGAAGACCACCAGCCCCGACCCGATCTCCTCGGGGAAGGAGAACAGGTCCAGTTCGGTGCCGAGCCGACGGTGGTCGCGCCGGGCCGCCTCCTCCAGCAGGTGCAGGTACTCCTTGAGCGCCTCCTTGGTCGGCCAAGCGGTGCCGTAGATGCGCTGCAGCTGCGGGTTCTTCTCCGACCCGCGCCAGTAGGCGGCGGCCGTCCGGAGCAGCGAGAACGCGCCGATCAGCTTGGTCGACGGCAGGTGCGGACCCCGGCACAGGTCGCCCCAGACCTTCTGGCCGGTCTTCGGGTCGATGTTGTCGTAGATCGTCAGCTCGTCGTTGCCGACCTCCATCACCTCGGAGGAGTCGATGCCGGCAGCCGCGCCCTGGCCCGAGGCGATCTCCCCCTTGATGTCGACCAGCTCGAGCTTGAAGGGCTCGCTCGCCAGCTCGGCCTTCGCCTCCTCCACGCTGGCGAAGCGGCGCCGCCGGAACACCTGGCCCGACTTGATGATCTCCTGCATGCGCTTCTCGAGCTTGGCCAGGTCCTCCGGCTGGAACGGCCGGGCCACCTGGAAGTCGTAGTAGAAGCCGTTCTCGATCGGCGGGCCGATGCCCAGCTTCGCCTCGGGGAAGAGGTTCTGTACGGCCTGGGCCAGCACGTGCGCGGTGGAGTGCCGCAGCACCGACAGGCCGTCGGGCGAGTCGATCGCCACCGGCTCGACGTGGGTCTCGACCGCCGGCGTCCAGTCGAGGTCGCGCAGGCGGCCGGTCTCGTCGCGCACCACGACGATCGCCTTCGGGCCGGTCAGGGGCAGTCCGGCCGCCTTCACCGCCTCGGACGCCGTCGTCCCGGCCGGGACGACAACGCGGTCGACCACGGCGGTGGGCTCACGGGATCCAGACACGGTGAACTCCTTCAACGGGTACGGCCGGCACGCGGGGCGCCGGGAACGGGCACAGGCGATGCTAGTCGCCGGCCCGAGCCCGGCGCGCCCAAGGTGAGCGATGCGTCGTCAGCCGCGCTTCCAGAACGCCCGCGACTGGCTCGGCCCGGCCCCGCCGGCCGGGTCGCCGCCGGCGGCCGGACCGGCGTCACGGGCCGGACCCGTGTCGTCGGCGGGGGCCGTGTCGTCGGCGGGGGCCGTGCCGGCCGCGAGCGCACCGAGCAGGGCCAGCGCCCGGTCCCACAGCCGGGCCAGCTCGGCCCCGGACACCCCGGCGAGCCGGTCCTCGGCGAGCTCCGCCACCAGGGACCGTACGGCCTTCACCGCCCGGCCCTCGCCGAACATCGCGATCAGCGCGGCCAGCCGGGTGCCGAGGTCGGCCAGCAGCTCGCGCCGCTCGTACTCGGGTGCCTCCGCCGCCGCCCGCAGCCGCCGGGCCTCCTGCACGGCGACCTCGCGGACGACCTCCGGCACCCCGTCGGGCGTCATGCCGGCCCTTAGCGTCAGCTCCGCCTCGACGCCCTGGCCGAGCGGGGGCGCGGCCGCGCCCGGCGCGGTGGGCGGCCGACCGGCCGCCGCGCGGGTGCGCCGGAAGAGGGAAATGCCCCGCGGCGCGCCCGCCGGTCCGGGCAGCCCCGGGCCGGCGGCCAGGGGTGGGGCCCCCGGCGGCGCGGGCATGGCGGCCGCGGTCATGACCATCCCCGGTACTCCCGGCATTCCCGGCGTTCGCGGCACCCCCGGTGCCTCCCAGCCGGACGGCAGCTCCACGGGCTGCACCACCCGGTGCGGCTGGCCGCCCTCGGTGACCACCCGCTCGTCGACTGCCACCCAGGCGGTGAACCGGCACAGCACGCGGTACCGCAGGGACGTCGCCACGATCGTGTGCGCCAGGTCCTCGCCGCCCATGCCGTAGGGGAGGCTCGCGTAGCGGTCCTCCAGGTCGCGCAGGTGGGCGCGCGCCCACACGGAGGTGAGGGCGTCGTCCCGGACGGTCACCCCCGGCACGCGGACCGTCCACGGGTCGCCCGGGCGGGTCCGTCCGGTCACCACCGCCGTCACGGTGACCCCGCCGTCGGCGGCGCCGGCCTGGGTGGGGCGCGCCCGGTAGCGGCCGGTCACCACGAGCGGGGCGCCCGGGAACAGGTCGGGCAGCGCGACCGTCGTCGCGTCGACGCCCGACGCCCGCCGGGGCGAGACCGTCTCCGGCAGGATCTCCAGCCCTTCGACGGACAGCCGGAGCCCGGTGACCACGGGAGCGCCGATGCGTCGATGGATGTGCTCCATCGCCTCGTCGAGGCGGTCCTCGCTCTCGACCAGCTCGCACCGGCCCCCGCCGAGCGCGGCGAGCCGGCCGAGGAAGCCGGCGTTGACCGCGCGGTCGATGCCGACGGTGTGCACCCGGATCCCCGCCAGCTTCGCGCCGACGTGGGCGAGGATCTGGTCCTCGTTGCCGACCTGCCCGTCGGTGACGAGCACCACGATTCGGTCGCGGGTGTCGTCGTTTTCGGTTCCGGCGCCGTTTTCTGTTCCGGCGCCGGGCGTCCGCTCCTCGCTCGTTCCTCGCTGCGATGCTCCCGGCCCCGAGTCGCCGAGCAGGCCGAGCGCCTCGGCGAGCGGGGCGAGCAGCTCGGTGCCGCCCCGGGCGTCCATTCTGGACAGAAACTCGACCGCCGCGTAGCGGTTGCGATCGGTGGCAGGGTGCAACCCCTGGCTCTGCTCGGCCCGAGGCGCACCATGCGCGTGGCCCGGGCCCAGCCGCGTCGGGTGCTCGATCCGGTCGTCGAAGGCGATCACCGCGAAGCGATCGGTCGCGGTCAGCGTGTCGACGATGCGGGCGGCGGCCCGCCGGGCCGCGATCATCTTCCAGCCGGCCATGCTGCCCGAGCGGTCCAGCAGGAGCACGACGTCGCGGGGTTTCGGCGGCGCGGCGGACGGCGGCGGCAGGATGGTCAGCCGGAACGTCCCGTCCCCGCCGTCCGAGCCGCCCGCGGGGGTGCCGTCGGCCCCGCCCGCCTCGGCCCCACCGGCTTGGCCCGGACCGGCGTCCTCGTCCCGGGTCAGCACGAGCGCCTGGGCCGTGGCGGCGGGCCCGGCCGCCTCCTGGCCCTCGCCGGGCTGCCCGTAGGCCAGGCGGAGGATGAAGTCACGGTTGACCCGCTCCCCCGGCTGGATCTCGATGTGGTTGCCCTCGCGCTGTACGGCGTGCAGGGTCGAGCGGACGGCCGCCAGCGGCAGGCCGGCCGGATCGATGTCGACTCCGATCGACAGCCGGACCGGGTTGGGGAAGCCGGGCAGGAGCACCGGCGGGGTGATCCGGGAGGCGTCCGGGACCGCGTCGGTGTCGGGAGCCCACCCGTCGCCCACGGTGGACCCGGTCGGGGTGCCGGGGATGTACCGGGGCGCGACCACCAGCGGCAGCCGGAACGTCGCCTCACCGTCCTCATAGGAGAGTGGGCCGACCAGGGTGAGGGAGACGCTGACCCGCTCGCCGGGCAGGATGTTGCCGACCCGCATGGTGAACACGTCGGGCCGCTCCTCCTCGGCGATGGCGGCCCGCTGCCCGGCCGCGATCGCCTGGTCGTACTCGGCCCGGGCCTCGGCCCGCTCCTTGAGCTGGGCGGTGACCGTGCGATCGGCCGCGGTCAACGTCATCGCGGTCACCGCCGCCCGGTCGGGGAGCGGGAAGATGTACGTCGCCTCGAGCGGCTGGTCGTGCGGGTTGTGGAAGCCCTGGATCAGCTCGATCCGGCTCACCAAACCGGTGATGCGGGCCTTGACGTGGATGCTCTCCAGGGGCAGGTTGCCGCGCTCGGTCTGCAGGGCCCCGAGCCCACGCTCGGCGTCCTGGTCGGCCTCCAGGGGCTCACGCTCGTCGATTTGTTCCACTCGCAGCGTCGTCATCTCCGGCTCCCTCCGTCGGGGTCGAGCAGGCCCCGGTCGGCCAGCAGGTCGAGCAGCGGCCGGGCGGCCGCCGCGATGTCGTCAAGGTCGTGCGGTGCCGGCTCGGCCGGCAGCAGCAGGGTGAGGCCGCCCAGACGTACCCCGTACACCCTCGGCACAGTGTCGCGGTCGCTGTCCACTCGCGCCGGCCCCTTCGCCGAAGCCCGGCTCGCCGCGGTATCCGGGCTCCCCGCGGCACCCGGGCTCGTCGTGGTCTCAGGGCTCGTCGTGGTCTCAGGGCTCGTCGTGGTCTCAGGGCTCCCCGCGCTGTCCGGGCTCGCCGCAGTGGCCGGGCTTCCCGGGGCCGCCGGGCGCGCGGCCCAGAACCGCTCCGGGCTCCCCCCGCCCCGGACCGAGCTCCGGCCCACACCCGGACCCACCGGGGTCGGCGCAGCCCCGGGCACGGCCGGCGTCGACGGCGCGGTCGTGTCCTCGTCGGCAGCCAACCCGACGGGCAGGGCGGCGACGGCGCGGAGCTGCTCGTCCGTGGCGCCGGCCAGCCGCTGCTGGATCTGGGCCAACGGCAGCCCCTGGGCCTGCAGGCGCTTGACCGCCACCAGTTGCAGCAGGTGTCGCGGGCCGTAGCGGGCGATCCGGCCGGGCCCGATGGTCGGCCGGTCGAGCAGGCCGATCGTCGTGTACCAGCGGATCAGGCGCGGGTCGGGCACCTCCGTCACCCGCCCACTCGGCGCCCGGACACCCCCTTCAGCCAGCGCCCGGGCTGCCCGGTCCGCGAGTTCCGTCAGCGTCCACCCACCCACACGTGTGTCACGATGACAGTGTTACTTGACACTGTCAAATGGCAGCCCCGCACCGCCTGCCACCCGCTCAACGTCCGCTGAGCCGCGATCTTGGAAAGTTGACCCCGCTATGGGGGCAACTACCTTCCAAGATCTCCGAGCGGTCACCGCTCATCGCGGGACCAGCACACAACAAGGCCGCCGCAGCCCACTGGCAGTCGCATCACCCCAGCGGCCCCGGTACTCCCCTCGGCCTACGACCGCGGCCCGAAGATGCGACCCCGCGCCGACGCGCGAGGACGGGTGCCTCGCCTAGCGTGGCCGCCATGACCAGCACCGACGCAGAAGTCCCCAGCACCCACACAAACGTCTCCAGCACCGACACAGACGTCCCGAGCACCGACACAGACGTCCCCGGCACCGACGCGCGCGTCACCGGCTCGGGCTCGCACCGAAGGGTCGCCACCGACGGGGGTGGGTCGCCGTCGCTGCCCTGGGAGCACTGGTGGCGAGCGCTGCCAGCCTGGGTGCTCCCCGTGCTGATCGCGGCGATCCAGGTCGGCGGATGCGCCCTGGCCGAGCTGCCGCTGGGCATCGCGCCGCCGAGGGACCCCCGGTTGCCGGAGCTGCTCGGCTTCGCGTTGCTGATGCTGGGGTCGGTGGCGTTGCTGGGGCGGCACCGCCATCCGCTGTTGACGCTCACCGTCGCCCTGGCGGCGACCGACGCCTACCTGATCCTGGGGTACCCCCGAGGTCCGTACTTCCTCGCCGCCGTCGCGGCGCTCGTCGCGGCGGCGAGCCGGGCCCGGCGCGGGGCCGTCTGGAGCCTCGCCATCCTGTTCTTCCTGCCGACGCTGGTGGCGCTGTGGTTCACCGGGATCTTCTCCCGCCGGGACGGCGGCAGCATCCTGTACATCAACGACATCCCGGTTCTGGGTACGAGCTACGCCGACGCCGCCCTCGTCTTCGCCTGGATGGCGAGCGGCCTGGCCATCGGTGAGGTCATCCGCGCCCAGCGCGAGCGGCGCGCGGCCAGCGACCGGGCCCGAGCCGAGGCCGAGCGGGCCCGGGCGGAGTCCGAGCGGGCGCGGGCCGAGGCCGACCGGGCGCGCGAGGAGCAGACGCGCCGGCTGGCCAGCGACGAACGCCTGCGCATCGCCCAGGAGCTGCACGACGTCATCGGCCACCACCTGTCGCTGATCAACGTCCGGGCCGGGGTGGCGCTGCACCTGTTCGACCGCCAGCCGGACCAGGCCCGGGAGGCGCTCGAGGCAATCAAGCTGGCCAGCGCCGAGGCCCTGCGCGAGGTGCGCGGCCTGCTCGCCACGCTCACCCCACGTCCGGCACCCCGCACGCCCACGCCGAGTCTCGCCGCGCTGGACGACCTCGTCGCCGAGGCGGAGGCGGCCGGCACGCCGGTCCACATTGTCCGGACGGGCGCGCCGCGGCCGTTGCCCGGCGAGGTGGAGCGGGCGGCGTACCGAATTGTGCGGGAGGCGCTGACCAACGTTCGCCGGCACGCCGGGCCGGCCGCCCTGGTCACCGTGACCCTCGACTACGCCGTCGACGGGCTGACCGTACGGGTGGCCGACACCGGGTCGGGACCGTCCACACCGGACGGCCAGGAGACCACCGGCAACGGGATCGCCGGCATGCGCGAGCGGGCGGCGGCGCTGGGCGGCTGGCTGAACGCCGGGCCGGGGCCGGACGGGCTCGGGTTCGTGGTCGAGGCGTTCCTGCCCGCGCCCCGGGAGGACCGGGCCGGCCATGACCAAATTGACAGCCATGACCAGGCCGACGACAATGACCCGGCCGACAGCCATGACCAGGCCGACGGTCATGACCAGGCCGACGGTCATGACCAGGCCGACGCCGAGGAGGCGCCGTGATCCGGGTCGTGCTCGCCGACGACCAGGCGCTGGTGCGGGCGGGATTCCGGGCGTTGCTCGACGCCGAGCCGGACATCGAGGTCGTCGGTGAGGCGGCCGACGGCGGCGAGGCGGTCCGGCTGGCCCAGGCGACCCGGCCCGATGTGATCCTGATGGACATCCGAATGCCTCATGTGGACGGTCTGGCGGCGACGCGTCGTGTCGCCGCCGACGCCAGCCTCGCCGAGACGAGGATCCTGATCCTGACCACCTTCGACCTGGATGAGTACGTCTTCGAGGCGCTGCGGGTCGGGGCGAGCGGCTTCCTCCTCAAGGACACCGAACCGGCCGACCTGATCCGGGGCGTCCGGGCCGTCGCCGCGGGTGACGCCCTGCTGTCGCCCCGCGTCACCCGCCGCCTGATCGAGGAGTTCGCCGCCCGCCGGGCACCGGCCCCACCGCTGTCGCTGGCCGCGCTCACCGAACGGGAACGGGAGGTGCTGGCTCTGGTCGGGGCCGGGCTCTCCAACGACGAGATCGCCGCGCGGCTGGTGGTCAGCCCGGCCACGGTCAAGACGCATGTCAGTCGGGCGATGACCAAGCTCGGTGCCCGGGACCGGGCGCAGCTCGTGGTCTACGCCTACGAGGCCGGGCTCGTCCGCCCCTCCTGGACCTGACGGCACCACTGTCGGCCGTTAGCCGGCAACCCCGCTGCTATTGACGTCTGTCTTCCATCTCCCAGGCGTGGTCGAGGACATGCCAGGCGATGCGGCGGGCGGCGTACCGGGCCGTCCACTTCTTCCCCGGCACCACGGGCCCGCCGTCGGAGCGCTCGCCGAGCACCGCGGCGATCGCCAGCCGCTGTGCCTCGATGGCCTCCAAGTCGCCCAGCGCGGGTGTGGGGACCTTGATGCCGATGCTGCGGGCGTACGCGTTCTCCGCCTCCAGCACGTGGGCGACCATCTTGTCCCGGTCGCGCCCGCCCCCGCGGGGGCCCTTGCGCAGCTCCGCCGGGCTGGCCGCCACCACCTCGTCGAAGTACTCCCAGGCGGCGGTCAGCAGGGCGGCGTTCCGCTTGGCCTGCGGCCCGGTCAGCGGCGCCCGATCCGCCTCGAAGATCACCTCCGGCGCACCGAACGCCGTGGTCGCCCCGCCGGACAGCCGCTCCTTCTCCCGCAGCGTGAACCGCTCCGGCAACGGGAAGCCCGCCGCCTCGGTAACCGGCCGGTACCGGTCCGCGTAAACGGTCAGCGCCGCGAGCGCGGCGTCGGGATCGCGCCCCGCCCGGCACCACCCGGGCCAGTCGAGTGCACTGGCGAAGCACTTCTTCGGGGTCGTCTCGATCCCCACGGCGATGGTCGTCGGTGGCATGGTGCGGATTCTCGCAGCCGAGTCCGACAAGTTCCGCGCATCGAGCGAGCCCGGCGCAACAACCCCCGAGCGGCACCGACGGCCCCTAGGCTGAGGGGCGATGGAGGTCGCATGAGGAGCCAGGAGCCGCGCGACGAGCCTCCGCCCCGTCCGCCCAAAGAAGAGTCCGAGCGCCCACCGGGACCGGACGCCAAGGGCGAACCGCACCCGACGGTGGGGCCGCCGGTCGACCCGTACGCTCCCGCGGCGGAGGAGCGTCTCGATTCGTCGCCCGAGCATCCGTCCGTGACGTACGAGGGCGTCCCGTACCACCCGGATCCGTTCGACGCGCACCCGTACCTGGCGGACAGCCCGACCCTTCGGGGTCACCGCACCCCGCAGATGCAGCGCAACGCCGAGTACCACGAGGCGCAGCGCCGGGAGGCGCCACCGTACCGGGCCGAGGCGATCGGTCGGTTCAAGTGGGAGGCTCCGGTCCAGACCATGCCGACCGACGTGATCTGGCCGATGGTCTCGCGCGTCAAGCGCCGCCGACGCAGCGACTGGCCGGTGCTGGTCTTCGCGCTCGTGGTGGCGGCGATCGTCACGATCGGCTGCTGCCTGGGCGGCTTCGCCGCCTTCTCCGCCTGGAACCCCTTCGGCAACTCCTGACGACTCCCGGCACCCGAGCAACCTGACACCCAGAACAACCCGCCGCCCGGAACAACCCGCCACCCCGGCCCGTCATGCGTAGGACGCCCGGCACTGCGGGGGTTGCGGTCGCGCCAGCGTGGGTAGTCGGCCTTCCAGGCGACCCGGGAACGCCCGGGAGACCCGGGCACACCGGGAGAGCCCCGCACAACACCGGGAGGTGGTCGGCCGTGGCTCGTCCCATCGCCGGTCAGGTGGTTGTCCTGACCGGAGCCGGCTCCGGCATCGGCCGGGAGACCGCGCGTGAGTTCGCCCGCCACGGCGCGAACCTGGTGCTGGCGGCGCGCAACGAGCAGGCGTTGACGAGCCTGAGCCGCGAGGTCGAGCGCCTCGGCGGCACCGCGCTGGTCGTGCCGACGGATGTCAGCGACTTCGCGCAGGTGTCGGAGCTGGCGTCGCGGGCGGTGCAGCGGTTCGGGCGCATCGACACCTGGGTCAACAACGCGTCCGTGTCCACGTACGGGACCGTCGAGCAGATGGACGTCGCGGAGATCCGCCGGGTGATCGACGTCAACCTCATGGGCGAGATCCACGGAATGAAGGCGGCCCTGCCCTACCTGCGCCGGACCGGCGGCACGATCATCAACGTCGCCTCGACGCTGGGCAAGCGGGCGGTGGCCCTGCAGGCCGCGTACTGCGCCGCCAAGCACGGGGTGGTCGCCTTCGGCGAGGCGCTGCGGCAGGAGCTGCGCCACGACGGCATCCCGGTGCACGTCGTCGACGTCCTGCCGAGCTCGATCAACACCCCGTTGTTCGAGCACGCCCGGTCGAAGCTCGACCGGCTGCCGCGGCCCATCCCCCCGGTGTACGAGCCGCGCGTGGTGGCCGAGACGATCGTGAGCGTGGCCCGGCGGCCGGTGCGGCAGGTGTTCGCCGGTGGGGCGGGACGGCTGCTGGAGCTCGGGCAGCGGATCAGCCCGGCGCTGGTCGACTGGTACCTGTCCGGCCCCGGCCGCATCGTGGACACGCAGCGCTCCGACCAACCCGACGACGGCCGGGACAACCTCGACGAACCGAGCCGGGGGCTGGGCGAGTCCACGGGCCGGTTCGGCCATCGCTCGAAGTCGACCAGTCTCTACACCCGGTGGCTGGGCCTGCACCCGGCCCGGGGCCGCGGCGCCGCCGCGCTGGCGCTGGCCGCCGCGATGATGCTCATTCGGCGGCTGGGCCGGCGGCCGTGAACCGGGCGGGCCGCGCGGCAATGATGTCAAGCTTACATGCTTCAACGAATTGGGTTGACAGGCGTCGGTGAGAGGAAGACCTCGATGAGGGTCAGCGACTGCCGGGTCCGGCCGGACCTGCTGTACGTCGCCAGCGGCTGGAACGTCCTGGTCACCGACGTCCACGGCCGCATCGCCGGCGTGGACGCGCAGGGGTTCTTCGCCGAGAACACCCGGGTGCTCAGCCGGGAACGCATCCTCGTCGACGGACGGGAGCCGGCCGCCTTCACCACCGCGAACGTCGGCGCGCACTCACAACTGTCCTACGCCGAGATCGGCGACCGCGAGACCCTGCCGTCGCAGGCGAGGTACCTGATGGTGGAGCGGTTCGTCGGCGAGGGCCTGCGTACTCGGCTGACCGTGCTCAGCTACGCCGCCGAGCCCGCCCGGTTGACGATCGGTCTGGAGGTGGCCGCCGACTTCGCTGACAGCGACGAGGCCGAGCGCGACCAGCGCCAGCAGCACGGCGAGATCACCACCGACTGGGACGGCCCGCGGCAGGAGCTGCGGCTCGACTACCACCACCCGGCGTTGTCCCGCACGGTCGCGATCTCGGTGCAGGGCGCCGGACCGGCCCGGTGGGACGGGCGAATCATCGAGGTCGATCTGTCGGTGCCGGCCCGCGGCTCGTCCACAGTGGATGTCCTGGTGGAACCGCTCGTCGACGGCGTCCGCCGGTCCGCGCCGCCGGCCAGCTACGGGGAACCGGACGACCCGGCGGGACGGGCCCGCCGACGGCTCCAGGCCGAGATGACCCGGCTGCGCAGCACCAACCTCGGCGTCGCCGCCACCTGGCGTACGGCGGTGGCCGACCTGGAGCGCCTGCCGTTGGGTGAGGAACCCGGCCCGGCCGCGCCCATGGCCGGGTTGCCGATCTACCAGCAGATCTTCGGCCGGGACACGTTGACTGTCTCCTGGCAGGCGCTGCTGGCCGGTCCGACGATGCTGCGGGACAGCCTGCTGCTCAACGCCGAGCACGTGGGCCGGCACATCGACGACTGGCGCGACGAGGAGCCGGGCAAGCTGCTGCACCAGGCTCGTCGGGGCCCGCTGTCCGCGCTCGGGATCGACCCGTTCCTCGGGTACTACGGCGACTGGGCGACGCCGCCGGACTTCCTGGTCTTTCTGGGCCAGTATCTCCTGTGGACCGGCGACATGCCGACGGTACGGCGGCTGGTTCCAGTGGCCCGGCTGGTCGCGAGCTGGCTCGAGCGGTACGCCGACCTCGACGGGGACGGGTTCCTGGAGTACCACTGCCGGTCCCGGGCCGGGGTGAGGAACCAGGGCTGGAAAGATTCGGATACCGCCATCGTCGACGAGCACGGCCGGATCGCGCCGGAGCCGGTCGCGCCGAGCGAGCTGCAGGCGTACCACTACGCCGCGCTGCGCCACGGCGCCCTCGCGTTCGCGGCCGCCGGCGATCGGGCGTACGCGGCCGAGCTGGTCGCCCGGTCCGCCCGGTTGCGCCGCCGCTTCCACCCCGCGTATTGGATGCCCGAGCAGAACTGCTACGCCCTCGCCCTCGATGGCAACAAGCGTCAGGTCCGGTCGGTGAACTCGAACGACGGGCACCTCTTGGCGGCCGGGATCGTGCCGCCGCGGGTGGCCCGGGCGGTGGCGCGGCGGCTGCTCGCTCCCGACATGTTCAGCGGCTGGGGGATCCGGACCCTCTCGGCCGACCATCCGGCGTACAACCCGTTCAGCTACCACCGAGGCAGCGTGTGGCCGGTGGAGGCGGGCACCATCGCGGTCGGGCTGGCCCGGTACGGCTGCTGGCCGCAGGTGCACCAGCTCGCCGAGGCGACCTTCGCCGCCGCGGCCCTGTTCGAGGGGTACCGGCTGCCCGAGGTGATCAGCGGGCTGCCGCGCGACGGTCGCTATCCGCACCCCGGCGCGTACCCGAACGCGTGCTCGCCGCAGGGCTGGTCGGCCAGCGCGATCGTCGCCGTGGTGCAGGCGCTGCTCGGGCTGCGCCCGGTGGCGCCGATCCGCACGATCGTCGTTGATCCGCATTTGCCCGACTGGCTCCCCGACCTGACCCTCGAGGGTGTCCAGGTCGGGCGTGCGGTCTTCGACCTGGACGTCCGCCGCCGGCGCGACGGGCGCACCATCGTCCGGACCCGAGGCGACCGGATCACCGTGCTCCGCCAGCCGGCCGTGCAGAGCCGGCTCGCCGCTCGCCACGAGTAGGGAAGCCTCGCGGTGGCGCGGTGCCAGCCCGCCCTAGCCGCCAGCCCGCCCCGGCCCTAGCCGCTGCTTCGCCCGGAGACGGCGATGTCGGACGTCGCCGCCTCGGGGCTGATCCGCAGGTCGACCGCGTGCAGTTCCAAAGAGTCACCGCAATCGCTGCCCGACCGCGAGCCGTGATCGACCTCAATGGCCGTGATCGCCGTCGCGGACCCGCGCACGCGAATCGTCGGTCGCGTCTGGCACGGGTTCGCCCCCCACACCACCCGGACGTCCCAACCCTCCGGCGCGGTCACCCGCAGGGCCCCGGCCGCCTCCATCGCGTGGAACTCATCTGGGGATGCCAAGCCAGCAAGCGCCGGGGCGGGATGGTAACGCCACACGTCGACCGCCCCTGACTCGTCGATGAACTGAGCTTCTGGCACCGGCACGGCCGTCGGCTGGACGCACGCCGCGAGCTGGAGCAGCACGCCCACGAGCAGCGCGGGAATCTCCGGGCCGCGTCTCACGTCGCCTCCCGAGGGACCGTTGTTTGTCACGACCTTAACTCGCCCCATGCATCGATGGAGCTAGACGAAAGATCCGGCCAGAAGGAGCAGACCGACGTCGATCAGAGCCACCAGCAGCACGGCGCGGAAGCCGACCCGCGACCGCGGCCGACGCCACTGCCAGTACCCGCCGACGGCCAGGATGACCACGGCGGCGCTCAGGCCCACGACGCCGGCCACCGGTGGCGGGCCGGTGGGACCGAAGGTCAGCAGCGCGGTCACCGCCATGACGAGCACGGCAGCGACGGCGGTGCTCGCCGGCCGGCCGAGCCGCTGGGGCAGGCCGCGGACGCCCTGGCGGAGGTCGTCGTCGAGGTCGGGCAGGACGTTGGCGAAGTGCGCTCCGGCGCCGAGCGCCGCGCCCGCGGCGACCAGCCACCACGGGGGCGTCGGTGCGTCGGGTCGGCCGAGGACCACGAACGCCGGCAGCGCCCCGAACGAGACGATGTACGGCAGCGGCGAGGCCGGCGTGAACTTGAGCGGCCAGTTGTAGGCCAGCGCCGAGCCGAGGCCGATCGCGGCGACCAACGCGGCGGCGACGCCGGAGAGCAGGGCCAGCGGAAGCGTGACGACCGCCGCCGTCGCCGCCGCCCACCCCACGACCCGGCGCGACAGCTCACTGCGGGCGAGCGGCTTGTCCCGACGGCGGGCCGCGGCGTCCCGATCGGCGTCGAGCCAGTCGTTGTGCCAGCCCACCGCGACCTGGCTGGCCAGGACCGTGACCGCGACCGCGGCCACGCCCGGCCCGTCCCGGCCGGTGGCGAGGGCGAGCGCCGCCGCACCGGTGGTCACGGCCAGGGTCGGCTGCGGGTGGGTCGCCCGGGCGAGCGCCCCGACAGTACGGGTGATGCCCACGCTGCTCAGTCTGCCCGGCCGGCCCCGGATAGTCACAACAGGAGAACGCGGTCGAAATCGACACGGACAACGCGGCTTGACATGGATCGGGCGACGACTGTGCACCTGTGAGCTGATCGCGTCCGGCCAAAAGGTGAGTGCCGGCATGATCATATGTATCTCCATTACTCGTTCGTCGGGATGATGTCTTTGTCGGGTGGGACGGGGTAGGTGCGGCCGTTGCGGGTGGTCCAGATAGGGGTGTGGCCGTGTGTGGTGATGGTGAAGCCGGTGCGGTGGCGGACGGCGTGGTGTCGTTTGCAGCGGCATTCGCAGTTTCCCCGGTGGGAGAGCCCGCCTTTGGCGTATTCGATGCGGTGGTCGATCTCGCAGGCGGTGGCGGGTTTGCGGCAGTTGGGCGTGCGGCAGCTGCGGTCGCGGGCGCGGATGAACGCGGCTTCGGCGGCATCAGGGTGCCGTCCGGTGTGGCGTAGGTATCCGCTGGTGCCGATGTCTGCTGCGGCCTCGGGCGGGTTGGTGGTGCTGTCCTGTCGGACCTGGCGGGCGATATCGGCGATGACCGTCTGGTATCCGGGTGCGCGGTGCGGGTGGGCGGTCAGGTCGGCCAGGGTGCTGGTGGTCAGGAGCAGTTCGATGCTGCCGCGCCGTCGGCCGGCGTCGTAGCGGGCGCACCGGCACCAGCGCGGGCCCGGCTGGCTGTCGGTGGTGCCGACGCCGGCTGTGCGGGCGTCGGTGATGTCGCGACGGCCGGTGGTGTAGCGACGGTCAGTGATATCGCGACGGTCGGTGATATCGCGACGGTACGTCGGGGTGCTCGTGGTCGGTCGGCACGTGGTGTAGCCGTGGTGGCGGAGCTGGCCGTCAGGGTCGTAGACGGACCAGCGCCAGGTGGGTTTGGTGTCGGGGTCATGGGCGATGTGTCGGGCCAGGTCGGCGGGGATGGGGCCCAGGCCGGTGACGAGGGCGGGGTGGTCGTCGAGCCCGATGAGGGTGGTCAGTTCGATGTGGACATCGGCGCCGTGGGGGCGTCGGGGTGGCAGCAGCCCACCGCAGACGCACCGGTCGCCGGGCAGCGGGGCACCGGCGAACCCGTCCAGATCAAGGCCAGCAGTCCCGGGGTCGCCGGCCGCCCCGGTTTCGTTCGGCGGGTTGGTGTGGCCGCGGTCCGGGCGGGTCGCTGGGCTGGTGTGCTCGGTGGTGTAGAGGCGCTGCAGCCACCAGCGGTCCTCGTCGGTGAGGCACCACTGGTCGTAGTCGTACAGGTCGATTCGATCAGGGTCGTCGGGGTCGCCGGCAGGGGTGGCGGCCGCTGCGCTGCTGCCCTGCGTGGTCGTGTCTGGTGTGGTCGTGCCTGGCCCTGCCGTGTCTGGTGCGGTCGTGTCTGGCTTCGTGAC
>Ga0310830_101027_pt1 | contig 15320 bp, 15 predicted proteins | sample WT_ome_5_FD_201301 | JGI IMG/M metagenome (GOLD analysis project Ga0310830, IMG submission 201301) | Sorghum-adapted microbial communities enriched on wild type (WT) sorghum from Joint BioEnergy Institute, Emeryville, California, United... ...
TGCTCATTTAGATAAACTGACGAGATTAAAAATCTCAGTTTAATTACTCACTCGTTGTTCAGTTTTCAAAGATCAACTTCGTTTTTCGTTATCGCCGTGTTTCAGCGGCGACTTAAATAATATAACATATTGAGATTAGAAGTGCAAGCCTTTTTTTGATTTTTTTTATTTAAGGGATTAAGCAACTCGTTTTCTCTCAACATCCCACTCTCAACTCGATTTATTTCGTAGTTTTCATGGGATATTTAATATATCATATTCCGCATTCATGCTCAAGTCATTACACGAGAAAAAACAAAGCAGGAGAGTTACCTCCCCTGCTTTGTTTACTTGTTAGGCGTTAATCCACGGATTCCGGCGTCCATTCGAGCTGTCGGTACGTTGACGATTTTTTTTGCCTGCCGCTCCGTTACTCGATTTACTTTGTTTCTTCGGACTTGGCTGCGCGTCAGGGTTGCCCGAAATTTTCACGTTTTTTTTAGATGAGTTAGGCGTTTTTGATTTTGCCTCTGTTTTCTGGGACTCTCTCTCCTCCGTCTCGTCGCCGGAAGTAGAAGACTCCACCTCCCGATTAAAGTGCCCCTTCATGTTTTCGATCCCGCCTACTTCACCCTTCAAAGGTTCGTTAGCTAGCGGAGCCATGTTATTCGCTCCTGGATAGGCCATCGGATAATAGGATGACGGCATAACCGATGTTGGATAGCCTGGCACAGGTGGACCATAACAAGGCATCATTCCGGGATGATGTCCCCAATCCATCGTTTGTGGATAGAATGGATTGTTATTTGCTTCAGGAGATACGGATTGCGGTGATACTGCCTGAGGCTGCATATTCGGATTCGGATTTGCGTACGGGCTTACCGCTCCCATGTTCGGCATTTGTGAGACTGGCGCATTAGCATTAGATATCCCCGGATACTCCCCTTCCGCTGGTGACAATGCTGTTGGTGCCGGATTGCCATAATACCCAGATACGGGTTCAGCGGCAATGGGATACTGATAAAAAGGCGGATAGGCTTCCTGGGTCGTATACGGGTAAGGAGACATTGTTCCCGAGCAGCCACAAGGGGATGGAGCGTAACCCATGGCCGGAAGTGTGTACTGTGGCATAACATGACCTGGATAGGATAAGTTCGGGGATGGGTTCGGGCCATAGGTGTAAGGACTGACTCCTGTCGGTTCGCCCTTCATCGGTTCATAACCATATGGGCTGACCCCTGCCGGCTCGCCCTTCATCGGCTCATAGCCATAAGGACTAACTCCTGTCGACTCACCCTTCATCGGCTCATAGCCATAAGGACTAACTCCTTTCGACTCACCCTTCATCGGCTCATAGCCATAAGGATTGACTCCTGTCGGTTCACCCTTCATCGGCTGATAGCCATAAGGGCTGACTCCTGTCGGTTCACCCTTCATCGGTTCATGCCCATAAGGGCTAATTCCCATTGGCTCGCCTTTCATCGGCTCATAGCCATAAGGACTAACCCCTGTGGGTTCTCCCTTCATGGGCACATGGCTATAAGGGCTGACGTTCTGCGGCCCATAATTTGCAGGAGAAATATTCGGTTGGTAAGGATAGGGCTGAATCTGAACAGGTTCATGCTTTTTCGGCTCGTGATGAATCGGTTGGAGTTTCGTGGATTCATATTGGATTTGCTCTACTTCCACTTTGATCTCCATCGGTACGACTTTAGGCGGTTGAACTTGCACCGGTTGTTGCTTTGGCGGTTCCACATTGATCGGTTGTTGTTTCGGTGGTGCCACGTTGATCGGCTGCTGCTTCGGCGGTTCTACGTTGATTGGCTGTTGTTTCGGTGGCTCTGTTTTCGCCGGGGCTTCCTTCGGCTTCTCGGTTTTCACCGGCTCCACCTTCTCCGGCTTTGGTGCTGTCATTTCTGGCTTGACGCCGGTTGGAGCTTTCTTTCCAGAACCGGCGATGGGAGCCGTGTTCTTCTTACCAGTTTGCACAGGAGACATCCCTACGTTCGGCGCAGAAGGGTTGTCGGCACCACCTGACGGATTTCCCATGCCCGTAGGTATGTTGACGATGTCCCCAACCTTCAATTGATTCGGGTCGCTAAGCTGTGGGTTTGCATCAATCAGACTTTGCAAAGGTAATCCCCAAGCTTTGGACAGCTTCCATAACGTGTCCCCCTGCTTGACGACGTGCTTGTAAACATTGCCCGTTTCACCGCCAATCGGTACGGCCACAGCTGGAATCTTTACTTTGTCACCGATGTTCAACTGATTTGGATTGGCGATCTGCGGGTTAGCTTCGATCAGTTTTTCCAGAGGCACGTTATACTTTTTTGAGAGCTCAAACAAAGTATCGCCTTTTTTCACAATATGGATTTTCACGCGATAAAGACCTCCTAGGTTTCTTCTCCGGTACGTGATGATCGCCCGGGGCCCATTTATTACATCCTATGCAGGAGCCCGGTTTTTGACATCCTAGAAAAGAAAAAATCCTATCTTCCTCTTAGACCAAGGAAAATAGGATTCTTGTCGGCCTTGTCAGATTATTCCCAAACCTTCAATCCGTCCTTATCAACAATCGCGCGGAATTCTTCCAGCAGCTTCAGCGTAATTGGGCCCGCATGCCCTTCACCGATGATGCGGCCGTCAACTTCGCGTACTGCGATAACTTCGGCAGCTGTCCCCGTCAGGAACACTTCGTCGGCGACATAGACATCATGCAGCGTAAATGGCTGCTCTTGGATGTTGTAGCCTTTTTTGCGGCAAATTTCGATGATTGCTTGGCGGGTAATGCCGTCCAAAGCGCCTAAGTAGCATGGAGGAGTCGTAATAACCCCGTTCTTCACGATAAAAATATTATCGCCCGACCCTTCCGTAACGTACCCTTGCGCGTTCAGCATGATTGCTTCGCCCGCACCGGACAGGTTCGACTGAATTTTTACCAAGATGTTGTTCAAATAGTTCAGCGATTTGATCTTCGGATTCAAAGCGTCTGGGATATTGCGGCGCGTCGACACAGATACGGTCTTCAACCCCGTTTTGTAGGCTTCTTCCGAATAGATCGCCAGCTGCTCTACAATAATGATCACCGAGGCTTTCGGGCAACGGTTTGGATCAAGTCCGAGGTTGCCGGGACCGCGGGAGACAACCAGACGGATATAGCCATTACGCAGATCGTTGCGGCGAAGCGTCTCGACCAGCGCATCTTCCATTTCCTGATACGTCAGCGGAATGTCCAACATAATGGATTTAGCCGAATCGTATAGGCGGTCCAAATGCTCTTTGCATTTAAAGATGTTTCCGTTATAAATGCGGATGCCTTCAAAAATCCCGTCCCCATACAAAAAGCCGTGGTCATATACGGAAACCTTTGCTTGATCTTTTGTTACGAATTGTCCATCTAAATAAATCCATTGTTCTGCCATTATTTTGGCACCTCCGCTTTTTGTTCTCCAAATGACAAGCTGGGATAACTCCCCAGCACACGTACTTGACAGTTGAGCGCTTCGATTTCACCAATCGCTGAACTCAGCAGCACGGAATCAACCGCTTCGAGCACATCCATAATAAAATAGTAACTGCCCAGCCTCTTCTTCGTAGGGCGTGACTCGATGCGCGACAAATTCAGTTTACGCCATGCAAATGCAGACAATACCTGATGCAAGGCGCCCGGAAAATCCTCAGGCAACGTTACCAGCAGACTTGTTTTGCTTTGGGCTGCCGGGTGATTCAGTTCAAGCGGCCGCGGGCCGATCAGAACAAACCGGGTATAGTTATTATCGTGATCCGTCACATGGCGAGCCAGGACATCCAGTCCATGGCGCTTAGCTCCTAGTGCCGTGCCGATTGCCGTCCAGCCTTGTCCCGGATTTTTCTTCACCAGCTCTACCGCTTCTGAAGTGCTGCCAGTATGCTCCAGCTCCGCCTTAGGCATCTGCGAACGAATAAATTGCAAGCACTGCGCCATCGCAACCGGATGAGACAGCACCTTCGTCACTTTGCTGTAATCGATCTCGTCCGATGGATCGGCCGCTTGGAACTCTTCCTTCTTGCCAATCAAATTCTGCACGGAAGGGTATATCCATTCAATCTGCATCGGAATATCCACTTCGTGAATCAGCCAATCCATATGAAGGCTGACGGAGCCTTCAATTGTATTCTCCATCGGAATGACGCTGTAATCACTGTGTCCGCTGGCCGTGGCTAAGAAGACGTCGGATATCTGCTTGAAATGCAGCAGTTCCACAGGCTCATCGCCAAATAGATGCAGCGCCGCTTCATGAGATACCGAGCCTTCCGGCAGCAATGCTATTCGTTTCATCTCCTGACTTCCCCTCATAAGGTGCTTCAACCATTAATCTTAATCGATCACGAAGCTCTCACAAACCGTAGGCTTGAATGTGATCCAGAAAAGAACCTTCACTCTCCATAGTAAGCTCCACAACCCCCGATGTGCAAGGTTTCAGCCTCATGGTCTGCGCAGAGATGCCTTCCCCGTTCAGCACTTCCAATAAAAACGACTCCAGCTGTTCGTCCGCTCCCTGACGGCGATCCGTCAGACAGAGCAGCGTCGGGCCAGCTCCACTTAAGGCAGCCCCCAAAGCTCCATGGGCTGTCGCTTCCTCCAGAATCCGGGCCATTCCAGGTACGAGCGCAGCCCGGTACGGCTGATGCAGGCGATCGCGCATGGCAGCCGGGATCAAATCCAGCCGGCCAGCGGCTAACGCCGCAGTCAGCAGGGACGTGCGGCTGACATTGTACACCGCATCCTGCAGGCTGATCTGCTTCGGCAGCGCCTCACGCGCCTTGGAGGTGGATAGCTGGAAATCAGGAATGGCTACGAGCACCTCCAGATCGGCCGGCGGCTCAATACGCAGCACATCCGCGTGCGCCCCGTCCCAGACCGCGGTAATAATCCCGCCGTACAGGGAGGCACCCACGTTATCGGGATGCTTCTCCAAGGCTGTAGCCATATCGAACAGCTTAGCCTTGCTCAAAGGCTCGCCAATCAGCAGGTTGGCTGCAAACAGCGCCCCGACGATCGCCGAAGCGCTGCTGCCAAGCCCGCGGGTTAACGGAATATCCGATTTCATCGAGATTTCCAGTTCCGGTAAAGCCACGCCGGCTTCAGCAAACACCGATTGCGCGACTTGATACACCAGATTGCTTTTATCGGTTGGCAGTCCCTCCAGGTTCCCCCCATGCAGGGTGATCACCGTGGAGGGGGCCGGTTTCATTTCAATCCAAGCATAGAGGTTAAGTGCCATACCAAGCGTATCAAAGCCGGGCCCCAAATTCGCTGTGCTCGCCGGCACCTTGACCCGGACGCCTTCCCGGCGAATCATGCCCGTGCTCCTTGCAGCTTGGCAATCGCATCCAGCACCGCTTCCTCCGTATCCTGTACGACAAGCGGTTCGCCGCCAATGCTCTTAATCGCGATGTTTGGATCTTTCAAACCATGCCCGGTCAGTACGCACACGACAGTCTCGCCGCCTCTGAAATATCCTTCCCGATGCAGTTTATATACGCCGGCGATTGAAGCAGCGGATGCTGGCTCAGCAAAGATACCTTCCTTGGCTGCGATGGTGCGATATGCATCAAGGATTTCGTCGTCCGTAACGTAGTTGATCTGCCCGCCGGATTCCTCCGCAGCGGATACCGCTGTCTTCCAGCTGGCCGGATTGCCGATCCGAATAGCGGTTGCAATGGTCTCTGGCTCGCGGATAGGCTCACCCTTCACGATCGCCATCGCGCCTTCGGCCTCGAATCCAACCATCCGCGGTAGAGAAGTTGATTTACCACGCTCATAATATTCTTTGAAGCCTTTCCAATAGGCCGAGATATTACCCGCGTTGCCGACGGGAATCGCAAGGACATCCGGTGCTTTCCCGAGTTGGTCGCACACTTCGAATGCCGCGGTCTTCTGTCCTTCGATACGGTACGGGTTCACCGAATTGACCAACGTGATCGGATGCTTGGCGGTGATGTCGCGTACGATTTCAAGCGCCCGGTCGAAGTTCCCTTCGATGGCGATCACTTTCGCTCCGTAAATCATCGCCTGGGCCAGCTTCCCGAGGGCAATATTGTTGTTCGGGATCAGCACGATGCAGTCAATGCCCGCCCGAGCCGCATAAGCCGCTGCCGCTGCCGAAGTATTTCCCGTGGATGCGCACATGATCGTCGTGCTGCCTTCCTCCACTGCTTTAGCAACGGCCATTACCATGCCGCGGTCCTTAAAGGAACCGGTTGGATTCAGCCCTTCATACTTGAAATACAGGTCCAGGCCCAGCTCCTTCGAAAGGTTCTCCGCACGAACCAGCGGGGTATTACCTTCCTGCAGCGTCAGCTTCGGCGTCTTGTCGCTCACCGGCAAATATTCCTTGTACGTTTCCAGCAATCCGAGATATCTCATGCAAAAGAACTCCTTTATTCTGAATTAATGTTATTATCCCTCTACGCGATACACACTTTTGATCCGATGAATGACGTCCAGCGATTCAAAATGGGCCAACACCTTATCCATGCTTGCTTTGCTCGCATTATGCGTCACGATCATAATTTCAGCGCCTTCCAAGTTCGTATTTGGCGACTGTACGACCGACTCCAAGCTCACCTCGTATTCGGCGAACACCTGGGTGATTTGAGCAAGAACGCCAGCTTTATCGTCAACGTGGAGCAATAGGAAGTTTTTATAGGCGATTTGATCGTCCGTTTTCAGCTTTTTGGGCTTATACGGGACGATTGCCTTCAAGCCGTTCACGCCAAGCTTCAGGTTCTTGACGACAGCGACCAGGTCCGCAACCACGGACGTAGCTGTCGGCATTTCGCCGGCTCCCGCACCGTAGAACATCGTTTCCCCTACAGCTTCCCCATACACATACACCGCATTGTAAACGCCGTTGACAGCTGCGATCGGATGCGTCTTCTTCACCATCGTCGGCTGCACCGTAATGCTGAATTCGTCATCCTGCCGTTCCGCGATGCCGAGCAGCTTCATTTCATACCCCAGACGCTTCGCATACAAAATATCTTCCTTCGATACCGAAGTGATGCCTCGAACATGGACATCGTTCAACTCCACATTGGTGCGGAAACCGAGGGTTGCGAGAATCGCCATTTTACGAGCGGCATCCAATCCCTCCACATCGGAGGTCGGATCGGACTCGGCGTATCCGAGCTGCTGCGCTTCCTTCAGCACATCTTCGTAAGAAGCGCCTTCCTGACTCATTTTGCTCAAAATATAATTGGTTGTTCCGTTGACGATCCCCATAATTTTCATAATGCGATCCGAGGAAAAGCCTTCAATCAACGTGCGGATGATCGGAATACCGCCGGCCACGCTGGCTTCATAAAAAACGTCGCATTGATGCTCCATCGCCTTGGCCAGAATCTCTGAACCATACAGCGCCATCAGATCCTTGTTTGCGGTCACGATATGCTTGCCGCGCTCGAGCGCCTCCAAAATATAAGCCTTGGTCTGATCCACGCCGCCCATGACTTCCACAATTACGTCAATCTCCGGATCGCGGATGACCGACCAAGGGTCCTCTGTCAGCTTATGGGGCTCCACATGGATGCTGCGCGCTTTGTCTAAGGTCTTAACGGCAATTTTCTCAATGACGATCGGCGAACCCACCTGACTGCTGAGATCCTCCTGATGTCCTTCCAAGATCCGGACCACACCGGTCCCTACCGTGCCAAGTCCGAGCAGTCCTACTTTCACAGGCTTCACAGCCGTCCCCTCCCGTTATCCAATTACGGTTTTTTTCGTCTCATTTCTCCTCTTACCTTGTTAACCTTGACCAACGATCTGTGTTCTCCTTACGCCCGGAATGCTTTGTAACGAATCCAGCATCTCATCCAGCTCCTCAGTTAAGCGCGAGGTTTCCACGGAGATCACGACATTGGCTTTGCCTTGCAGCGGAATGCTCTGATTTATCGTCAATACGTTGCCGCCAGAACCGGCGATCAGCGCAAGCACCTTCGATAAGATCCCAGACCGGTGCTCCAAATCAAAGGAGATGGTCACAATGCTTTCCCGTTCGAATTGATTGAGTTGATGAATGCCGTCTTTATATTTATAATAAGCGCTGCGACTTAACCCCACTTGAGCAACAGCCTCATGGACTGTTTTGGCGTCGCCGGAGGCTAAGAGCTGCTTTACCTGCAATGTCTTAACTACCGCTTCTGGCAAAATATCCTCACGAACCAAATAGTAGTGCTCCTTCACGAACGTCCTCTCCTTAGAGACTTTTGTTTTCATATAGTGGACATTATAACGGATATGACGCAGGGTGGCAATGATTTTTTGTCCTGACCCATAGCAAAAAAAGCACCTAAAAGGTGCTCTTTTCCATCCTCAGTAGTAGCTGCTGCCTTCGACGAACTCAAACTCGAAGTCCCCGATGCGGACCAACGTACCATCCTTGGCCCCCCGCTTGCGAAGCTCATCGTCGACCCCCATATGCCGCAGCGTGCGAGCCAGCTTCAGGATGGCGTCATGCGAATTTAGCTGCATCCGTTTCATCATCCGCTCGATCTTCGCACTTTCCACCACGAAGGTCTCGTTCTCGCGGCGGATCGTGAAGCCTTCGTCTTCCTTCTTGTCCAATTTGTAGATTTTACGTTCCGCCAGTTCGGTAACTTCTTCAATCGCAGGCGCCTCCGGAATTTGCTCCAGCAGCTCCGCCACGCGGTAGAGCAACTCTTGGATCCCCTGACGAGTTAAGGAAGATATCGGCATAATCTCCAAATCCCCGCGCACCTTGGCGACTTCCGCTCGGAATTTCTCCAGGTTCGCTTCAGCTTCAGGCATATCCATCTTATTCGCAGCTACGATCTGCGGGCGCTTCTCCAAATCGGCATTGTATAGCCGCAGCTCGTCGTTAATTTTCTGCCAATCGTCAAAAGGATCCCGTCCTTCCGAACCCGCCATATCAACGACGTGGACGATCAATCGCGTCCGCTCAACGTGCCGCAAAAACTCATGACCCAGACCAACCCCTTCATGGGCCCCTTCGATCAAGCCAGGCAAATCCGCCATCACAAAGCTCCGTCCGTCACCTACATCGACAACCCCCAAATTCGGGGTGATCGTGGTGAAATGGTAGGCGCCGATTTTCGGTTTAGCTGCCGATACAACGGACAACAACGTCGACTTCCCGACGCTTGGGAATCCGACCAGGCCAACATCGGCCATCACCTTCAGCTCAAGCACGACCCAGCGCTCTTCGCCCTCTTCGCCATGCTCAGCCAGTTCAGGCGCCGGGTTGTTTGGTGTCGCGAACCGGATATTGCCGCGACCTCCGCGACCTCCGCGGGCAACGACAACCTCCTGCCCATGGCGCGTCAAATCGGCAATGATCTCTTGGGTATCGTCGTCGATGACAACTGTTCCCGGGGGAACCCGGACGATCATATTCTCCGCATTCGCACCGTGCTGGCTCTTATTCCGCCCCTTCTCTCCGCGCTGCGCCTTAAAGTGCCGTTGATAACGGAAATCCATCAGCGTTCTCAAGCCTTCATCCACGCGGAAGATCACGTCGCCGCCTTTGCCGCCATCGCCGCCGGCCGGGCCGCCTTCGGGCACATATTTCTCCCGGCGAAAAGCCACCAGCCCGTCGCCGCCGTCGCCTCCCTTAACATAAATTTTCGCTTTATCTACAAACATGCGTTCACCTCGTTTATTTTTCCACAAGCCACCCGGAGCCGCAGGGAACCGTCTTCCTCCTCACCACGCTCAGCTTTCACCCGCATTCCTGCCATTCCTTCATCAAGAAGACGAACAAGCACCTCCGGATTCCCCTTCGATCCGACCTGTTCAAACCGAACGATGACTTCGCCGTCCTCACGGTACATCGACATCTTTAATTGAAGCGTCTCTCCCCAAGAGGAACGCCCTTTATACTGGAAGATCCGCACCGTTTCCACGATGGCTTCCGTCAGTTCTTCCGCTTGCTCCGCAGTAAGCAATTGATCCAACTGCAGTTCGTCCTCAATCTCAACGTCCAGATGAACTGAACCATTGACCTCGCGGAACGATTGCAAATAGAAAACTAAGGCCGGAATGCCTAACCTGGAAATTTTACTTTCTACGGCCATTCGTTCTTTTATTCTTTCCACGCAATCCGCGAGTTTATCAATTTTCCGTAGTTGGATATACCCATACAAAATCTGCAGATCGTTCATCCAATCGTGGCGATGATGACCCAGCGTCGCAGAGGCCGTTCGTTGGACCGATTCCAGCAAATGCTTCCGCTCGATCTCGGCTCCTTTCCGAAGATGCCGTACATATAGCCCAAACAACACGAAAAGAGCCCCGCACAGGAGGACCTGTCCGATCGGCGACTTCAGAAAATAAGCAAGTGTTAGGCTAACGACCGCGATCAATCCGATCATTGCCCTCACCATGAACCGATGTTTCATATCTTCCCCGTTCCTCTAACAGATTGGGCGGAATGAACTTCCCACCCTGGCATCCCTACCCAGTATAACATACCTCAACCAAGTTGGCTTCCGTTATGTATGTAAAAAAGTAAAGCCCTGACACCAACGTGCCAGGGCTCTTGATTCATAGCTCTTAAGCTTCGACTGTAGCCGCTACAGGAGCGGTTTCCACAGGGTAGACGCTCACTTTTTTGCGATCGCGACCCCAACGTTCGAATTTCACAACGCCGTCGATTTTCGCAAACAGCGTATCGTCCGAACCGATGCCTACGTTTGTACCTGGGTGGATTTTCGTACCGCGTTGGCGAACGAGAATGCTTCCGCCCGTTACCACTTGGCCATCAGCACGTTTCACACCGAGGCGTTTCGCGATGCTGTCGCGTCCGTTCTTTGTGGAACCTACGCCCTTCTTGGAAGCGAACAACTGGAGATCCAATTTCAACATTGTAGTCTACCTCCTTCTTTAAATAATGACGTCCTGTATCTGAATATACTTCCCGTATGATTCTTCGATACTCTTCAGCATAACGACAAGCGAGGCAAGTAACAATTGCGCTTGCGCTCCAGCTTCTTCCGTATCGACCGTATCAGGAAGATCCGCGCTAAGAAAGCCGTTCTTCATCCTGGAGTCCATCACAATGCCCGTCAACGCCTCGATCGAGTTGACCGTTCCCACGGTCACAGCCGACACGCCCGCACAGACGATGTCCTCACCGGCTTTCGCATAGCCGGCATGGCCTTCCACTTTGAAGCCTGCAATGTCATTATTCTTCCGGCGTAATATTGAGACGATAATCAAGTTATCGCACCTTCTTACGCTTGGATTTTCTCGATCGTTACTTTCGTGTAAGGTTGACGATGACCTTGTTTCTTGTGGTAGTTCTTCTTCGGCTTGTATTTGTATACGATCACTTTTTGGCCTTTGCCATGCTTCTCGACTTTCGCCGTTACGCTAGCGCCGGATACCAATGGAGTTCCCGTTACCAAACCTTCACCTTTCGATACTGCCAACACACGGTCGAACGTTACGCTTGCACCGTCTTCTGCGTTCAATTTCTCGATGTAAAGCACATCGCCTTCTTGAACACGGTATTGTTTACCGCCGGTTTCGATAATTGCGTACATTTGCTTGCACCTCCTCATGTCTCAGACTCGCCTGATTCAGGTGCCGTTAGACGCTTTGGTCCAGCGAACTTGTTAACCCGATCGGAGCGGTTGCAGCATGTGCACAAGCTAACTCATGACACATACCCTAATATACTATCATGCACCTTGCAAAAAATCAACTGATTACCGTAATCTCTTCCCGCATTCTTTTGCGTGTCATTTCCAGCAAGCCAAGCTTGGTCCATCCTAAAATATGGTGTTGCGTACGGTCGCCGGCCATCGCCTGCTCCAGCCGCTCCCAAACCGCCGATCGATGCTCGTCGCTGCTCATGTCGATAAAATCCACGATGATAATGCCGCCGGTATCCCGCAGCCGAATCAGTCGAGCCATCTCCTGCGCCGCCTCCAGATTGGTGCGGAAGACCGTATCCTCCAGGCTGTCTCCTCCGGTGAACTTACCGGTATTCACGTCGATCACGGTCAACGCCTCCGTCGTGTCCCACACGAGGTAGCCGCCACCCGGCAGCCAAATTTTTCGCTGAAAATCCTTCTCCAACTGCGGTCTCACTTCATAATAATCGAAGATCGGCACTTCGCTTTCGTGCACAATGATGCGCGGCGTCTCTCCCGGCAGCATCGCCTGCAGAAAAGCAAGCGCCTCCTCTGCCTGCTCCGGACAATCCATGATTAGCTCGTCCGTCTCCGGGCTATACACGTCGCGCATCAAACGTTGGATCATGCTCAAATCCTGGTGCAGCACAACCGGTGCTGACGCCTGCTTCGCCTTCTCCTGGATAGCAGCCCATTGCTTACGCAGCTGTGCGAGATCTTCCGCGATCGCCTTACCATCCTCTTCCTCGGCAACCGTGCGCAGAATCAATCCTTCTTCCTCACTGCGCAACTCCTCGCCAAGTTGCTTGAGGCGTTGCTTCTCCTCTTCACGTGCGATCTTCTTGGAGACCGCCACATACCCTGCCGTCGGCATGTAGACCAGCCAGCGCCCCGGCAAAGAATAATGCGTCGTCACCCGCGCACCTTTGTTGCCGATCGCTTCTTTCACCACCTGGACAACCAGCTCTTGCCCTGGCTTCAGGAGCTCTGAGATCGACGGTTTTTGCTTCGGCTGCTTCTCCAAATGAGGGTGCAACACATCGTCGATATAGAGAAACGCATTCTTTTTTTGACCGATATCCACAAAAGCGGCCTGCATCCCCGAAATGACATTCGCCACTTTGCCTTTCACAAAGCTGCCAACCAATCCCCGATGTTGAGAACGCTCCGCCGCATATTCCACCAGTTTGCCGTTTTCGAGAAGCGCAATTTCGGTAGAGCCAGGTCCGCAGTGAACAATCATCCTCTTCATGATCTCACCCTTCATACTTTCGTCATCCATTGATCATGAACTCGCTCATTATCAAGTAACATGCCCGTTCCATTATATCACGTCTGTCGCGCTTCAAGCCCCGGACCCTCCCTGTAAGAAAGAGGAAATCACTCGTTGTTCCGGAACGACCGCCACGATATTCCCCTGTTGGTTCATCACATAGATGAAATGGTATTTTTCTCTCTTAAATAGACGCAAAATATGATCCAAAGGTTTCGTTTTCTCCGCGACGATTGGTTGGGCCAATGTCCCGTTCAGCAGATGTCTGGAAAAGCTGCGATCCCGGTTCACCAGGAAACGGATAAAACGATAGGGAATGTTCCGATAATCCATCAGATTGGAATATAGCAAGAAGAGGCCAATCAGCAGAAGATTCAGCTGCATCCCGCCTAATCCGAGCCATAGCGGTAAGAATGAGTAGGCGACCAGCAAGACGCTGAACAACAGACTGATACGATAAGACCAGAGCAACGTGGCATAATAAGGCATCACCAGGCTGCATAATGCCTGCGAGATTTTCCCGCCATCCAGCGGCAGGATGGGCAGCAGATTAAATAAAGCGATAAGCAAATTACTTTGAATAAAATAGCTTAAAAATGGCCCGTCCCAGATTCCGATAGCATGAAGAAGCAAGGAGGCACCGATCAGCATCAGGTTCTGCAGCGGGCCAGCCAAAGCGATGACGATCTCGCGACCCGCTGTAAGATTCCCGGCATCCTCCATGACCGCTACGCCTCCAAAGGGAAGCATTTGAACGGACAGCACTTTAATGTCGTGCATGCGAGCGGCAAACACATGGCCCATCTCATGCACGAACACGATTGTGAACAAGGCAAGCAGCTCCAGAAAGTGGCCGGTCAGTACAGACATCAGCATAATGATGACGAAAAAAGGGTGGAACGAAATCGCGATGCCGCGCCACTTAATCAAACGGAATCACATCCGCCGGGTCGATATACCGGTCATCTTTTTTGATGGCAAAATAAAGCGTCGGCAAAGGCGACTGCGTTCGCGGCGGAAGGCTGCCCAGAACATCGCCCCCTTCCAGCCAGTCCCCTTTTTCCACGGAGATCTGATCCAAATGTCCATACACCGAGAGGTATCCCCCAGCATGTTGTACCGTCACAGTTTGTCCGGTCTCGGCTTCCCGGGCAACGCGAACCACCCGTCCGGTATCGATGGCTTTGACCTGTAAGCTGCCGGTGTCAGGAATAATTTCAACCCCTTTAAGGCTCAAGGCAAATGGACTGGCAAGGCTTCCTTCAATCGGCAAGGAGAAAGCGGCTGTCGCGCCTACTCTCAGCCCATGATCTTCATTGGTTTTAAAAATGGGAATAAAGGATGGCGCCCCGCCGAAATAACGTTCATACCAGGCTTGGGCCGCTTGGAAATCCATCTCCACGGTCAGCGACTTAGCAATAAATGCGCGGATGGGCGTCGCCCAGGCTGGCTCATAGCGGTTCATGCCCCAGATCGCCGCAAACAGCAACGTACTGATCACTAGGCGAACGAACATCGCGGACCAGAACGTCGGACGTCTTCCTGATCCAGGACCCATGAGCTCGTCGTCACCTTTTCCGCCCCCATAGGCGCCTGCATAAGGATCCTGCCAGCGGCCTTGCCCGCGCTTCCATAACAACTCAGGATCGGGATCGCTGTCGTCCTGACCTGAACTCGCAGGCCGTGGCTTGCTTCTTGGAGGCGCAACTGCTCGTCCAGGAGCAGATCCCCAGCCCGGATCCGTCGGCAACGGCCCTACGGCGTCTTCCATCGTCAGTTGCCGGATCCGCTCCGCTCTCCGCTTTTTGACATTTGATTTCACGTCCATGCTCTTAACCCCCCACTCCGCTCCACAATTTCGTGGTTGTCCCATAAGTCATCCGTTCTGCCGCTGCCTGCTCTCTGGCAGGGCCTGTACTTCATACTTATGAGCCACAGGAATGGAATATGAACAAGCTTGGGGTTATCGAATCGCACCTGCGAAATCACCCAGAAGTCGGTAGCCCAGCCCATCAAAAAAACCGGTGCTCCCGGCACCGGTTTATCCTAATCCACCTTATATTTCTCCTGATGCAGCTTAATGCTGAACACCAGTCCGATACATAACATATTGATCAGCAGCGAAGTTCCTCCATAGCTGATGAACGGCAGTGTAATCCCGGTAATCGGCATCAGACCGATCATCATCCCGACGTTCTCGAAAATTTGAAACAGAAACATCGCTACGATCCCCACAATCATGTACGCGCCTCGTTTATCGATACAATGCAGGGCGATTAAGATCATCCTGTAAATGAACAAGAAGTAGAGCAGCAGCAGCACGGAAGCCCCGATGAACCCAAACTCCTCGCCAACGACAACAAAAATCGAGTCCGAATACGGATACGGAACGAATTTCTTGTTCTTT
>Ga0310830_101036_pt1 | contig 15201 bp, 16 predicted proteins | sample WT_ome_5_FD_201301 | JGI IMG/M metagenome (GOLD analysis project Ga0310830, IMG submission 201301) | Sorghum-adapted microbial communities enriched on wild type (WT) sorghum from Joint BioEnergy Institute, Emeryville, California, United... ...
CCTGTGTGACTGATAAATGGAACGGAAATTGTTGGGCTACAGCGGACAAATAATTAGTACCCATTTTATGTAACGGACCTCCTGTTGACTTTAATTTTTGTCGCATAATTGTTATTGTACGACATGCCCGGTTTCGCAGTAAGAATTAACCTTTTACAGGATGGACATTCTCTAGCAAAAAAACGAAGAAATCCCGTGGTAACCGCGGAATCCCACTTAGATAACAGGTATAATGAGTACAAGGGTTTAACCTGTTTTTGGAAAGGGGCTGGTGAGATGTCCAACATTCTTCTTCATGAATTACCGAAGGAAATCCAAATTCCGTTCATTGACGCCCATATTCATATAGACCTTTACGATGCAAATCTCCGCGACCGCCTGCTGCAAGAGCTGCCGGGCTGTGGAGTGGAGGCCGTGATTGCAGTTTCGATGCATTTAGATTCCTGCAAGTTGAACAACGCTTTGGCGGAGCGTTATCCGAACCTGGTACGCCCGGCATTCGGATTCCATCCCGAGCAGCCTATCCCGGAAGATCGGGAAATCGATTACCTGCTGAATTGGATCAAGCAGCATGCCGGGGATATGATTGCCGTCGGTGAAGTCGGGCTTCCTTATTACGCGCGGCAAGAAGCACTGCAGCAAGGAAAGCCCTTTGAGCTTGAACCCTATGTAGATCTGCTGGAAAAGTTTGTGATGCTTGCCAAAGCATTAGACAAACCCATTGTATTGCATGCGGTATACGAAGATGCCGATCTTGCTTGCGATCTGCTGGAACGCCACGGTGTGACGAAGGCACATTTCCACTGGTTCAAGGGGGCCGAAGCCACTGTGCGTCGTATGGCGGATCGCGGTTATGCGATCTCTTTTACGCCGGATATCGTCTACGAACCGGAGATCCAAGACCTTGCCCGGCGCTATCCGCCTGAGCAGGTGATGGCCGAGACGGACGGGCCTTGGCCGTTTGAAGGACCGTTTACCGGTCAGATCACCCATCCGCGCATGACACGTCATGTCGCAATGGCCTGGGCGAATCTTCTGGGCTTCCCTCCGGAAGAAGCCGCAGCGAAATTGTACGAGAACACGCGACACTTTTACGGAATATCATAACGACGAAAAAAGCTGCCCCCGGTTGCAAACCGAATGGGACAGCTTTTTGCTGTTTGTATTATTTCAAGGTAAAGCCGCGCTTCTCTAAAAATTCACGCATATGCAGCCGCCCCGGCTGCGCCAGCTTCTCGGCCATCAGCTTGGACCAAGGGGTATTCTTTGCCCCGCCGGTCCGTTCACGCAGATAGTTGGACATGATCTCGTCGTAAGCTGCCACCTGTTCCTCTTGCCCAGCTGTATCATACTGGTTCCAGTGTAGAACTGCCGGCAGCGGAAGCCTTGGACGAAGCTCAGGGGTTTGATCCGGGTAACCAAGGCACATGCCAAATACGGGATACGACAGGTGCGGTAGGCCCAGAAGATCCGCCACATCCTCGCTATGGTTGCGGATACCGCCGATATATACGATGCCAAGGCCAAGCGATTCTGCGGCAATGGCGGCATTTTGAGCAGCCAGCGCCGTATCGACCGTCGCCACAATAAAGTTCTCTGTCGTACCTTCATACGTCGTTTCCGAAGGAATATGCCGCTCGGCAGCCCGCTTAAGTCTCGATAAATCTGCGCACCAAACCAGGAATACGGGACATTCCGCGACATAGGCCTGGTTGCCGCAAAGCTCGGCCAACTTCGTCTTCCGATCCGCATCCGTCACGGCAATCACGGTATAGGCTTGTACATTACTGGAACTGGAGGCCATTTGGCCTGCAGATACGATTTGCTCGATGACCTCCCGGGGCACCGGACGATCGCTGTATTTACGAATGGAACGATGCTCCAGCATCTTCGATATCGTCTCGTTCATCTCCTCACTCCTTTTCCTCGCTTGATGTCATTCCTAATTATGGAACTTCCCCCAACGGGAAGCAAGCCCCCGAGTTCCATTCATACTGAGCTTCAAAGCGCCCCGCCGCCTGAATTCAACTGATCAGCGATCACGGAACCGATCATATATAGTGCCAGTCCCCAAACGATCAACGCAGATAATCGGTTGATTCCCCGAAGCAGTTGACCTCCACGGTCCAGGCTTCCAAGCATTTTGCCAGCCCATGCTAATCCAAAAAACCATACCCACGATACCAGAATCGTAGCCAGCGTAAACGCCCCTTTCGCCCAGCCGGTATAATCCAGAGAGCTTGTCCCGATCACGCCAACCGTATCCAAAATCGCATGTGGATTCAAAAACGTCACCGACAAGGCAAACACCGCCTGCTGTTTAGCTGGCAGCCCAGATACCCCTGCAGAAGACGGCTTGGACACGTCCCGCCAGATCGTCCAACCAATATACAGCATAAAGACAGCGCCTGCAGCAAAGAGTACGGTTTTCAGCCAAGTCCATGACAAGACCAACACCGAGACTCCCAACACCGCCAGCAAAATCAATATTGTATCGCCCAAAGCAGCGGTCAGAACAGCCGGTAACGCCCGGCGCAGCTTTCGTCCGGCAGCCCCCTGGTTAAATACAAATACATTCTGCACACCTAATGGCAAAATAAGCCCAAACGCCAAAAAGAACCCATGAATCGCAGCACTAACCATCTCTCTCCCCCTCTAATCTCTGTCTCTCCTTGTCATGAACCTTATTGTACCTGCCCACTTCCAACTTGGCTCCATCCATTTGGATGGAACTGAAACCAACCAAACGATATAATAGGGAAAATAACGTCGCTCGAGCAAGAAATCGACCATTCTGCAAAAGAGGGAGGTCTTCCATATGAATCCTTCGACTTGGCGCCCCAGCCGAAATTCGCCGATTCCGCTCCATCGACAAATCATAGAGCATCTTCGTGACCGGATCGCCAGCGGCGAATGGCCGGTGGGGACGCGCATCCCGTCCCAACGGGAGCTGGCCGCGCGGTTTGGGGTTAACCGCAGCACAGTCGTCGCCGCGCTGGATGAACTAATCGCAGCCGGGCTGCTTCAAGGTGACCGGGGAGGCGGCACCCGCGTCGTTAACCACACGTGGGGCGTGCTAACAGCCTCCCCGCCGCCCGATTGGAACGAGTACGTCAGCTCCGGCGTGCAATACCCTAATCTACCTGCTGTGCAGGAGATTAACCGGGCCGAGTTCCAGCCTGGCATTTTGCGGCTCGGCACCGGCGAGATGGGCCCCGACCTGCTGCCGCAGGCCGAGATGGCCGAGCTGCTGAGACGGATGGCCGCCAGAGTCCCGAACCTGGGCTATGGTGAGCCCAAGGGAGATCTGCGGCTCCGGGAAGCCATCGCTGCCCGACTGCGCCGTCAGGGCATTACCGTCTCGCCAGCCTCGCTGCTGATCGTCTCCGGCGCCTTACAGGCGCTCCAGCTCATTGCCGTCGGCCTGCTCCCCCAGGGCTCAACGGTGCTGACTGAACGGCCATCGTATCTGTATTCGGTGCCCGTCTTTCAGAGCGCCGGAATGAAGCTGCGCGGCGTGCCAATGGATGAACAAGGTCTGCGAGCCGACCTCGTTTCTGTGTACGCCAAGCAGTATGCGGGCGCATTGCTTTACACCATTCCGACTTTCCATAATCCGAGCGGAGCGGTGATGAGCGAGTCGCGGCGGCAGCGTGCTGTATCTCGGCAGCTTGTCCAAATCCCTCAGCCCGGGCCTGCGGATTGGCTGGATTGCCGGGCCGCAGCCCGTCATCGAGCGGCTCGCGGACATCAAGATGCAAAGCGATTACGGCTCCAGCGCCCTCTCGCAACAGATGGCAGCAGAGTGGCTCGGGAGCGGCAACTACGACCGCCACCTTGAACGGCTGCGGGCGGCACTCCATCTGCGGCGAGAAGCGGCGGTGGACGCGCTGGAGCGGCATTTCCGCGATATCGCGGACTGGAAGGTGCCGCAGGGAGGGTTTTACATCTGGCTGAACCTGCACAACTCCCCCTCCCCGCGCAAAATATTTGACGCCGCCCTAAAAGCCGGCCTCCTGGTCAACCCCGGCCACCTCTACGACCGCGCCTCCGGCAGCCACCTGCGCCTCTCCTACGCCTACGCCACCGCCGAGGAACTGAAAGAAGGCATTGCCCGTCTGAGCCAAATCGTCCGCTCCTTGGATTAAGCCCGCCCATGGATTATCGCACTACGACATGGGCCCCTCAGACGGGTCACTCGTCCACGCTTATCCCGTTCGGTCAATTGTGGTTCCACTTTCTTCACACATTATCCCATTTGGTCAGCCGAAATTCCGCTTTCACACGCCCATCTTCTCATCAGCAAATTGTGGTTCCACTTCCTCAAACATTATCCCTTTTGATCAGCTGCGTTTCCTCGAGCCCACACCTGTCACGTTCAATCAGCTGTGCTCCAACTTCCTTTACACATTATCCCCTTTGATCAGTCACTTCCTCATTTTCACGTCTATTCCATTCAATTAGCTGTGGTACATCTTCCTTCACACATTATCCCGTTCGATCAGCGCTCCTCCTTCCCATGTCTATCCCATGCGATCAGTAACGGTCCCATATCCCCACCCTTCATCCCGTTTTTTGAGTTGCGATTCAACTTCCTCCAGACATGATCCCTTTCGATCAGCCGGTTCCACTCCATCCACGCATTATCCCGCTCGACAAGACACGGCTCCACTTTATCCACGTAATTATCCCGCTCGGGCAGATGCGGTTCCACTCCATCCACGTATTATCCCGCTCGACAAGACACGGCTCCACTCCATCCACGTATTATCCCGCTCGGTCAGATGCGGTTCCACTTCATCCACGCATTATCCCGCTCGGTCAGATGCGGTTCCACTTCATCCACGCATTATCCCGCTCGGGCAGATGCGGTTCCTCAAGCCCACGACTATCCCGTTCGATCAGCTGAGAGGGCGCCTCGCTTTTAACCTCATTCCCCTCCTCCTTTCCTTCCTTAAAAACACCATCTCCATCCCCTTCCTCCTCATCATCCTTCTCACCGTCATCTTCCTGACCATCCTCATCCGCATCCTCATTCTCACTCTCTTCCCCATCCTCCATTCCTAACGCGCGCTACTCCCATGGCGGCACGACGGCCGGTCAGGCCACATCCTCCACTCCGATCCAAGCAACAATCGATTCATACTGTGTTCCTCCATCGATTTCTTGCCTATCTGAGCGAAGGGGATAATCATGTAAAGGACCCCGGCAGAGAATATCACCACAATCAATTTACATTATTTTGAAAAAGTGATATCATATAAATATCAATTTAATATGTGAAGGAGTGTCACTTCATATGAAAGAAAAAGAAATTTCATGCCTAAACGGTTTTGTTGCCCTGTTGTTTATGTTCGGATTTATTGCATTGGGGGGATTCCTCGTCACGTTAAGCGATGTCGTTCCTGTGGTCGGCGGTGTGCTCTCCTTCGTCATCGCCTTCGTGCTGTTAACCGGGCTGACGATCGTACAACCGAACCAAGCAGCCGTTATCACCTTTTTCGGGCGCTACCTGGGTGTAATCCGCAAGAGCGGCTTCTATCTAGCCGTCCCGTTCTCAACTCGCAAAAAAGTTTCGTTGCGTGTTCGTAACTTCAACAGCGCTAAACTGAAAGTTAACGATGTCAAAGGGAACCCGATCGAAATCGCCACTGTCGTGGTGTTTTCGGTAGTCGACTCCGCTAAAGCGCTGTTTGAAGTGGATGAATACGAAACCTTTGTAGAAATTCAGAGCGAAGCTGCACTGCGCCACGTCGCCAGCAAATATCCGTACGATCAACTGGACGACTCCGAAACTGGCTTCTCCCTGCGCGCCAATACGGAAGAGATTGCGCTGGAGCTCACCAGCGAATTGCAAAACCGTCTGGCCATCGCCGGGGTTAAAGTCATTGAGTCGCGCCTGACGCATCTGGCCTACTCGACCGAAATCGCAAGTGCGATGCTGCAACGTCAACAAGCCGAAGCGATCATCGCCGCCCGCGAGAAAATCGTTGACGGCGCCGTCACCATGGTTCAAATGGCAATTGAACGGCTGCAAGCCGGTCAAGTCGTCGAGCTGGATGACGAACGCAAAGCCGCTATGATTAACAACCTGCTTGTCGCTGTCGTCTCCGACCGTTCCGCCCAGCCGGTCATCAATACTAGCACGTTGTATTAATTAGGGGCATCCATTCACGATGGCCAGCAAAAAGAGCTTCCCACTTCGCCTTGACCCGACGCTATATCAGGCTTTGGAACGCTGGGCAGCGGACGAATTCCGAAGCGTGAATGGGCATATCGAATACCTGCTGCGAGAAGCATTGCGCCGCGAGGGAAGACTGCCTTCCACCCGGGCGCCGGGCAAGGAGGAAGAGAAGCATGACGCAGACGACAGTAAAAAGTAAGTCGTGGTGGGAACCGAAGTCGACGACCCTGCTAAAAGAGTACGCCAGAACCTCTGGAGGGACTTACGCTGCAGGAACTTTTAAGAACTGGAAGTATAAGGGACAGCGTGTCCATCTGCCGCTTTCCCCACACTTCGGTTCCTGTGAGGTGACGATCACTGACCCGAATAACGACAGCTCCGGTCATGAGTACGCGATCTCCGTGAAGTACAGCTACCGGCCGCGCCGAAAGCTGGAGTTCGTGTTATTTTCGGCCAACCGACATATCTTGGCTTGGTTTTCCAGAGGGCTCCGGGAAGCTTCCCTTCCCAACTCCGCGCTGAACAAAAAATATCGAGCCAAAGCTTCCCATCCCAGTCTCCTGCGATCGGCATTGAAATATGAAGGGATCGAAGAGTTGCTGAACCTTCATTCCAAGATCCATGTACGACTGCGGATTAAGAACGGACGTGCCACTTTGACCTGTACGGAGAAATTAAAGAAGCCCGACGTGACTGCTATCACAGCAACCGTTGAGCTCATGAAGAAGCTGCTTCTTGCCTTGGAGGATCAAGGCATTATTGGGGATCCCGTCATCCATCCAAAACAATAGCATTTCCATCAAAAAAACGAGCCTTCCCTCGTAAGACCGGAACAAACGTCCGGAACCTTACGAGTTGGGAGGCTCGTTTCACTTTACATCGTAAGATTATAGCTTCACTCGTTGCAAGCGCAGCGCGTTCAGCACCACGGAGACGGAGCTGAGCGCCATCGCTGCTCCGGCCAGCCACGGAGCGAGGAAGCCTGCAGCGGCGACCGGGATACCGATCGAATTGTAAGCAAGCGCCCAGAACAAGTTCTGCTTGATGTTACCCATTGTGCGCTTGCTCATAGCGATTGCATCCGGCACGCCTTCCAGGTCGCCGCGCATCAGCGTGACGTCAGCGGCCTCCATGGCCACGTCGGTGCCCGTGCCGATGGCGATGCCTACGTCGGCTACGGCCAGCGCGGGAGCGTCGTTGATCCCGTCGCCCACCATCGCCGTCTTCAGGCCGCGGGCCTGGAGTTTTTTCACCTCGGCGGCTTTGCCTTCCGGAAGCACCTCGGCCAGCACCTCGTCGATCCCGACCTCGGCGGCGATCGCCTGGGCGGTGCGCACGTTGTCGCCGGTGATCATCACCACGTGAAGGCCCATCTCCTTCAGCCGCGCCACCGCGGCCTTGGACGTCTCCTTCACGGTGTCGCTCACGGCGACCATGCCGGCGTAGACGCCGTCGACCGCCACGAGCAGCACGGTTTGGCCGGCCGCTTCCAGCGCGGCCATGCCGGCTTCCGCGGCGGCGACGTCGACGCCTTCACGCGCCATCAAGCGGCGCGTGCCGGCGAGCACCCGGCGGTCCTCGACGACCGCCGTGATGCCGTGCCCGGGCACCGCCTCAAAAGCGGTGGCCTCGGGCAGCTCCAGGGCGCGCGCCCGCGCCCCGGCCACCAGAGCATCCGCCAGCGGATGCTCTGACCCGCGCTCGGCGGCGCCGACGAGCCGGAGCAACGCAGCTTCGTCCCAGCCCTCGGCCGGGACGACTTCCCGCAGCTCCGGCTGCCCCCGCGTGATCGTGCCGGTCTTATCCAGCACGATCGCTTGCAGCCCTTGGGCGGCCTCGAGGTGCTCGCCGCCCTTAAACAGGATCCCGTACTCCGCAGCTCGTCCGGACCCGGCCATAATCGATGTTGGCGTCGCCAGCCCCAACGCGCAAGGGCACGCGATAACGAGCACGGCGATCGCCTTTTCTAGCGCCTCGGCGAAGCTGCCCGGCGCCACGAAGAAAAACCATACCAAGAACGTAACTACCGCAATCCCAACCACAATCGGGACAAAAATCCCGGAAATCACATCCGCTACCCGCTGAATCGGCGCCTTCGAGCCTTGCGCCTCCTCAACGACACGGATGATTTGCGCCAGCGCGGTTTCACTGCCTACCTTGGCCGCTTGTACACGCAGCACGCCATGTTTGTTGACGGTCGCACCGATGACCGTGTCGCCCTCCTTCTTCTCCACCGGGATGCTCTCCCCGGTCAGCATCGATTCATCTACGGACGAGACCCCGCCGATGACGACGCCATCAACCGGGATCTTCTCACCTGGCTTGACGATCAATACGTCCCCGGGTACAACCCCTTCGATCGGTACCACCGTTTCGACACCGTCTTTGAGAACCAGCGCTGTTTTGGCCTGCAGCCCCATCAACGTTTTGATCGCTTGGGAGGAGCGGCCTTTGGCTAACGCCTCAAACCATTTACCGAGCAGGATTAATGTAATCAAGATCGAGCTGGTTTCATAATACAGCTGGGGGGTATGCCCATGAGGCATCGACAAAGAGTCCAAACTCAAATACAAACTATAAAAATACGCCGCCGACGTACCCAGCGCGACCAATACGTCCATGTTGGCGCTGCGGCTGCGCAGCGCTTTGAAGGCACCGACGTAAAAGCCCCAGCCGATGATAAATTGCACCGGCGTTGCCAGCGCGAGCTGGAACCACGGGTTCATAAACAGCTCCGGCGTCCAGATCCATGAGGTAAAGGAGAAATGCCCGGCCATCGCCCAGAGCAGCGGAAACGCAAGCACGGCCGACACGATCAGCTTATTTCGTTGTTTCCGGATTTCCCGTGCGCGAAGTTCCCCGGACTCCTTCTCGGACGGCTTCAATACCGCACCGTAGCCCAACTGGCTTACCTTATTGATGATCTGCTCGATCGAGACCGTCCCCGGCTCATACCGCACTTGCGCCGTTTCCAGCGCCAGATTGACGTTGGCTTGTTCCACGCCGGGCAGCCGGTTTAACCCCTTCTCGATCCGTGCCGCACAGGCCGCGCAGGTCATCCCGGTAATTTGCAATGTTGTCTGGTCGTGATTCGCACCAGCGGCAGGCCATGTTTTTTCCATGACAATTCCTCCATCTCAGTCCCCCAAGATTATACCCCATAGGGGTATATAGAGGGCAAATAAAAACTCCCCCTGCCCGGTCCCTAAAGACGCACAACGCACTCGCTTGTACGTCTTATAGGTCCGGGAAAAGGCTTCGGTTAAACGACGTCGTAGCCTTGATCCTCGATCGCTTCTTTGATTTGATCAACCGTCACTTTCGTTTCGTCGAAAGTCACTTCCACTTTCTTCGCAGCCAGATCCACTTTCCCTGTAGCGCCAAGGCCGGCAACCGCTCCTTCTACCGATTTCACGCAATGATTGCAGGACATTCCTTCAACGGTTAACGTAATATTTTGCATGATTCGTTCCTCCCATGAGTTTTATAGATGCTTCCTCTGCAGCGTACCCCCCGGGGGTTCCACTGTTTATTTCATCAGCTTATTGACCGTAACGAGCAGCTCGTCGAGCACTTCCGTCTCACCGGCTTGAATTCGCTCGATCACGCAGCTCTTCATGTGTCCCTCCAGCAGCAGCCGGCCCACGCTGTTCAGCGCAGATTGCACGGCGGCGATCTGGTTCAGCACATCGTCACAGTAAGTATCTCTCTCAATCAGCCCTTTGATACCGCGGATTTGCCCTTCAATCCGGTTCAACCGGCTGGTCAAGTTGCTCTTCATCGCTTCGGAATGATGACTGCGCCGTACCGGCTTACCATTCTCCGTTTCCGATACGTGTTGATGCCCGCCGTGCTCCTCGCAATGAGCGGACGCCACATGTTCCTGTCCCTCGACCTTCGCCATACATGACTCCTTTCCAAACTAACGTGGTTTGCTGTGGTACGCTCATTATAATATACCCCCATGGGGTATGTAAAGAGGGGGCCGCAAACCTTTTTCTCGACGCAAAACAGACCTCGCAATGTTTACTCGAATGGTTACCTCCTAATGTTTACCTCTTAATCGCTAACCTCTTAAGCCTTCCTTCTGACGATATCCTCCTATCGCTGCCCCGTAACGGACCTCAAAGTCCTTATTTGTCATTTCCCGGCTCATTTCCCGTGTTAACGGACCCCATTGATCTTATTCGCACCATAAAGATCCCAACCTGTGCAACATCCGCAAAATAACGGCCATGAGGTCCATTAGCCGCCAGCAAACGCCAATCAACCTCAAATAACGGATCTACGGTCCGTTAAAATAACCGGTACAGTAGTATGACAATAGCGACTGCGGCTACAACAGCAACAATGAGCAGCCACAGCCGAGACACCTGCTGCATCAGCGTATCATCTGCACTCTAACGCTTACCAGGAACGCTATTGGGCCCAAAATGAGGGCGTTAAGAATCTAACGCTTATGAGAGAGCTTATTCGCCCGTTATGCCCTGGAAACGGAGCCGTTTGGTGCAAATAAGCTCGCTGACAAGCGTTAGAAATGAAACCCCCCGCTTTGGGCCCAAATAAGCACTGTGGCAAGCGTTAGCCGAAACGGCACACGTCGACCGGTCGATTAGTAGTTAGAAGTAGTTAGAAGTAGTTAGAAGTAGTTAGAAGTAGTTAGAAGTAGTTAGGAGTATCATGAACAGTTAAAAGTAACTTGCGCGACGACAGTGTCAATAGTCGGTAATAGGGAGTTCGCGTAAGCGTAATATGCGGTTGCTCGCGTACTAGCGTAGCCCGCGCGCTTGCCCCCACCCGCCGCATAATAGCGCCGCCCGTCTTAGCCCCCTGCGGCTCCATCGAAGGCAGCTCCTCTCTATCTAGCATCCCCCCGCCAACGCCAAAAAACCCGCTGCCACACTACGTGACAGCGGGTTTCTTTTCCGATATTTGACTGCCCTCTTATTGGTAACCCCAAATCATCGTCAGCAACGTACCAAAGACGGTCACCAGCCCGACGAACAGGGCGTATACGAGGTTGGCGTACAAGGCACCTTTGCTGCGGTTCTCGCCGATGTGCATGAACATGAACAGCTGCACCGACATCTGTACGGCCGCGCAGATGAGCAGGATCGTCATGCCCATGGCAAACGACATATCCCAGAACACCACCGACAGTGCTACGACAGAAAGGATCAGTGAGAACACATATCCCATGACGTGTTGAATCGGGAACAGTTTTTTCATGTCACATCAGTCCTTTCAAGTATACAAAGCTGAAGATGAAGATCCAGACCACGTCCAGGAAGTGCCAGTACAGCGAGAAAATAAACGATTTATTCGCCGTATCATGAGTAAATCCTTCGCGTTTCACCTGAATCATCAACCCGCTGCCCCACAGCAGACCCAGCGTCACGTGGGCGCCGTGCGTCCCCAGCAAGACGAATAAGCTCGACAGGAACGCGCTCGTTTGCATCGTCGCGCCTTCATGCACGTAGGTCACAAACTCGGTAATCTCGATGCCCAGGAACCCGAGGCCCAGCAGCAGCGTGATGGCGAAGAACGCCATAAACGGTTTTCTAAGTCCAAGACGCATGCTGTGTACCGCCAAGCCGCAGGTAAAGCTGCTGGTCAACAGCAAGAACGTTTCGCCCAACACCGGTCCGATTTCGAAGATTTCTGCTCCGTTCGGGCCGCTGCCAGTCCGGTTCCACAGCGTCAGATACACCGAGAACAGCGTGGCGAAGAGCACGATTTCCGCGCCCAGGAACAGCCAGAACCCAAGTACCCGGTTACTGTTCTCTTCCGTTTGATATTCGAGCGGTAAAGTATGATCTACCTTCATGCGTGTTCACCCCGCAATCCTGCATCCGAGTCCAACCGACTGGCCAAAGCCTTCTCGGTTTTGATAATTTCGCTGACCGGAATATGTCGACCGTGGTCGCGTTCGAAAGAACGTACCGCCAGCATGACGAGAATTCCCAGGCCGGCGATGATCGCCGGTACCCACCAGCTAAAGACCATAAAGAATCCGAAGAAGAAGAAAATCACACCCAGGATAAACGGTTGGCCGCTGTTGTTCGGCATATGAATCTCTTCGTATTTGTCCGAGTACAACGGTTTGCCGGTTTTCTTAGATACCCAGAACGGATCCAGTGAATCGACCTTAGGTACAACTGCAAAGTTGTATTCTGGAACCGGAGAATGCGTGCTCCATTCCAGCGTACGAGCGTTCCAAGGATCGCCCGTTTTGTCCCGTTCCGCGTAGCGGAAGCTCCAGTAAATGTTGTACACCAGCACGATAAACCCGATGGCGAGTCCCACCGCACCGATCGAAGCGATCAAGTTCAGCGGACCAAAGCCGGTGCTTTCCGAATAGGTGTACATCCGCCGGGTCATTCCTTTCAGACCAAGGAAGAACAGCGGCATAAAGGTTACGTTAAAGCTAATGGCAATAATCCAGAAAGCCAGTTTGCCTTGACGATCGTTGAGCCGGAACCCAAACAATTTCGGGAACCAGTAATAGAACCCTGCAATAACCGCAAATACGGTACCTGGAATCAGCACGTAGTGGAAATGCGCCACCAAGAACATCGTGTTGTGGTATTGATAGTCGGCGCTCGCCATCGCCAGCATGACCCCGGTTACCCCACCGATCGTAAAGATCGGGATAAAAGCGAGGGAATACAGCATCGGCGTTGTAAATTCGATGCGCCCTTTTTGCAGCGTAAACAGCCAGTTGAAAATTTTAACCCCAGTTGGAACTGCAATCGCCATTGTTGTAATCGAGAAGATCCCGTTAACCATGACGCCGTGACCCATCGTATAGAAGTGGTGCGCCCATACGATAAACGACAGCAGCGAAATGACGATCATACTCCACACCATGGACTTATAGCCGTACAAGTTTTTACGTGAGAACGTCGAAATAACTTCACTGTAAATCCCGAAGGCCGGCAAAATCACGATATAAACCTCCGGATGGCCCCATACCCAGAACAGGTTGGCCCAGAGCATATCCATCCCGCCGTTGGCCATTGTAAAGAACTGCGTACCAAACAGGCGATCGAACATCATCAGTGCCAGCGCTACGGTTAATACCGGGAACGCAAACAAGATGATGATATTGGTGATCAGTACCGACCAGGTAAACATCGGCATTTTCATCAGCGTCATGCCTGGTGCACGCATTTTCAGAATCGTCACCAGGAAGTTGACGGCAGTCATCAGCGTACCGATCCCCGCGATTTGGATCGCGATCGAGTAGTAGTTATTACCTACCGTTGGGCTGAACTCAACGCTCGCCAGCGGGAAGTAAGCGGTCCATCCGGCATCCGGGGAGCCCCCGATGACGAAGGAGATGTTAAACAGCATCGCTCCGGCGAAGAACAGCCAGAAGCTGACGGCATTCAGCCGTGGGAACGCGACGTCGCGCGCGCCAATTTGCAGCGGAATAACCACGTTCATCAAACCAACGATAAACGGCATCGCCATAAACAGGATCATAATGACCCCGTGTGTTGTAAAAATTTCGTTATAGTGCTGCGCATCCAGCAGCCCGTTCTCCGGCATCGCCAGCTGCGCCCGCATGAGCAGCGCATCCACGCCGCCGCGGAAGAGCATCAGCAAAGCGGAGATGATATACATGATGCCGATCCGCTTGTGGTCGACGGTCGTTAACCATTCGCGCCACAGCCAGCCCCATTTTTTAAAATAGGTTAATCCGATGACGATCGCCAGCGATACAACCACAATGCTGACCATCGCGCCATAAATCATCGGCTCACCCGTGACGAAAAATTCGTCCCATTTCATGTTCAGGTACTCCCTTCCCGTGGATTAGTTATGAGCTTCGTGTTCGCTAGATTCTTCCGTCATGTCCATTTCAGAGTGGTCCATCGTCGAATGGTCCATCTCCTCGGTTCCGTTCTCGCCGCCATGATGATGACCGGCGTTCTCGCCTTCCGGCGCAGGACGGAAGTCCAGATGAGTCGAGCTGTACGTTTGACGACCGACATGTGCGGTTTCCAGCAATTTATTGAACTCCGACTCGGTCAGCTCAGGAGCGGTGTCCTTCACTTCTTTGACCCATTTGTCATATTCCGACGGCGCCATAGCCAGCGCTTCAAATTCCATGTGTGCGAAGCCCTCACCGGAGAAGTTCGAGTTCTTACCCATGTAGGAGCCCTCATGTTCAGCAACGATGTTCAGCGTATTGACCATGTCGCTCATCGCGTATTTCTGTCCCGCCAATTGCGGAATCCAGAAGCTCGTAATTGGACCGTACGAATACAGCCGGAACTCTACTGGACGGTTCGTTGGAATGTTCACATAGTTAACCGTCTCGATTCCTTCCTCCGGATAGCTAAAATGCCATTTCCAGTTGGAGGAGGCGGCGTAAATCACGAGCGGCTTTTGATCCTCGTAGCCTTCCGGCACTTTTTCGACCGCTGACGTACTGCGCACGGTCACAACCGACAGCACCGCGACGATAATGATTGGAATCGTAATCCAAGTGATTTCCAGCCATTTGCTGCCTTCCACATGCGGCGGTTCGTAGTCCGGCGCTGCTTTGGAAGCCCGATATTTCGTTAACATATAGATGTACAGCGTGTAAACGACCAGCAAAATAAAGGCCATCGTTAAAATCGAAAAAATGATGACTTGCGATTGGGTCTTGGCCACCGGACCTTTCGGGTCTAACACCGTCAACTGATTACACCCGGTCAGGAGGACAAGGAGGGCTGAAAATAAAGCTAAAAGCAACCCTTTCCTTTTCATAGGATACCGATACCCCTTTCTTCATTGTGAACACCATCCCCTAAAGCTATGGGCATGGCTTCGTTCGATCAGCTACTTTTATGTTAGGAAAGGGGGGATTGAATAACAATTCATATAGAATGTTATTTCTGTAAATTTATTACATTCAATAGTGTGACTTTTATCCTTTACATCACATGAAAAGTTGATTTAAGGCGATTTTCGGCCGTTTTCCGGCAAAATCGGCGATTTTGATAATTGTTCACAATGCGGCT
>Ga0310830_101038_pt1 | contig 15185 bp, 15 predicted proteins | sample WT_ome_5_FD_201301 | JGI IMG/M metagenome (GOLD analysis project Ga0310830, IMG submission 201301) | Sorghum-adapted microbial communities enriched on wild type (WT) sorghum from Joint BioEnergy Institute, Emeryville, California, United... ...
CAATAAACTGTTTGCTGACGATATGCGGAACTTCCCCGGTTTGTGTGTACGCATTTAAGTTTTCAAGCGACAGTGTGTTCCAAATCGGATCCATCACCGAGTTAATGATGATTTGCCCATGCAATCCGAAAAACCATAAAATTTGTGCGACAAAAATCGCAATCAACGTTGGAATAATGCCGCTCCCGAGACCAACAAGCGGGGCTTGTACAGCGTTGTAAATCACATCATGCATGTTTGTTTGAAACATTTGTGTTACAATAATATTGACGACGAGGAAAAAGGTCAGGGTGACCACTGCCGGTATTAATGCCGCAAACGACTTCGCAACCGCCGGTGGCACCCCGGCCGGCATTTTAATTGTAATGTTTTTTTGCACAACTTTTCTGTAAATTTCCCCAGCGATAAAGGCGGTAATCATCCCAAGGAACATTCCTTTCGCTCCAAGACGGTCAAGCGGAATGACTCCTTGCACCGCTTCCTTTCCTTCTATTTGGACCACAAACGGCGTCAATAAGAGAAATGAAGCTAAAGCAATCGCGCCGCCAAAAATCCCCTCGACTTCATAACTTTTCGACAAATAATAACCTATGCCGAACACGACGAAAACCGTCATCACCCCCATTGTCGCATTCGGGGCAACACCAAGCATGTCTTTTAACATATTCAGGCTGCTTTCGCTCATGATCTTATCTAAAAACGGCAAGTTGGCGATGACGACCGCGATCGAACCGAAAATCGTCAACGGAAACGCCAACATAAACGCATCACGCAACACTTGCAAATAACGACTGTTATTCAACTTTCCAGCGACCGGAACGAGCACTTTGCTCAATTTCTCAAATAAAGCACCGTTCATTTGACAGCCCTCCTTTTTATATATTCCGCTCCTTTAACAAAGCAAGCATCTCTTTCACAATCTCTTTCATCGCCAACGTTGACATAACATGGTCTTCCGCATGCATAAGAAGCAAGGTGATCGTTGTTGGCTTTCCGCTCGCTTCCTTTTGGATAAGTTGAAAATGGACATCGTGCGCGACACCTAACTCTTGTTCCGCTTCTTCGATCAATCGTTCTGATTCCTCAATTTGGCCTGAGCGGTATTCACGGATAGCTTGGACAATTTTACTGCGAGCGTTGCCGCTATGCAAAATGATGTGAAAAGCAATTTGTTCATTCGTGAGTTGGTGTATGTCCACTTTTTCCATCTTATTTTTCCTCCATTAATTTCAGCGCTTGTTCGTACACTTTTTTTCCATCCGCCATCCCATAGGCCACCATATCAATGACGTCCACTTGAATGCCATATTTTTGTGCCTCTTTTTGCAATTCCCCTTTTAAAAAGCTCATTTGCGGGCCAATCAACACGACATCAGCGTTCTCCATTTCCTTCTTCGCCTGATCTTGACCGACCGCCCAAATCTCTGCCTCTTCACCAATCGACTTGACGTATTCCTGCATTTTCGTCACCAATAAGCTCGTTGACATTCCGGCGCTGCATGCCAATAAAATTCGTTTCATGATTCATTCCTCCCCTTGTATTGAATGAAATAAATGTTATCGTTTTCAATTTTAATTATATACATTTAAATATATTTGTCTAGTCATTTAATTAAAAAGATTAATATTTTCATCTTCCCCATTTCCACAACTAAAATAGCGCGCACTCACCTTCTTGTGCGCGCAAAACGCTAAATGTTCTAGCTGTTGTTTTATAGCATGCGAGTATAATTAGATGGTCTTTTCGATTCTCTGATGATAAAGCAAGAGGGGATGTTGGGCATTTGACTCTTTCCTTACGAACGCATCCGAAAATGGGCATTCATTTGCCCTTTTAGCATCCGCTCACGCAATTCTTTGGTCATCTCTTGACGAATTTCATAGGTGGATACGCCTTCCTCGCGCTGATCAGCGATTCTCATGAGCTGCTCAACATCCGCAAACGAATATTTGCGACTTCCTTTCGATCGATCAGGAAACACGAGTTTCCGCTCCTCATAATATCGGATTTGACGTGGCGACAATCCGGTTAGTTCACTGACAATACCGATTGAAATCACTTTTTTATATTTGTAACTCTCTTCTTGCCGATTCACCGTCATTTTCCTCACCCTTTAATGTAACTTTTTCTAACATCATTATATAAAAAATGAATGTGATCCGTTATCTTTTGTAAATAAAATTAACATATTTTTTAAATTTCTTGTAAATGAGCTTAACACATTCGCTGTACACTGAAGAAGGCGATGATATAGTAAAGGTAAAAAACACGGAGGGAATCGAATGGGAAAATGGATGCGAAGCGCCATACAGCGGCAAAAACAGTTTTACATTCAACAGCTCATGCAGTCCGGCTTGGTTAACGACCATGAGCGACTCGAGCAATGGACGATGGCCGAACTGCGTCGCGAATATGAACGATTCAATCCCGCTTACAACGCGGAAGGAGGAAGCCGGCATGGACAAACAAGCCCTCGAACTGGCGAAGCGCATCATTGAATTGGACTTAGAGCGCGACGCCATGTTTGAACAGCTGATCGCACTCGTTGGCAGCCAAGCTGATGAACTGCTCCGCTTTTTGCAAAACCGTTAGTCACACATTCAGCCGCAACCATCCGGAACGAAAGGAGCCAGCCAATATGCCATCTGTCTTTCATAGACTTACAGAATCGTTCATCGCGACATGTAAAAAAGAAATGGTCTCCAGCTCAGCGACTGGAGACCGTTTCACACTGAAAATTGCTCACGGGAGATCGTCAGTGGAATAGAGCAGGAAGCAAGCTTCTTGTCCATTTGCTCCCACGGGTTATTTCCTTTCAGCTAATTTACTCGCCCGGCTGCCAGAGATGTTCACGTAATTTTCTTCGAATATCATCAGGAATTGGCTCAGGCCGCCCGGTGTCAAAATTGAAATTGACATACACTGCCCGTCCTTTGGCACAGACCACCCCATTTTGATGAATTTCTTCATAAATCGTAAGGCTCGTGTTGCCGATGCGTTCAACGCCAGTGTACACCGTCACATCTTGTCCGTAATACATTTGGTTGACATAGTCAACTTCCATGCGGATGATTACCATCCGCCAGCGCCGAAACGACAAATCCGGCGTAAACAGTTTAAAAATTTCATGCCGCCCCGCTTCAAACCAGACCGGAACGGTCGTATTGTTAATATGACCGACACCGTCCGTTTCCGACACACGCGGCGTAATCGTCGTTGTAAACATCTCCTACCATCCCCCTCCACCGTTTCCTTCCATTGATTCGCGTTATGTCATAGGGATTCCTGCTTAAAGAATCATGGGTTTAACAGATCATACAGAACGAAGGCCCCAATGTGCAAGGATATATTCAATCTACATAACAAACAGGCGCCGTTTGCAGCGCCTGTTTCCCAACGGTTTACGCCTTGTGCGGCTCTACGATCGTCCCGGCAAACGCGGCTTCGTAAATCGCACGGATGTCGGCTTCCAACAGCGGCAACGGACTGCGGGCAAGCAAACGTTTCTGTTGGACAGCATCTTTCGTCAAGCTTTCTAGCGCGCTTTCGGGGATGCCAAATCCCCCCAATGTTTTCGGAATGCCGACATCGGCGACGAACCGTTCTAGTTCCTCGACGCACCGATAAGACGCTTCCACTTCGGACAAAAAACTTGAGTTGCCGCCAAGCGCGTTGAAAATATCGGCCATTCTCTTCGTACAGCTTTGACGGATGTAGCCCATCACATACGGCAACAGCACAGCATTCGATTCACCATGAGCGATATGAAACTGACCACCGAGCGGATAAGCGAGCGCATGCACACCGGCTACCCCGGCGTTGAAAAATGCCAAGCCGGCCAAATAACTGCCGTTCGCCATATCAATGCGCGCCTGTTTGTCCGAACCGTTGGCCACCGCTTTGCGCAGTGAGCGTGAAATCAGCCGAATAGCGGCAACGGCCAATCCATCCGATGTTGGGCTCGCATTGACCGACACATACGCCTCAACTGCATGGGTGAGTGCATCAATTCCCGTTGCGGCCGTTACCCGCGGTGGAACGGAAACGGTCAGCTGCGGATCAACGATCGCGACGTCGGCCAATAAGTAATCGTGCGTCACGACATCTTTCGTCGTTTCCAAAGACAAGACAGAGATGTTTGTCACTTCCGACCCGGTGCCCGATGTCGTGGGAATCAAAATTTTCGGCAACCCTTTTTTCTCAAGTGTTCGCGTTCCTGTCAAATTTAAATAGTCAGCGACCGAGCCATCATGCACCGCCAAAACAGCCGCCAGTTTCGCCAAATCCAGCGCGCTGCCACCACCAACACCGATGACAAGGTCAAACTTTCCGTCGCGGGCAAACGCCACTGCCTTTTCCCCTGTCTCAAGCGGCGGCTCTGGCACAACATCCGTATACACATGCACGCTATACCCTTCTTGACGGAGCGGGGACGTCACTTGATCGACTAGGCCGATCTTCACAAGCATCGGGTCGGTAATCACCAAAATATGTTTTGCTCCCAACCGCTTCACTTCAGGAACTAACTGGTCAAGCGCTCCCCAGCCGACATGGCTGAGCGGCGGAAAGACAATGCGGGCTACACTCATGGTTCTCCTCTCCCTTCCTATTTGGTTGATTAAACAGCGTCATTCCAAAACTCGCTCAACACAATGCGCTTCTCTTCTTCTAGAGCCGAATGCAAAGATTGATTTAGCGACCCTGTGCCTCCTCGAGCTCCCGCTTCAATTCGCGCACGAGTTCCCCCGCGGGAAGTTCTCGCGCCATTCGGTACCCTTCTCCAGCCCAAAGCGCCATCCGCTCTCGGTCACCCACCTTGGCGGCCGCAGCGCGCATCGGCTTTGTCATATGGTGCACTTGCGGATACGCCGCCGGCGCTAGATCGCTATATTCAGCCATAAACCGGTTCGCCAGCCCGCGCGCCGGCCGGCCGGTAAACGCCCTTGTTACCGCTGTTTCGGTAAAGCGCGGATCCACAAGCGCCTGTTTATGGAGCGGATGCGCCCCGCTCTCAGGACAGCGTAAAAACGCTGTCCCGAGCTGCACCGCACTCGCCCCCGCTTGAAGCGCCGCTGCGATACCGTACCCATCCATGATCCCACCCGCCGCCACAAGCGGGAGACGAACCGACGCGTGTACATCGGCCAACAGCGGGAACAACGTCAATACTTCATCTTTTTCCGGATCGTTGCGAAACGACGCACGATGACCACCCGCTTCTGCCCCTTGCACACAAAGGGCATTCGCACCAGCTTCTGCTGCGATTTGGGCTTCCTCCACCGATGTAACTGTCACGATTACAAACGCCCCAGCCTTTTGCAAGGCAGTGATCACCGCTGTTTCCGGGCAACCAAACGTAAAGCTGACGACCGGTACCCGCTCTTTAAGGAGCACATCGAGTTTCGCCTCCCAATCATCGTCATCCCATTTCGGCTCTCCGACTGTTGCGCCGAGCCGTTCCGCCTCAGTCGCCAGTACAGCGCGATAACGACTAAGCGTCTCTTCATCGACCGTTGTTTCCCCTGGCACAAACACATTCACTCCAAACGGACGGTCCGTCAATGTTCGCAGCTTGTGAATCTCCGTTCTCATCCTCTCCGCCGTCTGGTACCCGCCAGCCAAAAATCCAAGCCCTCCGGCATTTGACACCGCCGCTGCCAGTTCGGGCGTTGACACCCCTCCTGCCATCGGTGCTTGGATAATGGGGACGGGAAGCGTAGAGAACATAGCTAATCTCTCCCCTCATATAAGTAACCACCCTAGCTCAGTTAACTCCCCTTTACTCTTTCGTGCTTGGCGCAGAAAATCCCTTTCTCTTAGCCAATCAATCTATCTAAGATTTTCGAATTCTTTTCGAATGTCCATGTTTCGCTCTCACCTTTCAAGTTCTCCTTGGACAAACCTAGCGGGTCAGCCTGTCTGATTACCTGAGTAAACAAAAACCTCCCCAAACCATCAATTGATTCGGGGAGGTTTTGTCGTCACGGCCGAAACGCTTTTAACCGTTTCGCTATCTCTTTTGTGTGTGGATATACGTCTCGATAGATGGAAAACAGCTCTTTGTACTTCGCAACGGCATCCGACTGCGGTTCAACAACGGCATCGACTTGTTTGAACGCATCGGCGCATTGGTTGAGCGAGTCAAACCAGCCGACGCCGCACGCGGCAATCATGGCGGCGCCAAGTCCTGGCCCTTGTTCGTTTTTCAGTTTTTCCACCGGGATGCCGAAAATATCCGCTTGGATTTGCAGCCACTCGGCGCTTTTCGCCCCACCGCCAATGGACACAACCGAATCGATCGTTTTGCCGCTTGCTTTGATGATCTCAACCGATTCGTTCAGTGAAAACGTAATCCCTTCGATAACCGCACGGGCAAAATCCCATTTCGTCTGTGCCGAATCAACACCGATGAACGACCCGCGAATATCGGCGTCGGCATAAGGCGTCCGCTCACCGACAAGGTATGGTGTAAACAACAAGCCGTTGGCGCCAATCGGCGACTCAGCGGCACGCGTTACAATCTCGGCAAACGGCACGTCTTCCGCAAACGTCCGCTTCCACCAGTCAAAGCTGTACCCAGCCGCCAACGTGACACCCATAATATAGTAGGCATCTGGTTCGGCATGGTTAAAGTAATGCACTCGTCCAGCGAAATCTTTTTCACCGCTTTGTTCATACGCCAAGACGACACCGGATGTGCCGATGCTCGACATCATCTTCCCTTCCGCCAAAATGCCGGCGCCCACCGCGCCGCAGGCATTGTCCGCCCCGCCGGCAAATACTTTCACCGATGCCGGCAGCCCGGTCTGTTCTGCTACATCTGGCCGCAACGTCCCAACCAATGCCGTTGCCTCGACAAGCGGCGGACAAAGGGCAAGATCGACATCAACGGCCCGTGCAATTTCCTCGCTCCATGTTTTCTTTTCGATATCCAGCAATAGCGTTCCCGCTGCATCGGATACGTCCATCGCGATGTGCCCAGTCAAACGGAAACGGACATAATCTTTTGGCAATAAAAACGTTCGCGCCCGCTCGTAAAGATGAGGCTCATGTTTTTTCACCCACAGCAATTTCGGCAGCGTAAACCCTTCGAGCGCCTCATTTTTCGCCGTTGCGAGCAGCGCCTTTCTGCCAACTTTCTCCTCAATTTCCCGGCACTCAGCTGTCGTTCGCGTGTCGTTCCACAAAATCGCGTTGCGAACGACGTTCCCATCACCATCAAGCAACACAAGCCCGTGCATTTGCCCGGAGAAACTCAATCCCACGACCGACTCTGGAGAAATGCCGGCGGTCTCCCAAACGCGGCGCAGCGCTACAATTGTCTTCTCCACCCAATCGTCTGGGCGCTGCTCACTATATCCGGAATGCGGCTGGTAGAGGGGATAGGACTCGGTCCATTCCCCTCTAACTTGCCCGTTTCGGTCGACAAGCAATACTTTGACCGCACTTGTTCCTAAATCGACGCCAATGACATATTCCAACGCTCATCCCTCTTTCACAAGCGGGCTTTACTCGGCACGCTGACTTCCAACAAGTATTGGTTCAGCAGCGTTTTCAAGCGCTCGAGACGGCCGGACGTATTACGAATTTCGCCGAGCTGTAACGCATATTGCTCCAATTTGTGGAAGTCCGCTGTTCCTTCGACGATCTCGCGGCCGATACCTTCCGTATAGCTTTTATACCGTTCTTCGATGAATTGTTCAAACACGCGGTCTTCCAGCAAGCGATGGGCGACTTTCAAACCGATCGCAAAGCTGTCCATTCCGGCGATATGAGCGTAGAACAAATCTTCCGGTTCAAACGAGCCTCTCCGCACTTTCGCGTCAAAGTTCAAGCCGCCACGCCCAAGGCCGCCGTTTTGTAAAATTTCATACATCGCCAACGTCGTCGCATACAAATCGGTCGGGAATTCATCCGTGTCCCAGCCAAGGAGCATATCGCCTTGGTTCGCATCGACCGAACCGAGCATGCCGTGGATGCGGGCGACGCGCAGTTCATGTTCAAACGTATGGCCAGCTAACGTCGCATGGTTCGCTTCGATGTTGAATTTGAAATAATCCTTGAGCCCGTACGTTTGCAAGAATGCTAGCGCCGTGGCCACGTCAAAATCGTATTGATGTTTCGTCGGCTCCTTCGGCTTCGGCTCGATTAAAAACTGACCATCAAAGCCGATCTCTTTCGCATAGTCGACCGCCATATGGAAGAAGCGGGCCAAATTGTCAAGCTCTAGCTTCATGTCCGTGTTCAGCAGCGTCTCGTATCCTTCGCGGCCGCCCCAAAACACGTAGTTTTCCGCTCCGAGCCGCTTCGCAATCTCCAGCCCTTTCTTCACTTTCGCCGCCGCATAGGCGAACACATCAGCGTTGCACGATGTTGCCGCCCCGTGAACGAAGCGCGGATGGCTGAACAAGTTCGCCGTATTCCAAAGCAGCTTCGTTTTGCTTGTTTTCATGTACTCTTCAATCATGTCGACAATTTCGTCTAAGTTTTTGTACGTCTCGCTGAGCGTCTCCCCTTCTGGGGCGATGTCGACGTCATGGAAGCAGAAAAACGGAACGTTCAACTTTTCAAACAGCTCAAACGCTGCCTCGACGCGCGCCTTCGCTAAGTCCATGCCGCTGTATTTGTCCCACGGACGAATCATATTGCCAACGCCAAACGGATCCGATCCATCCCCCGTAAACGTATGCCAATACGCCACCGAAAAACGCAAATGCTCCTCCATCGTTTTGCCGCCAACTTTTTCTTCCGGATTGTAAAACTTAAACGCGAACGGATTGCGCGACTCCGGGCCTTCATACGCAATCTTGCCGATATTCGGAAAATAAGCCATGTCTAGATCCCCCTTAATCACGAATAGTGAAAATGACTTGTGCTAGTTTTTATTATAACGCTTTCATATTTGTTTGTCTATCATATAAACAAAGTATTCTATAACTCTTTGTACAAAAAGTAGTCAAAATCCGCGTAATTGTTTTGCCCGGAACCGTCCCGGCAATGCATGCCCACAAACGCCCCGGTAAACGCAGCATTGCTTTTGATATAGTCGTCTGATAGTTTATATGATTCAAAGGTGACAGGAATCTCCTTCCAATCCACCCCGTCGAAAGAATACGAATATTTGTACGTGGTCATTTGTACGTTGACTCGTAAATACACATACTCGACATCATCGGGGACAACAATTTCCCGGCCGCGCAAGGGCTGTTCAACCACAAGATGGTCGCATGCCATTAATTCGAGGATCCGTCCTTTTTCCTCATGCCATGTCAATTGCAGCGTTGTCCAGTTTTGCGTATTGTAGTAGTTCACTAGCCCAGCCGATTGTTGGATGGTCGTTGGACGAAACGCAACTTTCGTTTCCGCTATGAAGTGAAAATGCTGCCATCGTCTAGCGACAAACGCCTGTGTAAATCGGGAAGTCAGCGATTCTCTTCCGTATAGCCGCAAATGTCCCGGACGGGCTTTTAAGGTGGCGATGTCTTCTCCTAAAGGAATTCGTAATGTTTGAAAATGGTGGTTTAATGTATCGCCATCAAAATCATCTTTTTCATCGTAATCTCTTTCCCACGGAACTTCCTCAACGTTCGGCCCGTCGATTTCTAGCGAAGGCCCGTTTCCTCCGACTACATAAGGCCATCCATCTTTCCATTCAAGCCGCTGAATCGCTGTTTCACGTCCGAGCGGGCAATAGCCGCGGTGATCCAATAGCGGCTGTCCTTCTCTTGGCAGCGGCCGGCCGGTTAGATGCACAAGAAACCATTCATCTGTATGAGTATGGACAATCGAAGCATGACCAGCCTTTTGCAGCGGGTTGCGCGGATAAGGCCAAGACGTAATCAACGGATTTTCCGGATGCACCTCATACGGACCATACAGTGACGCTGATCGGGCAATCGTTGCCGCATGGTTGTACCGCGTCCCCCCTTCCGCCGTCAGTAAATAATAATAACCGTCGATTTTATACAAATGTGGTCCTTCTGTAATTCGTAGGTCCGTTCCTTTGAAAATGATCTTCGGCTCACCAATCAATTTTTTCTGTTCAACACTGTATTCTTGAAGTACAATACCATAAAATGGATGATGTCCCACTCGATGATCCCAATACATGTTCACTAAATATTTTCTTCCGTCCTCATCATGAAATAAAGACGGGTCAAACCCAGAGCTATTCAAATAAATGGGATCGGACCACTCGCCATCGATCGTATCACACGTCACGAGATAGTTATGACCATCCTTCCACTGGCCTTCGACGACTTTCACATCCGTATAAATGAGCCAAAACTTCCCGTCGCTATATGACAGGTGCGGAGCCCAAATCCCTCCAGAATCTGGGTTTCCAATCATATTTAATTGACTTAAACGGTTTAATGGACGCGCTACTAAACGCCAATTCTTTAAATCTTTCGAATGGTAAATTCTCACCCCCGGGAACCATTCAAACGTCGAAACGGCAATGTAATAGTCATCTCCCGCCCGGCAAATGGACGGATCGGGATGAAAACCAGTTAAAATGGGATTTTTAATTTTGACCATGTCTAACCCTCCTAAAAAGATAGAATGTCACTTTTTCGAAGAATGGCATCCATGAGCAAATCTTGCTTGCTAACTAGTTATAAACACTATTGCTCATGGATCGCCCCTGTTTCTAAGTGAAAATCAATGAAACCTTACTTACTAATCTTTAATAAATACCGTTTTAATCGATGTGAAAAACTCGATAGCTGCCTGCCCTTGTTCCCGTGAATGGGAGCTCGATTGCTTCATTCCGCCAAACGGCGCTTGAAACTCGACTCCTGCCGTTTCTGCGTTGACTTTGATCAGCCCTGCCTCAATGTCTTTAATAAATTCCAAAACATTCCCAATATTCTTCGTATAAATCGAGGCGCTCAATCCGTACTCCGTATCATTCGCAAGCTGAATGGCCTCTTCAATGCTGTCCACTTGAATCAACGCCAGTACAGGGCCGAAGATTTCTTCGCGGGCAATCGTCATTTGGATATCGACGTCTTCAAAAATCGTTGGCTCGACATAAAAGCCGTTGGCCAGTTCTCCTTCGAGGCATCGGTTGCCACCGTAAATGAGCTTGGCTCCTTCTGCCTTTCCTTTTTCAATATAGGACAAAACCGTATGGAATTGCGATTCGCTCGCGCACGGCCCCATCCATGTTTCAGCGTCCAGTCCGTTTCCAATTTTCAGCTGCTTCACCCGTTCGAGAAGTTTTTCTTTAAACGCCTCATACACTTCCCGCTCAATAAAGACACGGCTCGTCGCTGTACATTTTTGTCCTGTCGAACGCAAACCGCCGCTGATCGTGCCTTCGACCGCCAGTTCCAAATCAGCATCTTTAGCCACAATGACCGGGTTTTTTCCGCCCATCTCGAGCTGATATTTGGCCCCGCGCTCAAACGCCGCTCTTCCCACTTGCTTTCCAACCGTGTTCGAACCGGTGAACGTGACGCCATCAATTCCCGGGTGATTCGCGATCCCTTGGCCAATGACCGATCCGGAACCGCAAACCATATTGACGACCCCTTTTGGGAAACCTGCCTCATGGAAGCATTCGATCACCTTCGCCGCCGTCACCGCCGTTTCGCTTGCAGGTTTGAGCACAACCGTATTTCCATACACAAGCGCCGGCGCCATTTTCCAGATTGGAATCGCCACAGGAAAATTCCATGGTGAAATGACCCCAATGACTCCGAGCGGAACGCGGGTCGTAAACAGGAGCCCCTCGCTGTCGCTCGACGGGATCACATCACCGATTTTTCGGACCCCTTCCCCCGCATAGTAACGCAGTATATGAACGCCTCTCATCGTCTCCGCTTTTGCTTCTGCCAGAGTTTTTCCCATTTCCCTTGTCATCGTTTCGGCAATGTCCTGAAGACGTTGTTCTAAAATTTGAGCCGCTTTATACAAATACTCCCCTCGCTCGACTCCAGATCGTTTCCACCATGCTGTTTGTGCCTCTCTCGCTGCAGCCACTGCCTCATTTAAATCCTCTAGCGTCGAACGTTGAACGTATCCGACGATGTCATGTCGATTCGCCGGATTGATGCTCGGTTCTACGTTATTGCTCACTGAGCTGACCCACTTGCCGTTAATGTAGTTCAAATACGTTTTGATTTCCGTTTGTACCGTCATCTTCTCTTCTTCCCTTCTCCTTTTAACTTTTATTAGCAACGGCTTGTTGGGTTAACGATTTAACCGGATTGGACAACACCCCAATACTAGGGATCTCAATTTCAATTCGATCCCCGTCTTCAAGAGTGAACTGATCCGGTGGGACAATACATGTTCCCGTCAACAATACTGTACCGTCGAACACTTCATTGTCACGCATCAGGAAAGACACTAACTCATCGTATCTTCGTTTCAACTGTTTAGTATTGGCTCTCTCTTCCACAACGAGTTGATCATTGCGATAGATGCGGCAAATGATTGGCAGGTTGTATGGATCTTCCACCGTCTCCGCAAGACGGATGGCAGGTCCAATGGCGCATGAATGTTTCCATATTTTCGCTTGCGGCAAATACAGCGGGTTTTCCCCCTCGATGTCCCGACAGCTCATGTCGTTCCCAATCGTATAACCAACAATTTCGCCTTCCTTCGTAATCACCAGCCCTAACTCGGGCTCAGGAATTTGCCAGTTCGAATCGCTCCGCAAATAAATGGGGGCGTTCGGGCCGACCGTTCGGGCCGCGGTGGATTTAAAAAAGATCTCCGGCCTTTCCGCGTTATATACCCGATCGTAACACGTCTCTTGGCCCGCTATTTTTTCTGATGTTTCATAGTTCCTTGCCTCACGGCTTTTTTCATAGGTGACTCCCGAAGCCCATACCTCAGGGGCGACAATCGGAACGAGCAGATTCAGCTCGGCCATCTCTTTTTCAATTCCTTGTTTCCCGCTAATGAATGTTTGGATGTAGCGAAAAGTCGACATTTGGTGATGTTTGGCCTCGCGGACCACATCCATAAAATCGGTAAACGGAAGTGGATACACAACATTATCATCCGTCACTACAGCCAACACAGCACGTGAATCCTTTACGTAGCGGATCACTCTCATAAGCCTCTCCCCCTATTATTTGTTTTATATTTTTATCATTTTGCTAGAAAGAAATGGCTGTGTTGAACATACTCCATTTCCTTCGATATCTGTTCCGCTGCGCCTGGCAGTAGATGAATTTCCTTGTTTAGCGCCATATCATTCACTTTAGCAGAAGACCGGAAAGCACGAATCACTTCAGTCCACCCATTATGATTTTTCCACTGTCGGAAGAATGATATCCTTTTTGTAATCATATACCGCCTCTTCGGCAATGTGGAGCGGGACAACGCCATGGGCAGCGTCGGTCTGTCCGACTAACCGGTTGCTTGCCGCAATGCGCCGTTGACGTTGGCGCATGTTGGCCATGCGTTGGTTGGCTATTTCCGCTCTTTCCTGTTTCACCCCTTCAAACTCGAAGACTAGCTTCCCGTGTTGGAACGCCCACTCATTGACAAATTCAATTTTCCGTTCGCGAAGGCCAATATATAGAAGATCTCCTGTTTTTAAGTACAAAATCCCCCCGCCGCGAATGGCTTCAGGAGTCATATGCCCGATGGCCGCCCCGTATGTGACACCGGAATAACGCCCGTCGCTAATCAGAGTCGCGATCCGTTTTAACTGACGATTCGCATTAATATGCTGCATCGGGGTGAACATTTCCGGCATGCCGAATGCTTCCGGTCCTTGGCCAGCGATGACCACTGCTATTTTTAACGCCCCTTCTTTCGCCATGGCATCAAACAAGTCATCATATTCGCGATTTTTCCATTCCTCAAACAAGTGCGGGGCGTTATGTTTCAATGCAGCGATCAAGCTTTGATGGTGGAAACAACGGCTCCGTTTCAACTTCTCAAGCAAGTGAACATCGAGCAGCCCCTCATTCGCCTCATCCTCGTTTTCATAATACAGGACAAAGGCAATTTTCTTGTCAAATTCATCAATTTGTTTTGTCGACATGCCGCTGATTTTAACGACCGCACTTTCAAAGAAGTTCCCCGACAGAACGTCGACGCCGCTGAACGGCCGTCTCGGCTTGGACAAAATAATCGGGTTGTTTTCGACGTTCTCCGCTGACAACTGCGCCTGGTTGGCGGCAAGTCTTTCTCGCCAAGTCGTCCCGGTGACGGTTGGGGCATCGACATCCATCGGCACCCCATTGCTCATTAATTCATGAAATACCGTTTCCATTCCTCTTATTTTCCCGCTGCAGCATTGAATCGCCAACGCGAAAATATCTCTTCCTTCGGTTAAACTGTAGTCAAACAAATCAGGAACCGGTACTTCATGGTGGATGTTGTCATACTCCCACAAATCGAACCGGTATCCCCCGTAAAGCATAGCTGCGACAATATGCATCATAATGTTCGTTGATCCGCCGGTGGCGCTATGAATGCGAATCGCGTTTTTAATGTTGGCCGCCATAATATTGGCCACTCCATACACCGGGTCATTCATTAAACGAGCGAAGCTGTCTAGGGCCGCGTTAATCTGTTCTTGTGTCGGCGGGGCCGCCAACAGTTCCAAGGCAGGGTGGATCAAGCCTAATCCGGCGATCAAATGCCGAGAGCTGTTTCCCGTTCCGTTAAAGGCGCAAACTCCTCCTTGGCTGTCGCATGTCGCTACGGCCAATCGTTTTTCATAGTCTTCGTGCTGCTCTTTTGTAATGATTCCTTTTCCTCTCGCCCGCTCGAGCACCCCTTGGAAAGCAGTATTGGAGGTACATTGCAAAATATATGACAGTGCATCCCGCAAATCATACGCGATGTCTTCTTCCCCGGCTAATTCCGCCCGCCGGGCGACTTCCTCCAGTTCGGCATACAACTTGGGCGGAATCGTCCCTCCCTCTAGAAATGTTGATCTATCAAGGCTTTTCGGCCTCTCAGGGGTGTCCAAAAAATATTTTTCGACAAAATCCCTTACATCCTTTTTCAGTTTTGTGGATATCTTACAGACCTAGGGTGCGCTTCGCGGCCACGGCTGGTTATATTTTCCTGCCGCGGGGGGAAGCATATTCGATGCACCCTTTGGATCTCCGCGTCGCTGATGAGGACGAACCCTCCCATGTCTCCGGGCGTCTTCGCGCCAACATTCCCTCGTTCGGTCTCGTCATCAGGCGGAGGCCGGCCAAGC
>Ga0310830_101048_pt1 | contig 15055 bp, 14 predicted proteins | sample WT_ome_5_FD_201301 | JGI IMG/M metagenome (GOLD analysis project Ga0310830, IMG submission 201301) | Sorghum-adapted microbial communities enriched on wild type (WT) sorghum from Joint BioEnergy Institute, Emeryville, California, United... ...
GGAACCGAGGCGATGAAGAGATCCTCATCGCCCGAGCGGTCGTTCAGGACAGGAGCCCATCGTGACCACCGCACTGGACTTCGGCACCTCCACGACCCTGGTCGCCACGGCCGATGGCGTTGTTCCGATCGGCACCATCGACGCCGCCCTTCCGTCGGTCATCGGCTACGACGACGACGGCACACTGGTGATCGGCGAGCAGGCGGAGGCGCTGTCGCCGACCCAGGCGGTCCGTTCGGTGAAGCGGTCGATCACCGAGCGGCGGGACTTCGTCCCGGTGGACCTGCCCGCGGGGGTGCGCGACGTCCGCGTCGATGACCTGATCGGGCACCTGCTGCACGAAGCCGTCCGGCGGGCGGCCGCCCGCGGGGTCGACCTGACCGCTTCGGGCGTACGGCTGGGGTGCCCGGCGATGTGGGACGGACGGCAGCGGCGGCGGCTGCTCGACGCGGCGACGCGATCGGGCCTGCCGCTGACGTTGGAGAGCCTGGTCGACGAGCCGGTCGCCGCGGGCATCGCGTGGCTGGCCGCCAACGCGCGCAGCGTGGCCGGCGACCCGTCCGGCGAAACCTGGGAACCGGAAGCGCCGCTGCGGGTCGTGGTCTTCGACATGGGCGGCGGCACCCTCGATGTCGCGGTCCTCGATGTGCGCGGTCCGCATCACAGCGAGGTGTCGGTGCTGGCCGCGCTCGGTGCGCCGGAGGCGGGCGACGCGCTGGACGAGGCGATCGCCGACGATCTCGACTTCACCCTCGCCCGGTACGGTGTGGACACCGACTCCCTCCCCCGCCCTGACCGGGCCCGGGAGCTGCTGCTCGACGCGGCGCGCCGGGTGAAGATCCGGCTGTCCACCGAGGAGGAGACCCCGGTTCCGCTGCACCGCGACACATTTGGACGTGTAGAAATCTGGTATACCCGTGACCAGCTCAACGCGGTCTTCTCCCGCCAGATGGACCGGGCCGAGCAGTACGTGGCCGCGGCGCTGCGGGTCGCCCGGCTCACCGAACTCGTCGGCCGGTCCGCCCACGAGATCGCCCGGCTGCCGTTGGCGACCGTCGTGGCCGACGTCGACCTGGTGCTGCTCTCCGGCGGCATGAGCCAAATCCCGTACGTGGCCGAGCGCCTGCGGCGGATCTTCCCCGAGACGACGCGCATCGAGTTCGCCGCCGCCCGACCGCACCACGCGGTGGCCATCGGACTGGCCCACACCGAGGGGTACGGGCGGGTCAACATGTACCGTCCGGCCTTCGACGTCGCCCTGGAGTGGGACGACGGGCGGGGCTTCCGGACGATCTACGAGGCGTTCACCCCGCTGGTCGAGGCGGTCCAGGTGGCCCGGGGCAGCGCCGACCTGCGCTATGTACGAACGGCCTCGGAGCTCGGGCTGCCGCGCCAGGGGACGGGGATCCTGCGAGTGAAGTCCTATTCGGACACTCGAGTGCGGGCGACGGTCGGCGGCGCCAAGCTGGACGGGTACACGGTGACGCTGTCCGATTCCTTCGAGTTCTCCATCTATCCGAACGGCCGCATCAAGATCGTGGATGGCACCGGCATTCACGAGGGCCAGATCGAGGACTGGCACACGATCGGCTGACCGGTGCGGCCTCGGCGGCACGCCCGACGTCCACCGGCACGATTCCCTCGCCCACGACCAGCACGCGTCAGGTCTCCTGCGTCCGGACGCATAGTTCTCGCACCGCCAGCGCGTGTATCCGGCGGAGGGATGACGCGTGGACGATCTCGACGCCGTGCAGTTCCGGGAGTATGTCGCGGCCCGGCAGAGGGCGCTGTTCCGGTCGGCGCTGCTGCTGACCGGGCATCGCCAGGACGCGGAGGACCTGCTGCAGACCGCGCTGACGAAGCTGGCCCAGCGGTGGCCGGGGCCACCCAACCCTGCGCCACCTTTACCTCGGGCAGCAACGGTCAGCCCGAAGTTGCCGGGGATCAGTGGCCGGACTTCGTCGCCGCGACGATCGCCGCCCTGCCCGCCCGCTCCGACTACTCGTTGCAGTCCGGCTACAACTTCTGCTTCGGGTCACCGGACCCCACCCCGGTGCCGGGGTATACGCCAGCACCGGGCGCTGGCGTCGGTAGCGCCTACGCCGTCGTCAGGCTCGGGATGGACGGCGAGGACGGCAGTCTGTCGATCGACATCCAGATCGGCGTGCCCACGCCGCCGGTCGACTGCGAGACCGAGGTCGCCGAGTTCAACGCGGGGGCCGCCGGAAACGGTTTGCCCGGGGCGGTGCTCCTTCTCTGCCACGAGCCCACGCCAACCACACCGCTGACCTACGTGCTCGGCTTCGACGAAGACAGCATCGAGGCAACGGCGGCCTACGACGACGGCACGGTGATCGAGCTGTATTACGTCGGCGACGCCATCACGGCTGAGCAGCTGGCGGCCGCGGCCGCCGACCCCGGCCTGTACGCGACCATCCCGCCCGCGCCATCGGCGACGACCACGTAAGCCCTCCGGCCGTCGCCGACGGCCCCGCCTGCCCGGCGTTTGTTGCGCAGCCCTTACCGCTGGGCGAAGACGTCCAGCCGGGGGTCGGTGGCGATCTCGATGAGCTGGTCGATGGTGAGCGGAAGCTCGGCTCGGGGCGGTGCGGTGGGCTGTGAGTGCCAGTGGCGCAGGTCCTGAGCGAACATCCAGGCCTGGACGACTGTTTGTCCAAAGTCGACCGTGACGTTCAGCCCTGAGTCGCTCGCGTGGTAGGTGATGTTCCAGCCGTGGGGGTCCGTCGTGCGCTGGCAATCCGAGGAGACGCACGTGAGGTCTCGGGCGGGGCTGCTGGTGAAGTCGCTGGTGCGCCCGATCGTGAACCCCATGGTTACCGCACCCTGGTCGTCCACCACGACCGCGGTCGACGCGAAGCTGTGGTGTTCGACGTCGACATAGAACTCGAAGGGTGCCAGCGTTTGCGCCGGTGGCTTGTCGGCGTCGCCGACCTGGTGGAATCGGAAGCCTGGCAGCCGTGACGTGACCAGCTCGGTGACCACGCACCGCAGGAGGGCGGCCCGGCGGTCGATCAAGGCGTCGGTTTCCGCGTCGGCCGCCGATGTTCCGTCATACGGCGGGAAACCGTCGCCGTCGCGCACCGCGCGCGGTGGCTCCGCGGTCGCGGCACAGGCGGGCTCGACGTCCGGATCGGTGGCCGTCGGATCGCTCCCGTCGCCGGCGCGGTGCCCGAGCATCGCCGGCACCACGGCGGCGGTGGCGGTCAGGATGACCGCGGCCGAGGTGGCCCGGAGCCGGCTCATCCGACGTGCTCTCCGCCCCGCCCGCAGGACCGCGTCCGCGGTCAGCGTTCTCGGTGGCTCAGCACTGACGTAGGCGATCAACCGCTCGCGGATCTCTGCATCGTCCATGTCGTCCCCATCTCCGCCGCAGGCGCCGTCGCCGAATCGCCGAGCAACCGGCGCAGTGCCTCGATGCCGCGCGCCGTCTGGCTCTTCACGGTTCCTTCCGCGACACCCAGCACCTGGGCAACCTCGCTGATCGACAAGTTCTCGATGTGGCGCAGCACCACCATCTCCCGCTGACGCCGGGGCAGCCGGGCCAGCGCTCGGCGCACATCGACCTGAACACCGGGATCGACGGTGGCCGCGACCGAGTCCGGCGGATCGGCGGTCGTCGTCTCGCGCCGCCGTCGTCGGGACTGCGAGCGCACCGCATTCACCAGAATCGTGCGCACGTAGGCGTCGAGCGACGCCGGCCGCACCCGCGTCCAGTGGCGGTAGAGCTGGACAAAGGTGTGCTGGACGGCGTCGTCGGCGGTGTGCCAGTCGCCGCAGAGCGCGTACGCCAGCCGTCGCAGCGGGCCGTGCTGGGCCGTGAAGTACTCCACGAACTCCGCTTCCCAGCCGGCCGCGCCCATGCCACCTCCTCTGTCGGAGTTACTACCTTCGAACGGCGCCGGAGGTTCAGGCGCCCCGGCGAGTTCGACGGGTACCCGACGCACGTCGGCCAGCCGTCCCGCCACCGCGGCCAGCCGTGAGATCTTGATGAGGGTCCTGGCCGGGGCGAGCGGCGCGTCGGCTCGGACATTACGGTGTCCGTGTGGTTGAGCCGACCCTGGTCATGCCGCCGGTGCGGCCCCGGCGCCGGTGGGGACCGACCGTGCTGCTCGTCGCCGGACTGACCGTCCTGGGTTGTTGTGTCGCGGGTGTCACCGCCGCCGTCGTGTCGTCGGCTCTGCGCGGCGGCGACGCCGGTCCGGGTGGGGCAGGTACGGCGGCCGCGCCCCCGGCCCTGCCCGGGTTCGGCGAGCCGGTGCGCGACGGTCAGTTCGAGTTCGTCGTCTCGGGGCTGACCTGCGGCCACACCGAACTCGTCAACGGCATCCTGCGGGCCCAGGCGCAGGGCCAGTTCTGCGTCGTCGAGCTGAGCGTGCGCAACATCGGCGACGAGGCGCGCCACTTCGGCGACGGGCTGCAGAAGGCGTACGGTCCGAACGGCGACCAGTACGCGGCCGACACCCACGCCGGGGTGGTGGCCAACGGGAGCGGGGCCGCGGTGTGGAATGTCATCAATCCGGGCAACGCCGTGCAGGCGAAGATCGTCTTCGATATCCCGCCGGCCGCGACCATCACCACCCTGGAACTGCACGACTCCCTGTTGTCCGGCGGGGTGCGGGTCGCCGTCGCTGGGACCTGACCTATAGGTCGACCAGGGACGCCGGCGGGTGACGCTGAGTGTCTGTTCACCCCAGCCCGGCCCGGGCCTCGCGGATCCACGCCAGCACGCCGTGGGCGCCGCAGGCGGTCGCGACCTGCTCGGCCTCGTCCAGCCGACCCTGGGCTTCGCTGAGCCGGCCGGCCGCCTGCTCGAGCTGAGCCAGGGCGAGCAGGCCGGCCGCCTCGCCCGCGGCGAACCCGATCTCGCGGCGGAGCGCGACGGACTCCTCGAGCTTGGTCCGCGCGTCATCGAGCCGGCCCGCGGCCAGGTCCGCGAAGCCGAGGTGCCGGACGGCGTACGACAGCGTCAGCTTGTCGCCGACTTGGCTGGCGAGTTCGTACGACCGGCGCAGCAGGGGCAGCGCCGTCTCGGTGTCGTCGCGGACGACCTGGTGGAACGTGCCGAGCCAGAACAGCGCCTCGGCCTCGCCGCGGACGTCACCGAGCGCGGCGTACAGCTCGGCCGCGCGCTGGAAATCCGCCAGCGTGCGCGGATTCTCCTCGCGACGCTGGAGAAACTCGGCGTGCCGCACCCGCCCGCGCGCCAGGCACAGGTCCGCCTCCAGGCCGTCGAGCAGCCGGTGCGCCTCGGCCACCGCCTCATGGCGGCCGTCGAACATCGCCTCCTCATACAGCCGACGGGCCCGGTCCACCCTGTCGTCCGTCACGCGACGCAATCTACTGCGGCCGTCACGGGCCACGCGGTCCCGGGACGGCCGCAGTGAGACACATGGCCATCCATCGGTCTAATGCCCCGTGGCCTGGGGGTGGCCCGCCGCGCTTGTCCTCGATGGGCGCTCGCGGTGACGCGCCGGCCGCGTCAACCGGACGCGGCCGTCACGCGTGCGCCACGGCGGGCTCGGCCGCGCCGTCGACCGCGTCCATGTCGGCGGCGCGCACGATGAACAGCATCGAGGCCAGGGCGGCGAATACCGTCGCCGCCATCATCGTGGCCATGGCGAGGCCGGTCGCCCCGAGCGCCCCGACCAGGGGAGCGGTGAGCGCGCCCAGCCCGAACTGCAGCGAGCCCGAGATCGATGCCGCCGTCCCGGCGGCCTCCCCGTGCCGGGACAGCGCCATCGCTCCCGCGTTCGGGTTGATGAGGCCGATGACGCCCAGCGTCAGCCACAGCGGGATCACCAAGCCGACCAGCCCGCCGATGTGCGCGGCGGTGGCCGCGAGCATGAGGAGCGCGCCCGCGCACGCGACGCCCAGCGAGCACAGGATGATCTGACGCGGCGTGAAGCGGTTGAGCAGCCGGACGTTGAACTGGGCTAGTCCGATGTGCCCCGCCGCGCCGAGCCCGAACAGCACGGCGAACGCCTGCTCGGACAGGCCGTACTCCTCCTGCATCACGTACGACGATCCGCTGACGTACGAGAAGATCGTGGCCATGCCGAGGCTGCTCACCAGGGCCAGGCCGACGAACGTCCGGTCGCGCAGGATCGTCCGGTAGGAGCGCAGCGTGGTGCGCAGGTCGGGCCGCTGGCGGCGGTGCGGCGGCAGGGTCTCCGGCAGGGCCCAGGCCGCCATGGCCCCGATGGCTGCGGCGAGGACCGCCAGCGCCACGAAGATCCCACGCCATTCGGTCCAGCGCAGCACCAGGCTGCCCAGCGACGGTGCCAGGATCGGCGCCGCGCCCAGCACGAGGATGAGACGCGAGAACACCTTCGCCGCCGCGACCCCGCTCACCAGGTCACGGACCACCGCGGAGGCCACCACGGCTGCCGCCGCGGCCCCCAGCCCCTGCAGCACCCGGAGCACACCGAGGACGGCGATCGAGGGCGCCACCAGGCACAGCAGCGAGGCGACCACGTGCAGCCCCAGGCCGACCAGCAGCGGTCGCCGTCGGCCGAACGCGTCCGCGAGCGGACCGACGATCAACTGGCCCACGGCCAGACCCAGCAGCGTGCCGGTGAGGGTGAGTTGCACCGCCGTGGGGTCGGCCCCCAGATCCACGCCGATCGACGGGAACGCCGGCAGGTACATGTCGATGGTCAGCGGCCCGACCGCGATGATCGCGCCGAGGATGAGGATCATCTGGACCATGGAGCGCGGGGCAGTCTGCGACGTCACAACGCTCTCCAAACGCGAATCCCGCCTCCGCATTCCCGAACGTCCCAACAGATGGGCTTCGTCACACATGTGGGTGCGACCATGGTTGTCGTGACCGGATTGTCGGCCCTGGTGGACCTGTTGGGGCGCGGGGGCGTCGTGGTGCTCAGCGGCGCCGGGCTGTCCACCGAGTCGGGCATCCCCGACTACCGCGGGCCGACCGGGCGGGCGCGGCGCGCGACCCCGATGCCGTACGACGTGTTCCTGCGCGACCCGGCGGCCCGGCAACGGTACTGGGCCCGCAGTTTCCTCGGCTGGCGGCTCATGTCCGCGGCGCGTCCCAACGACGGTCACCGCGCCGTCGCCACCCTGCAGTCCCTCGGGTTGGTGGACGGGATCGTGACGCAGAACGTCGACGGGCTGCACCAGGCGGCGGGCGCCCGCGACGTCATCGAGCTGCACGGCGGGCTGGACCGGGTCATATGCCTCCACTGTGGACAAATAAGCCCGCGGGCCGAGCTCGACGAGCGCCTGCGTGCGGCCAACCCGACGTTCGCCGCTCTGGCCACGCGTATGAATCCGGACGGGGACGTGGAGTTGCCCGCCGAGGCGGTGGCCAGCTTCCGGCCGGTCGACTGCGCCGACTGTGGCGGGCTGCTCAAGCCCGACGTCGTGTTCTTCGGGGAGACCGTGCCCCGCGAGCGCGTGCAGGCCTGCTTCGCCCTGGTCGAGTCGGCCCGGGCGTTGCTGGTGCTCGGCTCGTCGTTGTCCGTGATGTCCGGGCGCCGGTTTGTGGTTCGCGCCACAAACCTGGGCATCCCGGTCGCGATCGTCAACCAGGGACCCACTCGCGGGGATGCCTACGCGAGCCTGCGTCTGGACGCCCCGCTCGGCCCGACGCTGCGGGCCGTCGTCGCGGCGCTCGCGCCCACCGCGGCCGCCACGCCGTCGCTGTCCGTTCTCTGACGGCGGAGTGGGACGGCGGCCGGGAGAGACTAGCCCTGGCGTGCGTCGGGCCGGCGTTCAACATCAAGACCGTGGGTGACCTCGGTCGCAACAAGTACTTCCGGACGGCCGCCGCGCTCGTCGCGCTGTTCGAGCAGTCCCGCTAGCGCTTGTCGAGCGCGTGGCCGGTGCGGTCCCGTCGCCCGCACCGGCCCTACGGGCGCCGCCCCGAATAACGGTTCGCCTGTCCGCGCGCGCTGGGTAGGCTTCGCGCCATGAAGGTCGGCATTGTCGGGGCCACCGGGCAGGTCGGTGGCGTGATGCGCAGCGTGCTGGCCGAGCGGAAGTTCCCCGTGACGCAGCTGCGCCTGTTCGCCTCGGCCCGGTCGGCCGGGCGCACGTTGCCCTGGGGCGACGGCGAGGTCGTGGTCGAGGACGCCTGGACGGCGGACTACTCGGGACTGGACATCGTCCTCTTCTCCGCCGGCAAGGCCGTGTCGAAGGAGCTTGCCCCCAAGGTCGCGGCCGCTGGCGCGGTGGTCATTGACAACTCGTCGGCGTGGCGGCTGGACCCCGATGTGCCGCTCGTGGTGGCCGAGGTCAACCCGCACGCGCTGCGTCACCGCCCGAAGGGCATCATCGCCAACCCGAACTGCACCACGATGGCGGCGATGCCCGTGCTCGCGCCGCTGCACCGGGAGGCGACGCTGGTGGGCCTGGTGGCCGCCACCTACCAGGCGGTCTCCGGGTCCGGCCTGGGCGGAGTGTCCGAACTGGACAGCCAGATCGCCGGGCTGGAGGGCCGCCGGACCGACCTGACCTACGGGGCCGAGAACGTACGGTTCCCCGCACCGAGCGTCTACGCCCGTCCGATCGCGTTCAACGTGCTGCCGCTGGCCGGGTCCTTCGTGGACGACGGGTCGGGCGAGACCGACGAGGAGCAGAAGCTCCGTAACGAAAGTCGCAAGATCCTCGAGATTCCGGACCTGCCGGTCTCGGGCACCTGTGTCCGGGTGCCGGTCTTCACCGGCCACTCGCTGCAGGTCAACGCCCGGTTCGCGCGGGAGCTCACGCCGGAGCGGGCCAAGGAGATCCTGGCGCAGGCTCCCGGGGTGGTGCTGGAGGACGTGCCGACCCCGCTGCTCGCCGCCGGCCGTGACCCGACCTACGTGGGCCGCATCCGCCGGGACGAGACCGTGGAGCACGGGTTGGCCTTCTTCTGCTCCAGCGACAACCTGCGCAAAGGCGCCGCGCTCAACGCCGTCCAAATCGCCGAGCTCATCGCCGCCGAGTGACGAGCCGCGAGGAACGAGCGGCGAGGGACGAGGCGGCCCGGGTTTGTCGCGCCGAGTGACGAGCCGCGAGGAACGAGCGGCGAGGGACGAGGCGGCCCGGGTTTGTCGCGCCGAGTGACGAGCCGCGAGGGACGAGCGGCGAGGGACGAGGCGGCCCGGGTTTGTCGCGCCGAGTGACGAGCCGCGAGGGACGAGCGGCGAGGGACGAGGCGGCCCAGGGTTATCGCTGCGGAGTGACGAGCTCCGAGGGACGAGGGGCGAGGGACGAGGCGGCCCGGGTTTGTCGCGCGCCGAGTGACGAGCCGCGAGGAACGAGGGGCGAGTCCGTCCTGACGGCGGGCGGCCGGAGTCAGCGGTTGGAGGCGCGGACGGCGGCGCGGGCCGAGTTACGGGCGCGCAATCGGGCTCGGGCGCGGGCCTGGCTCGTCCCGACGACCCGGTTGGCTTTGGCCCGGGCGGACGAGCCCGCGATGGTCGGGCTCGCGGCGGTCGGGCCGGGCGCCGGAGTCGGCGCGGGCGGGGCGATGGTTCGCACCGGGGCGGGCAGGCTCTGGTGGTGCTGCGGCTCGGCGTAGAACGTCAGGCCGATCACGGCGGCGAGGGTGACCACGAAGCCCGCCGCGGCGAACCACTCCCGACCCGGGGCGATGCGGTCGCCGAGGAAGAGCAGGCCGATGACAGCGGCGGGGACGGCGGCGGCCGCGTCCATGGCGGCCACGGCGGCGGTCGTCGAGCCCCGTTGCATGGCCAGGCCGAGCAGGAGCTGCCCCACCAGTGAATGGGCGATCAGCAGGTACAGCAGGGGGTTGGTGAGGAACGCCTCGCCGCTGGTCGGGTTGGCCAGCGGCCGGGCGGCGACCGCGGCGGCGGCGAAGGCGACGCCGGCGAGGGCCCCCAGGGCTACCGACCCCTTGGACCCGCGGAGCTTGGCCGCCAAGGGGCCGACCAGCGCGATGCCGCCCAGGACGATGACCAGGGCCAGGATGCCGGCTGGGCCGAGCGGGTGGGACGGATGTGGCTGCGCGGCGAGGACCAGGGCACCGAGTCCCATCAGGAGGGCGGCGAGCAGGGCGATCTCGGACCGGGGTAGCCGCCACTTCAGGAACAGCACCCCCAGGATTGCCGTGACGCCGAGCCCGGCCGCGACCGCCGCCTGGACCAGGAACAGGGGAAGCTCACCGCGCGCGGCGAAGGCCAGCACGAAGCCGAGCATCTGGAACAGGACACCGAGCAGGTAAACCCACTGTCGAGCCAACCGGACCAGCAGCTTCGGGTCGAGCGACTCGTGGGCAGTGGTACGGGCGGCGGCCACGGACTGCAGCATGTTCGCCAGACCGTACGCCGCGATCATGGCGCCCAGGAAGACCCAGCCGGCGGACATCAGCGCATCGTAGAGCCAGTGCGGATCGGGTGCGCGGCGAACCCGACAAGGACTCCGGCCGCGCGTGGACAGGCGGTCATCTACGTGCTCAGCCGGTTGATGATCTCGTCGTGGAGCTTACCGTTGGTAGCCACAGCGCTACCGCCGGTCGGGCCGGGGCGGCCGGTCAGGTCGGTGAACGTGCCCCCGGCCTCGGTCACGATCGGGATCAGCGCGGCCAGATCCCACAGCGACAGCTCCGGCTCGACCATGATGTCCACCGCGCCCTCGGCGACCAGCATGTAGCCGTAGAAGTCGCCGTAGGCCCGGCTGCGCCAGACCTTCCGGGTGATGTCCAGAATCGCGTCGAGCCGACCGGCCTGCTCCCACCCCGTCAGGGACGAGTAGCAGAACGAGGCGTCGGACAGCCGGCTGACCCCGGAGACCCGGATCGGCGTCGCGGCGGCTTGGTGACGGCCCGCGTACGCCCCGAGGTTCTTGGCCGCCCACCACCGCCGGTTGAGCGCCGGTGCGGAGACCAGGCCCACCACCGGCTCGTTGCCGTCCATGAGCGCGATGAGAGTGGCCCAGATCGGTACCCCGCGCAGGAAGTTCTTCGTCCCGTCGATCGGGTCGATCACCCACTGGCGCTGACTCGGACCCGCCGCCGCGAGCACGAAGCCGAACTCCTCGCCGAGCACGGCGTCGCGGGGGCGCGTGCGCGACAGGGTCGACCGCAGGGCCTTCTCCACCGCCGTGTCGGCGTCGGTGACCGGAGTGGAGTCCGGCTTCTCGGTCACCTGGAGATCCTGCGCCTTGAACCGCGCCAGCGCGATCGCGTCGGCCGTGTCGGCGAGCACGTGCGCCAGCGCCAGGTCGTCGGCGTAGCGGGTCACGAGCGGAAACCTATAGGACTTTACGCAAAGTTACGAGTCACGGTCCCTGCCGTGGCTTCGGAGCGCCTTGTCGGGCTGCTCGCCGAGCCCCGTCGCCGGCGGGTGCTCGCCGCGGTCGAGGCGCACCACCTGCTCCAGCGGCCGCGCGACGTCCTCGGCGCGCCGATCCCGACCGAGGTGATGGAGCGGACTGGCCTCACTCTTCGTGATGTCGTGGATGCGTTGCGCGGTCTCAATCGCCGCGGTCTGGTCTCGTCGACGCCACCCCTGGTGGTCCGCGTCGATACCTTCGTGGTGTCGGTCCGGTCAGCGGGCGTCCGGTCCGCCGGCCCTACGGTCGCCGGGTCACGGCGCGGCGGCCGGGTCAATCGACGGGGGCGGTGCCGGAGCGGGACAGCAGCAGGCGGCGGAACGACGCGACCCGTCTCGGGTCGGCGCCGCCCGCGGCGACCAGGGCGTCGAGGCCGCACGGCCGGGTCACGCGACGCTCGTCCCCTTGCTCCGCCCGGGCCGGCGTCCCGGCCCCCGCCTCACCCAGGTGGTCGCAGTTGGGCGGGCAGTTGGCGGTCGCGTCGACGAGCTCCGGGAAGCCGTGCAGCACGTTCTCCGGGTCGACGTGGGCGATGCCGAAGCTGCGCACACCCGGGGTGTCCACGATCCAGCCGTGCTCCGGACCGCCGTCGGGGCCGGCCGGCAGCGGCAGGGCGATGGCGCTGGTCGAGGTGTGCCGGCCCTTGCCGATCGCGCTGACCGCCCCGACGGCCCGGTCGGCGTTGGGGACAAGGCGATTGACCAATGTGGACTTGCCCACCCCGGAGTGTCCGATGAGGACGGACCAGCGGTCGTGCAGCGCCTCCTGCAGTGCGGTGAGGGGACGGTCCGGCCAGCACAGCACGTAGCGCAGGTCCAGGTCGTCGTAGTACTCGAGCAGCGCATCCGGCTTGGCCAGGTCGGCCTTGGTGAGGCACAAGAGGGGCTCGATGTCCGCGTCGTACGCCGCAACGAGACATCGGTCGATGAATCCCGTGCGCGGGGGCGGGTCGGCGAGCGAGCAGACGATGACGAGCTGGTCGGCGTTGGCGACGATGACCCGCTCCTTGCCCTCCACGTCGTCGTCGGCCGAACGGCGCAGGACGGACGTACGGTCTTCGATGCGGACGATGCGGGCCAGGGTCCCCTCCCGCCCGGAGATGTCGCCGACCACGCTGACCCGGTCCCCGACCACCACGCTGCGCCGGCCGAGTTCCCGGGCCCGCATCGCGGTCACCAGCCGGCCCTCCACCGAGCAGGTGTAGCGGCCACGGTCGACCGCGACCACGACCCCTCTCACCGCCTCCTCGTGGCGCGGTCGGATGCGCGTGCGCGGGCGTGACGTACGACCGGGCCGGACCCGGACGTCGTCCTCGTCGTAATCGTGCCGGCGCTTCAGACGGCCGCCTCCGCCACGATGCTGCGCCACAGCGCGGGGAACTCCGGCATGGTCTTGGCGGTGCAGGCCACGTCGTCGAGCACCACGCCGGGTACCGCCAGCCCGATGACGGCCGCCGCATGAGCCATGCGGTGGTCGGCGTACGTGTGGAACGGCCCCCCACGCAGTGGGCGAGGACGAATCTCCAGACCGTCGGGCAGCTCGGTGACGTCGGCCCCGAGCCGGCCCAGCTCGGTGGCCAGCGCCGCGACCCGATCGGTCTCGTGGCCCCGGATGTGGGCCACCCCGTGCAGCCGCGACGGGCGGTCGCCCAGCGCGGCCAGGGCGGCGATCACCGGGGTGAGCTCACTCACATCGGAGAGGTCGACGTCGATGCCGTGGATGGTCCCGGTGCCCGTGATCGACAGGCCGGCCTCGCTCACCGTGATGGTCGCGCCCATCGCGGTGAGCAGTTCGCGCAGGTAGTCGCCCGGCTGGGTGGTCTCCTGGGGCCAGCCCGGCACCGTGACCTCGCCCCCGGTGACCATCGCCGCCGCCAGGAACGGCGCCGCGGCCGACAGATCGGGCTCGATGGACCACTCCCGCCCGGCCAGCTTGCCCGGGGCCACCACCCAGACGTCGGGCGTGGACTCGTCCACCTCCGCCCCGGCCTGGCGCAGCATGGTGGTCGTCATGCGCAGGTGCGGCGCACTGGGCACCGGTGGCCCCTCGTGCCGGACGACCACGCCGTTGCGGAAGGCGGGTGCGGCGAGCAGGAGAGCCGAGATGAACTGGCTCGACTTCGACGCGTCGATGGTCACGTCGCCGCCGGCCAGCTCTCCGGTGCCGTGCACGACCAGCGGCAGTCCGCCGGTGGGGCCGGCGGTCACCGTGACGCCGAGGTCGGTGAGCGCGCGGACCAGGGGGGCCAGGGGGCGCTGCCGGGCCTGTGGATCGCCGTCGAACTCGACCCGCCCGTCGGCCAGGGCCGCGACCGGGGGCAGGAAGCGCATCACCGTGCCGGCCAGCCCGACGTCGATCGTCGCGGGACCGTGCAGCGGTCGCGGGGCCACCACCCAGCGCGCCGGATCGGTGTCGTCGATCTCCGTGCCCAGGGCACGCAGCCCGGCCGCCATCAGCGTGGTGTCGCGGGCGCGCAGCGGACGCCGGAGGGCACCCGGCGCGTCGGCCAGGGCCGAGAGCACCAGGGCTCGCGCCGTCATCGACTTGGACCCGGGCAGCGTCACCGTCGCCCGCACCGGCTCGGAGGCGGTCGGCGCGGGCCAGGCGGCCGGCTCGCCGGTGGGCCCAGCCGTCGGCGCCGGGGCAGCCTTCGGTGCCGGCCCAGCGGTGGGCGCGGGTCCGGCCGTCGGGCCGATGGCGGGGTCCTGAGTGTCGGGCACGTGACCATTCTGCCCCGTGTCGGGCGGCGCGCCCGCCTGGGCACACACCAGAGGTCAGGATGGCGTCCTTCCTGACTGCGGCCGGCTGGCCGCCGTCGCCGGGGGGTGCCTGCCGGCGGTCGCCGGGGTATCGGACGGCAGTCGTCGCAGTGCCTGACGGCGGTCGCGCAGTGACGGCACCGCGGTACCTGACCGCAAATGGCCGGGCGGCTGACAACGACCGTCGGGGCGGCGGACGGGTACCGTCCGAGGCATGTGTGGGCGATACGCCTCGACGCGCAGCGCCGCGGACCTGGCCGCGCTGTTCGAGGTCGAGGACCTGACCGACGGCGAGCTGGTGCCCAGCTACAACGTGGCGCCGACCGACCCCGCGCCGATCGTGCGGGTGGCGGCCGGGAAGGGCCCGGTGCTGTGCGTGGCGCGGTGGGGCTTCCTGCCGCCGTGGTCGCGCAGCCCACGCGACGCGGCGCGAATGATCAACGCGCGGGCCGAGACCGTGGCGGCATCGCGGGTCTTCGGCGAGGCGTTCGCCCGCCGGCGCTGCCTCGTGCCGGCGGACGGATGGTACGAGTGGCGCATAACGAGTGCGACGAGCCAGCAACCGGGTCGAGGCGGCCGGCCGGTGAAGCAGCCCTACTTCATGACCCGTCCCGATGCCGTGGTGTTCGGGGGCGTGTGGTCGGTCTGGGGCACCGGCGCAGCGGCCCGCATCACATTCAGCATCATCACGGTGCCCGCGGTCGGGGACCTGGCGACGGTGCACGACCGGATGCCGCTGTTGATCGAGCCCCATCGTTGGGCGGATTGGCTGCGGGGTTCCGATATGGCCGACCTGTTAACACCGCCGTCATCGAACTTCTGTGCCGGCATCGAGATACGTCCGGTATCGCCGGCTGTGGGTGACGTACGCAAAGATGGACCAGAGTTGGTGCGGCCGGTTACCGTGACCGACTCCGATCTGTCTACTGTGGAGTGTGCACCAACCTTGTTCTGATGCGCGATCTTCGCGCATC
>Ga0310830_101057_pt1 | contig 14953 bp, 16 predicted proteins | sample WT_ome_5_FD_201301 | JGI IMG/M metagenome (GOLD analysis project Ga0310830, IMG submission 201301) | Sorghum-adapted microbial communities enriched on wild type (WT) sorghum from Joint BioEnergy Institute, Emeryville, California, United... ...
GTTCACGGCGACATCGTATACCGTCCCTCTGCCCCAATACGCGAAGCTGGCCCAGCCGCAGAAAATGATCGCGCTGCTGAAGGAACTGACGGATTTGAATCGAGATCTCCATTTGGACAGCGTCCGATTGCGCCAGCAGGCCCTATTTCAAGATGTAATCGTCGAACTGTCGGCCTCCTCATCCAATGCCAGACTCTCTCCGCAGTCAGCCTGCGCCGAGAAGGCAGCCTCCTATTTGCGCGAGCATTATAACGAACCCTTCTCCGCGCAAAAGCTTGGGGAGAGTATCAATTTCCATCCGGTCTATATCGCCCGTTGTATGCAGAAGGTGTTCGGCTGTTCGCCTGCCGTCTACTTGCAACGGCTGCGCATCCAGCAGGCTAAGCTGCTGCTTGTGCAAACGGATCTGACCATCGAACGGATCGCCGAACAAGTGGGATTTAACCAGGCCGCATATTTCACCGCTTGCTTCAGCAAGACCGAAGGCATGTCCCCGCGAAAATATCGTCAGCGCTTTACTTGGAGCAAGGACTAACGGATTTACTACATAACAAAGAGGCCGGGCAAAAGGGATACTCCCCTCTGCTCGGCCTCTGCTTCTGCCGCCTCACTTCTTGCCGGGATCAATGTCCTGTGGACGCAAGCCTTCCCAAATGTTCGGGATGTTCACCTTGGACGGATCCTCAAAGACGAGAAACGCGGTTGGCAAATACCGCTCTCCGTATTCGGACGAAGGCTTGTTCACGATCTCCCCGCCTTCTTTCACCAATACGGTAGACGACCCGCCGTCCAAATTGGCGGCGATCACGGCGCCGCGTTCCAGCATAATCTGCTGAACATCGTACAGGCTGGCGCCGATGCTGTAGCCCGGCTGACGCCCGTCGATGACAACGAACAGGATCGCGCCGTCTTCGCGTTGCCCCATGGCCGTCCGCGGCGCGATGCCCCAGCCTTCTTTTTGACTGCGGATCTGTCCTTTGCCATTTACGATAATTCTCGGCTGAAACGTCACCGCTTCCTGAATGCCAAGCTTGTCCAATTCCTCCAGCGTATATTTACCGGCGATCATTTTACCCTTCTTGTCCAGGCCCACGATCTGCGTCGATGCCCCTGAACTAATACCGTTGTAATATAGCTTCCCTTGGGAAATGACCACCCCAATCGGCTTGAAGCCGTTGCCTTTCCAGTTCGGGTCGGCAAAGCCGCCGCCGTTCACGCCGGCAATGGCACCGGTCCGCGCGACCATGCTGGAGACCTTCTCCCCTTTGCCCCGTTTCGCTGGAACCCCCAAACGGATTTTGGTCGGGTCGTTTACAGTAAGCACGTACCCGTGATAGCTTTTGCCGGAGACCTCTTCAATTTCAATGAGCGGCTTCTCCGCTTGTGTGTCTTCTTGATCCTCCGGGTCGGGCAAATCAATCGTATGGGTGTCCTTCTCCGTTCCCATCTGCTCGAATTGCGCCTGGTAAGCGGCGACCCGTTTGTCCAGCTCGGCTTGTCCGATGATATATTTGGCCCAATGGCGATGCTGCGTCGTAATCAGCGTATCGGCCATTAAATAGCGCATATTGTTCCCTGACGGGGTAAAGAACAACCAGAATAAGGCCGCCGTCCCGATCAGCATCATCGCGATGATCAGCCGGGACATCAGATAGAAAAAACCACGCTTCCGCCGTTTCTTAGCGGACGTACGCTTCTTAGCCCCCGTTCCCCGCTTGGCCGACGCGCGGCCTGTCCGGCTTGTCCGGCTCGCGCGGCTGGGTAATGTAGGCGTTGGCATGATGCTTGTCTCTCCCCTGCTCTCTAATATACTTGCTGTACAATAAACGTTCATATTAGTCTGAAAGTTTCAACCTCACACTCGAGCGCGTGAGAACCATGATCGCTTCACTGTACACCAAAAACCCGCCTGCATTAACAGGCGGGGCCCTTCTCTAAGCAAGGCTTCCGCGAAGATCCTTCCCGGCAAGCTTCTCCGCGCAAGGCGTAGAGCTGCTTGAAGCCTCGTCTGCGTAAAATTCGTGCTGCTTTTAACACCGCAGATCGACGGTTTGCAATGATCAGAACAGGACAAGATGGCGATAACTCCTTATGCCATAGAAACGGCAATCGACCTAACGAAATGTTAATCGCTCCATCCAGATGGCATTCTTCATAATAAGACGCATCCCGGACATCCAGCATCTTCGTCTGCGGCGGCAGGTCGAACCCGCGTAAGCCCTTCTCCCCTACGAACTTTAGGCCCGGGACAGGCCATACCAACCGAAGTACATATCCGCTTATCCAGGCGGCAAGCAACAATCCTCCTGCCGTGATCAGCATGTCACTCACTCCACTTCATCCTGCCAAGTCAGCATTCCGCCGGTCATGTTGACTACACGGTAGCCTCTCTCACTAAGCAGCTCACAGGCCAGACTGCTCCGCCCGCCGCTGCGGCAGACGACGATTACCTCTTCCTCCGGATCCAGCTCTGCTAACCGCTCTAGCAGCTGTCCCAACGGAATATGCTTAGCCCCTGGAATGTGGCCTTCAGCCCACTCCAATGGCTCACGCACATCCAGCACATGGACCTGCTCGCCCCGCTTCAACCGCGCGGCCAGCTCGTCCGGGGTTATTTCCTTCTGTGGCTGAAACGCCATCGTTATCGTCTCCTTTTCAAATTACCGGCTCTTGACCAGCAGCTCTACCGCTTCCTTCACCAAATGGGCGGTGTCGCCCCCTTGAGCCTGCTCCTCCAAGATACACTGCTGCAAGTTATCCGCAACGATCTGGGCCAAAGCCTTATCCGTAGCACTCCGCACTGCAGAAAGCTGAACTACCACTTCCTTGCAGGGCTTCCCTTCCTCCATCATACGAAGCACTCCGCGCACCTGACCTTCGATTCGTTTCAATCTCCGTTTGACTTCTTCCGCATAGAGATGTTCCTCAGCCATGTCCTGCACTCCTTTCCATCATTCATCGTGCCTGACATCTCGTTCAAGTGGATACCCCCACGGGTATACATGATAGATGAAAGTCACCCCCTCGTCAACCTTGCACGGTGAGCGAAATACAAAAAGGGCGGAGACTAATCTCCGCCCTTCAGCATGATTACATATTCGGCTTATTTCCGATTGGCAACTTTATCCCATTCCGTATCCAAGTTTTTCAGGAATGCATTGACATCCTTCTTAAGCAGGAACTCTTGAACCAAAGCGTCAAGCTTCATGGCACTTGGAATATAGTGATCTGCAAAATCAGAGATTTGTCCAGCTGCAAAGGCTTCTTTGAAACCGTCCATAATTGGATCACTTTGCGATACGCCGGTGATCGCCGGGAACGCTTTTTGTTCATCGATATATTGTTGTACATTTTCCGGTTCCAGCAAGAATTGGACAAACTTCATAGCTTCTTCCGGATGTTTGGTATTTTTAGCAACCGTCAACAGCGTATCCACGCCGGAAATGACTTTGTTCTTCGTCGGGTCATTGGTGGCCGGCATCGGGAACACGCCCAGCTCGATGGAAGGGTTCGCCTTCTGAATTTCCGGAATTGCCCATACCCCTTGCATATACATTGCAGACTCGCCTTTAGCGAACCCGGCATTTCCATCATTATAACCTTTGCCAAAAATGTCTTTTTGCCCGTAGTCCAGAAGCTTCAACTGTTTCTCAGCCACTTCTTTAAAGGCGTCAGCAAACTTCACCGAACCCTCTTGGCGTTGTTTGAAGATTTCCGTACCCACGATACTTGGTTCCAAAGCATTGAACGGCACTAACACGGTCCATGCATCTTTATAGGTCAGATAAAAAGGATTTATCCCTTGAGATTTGAACGTCTCTGCCGCAGCAATAAACTCATCCCAGGTTTTTGGTACTTCTACGCCGGCTTCGGCAAAGATCGCTTTGTTATAAATCACGCCGCTGGCGTTCGCCGAGAATGGGATGCCGTTCACTACATCCGATCCGGTCAAATCGTTCATCATTTGAATATAAGCTGGTTGAATCGAGGAGAGAATTGCATCACCTGTGAAGTCTTTGAACACCTCCTTCGCTTCGGTTTTATTTTGGAAAAATTCGATTTCAACCTGCTTGCCGGAAGTTGCGGTTGATCCGTTGTTGGACGCCGTTCCTGCGTTATTTCCTCCACCATTACCGCAAGCGCTAAGCATCGAGATGGCCATTAACCCTGCTAATACGGGGGCTATGATTTTTTTCATCGTGTTTTGTCCCCCTGAACATAAAATATTCATCATTGACTTAGGACAGAAAATAGAAGTTACGAGGATACGTAAACGTTTACTCCATGTTCAATATGTATCCTTATAGTCCCTACTTTAAGCCCCTCTTCGGAAATAAATCTGAACTTCACCTAGTTCCTGACTTCACCTCTTTGCTTTGGTTTCATAAATGAATGGGAACCTGCAAGGTAAACGTTTACGAACTATGACAAGTGTAAGCCAATAGTTATCCATTTGCGCTCATTTCAAATCAAACGCTCGGAAACGTAAACGCTTACCTAAATATATCCCTGTGCGATAGGTTTGTCAATGCTCTTTTGGCCACCCAATTTTAACCACCTTCATCTGCAGGCCTATAGCCCCATTTCTCCTAAAAATATCGTTGACAAATACGAGCACAAGTTCTAAAATCGAGTAAGCGTTTACGTTCGTCTACGAAAATAGTAGGACAAAATTGAAACGAATGAGGCGGGTATAATCATGAACCCTACCATCAAAGATGTTGCCAAAAAGGCCAATGTCTCTATAGCCACCGTATCCCGTGTACTCAATAATTTGCAAGGCTATTCGGATCAAACGAAAGCCAAGGTTTACCGAGCCATCGAGGAAATCGGATATCAGCCTAACGCCATCGCCCGGGGACTGATCAATAAGAAAACCCAGACGATCGGCGTGATGTTTCCGACTGTATCAAGCCTGTTCTCTTCTGAGATTCTCCACGGTGTGGAGGACTTTGCTCAGGATAACGGATACAGCGTTATGGTATGCAATACCGATTCAGACGGAAAGCGGACTCTCAAATACTTACAGGTATTGCGTGAGAAGCAGGTTGATGGTTTGATCTTTTCCAGCGAAGTCCTGAAAGAAGAATACTATCAGACACTTCAGCAAATGCGAATTCCTTATGTCCTCGTCTCGACGGAATCCGGCTATGATCATGTACCGTATATCAAGGTCAACGATTTTCAGGCCGCTTATGATGCCGTAGAGTATTTGATTCGATTCGGCCATCGCAAAATCGCTTTGCTGAGCGGTACTAAGCACGATACGATCGCCGGGATTCCAAGAATTGAAGGTTACAAGAAAGCCCTTGAGAACCACGGCATACCGATTAACGAATCTTATATCGCCTATGGAGATTTCTTATTCGACGTAAGCTATAAAGCGATGGAAGAACTCTTAAGCCGGGCCCCTGATATCACCGCCATCTTTGCAGCGAGCGACGAGATGGCAATTGCTGCAATCTCTGTAGCTGCCAAGTATGGGATTAAGGTGCCTGATGAGTTGTCCATTATCGGATACGATGATCTGAAGCTGGCCCAGATGTCGGTTCCCCCTTTGACTACCGTACGACAACCATTGTACGATATGGGCAATCTAGCCTCTCAGAAACTGATTCACATGATCAAAACGGGGAAAGCCGAAGGCAGCTGCATCGTAGCCCATTCCATCGTCGAAAGACAGACGGTACGGGCGATTAGCTCCCATGACAAGCGGGATATCCATAATCCAAAAACGTAAGCGATAGCCTGATGGTCAATGATCTAAGTGCTCGCTCACGTTCTTTTTTTCAAGGGTACGTAAACGTTTACTAGCAACTAAGGATTCAAGCATTTTTTAAGGAGGAATAAACATGACGAAACGCCGTACGGCCTTTTATTGGATGACTTTACCCGCTCTCGTGTTGTTTTTTGCTTTTCACACCTACCCAGCGCTTCAAGGCATTTTCTATGCTTTCACAAACTGGGACGGCTTCAGCAAAAGTTATGATTTCATCGGTCTGAAGAATTTTATTAATGTATTTAAGGATTCGAATGTCCTGGATTCATATATCTTTACGTTCAAATATGCGATTACAGCCACGATCCTGATTAACGTACTCAGCTTGTTAATTGCACTGGGACTTAATGCGAAAATTAAGGCTAAAAACTTCTTTCGCGCCTTTTATTTTCTGCCAAACGTCCTTGGTGTGTTGATCATCGGTTATATTTTAACTACCTGTTCTCCAACGCCTTCCCGATCTTGGGCGAGAAGTTAGGCAGCGATTTTCTCTCGATTAACCTTCTTGGAAAACCTGACTGGGCCTGGGTTGGTGTCGTCATCGTCGGAGTTTGGCAGGCCATAGCCTATAATACGATTCTTTACTTGGCCGGCTTGCAGACAATTCCTGCCGACCTGTACGAAGCTTCGAGTCTCGATGGTGCCTCCAAATGGAAAGAGTTCTGGAAGATCACTTTTCCAATGCTGGCCTCGTTCTTCACCATCAACATGGTCCTGGCCATGAAGGGCGGATTAATGGTATTTGACCAAATCGTTGCATTAACCGGAGGCGGACCGGGTACAGCCACCCGATCGATCGCGTTATTGATTTACCAAGGTGGCTTTACTGGCGGTGAATTCGCTTATCAATCAGCAAATGCGGTCATCTACTTTATCGTGATCGTCGCCATTTCTCTGTTCCAAATTAAAGTTCTACAAAGACGGGAGTTGGATCAACTATGACTAAGAAAACCAATTGACTCGCAACTATACTCATTGCGCTTGGCTCCCTTTTCATTTTGTTCCCGCTATATATGACCGTGAGCATCGCTTTGAAAAATCCGGAGGAAATGGCGGCGTCGATATTCTCATTGCCGACTGGCCTCCATTTCAGCAACTTTAAACGGGCCATCGAAGCTACCAATTTCTTTCAAGCCCTTGGCAATAGCTTTGTCATTACTGCCGTATCGGTTGTGTTTATTCTATTGACCAACTCGCTGGTCTCTTATGCGATCGCCCGGAATATGAACCGCAAGTTCTTCAAAGGGCTTTACCTTTACTTTATAAGCGCGATGTTCATTCCGTTTCAAATTATTATGCTGCCTGTTGTTAAAGTAACAACGGACTTAGGCATGAACAACATTCCCGGCCTGATCCTCCTATATATCGTTTATGGTCTACCGTTTAACGTCTTCGTGTATGTCGGTTACATTCGCTCCATACCTATTGAGCTGGAGGAAGCCGCAACCGTCGACGGGACGTCAACCTGGGGGACCTTCTGGCGGATCATCTTCCCGCTGCTAGCGCCAATCAGCGCTACAGTTGTGATTCTGTCCTGCCTGTCAACGTGGAACGACTTCCTGTTGCCGCTCATTTTGCTGGCTGATCCAACTCAATATACACTGCCGCTCGTGCAATACGTGTTCCAAGGCCAATTCAGCACGGACTATAATTTGGCCTTCGCCTCCTATTTACTGGCGTTGCTGCCGATGGTGATCGTTTATCTGTTCCTGCAGAAATGGATCATTAGTGGGATTACGCAAGGAGCTGTCAAGGCTTAAGCCGAACGGTACACCGTTGTGCATTTCCAAAAAGAAGACCCAAGCCTCCATTCATTCCAATGATGGCTTGGGTCTTCTTTTTATTTTAACGTAATTTCTTTCTCCCAGGTCACTTCCTTACCTTGATCATTCGCGAAAACAAAGGTGACCTTGCCAGTTTCGTCTTTCATTTCGTCAGGATAAATGAAGCCCATAAACTGTCCGTTACCGCTGATATAGAATCCGTTTCCGCCTTCTTGACCATGCTTAATGGCTTCCTCCAACGTATTTACGATGTTGTTTTTCTCGGATGTCCAATGGATCTCCTTCAGCATGTAGCCTTCCGGTGCTTTTTTGACCGTGAAGTCAAAGCTTCCCCCTTCAGCCAGCGGTTTCGGGGTTTGATCGATGACGATCAGAATGTCGCCGTTGGCAGCATTCTCCGTGCTGGCGTTATCATCAGACGTATTGGCAGAATTGTCGTTTGTTGTTGGCTCTTGCAGCGCTCCACTTAACGATTTATTCCCGCATGCGCTCAGCATCAATACCGCAGTCAGAGCTGCCATCAAAAGTACCAGTGTTTTATTTTTCATCATGAGTTTCTCCTCCGTTTATGTGATCTTGATGGGCTAAGGTAAAATAGAACGCTACACCTTGCTCCGTATTCCGAGCACCGTATTCACTGCCATGCAGCTCCAAAATATGCTTCACGATCGCCAGCCCCAGCCCGGTCCCGCCGGATTTGCGGTCCCTCGAACGTTCTGCCCGGTAAAATTGGTCCCAAATCCGGGCCAGATCCGCCTCAGGAATCGTGGGGCCTACATTTTCGATCGTCGCCGTGATCTTTCCATTCACTTCCCGATGCAGTTCAATGCAGATGATGCTTTCCTCCCGGGCGTGGCGAACGGCGTTGCTTAGTAAGTTCAGGACTACCTGCTCAATCCGTCTCGGATCGGCCCAAACCGTCATCTCCTCCACATGGGATGAATGCAGTCCGCTTTTCTCATAACTAAGTGTCAACTTGATTTGAAGCCCCTTGGCTTCCAGCTGCTGATCAAAGGACTCGGCTACCCGCTTGACGAGGCGGGACAAGGAGAAGCTGCGCGGTTGCAGTTGGATCTTCTTCACCTCAAATTTGGACAGCTCCAGCATATCCATAATCAAGGCGTTCATTCGATCGGTTTCGCTGACGATCAATGCCAGATAACGCTCTTTTTTGTCGTCTGCCACTCCGTCCTGCAGCCCTTCCGCAAACCCCTTAACGATGCCTAGAGGTGTTTTCAGCTCGTGAGATATGTTGGCGACGAGCTCTTTGCGCAGCTCCTCCGCTTTCCGCTTCTCCTCTACATCCTGCTGCAATTGACGATTAGCCAGGGTCAGCTCCTTCAACGCTTCGTCCAAATTGCGCGACAGCCGGGCCAGATTGCGGGACAGCTCGCCGAACTCGTCCTTGGACCGAGCTTCCGGCACTACAGAGAAATCCAACTCCGCCAGGCGGGCAGCCGTACGATTCAAGGCAAGCAACGGACGGGACACCAGCCGCGAAAAGATCAGGGACAGCAGAACGACCAGCACAAGGATCAGCGGAGCCAGCACAATCACATAATTTTGAAGAATGTCCACGGCTTCTCCAACCGGCTGCAATGAGCTTAATGCGATCATGTAATGCGGACCCCTCTGCTCTTCGTTGGCGAGCGGCTGAAGCAGTACAGCGTACTCGACACCGCTCCACGGATCCCGCCATTCGAATCGAACGAGTCCCTCTTGAATCAGCTCCGTTTCGGAGGAATTATTTCTGTAAATTTGCTCTCTCCAAGCTTGAACCGCATCATCGATCAACGAATCCTGATAAAACGGATTATATGAGCGAGAATGGGGCTCCGGCAGCAACAGATCCTCTACCTTGCCTTCCACCCGCACCAGCCCGAGATCAGGCTCACGACTCGCTTCTGCCGACAAATGAATCTCCACGGGATTCATAATCGTATCCAGCTGATCCATAAACATCCCGTCGACCGTCAGCTGATCGCCTTTCACAAATTTCGGAATCTCTTCCCAGGTTGTCCCTTCCGTCGGAATGACGACCTTGATCTTCTTCCCGCCAGGCGTCTGCAAATCGATATAATAAGGTTCATAGTGAAGCTGCACAAATTCTCGACTTAATATAGCGATACTGGCGTCGTGCCGGTTCATGTATTCGCCTAACAGCCGGGAGACTTGCTGGTCATCGTTGGGATGCTCGCTGAACTGCTTGGCAAAGCTCCGCATGCTCTCGACCAACCGGTTGATTTTGGTCTCCCGATAGAAGCGCTCGAAGAACATGCCTTCAGCCACCATGACGACCGAGAAGGCCAGTAACACCAGCACCGAAGTGACAATGAACAACTTAAAAACAACGCTATGCCTTCTCATATGTTCACATCGAATTTATAGCCTGACCGGATCACGGTAACGATGTACCGACCTTCGTCTCCCAGCTTGGCTCTTAATTTTTTGATATGGGTATCCACGGTACGTGAGTCGCCCAAATAATCGTATCCCCAGACCGCATCCAAAATGGCCTCCCGGGTTAACACCTTGCCAGCATGCTTGACCAGAAAGATCAGCAACTCATACTCCTTGGGCGTTAAATTCACCGCGGTCCCTTTGACGGCCACGACATGTGCTTCGCGATTGATCGACAAGTCGCCGAACACTTGCACCTCGCTGGCCCGGCCAACCGTGCCTTCCTTTCGTTTCATCAAGGCCGTGGCGCGGGCGACGAGCACCCGGGGGCTCAGCGGCTTTGTCACATATTCGTCGGCGCCCAGCTCGAATCCGAGCAGCTGATCGTCGTCCTCGGTTCGAGCCGTCATAATGATGATCGGTACATCCGATTTGCCGCGAAATCGCCGGCAGACGGACCAACCGTCCATTTCAGGCATCATGATGTCCAGCACGACCAGATCAACAGGGGTCTGCTCGAAAATGTCCATCGCGATGCGGCCGTTCTCGGCTTCGTGGACTTCCCATTGTTCTTTTTTAAAATAATCGGTGATAAACTCACGCATCAGTGCGTCGTCTTCCACCAGCAATATACTTCGTTTCATCCCGACATCACCTTGCTCCTATTCTAGCCTATTCATTCCCCTTCTATGAACTCGGTCGACACCTCCATTTCTCCTTGCAAAACCAAGTATAAAGCAGTGATGTGTCTGCCGTGTGAACTTGACGTGACCAAGAAAAAAAAGAGGCGCTCTGCTGATCGCAGAATGCCTCTTCTCAGGTATCCCGTTAGTTCTATGCATTGGTTTTCTATCTAACATTGACAATCAGGCTGTGAAGTCTTCACCAACCTGTAAAGCGATTTTCCCCAAATAATGACGGTTCAGCATCTGATGTGCCTTGCACCACATAACTTTGCTTAAAAGAAAAGCCTTGATAGACGAACATCAGTCTACCAAGGCTTATTGCACTTATGAACTAGATCTTATAGGCCTTCATCGCTTTGCGCAGCTCTTTGAAGGTTGGACGCTTACCGTACAGCAGGACACCGGTGCGGTAAATCTTCGCCGACAGCCAGCCGAACACGAAGATCGCAATAGCCAGGACGATCAGCGAAGCCGCAATTTCCCAAATTGGCGGCTCCCCGAGGCCAATCCGTACGATCATCGACACCGGTGAAACGAACGGGATGAAGGAGCTGACCTTCATGAGCAGCGAGTTAGGCGTGCCCAAGCTGAAGATCCCGATATAGAATGCCGCCAGCGACAGCATCGTAATCGGCATCACCGCTTGCCCCAGCTCTTCGGTCCGGCTGACCAGCGAGCCGACCGCGGCAAACAGTGTAGCATACAAGAAGTAACCCAAGATATAGAATACTAGGCCAAGCACTAATACTTCCACGCGGATATCAGACAGATGCAGATTGAAATCCGCCAACACCGGCTGGTTGTACGGCAGCGAGATATTAATCGCAATCACTGCGGCAAAAACAGCAATTTGCAGCAGCCCGATAAAAAACATCCCAATAATCTTCCCGAACATTTGCGCGAGCGGCGATACGCTGGTGATAAGAATCTCCATAATGCGCGAGCTTTTCTCTGCAGTGACTTCCGCCGAGATCATATTCCCCGTCATCATTATGGTCATGAAGAACAGGATGATGAGTACATATACGATAACGTAATTAATTGCCCCCATCGCTTCCGTCGGATTGCCGCTTTCGCCCGCACCAGAATCCGGTGAAGCCTTCACCGCATTGATTTGGATCGGCGTGCTTAACGCAGCGATTTGCTCTTCTGTCAGCATGCCTTTCGTGATATACTCCGCCTTGACGTTCTGGAGTGCCGCTTGCAGCGCATTTTGCAGCCCCATTCCCAAGCTGTCTTTCTTCGAGGTGTAGGTTACTGCTGGGAAGACACCGCCGTCTCCTTCAGCAAACTGCAGATACCCATCGATCTCCCCGGCTTCAATTGCCGCTTGCAGCTTGGCTTTGTCCGCTTGCTCGTAAGGAACCAACGTGTAGCCTGCTGCCGGCTGCTTCTCTGTATAGGCTTCCAGCGACTTCGCCAACTCCGGTTGCCCTTCGTACACAAGGCCAATCTTCGTTGGTTGATCATCCCCGCCGGTAAATTTATCGATAAAATAAGGCACATGCAGCCCGATCGTCACCAGCAGCGCCAAGACCAGCGTCGTAATGATAAAAGATTTTGTACGCACTTTATTCATGAACGTAAAGCCAACGACCGTCCCCATTTTATTCATTGGATTCACCTACCTCTTTAATAAAGATCTGATTCAGCGTAGGCTCCTTAATTTCAAAATGCTCTACTTCGCTGACCTCCATCGCTCTACGCAAAATCTCTTGTGCTGCCGATACCTGCGAGATCCGTACCAGATAGCCGCGTTCTTTCCGCTCCACCTTCTCCACGCCTGCGATCCGCTCGAGCCCTGTTACTTCTCCGGCTGTATGCAGGAGCACTTCTTCGCGAGGATAACGTTTTTTGATCTCTTGCAGATTGCCCTGCAGCACGGTATTTGAACGGTGCAAAATCGTGATGTTCCGGCACAGCTCCTCCACATGCTCCATCCGGTGAGTGGAGAACAGAATGCTGGTGCCTTGATCGCGCAGCTCCTTCACCGTCGCCTTCAGCAGCTCGACGTTAACCGGGTCCAAGCCGCTAAACGCTTCGTCCATAATAACAATTTTAGGTTTATGAACAATCGCGGCGATAAAGCCCATTTTTTGCTGATTGCCTTTGGACAGCTCCTCAATTTTCTTATCGTAGTATTCCGGCACTTCAAATCGCTCGAGCCAGTATTTCAGGCTCTTGTCAGCCTCTGCTGCAGACATGCCGCGCAAGCGGGCCAGGTAGATGATTTGGTCGCTGACCTTCACCTTTGGATACAACCCGCGTTCCTCCGGCAAATACCCCATTTGCGATTGCAGCTCCCGGCTGTAAGGCTTGCCGTTGTACAGAATTTGTCCGCCGTCCGGATAGATCAACCCCAGCACCATCCGCATCGTTGTCGTCTTCCCGGCACCGTTGGCGCCCAGCAAACCGTAAATCTCGCCTTCCTCTACCTGAAGCGAAATGTTGTTGACCGCCGTTTTCTCGCCAAACTGCTTCATGACATTGTCCAGTACCAATGGTTTCGCCATATTCCCTCTCCTTCTTCGCTACAAAATAATTGATGCGATTAAACCAATGTCGCCGTGGATGGGGTTACCAGCTTCGCCGGTGAATGCCCTTGAATCCACAACTGCAAAATCTCATCTAACTCGAGGCTGCGGGTTTGCATCACCTGCAGGCCTTTGGCGGCTAGACTCTGCTGCAGTTCTCCTTCGTACTGCTCTTGAACGATCAGCTTCGTCACCTGCGGTCCATCTACGCGAAGAATCGTTCCCTCGGGCAGGTCGCCCGGCGAGCAATCGCTGCTGCGGATCCAAATCTCCTTCCAGCTGCTAAATAACTGATCCTTCTCGGCCATTCCGAGTATCTTCCCCTGGTGAATCAAAGCAATGTAGTCAGCCAGCCGCTTCACTTCCTCCACGATATGGGTCGCGATCAAGATCGTCATGTCCTCGCCCTCCATAAAGTCCCGGAGCTCGTCGATCATGCCCTTCCATGCGAAGGGATCCAGCCCTGAGGAGGGCTCGTCGAGCAATAGCAGCTTCGGCCGGGCAGCCAACGCTGCCGCGATCTCGTATTTCCGCCGCTCCCCCTTGGACATCCGGTTTAACCGTTCATTTCTCGGGACGTCAAACCGGTTCATGAGATCCTCAAAGAGCTGCTGATCCCAAGTTGGATACCATTGTGATCGGAACTCCGCTGCGCGCTCGGCGGTCATATAATTTTCTTCCGGTTCGGGCGCTTCCGAGACATATCCGATTTGTTGGCGCAGCTCAAGGGGCAACTCACCGGAGCACGACTGGCCGAACCAACGAATTTCCCCCGCATCTGGCTGCAGCATTTGCTGAATTAATTGCATCATCGTGCTTTTGCCAGAGCCGTTAGGCCCTACGAGAGCCACGATATACCCCTTCGGCACTTGCAAATGTAACGGCCCGATCGTTTTACGGCGTCCCCGTTTCAGCGCTCCAATCAGCTCAATCGCCATCGGTTGTGTCATTCATCCGTCCCCTCCTTGTCTGGATTTGAGTTATATTTCTGTTGCATAACCTGCAAAAATAGCTGCTTCAACTCTTCCGCCCCGTATTGCATCGATTTTCCGGTATCTACCGCCTTCTCCAACGCTTCCTTCACTACAGCGGTGCGGTATTCATCCCGTTCGTCCGCGCCGACCTTGGCGACAAACGTTCCTGTTCCCTGCCGCGTCCGAAGCAGTCCCTCCGCCTCCAAATCTTGATAGACCCGGCGGACGGTAATGACGCTGCAGTTTAAGGCGCCGGCGAATTCCCGAATCGAAGGTAACAACGTACCTTCTGCGATCTGGCCGCTGACGATTAGGGAGCGAAGCTGCGACTCAATTTGATGATACAGCGGCGCTGCACTATTTTCGTTGATTTGAATGGGAATCCACACCTTTCTTGCTCACCTCCGCCTTACTCCCGTATTTCTCTGCCATCCTTAAGTCAAATCCCGCTTCATTAGTCTTCGCCGCGTCAGCGATAACAGGTAAGTGAACCCGAGACCGCCGACAGCTATGGAGCACCACATCATTGGTGAGAGTATGGTGTAACGCCGGGAGTTTTCCAAGATGAACGCCAGCAGGTTGACGTCAAGCCAATTCATGACAAAAGCGGCTCCCGCCAGCAACAGCATGAGCAGGAATGTTAACCCTAAATATACTTTGCCGCTCATCAGAAGCTCGCAATAAATAAACAATCCGTTAATCAGTAAGCTGTATCCCGTCCAGGTGAAGCAAAACACAAGAAAGGCTCCAAAATCCCACACCATACTATTCATCAGATACGTGACCAGATAAAGGC
>Ga0310830_101062_pt1 | contig 14930 bp, 7 predicted proteins | sample WT_ome_5_FD_201301 | JGI IMG/M metagenome (GOLD analysis project Ga0310830, IMG submission 201301) | Sorghum-adapted microbial communities enriched on wild type (WT) sorghum from Joint BioEnergy Institute, Emeryville, California, United... ...
TGTCCCCCAGGATGTTTGAGGCATCCGGTTGATGCTTAGTTCTTGCATCTGCGTATTTTCGTGAGCATCCAGCAGACGCGTGCGCCCCCGTTCGTCAGGATCTAGGCTTCCCAGCAGGTCGTCCAGCCTCCGAGGATTGCTCCCATACATGTTGACCGTCACGTATTTCCTTTCAACAGCCGAAGGAATTCGTCTTCGGTCCCAGGCCAACGAATTGCCCACCTTTGAGCGTTAGCTTTCTTGCCGATCCTAACATTGATATGAGCACCCTTTACTGGATCCCAGTCAATTCTGAATTGCTTCCATACGCCGTTGACTGTCGTTTCAAACCCTACCACACGACCGTACGCCTTGGACTGGGGAAGGCTACCGATGATAGTAGTGCGAGTTGCTGGGTTAATTTCTCCCAAGAGCTCCAATCCTGTATTTCGTGCCTGTTCAAACGAAGCGCGGTCGAGTATTATCTCGCGACCTGGAATGCCCTCGCATGTGCAGATCGAAGAATGCCCCGATATATTGCCACCGCAGTTGTGAACGAGGACCGAGGTGTTGCCGGCGAGGACGTAGTAGGTGTGGAGGTTGGCGACGGTGAGGTTGTGCATCCACCGTTCGCCGCGGTAGGTGCGGACGGCGACCACCTCGACGAGCTGTCCGCCGTCGGTCAGCAGGGTGGACCGGCCCGGGACGAGGTCGCCAGCGGCGACCCACTCCTGCGCGGTCGCGTCCCAGAACGGGTGGTCCGCCGTGGTCTCGATCGTCGCCGTGGGACCCCGGGTGCTGCGGCCACCCTTGCCCTCGGCCACCTGATCCGCCGCCCCGTCACCATCGGCCGGAAGGCTGACGGTGACGTCGGCGAGCTCCGTGTCCAGGTTGAGGTGGAGCACGGTCACCGGTTCGGCGCTGGTCTGACCGGTCTCGGGGTCGGTGGCGACAACCATGTCGCCGAGCTGGATGTCCTTGATCGGAACGACCGCGCCGGAGGCGAGGAGGACGGGTGTCTCCGCGGCGAAGCTGTTCCGGCAGCCGCGGGAGAACAGGCTCCGGACCTTCTCGGTTCCCTTGCGGAGTGCGGTACCCGCGCCCTTGGCGAGCTGACCAGCCTTGGCGCCCGCGCCCCGGACGAAGTCACCCAGCTTGGCGGCGCCGGCCCGCACCGGGGCGGGGACGAACTTGCCCAAAACGGATCCGACACGACCGGCCACGGGTCCGCCGATCGCGCCGAGCAGGCCGCCGAAGGCGGTGGACTTGACCAGGTCCCAGCCTCGCTCGCCGTTCATGAAGCTGGTGACGAAGGACCCGGCCGCGCCGGCGAGGGCGCCGCAGGCGACCGCCCCGACGCCGGTCCAGCCGATCGCCGCGCCGCAGACGCCTCCGACGACGAGCCCGACGGCGAAGCCGGCGATCTCGGCCTTGTGCTCGTTGACCCACTCCGCCACGTTGTGGTAGGCGTCGACGACCACGTTGCCGACCGTCTCGGCGGCGCGCTGGGCTGCGGCGAGGGCGGCCCGCCCGGCCTCGACGGTGAACGTGACGCCGTCGATGACCAGTTGCTTGGCGTCCTCGATCTTTTCGGTGACCCACTGGCGGGCTTGCTGGGTGGCCTCGGCGATGGCGGCGGCCACCTGTCGGGCGGTTTCCGCCACGTTGTGCGCCACCTGTTGGGCGACGTTGACGACCGTGGTGGCGACCTTGGTGACGGTGTTGACGGCCGTGCTGACGACGTTCTTGACGGTGTTGACGACGGTGTTGGTGACGTTCTTGACCGTGTTGACGATGTTGGTCGCGACCGTCGTCACCGTATTGACGACCGTCTTGGCGATGTTGGTCGCTGTGGTGATCACGGTCCGGACGGCCGTCGCCGCCGCGTTGTAGACCGTCGTCGCCACCGACTTGACGGTGTTGTAGACGTACGTCGCCGCGCTCGTGACGGTGTTGTAGGCGGAGGTGGCGACGCTCTTGACCGTGTTGGTCACCGCTTTGGCCGCGTTGGTGACGGCCGTGATCGGGTTCCAGCTCCAATGGCCGGTCGGGTCGACGCTGCTCAGCGGGTTCGCGTCGCCGTAGGCGTACCGGTTGGCCCGGATGGAGTCGGGGATCGGGCTGAGGCTAACCGGGTCACGGGTGTCGAACTGCCCGGTGTCCGGGTTGTACCAGCGGGCGTGCATGTTGACCCGGCCGGTCACCTGGTCGGTGTACTCGGACTGGTAGCCCAGCGACCCGATCAGCCCGCTGGTCGCCAGTACCCGGCCGAGCGGATCGTACGTCGCGGATCCGGTCAGCCCGGTCGAGGTCGGCGTGAACTGGCCGACGACGTCCTGGTGCTGGTCTGTCCACACCAGACGCTTGGTGGCGCCGGTGCTGGCGGCGACGAGGTCGCCGAAGGGGTCGCGGACGTAGCTCGTCGTGCCGTCGCTGGCCAGGTCGTTGCCGAGCCCGGTGTAGGCGAAGCCTGGCTTGACGACGCGACCGAGGCCGTCGTACTCGTAGGTCTGCGTCCCGCCCGGGCCGTCCTGCTCGATGACCTGCCCGAAGGCGTCGGCCTTGGTGAGGAACGTCCCGGTCGGCGTGATCTCGCTGGCGCGCGTGCCCCGGGCGGTGTAGGTGTAGGTGGTGCCGAGGCTGTCGGACACGAGCCGGTTGCGCTCGTCGTAGGTGAACGACCGGTCGCCGGCCTGGATCCGGTTACCCGCGCCGTCGTAGCTGTAGCCGACCGTGGTCTGGCTGGTGCCGGGGATGATCTCGGTCCACGACGTCAGCCGGTCGGCCCAGTCGTAGGTGTAGACGTTCTGGATCGTGCCGTTGAAGCCCTCGGTGTCCTTGCGGGTGATGTTGCTGTTGTTGTCGTACCCGTACGTGATCTTCGCGACCTGGACCGGGGCCGCCGGCGGCGTGATCGACAGCAGCGTGTCGGTCTTCAGGCGATGGAGCTCGTCGTAGGTGAACTCCCGAATCTTCGCCCCACCGTTGTAGTTGATCTTCTCGACCTGCGACAGCGGCGTGTAGGTGAAGCTGACGTCCACGTCGGCCGCCGGGTTGGTGATGGTGGCCAGCCGACCGGCCGGGTCGTACCCGTAGTCGGTGACCCCGGCGGCGTCGGTCCGCTGGGCCAGCAACCCATCCGGCGTGTACGCGAACGACGAGTTCCCCGAGGGCCCGGTCACCGACAGCAGCAGCCCCCGGTCGTCCCACGTCAGGGTGTTCGACCCACCCGGGGCCGACAGCTGGATCGGCCGGCCGGCCAGGTCATAGGCGAACGTGCGGCTGGCCGTAGCAACCTCGGCCCCGGACCCGGTGGCCTGGGTCAGCTGCCCCATCGCGTCGTAGGTGTTGGTGACGGTCACCCCACCCGGCAGGAGCTGCTTGACCGGCCGACCCGCCCGGTCATAGACGGTCGTGAACGTCCGGTCGGCCAGGTCCGGATGCGCGGCCGTGGCCGGCTCGATGACCGACTCGACCAGACCCCAACTGTTGTAGGTCGTCAGGAAGTCGTGCCCATTGCCGTTGGTGAACCGGGTCAGGTCACCGGCGACGTCGTAGCCGTACGTCGTCACGATCGATTCAGTCGCCGACACCGGCTCGGTCAGCTCGACGACCCGACCGAGCGTGTCATAGACGAAGGTCGTCGTGTGCCCGTTCGCATCGGTCGCCCCCACCACGTTCCCGGCCGGGTCGTAGGCGAACGAGTTGGTCGTCAGCACCGTGCCGTCGGTGGCCAGCGCCTGCGTCACCACCGGCCGCCCAGCCCCGTCGTACGTCACCCGGCTGCCGCTGCCATCCGGCAGGATCACCCGCGTCTGCCGCCCGGCGAAGTCGTACTCGTACAGGGTGTGGTTACCGGCCGGGTCGATGACCCGGGTGACCTCACCCACCGCGTTGTAGTGGTACACGGTGCCGTTGCGACCCGGCGGCGTCACCTTCTTCAGCAGACCCGACGGCCAGTACTCATAGGTCGTCGTAAACGTCTGCAGGGATGGCTGCCGCACCACCTCGCTGCTGGTGAGCCGGCGGCCGAGGAAATCGTACGTGGCCGTGGTCACCGCCCCGGTGGGATCGATGACCTTGGTCACCTGGCCGGCCAGGTTGTACTCGTAGAAGGTCTCCCCACCATTCGGCGCCCGCTCCCACACCAGCCGACCGAGCGCGTCATACCCGTAGTCGGTCTGGTTGCCCAGCGGATCGCGGACCCAGACCACCCGGCCCAACTCGTCATAGCCGGTGAGCGTCTGCGCACCGCTGATGGTCGGCCCACCGTCGGGCGGGGTGTAGTCCGGCAGCGTCTGACTGATCGGCTGACCGTTGGCGTTGTAGGCAATGACCGTCGTCCGACCCTTCGGATCACTGGTCTCAGTCACCGCCCCGAACGTGTCATAGCCAATCATCGTTACGGATTCGGTCCAGACCGGTGCGCCTCCCGCCTCCTCGGCCCACACCGGAACCCGCACCACCGCCTCCCGGCCCGCCTCGTCATACTCGTGGGTGACCGTGACGCCATTCGGGTCGGTGATACGCACAGCCAGGCCACGCTGGTCGTAGCCGAAGCTGCTGCGGGAGATCACCTTGTCGGCCGCCGCCAGCGTGCCGTTGTAGATCTGGGCAATCTGCGCCGCCGACAACGCCGCCTGGTAAACCTGAACATCATCGATCGATCCAGGGAAACGATCGTGGACGTCCTTGTCCCACAGGCCGGAGCCGATGCGGAGGGGACCCATGGCACCTTGCCACTCGGCGTTGGCGTCCCGCGTTGCCTGCAGAGATCCGTTGACGTACAGGTGGATCTTCTTCGCACCTTTGTCATAGACGCCCGCGAGGTGGGTCCACGAGCCGAACGCCGGAGGCGAGGTGGGCCGGGCGCCGCCGGTGCATCCGTCGTCCTGTTCGTCGTTGGGCTGGCACAGGTAGAAGGTCCACCGATCGTGGATGTCGTCAAACCCGAGGAAGAAGGCGCCGCGCACCGTTCCGTCCTGCGACACCGCGTACGCCTCGCCGTCCACCGACGGATCCGGCTCATCCATCTTCACCCACGCCGCGACGGTGTAGGAGCGGGTCGTGTCCAGAACCGGGCCGGCCGTGGTCAGCCAACCGTCTTCCCCGTCGAGAACGACCGATCCACCGCGCTCCGTCGACCAGGAGACACCGCTGGCCGTGGCCGTGGCCGGGCTGTTGCCGGCGGAGTCAGCGGCGGTCAGGCCGCTGGTCTCGTCCAGCTTCCACCGGCCGACCGGACCGGTGTCGCCGTCGGGGTAGGTCGTCTCGGCGACCAGCCGGCCAGCCAGGTCGTAGAGCAGGTCGGTCCGCTGCGACTGGCCGGATCCGTCGTTGACCACGATGGACACGACGTTGTCGTCGCGGTCGTAGACGTAGGTGGTGGTCCGGTTGACCCCGGTCGGGTCGACCGTCTCCGACACCGTGCGGCCGACCGCGTCCACCGTGTAGACGGTGGTCAGGGTGCCGTTGGCGGTCTCCTCCTTCACCAGCAGGCCGGCTTCGTCATAGGTGTTGGACTCGACCAGGAAGCTCTGGCCGGTGCTGGCGTCGTACCGGGTGGTCGTGGCGAGCAGGTTGTTGTCGAAGTACGTGTAGCGGGTCTCCCAGCCCATGGCGTCCACGATCCGGGTCAGCCGTCCGGCCGGGTCGTAGTCGCGGGACTCGATGGTCAGGTCCGTGCCCTGCCCGTCGTAGTCCTTCACGGTCGTGGTGAGCAGGTGCCGCTCGCCGTCGTAGGCCAGCTCGACGGTCTTGCCGACCGGGTCGCCGTCGGCGTCGGTCGGGGTCTGGGTGACCCGGTTGCCGCGCAGGTCGTACGTGTACACCGTCCGCCGGCCCAGCGAGTCGGACTCCCACGCCAACTGGCCCAGGGCGTTGTAGCCCTTGCGGGTCTCGCGCGGCGCGTCCCCGCCGGTGAGGTCCTCGATGAGCGTCCGGGTCAGCTGGCCATCGGCGTTGTACTCGAAGGTGGTGCGCGCGGTGTGGACGGCGCCGGTCACCCGGTTGAGCACGGACGGACCAGTGGTGCTCGTCAACCGGCCGTTCTTGTCATAGGTGAAGGTGGTGACCAACCCATCGGGATAGGAATCAGAAATCTCCTTCATCTCGATGAGCTGGCCCAGGCCGTCGTACTTGTACTCGGTCCGCTTGCCGGACGCGTCCACCGCGACCGCCGCGTCACCGCTCTTGTAGTACTGGACGGTGTAGCGAGCCCCGTTCGGCTTCGTCACCACAAGCGGCAGACCCGGAGGCACCGTACCGCCGCCGACCGCCGGCCCGCCGCCGTCGCTGTAGGTCGTCTCGGTGACCCGGCCGAGAGCGTCGGTGACCTTGGTCCGGTTGCCGGCCCCGTCGTAGGTGAAGGTAGTCCGGTACCGGTTGTCCTGGGCATTCGACGACCGGCCGTCCCGGACGGTCAACACCATGTCGTTGCGCGGGTCCGGATTCAGGACACGGTCCTGGTTGTTCGGGTAGTGCGTGTAGTACACAGTGGAGCAGCGATTCTCCGACTGGTCCTGACACGTCGACTCCGACACCACGTTGCCGCGCACATCCCGACCGGTGATCGTGGTGTTGCCGTTCGGGTCCGTCACCGAGCGCAGGAACCCGTGCGTGTCGTACCCGTAGTAGGTCGAGTAGCCGCGGGTATCCGTCGAGCGAATGACCCGACCGCCGTTGAGCAGATCGTGCACGGTCGAGCTGGTGGCCCCCATGGGATCGGTAGTCGTGATCGTCTTGACCGGGCTACCCGTGCTGGCGTGGTAGGCGTCATAGATAGCCTTGATCTCAGCAGCGCTCAGTGCTCGCGGGAAGGTCGCCACCTCGGCCAGCGTGCCGTCGAGGTAATCCTCGCCGTACTGGGTGCCGAGCATGGCTCGCGAGCTCCGGACGTTGAGTGGCAAGTCGGACACCTCGGCGTCGTTCTCAACGCCGTTGACGTAGATCGTCGCCACCCGGCTCACCGTATCGACGGTGACAGTGAGGTGCGTCCACACGCCCGGAGTCACGGTGATATGGTTACTGTCGACATAGAACCAGCTAACGGTCCCGTTCTGGGCCCTTCGGGCGATTTCTACCAGCCACTTACCGTTCTGCGAGTAGGACAGTTTGAACGCGGAGCCCGGGTCGCCGTTCATCACCACCAAGGACTGGAATTTGCCTACCTGATCGAGCTTGACCCAGGTCATGACCGTGTACGGCTGCGTGGTGTCCACCACCGCGTCGTCGATGTAGACCGCTGACTTTTCGCCGTCGAATCCGGCGGCGGTCGGCGGGTTCTGGGCGTTGGTGAAGGGACCAGACACACCCAGCGTGACCGAGCTGAGCTGGGCCGTCTGCCCGTTGACCTGATTCACGGCGATCGTGCCGTTGGGCTGGTTGAAGCGCCAGTAGTTGTTGGGCCCGGCGGCGAGCACGGCGGCGGCGTAGGTGAGGTCCGAGCCCGACCGCTGGGGATCGGCGTAGGTCCAGGTCCCGCCGTTGGCGTCGGTGAGCGCGTCGACGGCGCCGGTGGACTGGTCGTAGTCGAGGGTCGCGACGAGGGCCCCGGACGGGCGGGCCACGGAGGTCAGCGGGCGCGTGGGCGTCTTGCCGGTCGCGTTCAGGGTGGTCACCTGGTCCGGGGTCAACGGACGGTCGAAGAGGGCGACCTCGGCGATCGATCCGTTGAAGTAGCCGTAGGTGCCCGAGGTGGCCGGACGACCGGTCCAGCGCCCGGTGCCGATGTAGACGTGTCCGAGGTGGCCGCCGTGCGACGCCTGGGCCAGGGTCGTCGAGTCCTTCTCCTGGCCGTCCACATAGAGCTTCTGCTCGCTGTGGGTGGCGGTCAGCACGACGTGGTGCCACTGTCCGTCGTTGACCGTCGGACCGGTCAGTGCGTTGTTGTCGCCGGTGTAGAACTTCCCCCGGATCTTGCCGTCGGTGCCGACGTACAGGATCGGGATGTAGCGGTCCGGGGTCGAGCTGACCGTCGTCTCCTGCGCGGCGAGGAGCACCCCGCCCTTCGTCGAGCCGGCCGGGGTCTTGAACCACAGCGAGACCGTCTGTTCCCGGCGGGCCAGGGCCACGTGCTCGTCGCCGTTCACCTTGACGTAGGAGGAACTGCCGTTGAACGTCGCGGCGGTCGAGCCGGGGAACGGACCCGACCCGGTGCCGACGTTGCTGGGCTGGCCGGTGGCGAGGTGAAGGCTGTCGATCGCCGCGTTCGGGACGGTCCCGGTCGACGAGCCGAGCCGTAGGTAGGTGCGGGGCTCGGCGTCCAGCACCGCGGTGGGGTGCAGGGACAGCGTCTCCGCCTGGTCGTAGGTGTAGGTGTGGCACTGGGTCGGGGTCTCCGGCGGACAGACCGACACCAGGCGCGGACCGTCGTAGTTGTAGGTCCAGGTCGACGCGCTGGCGGGATCGGCGGGGTCGGCCGGATCCGTCTTCACCGTCCTCACCCGGTAACTCCCGCCGCCCGACGGGAGGAACCAGGTGAGGTACAGCGACCGGCCGGACGCCGACGTGATCTTCACGACCCGGTGATTGCTGTCGTAGGTCAGGGTGAGCTTTCGACCAGCCGCGTCCTCGATCGACGACAGGCCGTACCGACCCGAGCCGTAACTGTGGCCGAAGACGAACTTCGTGCCATTCTTGTCGATCAGCTGGTACCCGCCGGAGCTGATCAAGGTGCTGAACCGGCCCGACCCGGCGTCCCACTTGCCGTCCGGGTTACGCCCAAAGGTGACCTCCTGGCCGGTCGGATACCGGACCGTGACCAACTCGGGGGAACTACCGGGCGCGGCCGGCCGCACCTCAGCGTCAAGCATCGACGACCAGCCGGCCCCGAACGCCCCGGAGGTGCGCGGGTCCCGGCTGTTGTACGACCGGGTGATCGCCAACTCAGGACCGACGGTCGCCACCTTGGCATCAACGACCGTCGTCGTATAGTTACCTATCGATGCCGAGACGCCGAGTCCCCCGTTCTCGGACAGGTTGGCCGTGATGGGTGGTTGGGGCACCCGCACGGAGAACGTCTGGAAGGCGCCGCCCCCTTCGAGCTGCCCGTCCGAGACGATGGCCCGCCACAGGTACGCGTTGCCCACGACAGCTTGCCCGCCGTCACTCGCCACCGCGGCTGCGTGATCCAGCCCGAGTTGGCGATCTCGGTCATGTTCTTGTCGTAGACGAGGAACTTGAACTTCAGCGCCTGCGGGAAGTTGTCCGGGTCGCTGGCCTCGACCACGAGCTCGGGGGTCAACGTCCCCGCCGCGTAGCCGGCCGACGGATACATGCCGTTGACCTGCGGCGCCACGTTGGGCGTCCAGGTGAGCTCCAGCTTGGGCGCGTACTGGCCGGAGGAAACGGCAGCGGACGTGAAGCGCTTCCAGGCGTAACTGTTCGACTCGGAGGCGGTCAGGGCCAGGCCACGGTTCGAGATCGTCCCGGCCGACCACCCGTTGAACAGGTCGGTGCTCAGGGTCGCCGTCCGCCAGGCGCCGACCGTCCGGTTCGCGTTCTCATTCAGGCAGGCCGGATAGTTGTCCTGAATCAGCAGCTCGCCCACCGTCGAGCCCAGGGACGGCCCCGGGTACTCGCTGGCCGGCAGGGTGTTCAGGCTCGCGATGCTCCAGGAACCGGTGACCTGGCGGATCGTCACCGGGTAGTGGTGGTTGCAGTCGTAGGACCACGTGTGATACAGGTGCAGTTTTGCACTTGTGATTCGGGCACCCACGACCGCCGAGAAGTCTCGGAACCGGAGGAACGACCGGGCCTTGTACCCACCGCCGTTGAACGTGCCGACGGGCAGGTTGTCGCCGTTGTGCGGGGGGCCGTTGTCGTCGTTGTCGACGAATATGTCCCCGTCGGTGATGATGGTCAATGTCGGGTCCACCCGGATGGGGAACACCCGGGCGGGGTCGCGCACCCACGACTCGTCGGCGGTCACCCGCAGGGCGGGCCCACCATCCACCTCGATCAGCTCATAGCGCACCGCGGCCGAGGTCGTGAACTCCCCCGACTCCCGGTCGAACCGAGAGTCCGACATAGAGCCTTGGGGAATCCAGCCCACGACCTCGCCGGCCTCGTTCGTCAGCGACACCCCGCCATCGATGTCAATGGACGGAGTCAGCCCGGACAGACGCAGGGGGAACACCCACGATGTGGCGGCCTCGGGCGAGTGGAGGACGATCGTCTCCTTCAGCCCATCAGCCTCGGCCTGGAGCTCGATGTCGGTGTTGGGGAGGACGTTCTGGTACGTCGCCGTGGACCCGCTGACCGTCGGCCGCACCGGGCGGGCGCCCTGCAGGCGGTAGGCGAACACCTCACCGGTCGGCAGCGTGACCGACGCCAACTCCTGCCACGACGCGAGCTCGCCGTCCACACCGGCACCCGGCTCGCGAGCGCCACTCTGGGCCCCAGCGCCACCCTGGGCCCCGGCCGGACGGTCCACGCGGGCCGGCCCGGCCAGCGAGACCACGATGTCGTTCGCGGCCGTCTCCAGCCGCACGTCGTCGGCCGCAGGTTGTGAGCGATCACCTGATGAGCGATCACCTGACGGGGCGGCCGCGGCCGAGTCGCGGGCCTGGCGCGGTACCAGCCGGGTATCGATACGTTCCCAGCGTCCGTCCGGCGTGCGGTAGTTCACGCGCCCCGCGGTGAGGATCTGCGTGACGGACCCGTCGGCGTTCTCGTAGAAGTCCATCGATTCCGCGGAGCGCTCGGCGTTCCGGCGGGACGTCGCCGCGTCGAATCGGCCCGCCGGTGGCGTGGTGTGCTCCTCCGGCGGCGGCACCGTGATCGGCTCATCCGCCGGCAGCTCGCCAACGCCCTGCCCGCGCGGTCGGCCGGTTCCGCCCTCCGCCCGCGACTGGGCCGTGGTCGCCCGGTGGTTCCAGTCGGCGGGCCGACCCCGGCCCTGTTCCGGTGTGTCCGGATCAGCCGGAGCGCCCCACGCCAACCGAATTGAGAGCAACCGCTCGAGCCAGTCCAATGAGATGGAACCCCTGGGCGCCGCCTCGGGCGGGACACCCAGCGAGAAGGCCAACACAGCCGCCAGGACAAGGGCGATCCGACCCGGCCAGGTTCGCATGACAACCCCGCGATACCGCAGAACGGACACAGCACGCGAACGCTGGCAAGCATTGGCGAAATGCCGCAAGCATTCCATGGCTGCGACCATTCACATGTATGCCCGGAAGGTGCCACGCACGACGGGTGCGAATCAAGTCTTGAACCGGCGCGCGACGAATGCTAATAACATTCAGTTACCGGTCGACTTACGGCGCCTCAGGGACCAGTTCCAGCAGAACGTCCACAGTGGATGACGTGATGCGTTCCACCGACGACGCGTCGATCTCGTCCCCCACCGCCACGATCGTGGCATCGGGATAGCGACCCTCATCCGCCGCCACCGCCGCCACCGGGGCCGCCCCGACGGCGACGATGACCTCACAGTCCCGCGCGACCAGGCTAGCCAGGACCTCCCCCGCCCGCTGCGGCGTCTGCTCGCCCGTCACCGCCAGGTACATCACCCTGACCTTGCGCTGCTCGGACACCCGCTGCGCCCCAGCCCACACCGCCGCAGCCTGCGCGTCGGCCAGACCAAGCTCGCCGGTCAACAGGCACACGTCGTAGTCGCGGTACTGCCTGGCCCGGGGCGCGGGCTCCGGGTCGGGCCACAACGCCACGACCCCCGCGACAACCACGCCCACGGCCGCCACCACAACGACCGGCACCACCCACCGTCGCCGTGGTCGTCCGACCGGAGGACGCTGTCTCGCCAAACCGGACCGCCTATTCGCCGCGGCGGGCCCGGACGCGCTGCAGGGCCTCGGCCAGGATCGCCTCGGCGTCCTCGGGCGTGCGGCGCTCCATCACGTAGGCGAGGTGCGTCTTGTACGGCTCGATGCGGGGGCGCGGCGGCGGGTTGTCGCGGTCGAGGCCGGCCGGCAGTCCGCAGCGCGGGCAGTCCCAGTTCGACGGCACCTCAGCGTCGGCGGCGAAGGTCACCGGCGAGCAGTGACCGTTCGCGCACCAGTACTCCACGGTCTTGCGGGCGACGGTCTCGGTGCGGTCGGAGGGCGACTCGACCCACCGGGCGGCGCTGCTCCCGACGCGCGTGCCACGAATGGCGTTGCTTGCTGCCACGGCGATCGCTCCTGAAGTCCGGGTACGAAAGGGACACTCGGGTCCAGCGAGCGCGTGACGGGGGCCACGGGCCGCGCACAGGGCGATGCTGCGGGCCGACGGCGGCGTGTCCGACGTCACGCGACCACCGGAGTTTAGGCCCGGACCCAGGGTTGCGAAAGTGCCGCGTGGTGAATTCTGGGACGGCGAGGTGGATTTCCCGCCAGCAAAAAGCCGGCGCAGCGGGGAGCTCAGCCCGTGGCGGTCTTGATCCAGAAACCGAAGGCCACGATGCAGGCGAACCAGATGACGCCCACCACGAGGGTGTACCGGTCGAGGTTCTTCTCCGCCACGGACGACCCAGCGAGGCTGGTCGACACACCGCCACCGAACATGCTGGACAGACCGCCGCCCTTGCCCCGGTGCAAGAGGATCAGCAAGGTCAGCAGCACGCTGGTGATGATCAGCAGCGCGACCAGAAGGTAGGCAAACCACAGCATGGGCGGTACAGGTTCCTCTCGGAGGGGCCGGTAGCCGAACGACGCAGGCCAGCATACCGGTACGCTCCGGCGGCCCGTCGTCCGGCACGCCTACCGGACGACGGGCGCACAGAGCGTAACCCTGCGGGCGGCGGGACGATCGCGACCGGCCCTCAGACGGTCTGGTAGCGGACGATCTTTACGAATTCTTCACCATCGATGCTCGCCCCGCCGACCAGGGCGCCATCGATGTCCGGCTGGGCCATGATGGGGCCGATGTTGTTCGCCTTGACCGATCCCCCGTAGAGGATCCGGACCTCGTCGGCCACGGCCCGGTGGGTCTGCCGCAGCCGCTCCCGGATCGCCCCGATCACCTCCTGGGCGTCCTCAGGAGTGGCGGTCTTCCCCGTACCGATGGCCCACACCGGCTCGTAGGCGATGACGACCTTCGACACCTGCTCGGAGGTGAGGCCGGCCAGGCCGGCGTCGAGCTGGGCCAGCGTGTGGGCCACGTGCCCGCCGGCCTCCCGGACCTCCAGCCCTTCCCCGATGCACAGGATCGGGGACATCCCGTGGGCGAGCGCCGCCTTCGCCTTGGCGTTGACCAGGGCGTCGGTCTCGTGGTGGTACTGGCGCCGCTCGGAGTGCCCGACGATGACGTACGAGCAGCCGAGCTTGGCCAGCATCGCCCCCGACACCTCGCCCGTGTAGGCGCCCTTCTCGTGGGCCGAGATGTCCTGGGCGCCGTACTTGATCTTCCACTTGTCCCCGTCCACCGCCGTCTGCACGGTGCGGATGTTGGTGAACGAGGGGAGCACCACCACCTCGACCTGGTCCAGCTCCTTCTCGGTGAGGCTGTGCGCCAGGTACTGGACGAGCTTGTTCGCCTCGAGGTGGTTGAGGTTCATCTTCCAGTTGCCGGCCATGAGCGGCCGGCGCGGCTCGTCGTTCCCCACTCAGCCTGCCTTTCGCTCGCGACTGGACCGCGTTGCTCGCGCCTGCGGGGCTCGCTGGCGCTCACTTTTCGCGCTCGCGGCTGCACCTCGCTGTCTGCTCGCTCCTCGCGCTCGCACTACTTCTCCAGCGCTTGCAGGCCGGGGAGGGTCTTGCCCTCCAGGTACTCCAGGGACGCGCCGCCGCCGGTCGAGATGTGGCTGAACGCGTCGGCGGGGATCTCCAGCGCGCGTACGGCCGCCGCCGAGTCGCCGCCGCCGACCACGGTGAACCCGTCGACCTTCGTGATCGCCTCGGCCACGCCCCGCGTACCGGCCGCGAACGGCGCGAGCTCGAAGACACCCATGGGCCCGTTCCAGAAGACCGTCTTCGCGCCGGCCAGGATCGCGGCGAACGCGGCGACGGTCTCCGGACCGATGTCCAGACCCATGCGGTCGGCCGGGATCGCCGTCGCGGGCACCACCGAGTGCTCGGCGTCGGCCGCGAACGCCGCGGCCGCCACGATGTCGGTCGGCAGCACGATCCGGCCGTCGCCGCGGGCGAGCAGGTCCCGGCAGGTGTCGACCATCTCCGTCTCGAGCAGCGACGCGCCGACCTCGTGGCCCTGGGCCTTGAGGAACGTGAAGCACATGCCGCCGCCGATGAGCAGCTTGTCGACCTTCGGCAGCAGCGCCTCGATGACCGCGAGCTTGTCCGAGACCTTGGCCCCGCCGAGGACCACCACGTACGGCCGCTGCGGGTCGGTGGTGAGGGTGCGCAGCACCTCGACCTCCCGCAGCACCAGCCCGCCGGCGAAGTGCGGCAGCAGCGCCGGCACGTCGTAGACGCTGGCGTGCTTGCGGTGCACGGCCCCGAAGGCGTCGTCCACATAGGCCTCGCCGAACGCGGCCAGCTTCTCGGCGAAGGCCCGCCGCTCGGCCTCGTCCTTGCTGGTCTCGCCGGGGTTGAAGCGCAGGTTCTCCAGCAGCACGACGCCGCCGTTCTCCAGCGCGGCGACCGCGGCCTGAGCCGAATCCCCGACGGTGTCCGTCGCGAAGGTCACCGGCGAGCCGAGCAGCTCACCGAGCCGGGTCGCGACCGGAGCCAGCGAGTACTTCGGGTCGGGCTCACCCTTCGGCCGCCCGAGGTGGGACATCACCACCACCCGCGCCCCCGCGTCGCGCAGCGCGACCAGCGTGGGCAGGACCGCGCGAATGCGGTTGTCGTCGGTGATGACGCCCGGGTCCGTCTTGGACAGGGGGACGTTCAGGTCGGCGCGCACGAGCACGCGCCGACCCGCGACCCCCTCGGCGAGGAGATCATTCAGCGTCCGCATGTGACGTCTTTCGTTCGCAGCTGTGGGGCTCGCCCGTCGTGCTGACCACTAGAGCGACGCACCGACGTACTTCACGAGGTCGACCAGACGGT
>Ga0310830_101066_pt1 | contig 14898 bp, 13 predicted proteins | sample WT_ome_5_FD_201301 | JGI IMG/M metagenome (GOLD analysis project Ga0310830, IMG submission 201301) | Sorghum-adapted microbial communities enriched on wild type (WT) sorghum from Joint BioEnergy Institute, Emeryville, California, United... ...
TTTCCCAACCCGTGACGCCTGCCTCCGCTACGCGCCCAGTGGAGGCTATGTAACAGCCTCCACTGGGTAACAAAATTACGTGAGTGAACCATTATCCTTCGGTAACATTTTTATATGAGTTGACACGGACTCTCGTCCAAGCGCTGACCGTGACCCGGACATGATCCCGTCCGTTTACTTCTCCGGACAAACCGGGTACGATCAAATTTAATGCTGCAGCTGAATCCTTGCTTGAATTGGCGCTCTGCCAGGACTTCAATTCGCCTTCAATCTGCCTTCAGTTAACATTCAGCAAATGTTCAGCAACATCGTGCATAATAGGGTCATCCGAATGGACACGCATGGATAGGTGCAAGGGGGATATTTTTCAATGAAACAAGTTAAAGGGGCAAAAATCTTGCTGGTGGATGATGAACCGCATATCGTCCAGTTCCTTGAATTGGGGCTGCAAAATGAAGGATTTGAGGTCCGCACCGCCGGAGACGGGATGACCGCTGTCGCCATCGCCGCCGAATTTCAGCCGCATGTGATCGTACTGGATGTGATGATGCCGGGAATGGATGGCTTTGAAGTGTGCCGGTTGCTGCGAAAGAACGGGGAGAATGTATCCATCATTATGCTGACGGCCAAGGACGAAGTCGAAGATCGAGTGAAGGGGCTGACGATTGGCGCCGACGATTACGTCGTGAAGCCGTTCAGCTTCGAGGAGCTGCTCGCCCGGATTGGAGCGCGGCTGCGCAATCAGTTTCCTGCTTTGTTCGGGGAAGTGGTGATTGGCCCCTTTCGGCTGGATGACCGCCGCAAGGAAATCGCCTATTTGGATCAGGTGTTGGAATTATCTCCTACCGAATATGAGTTGCTGAAATATTTGATTCTGAACCACGGAATCGTCTTAAGCAAAACGACAATCCTGGATCGAGTTTGGGGGTATGACTTTGGGGGCGAGGAAAATATCGTGGAGGTCTATATCCGGTCCCTGCGCGAAAAATTAAACGACCGGGAGCACCGGTTAATCCGAACGCTGCGCGGTGCGGGATACCGCGTAGATCTGCCATGAAGCGCCTTGCCGGCAGAAGCCGGACATGGATTAGCGGGTTGACCGCTGCCGGGAAACGAGGGGTCCGCGGACTCCGAAATCTAATCTTCCCGAGCTCGCTGCGCTTTCAGCTGCTCTCTAGATCCTTTTTTCTGCTCGCCGCTCTTTTAATATTGATTGGCGGATTTCAGTACGTCATTATGAAAGACTTCCTATATAAAAACCAGGCCGAAACCATGGCTGCCCAAATGCGCGGCCCGCTTCGGGATATCTTTATGAAGGCGGGCCTGCCGATTGAGCACTGGAGCCCCCCGAAGCCGATGGGGGATGGCGCGGAGGCTGGAATGAACGGGGGCGCACCTGGCAGCGGAGGCTTCGGCGGAGATGGATCGGATGATCGGCCTCCGCAGTTGTTTCTCCCCGACGCCTCACTCGCCATCATCAACAGCGATCATCATTTTATCGACTTGAACGCCGAATCCGGCGCTTCTGCCCCTCAGCTGTCCGATGCCGAATACGACACATTGTTTGCAGAGAGCCAGCCGGGACACCCGGGATCGGAAAGCTATCGCGTCCTCGAAGATAAGGACGGGAAGGAGCAGCTGGTGGTCTTTCGTTTGGTTGGGCTGCCCGGCGAACAAGGCGAACGTTCCTGGCTCGTGCAAATGGGCACCTATACCGCACCGCTGCGTGAAGTCATGATGCGTCAGTTGATGACGTTTGTCGGCCTTTCCCTTCTGGCCTTGGCCGGCGGACTGGCGCTGCATCTTCCAATTTTGCGCCGGGCGTTAAAGCCGCTGAATCAAATGGTGCGGATCGTTGAGGATACCAATGCCGGGAATCTCAGCAACCGGTTCACGGCCGCATCCGGGCAATCCGAAATTGATCGACTGGGCGCTTCCTTTAATGGCATGCTGGAGCGGCTTGAGGAATCGTTTGAGGCTGAGCGTGAAGCGAAGGAACAGATGCGTCGGTTCGTAGCCGACGCTTCCCATGAGCTGCGGACCCCGCTGACTTCGATCCACGGCTTCCTGGAGGTGCTGCTGCGAGGAGCCGCCAACCGGCCGGAGCAGCTGCATACCGCGCTGAACAGCATGCTGGGCGAGTCGCAGCGGATGAAGAAGCTGGTCGAGGATTTGCTCACGCTCGCCAAGCTTGACCGCACGCCGGTTGTCCAGCGCACCCAGGTCCGCCTGGATAAAGTGATTGCGGAGATGGAGCCGCATCTGCGAATGCTGGCCGGGGATCGCGAGGTCCAGTTCGATTTGCAGCCGGGGCTGACCGCGATGTGCGACAAGGACAAAATCAAACAGGTGGTATTGAACCTGTTCCACAACGCCGTTCAGCATACCGACCCGCAGCAAGGGACTATCACGATACGCCTGTCGGCTCACTCCCGCCAGGCTGAGCTGGAAGTGCGGGATAACGGGCCCGGCATCGCCCCCGAGCATTTGCCGCATGTGTTCGAGCGGTTTTACCGCATCGACGCCTCCCGCACGCGTAAGCAAGGCGGTGCCGGGCTGGGCCTGTCGATCTCGCAGGCGATCGTTGAAGCGCATGGCGGCACGATCGAGGTCCACAGCGAGCCGGGCCAAGGCGCAACGTTTAAAGTGACGCTGCCGGCGATATAAGGGCCGGCGGTGCATATGCTGGGCGGGCATACAAGGGCCGGCGGTGCATATGCTGGGCGGGCATACGCTGAGCCAAATATAGAGCGCCCCCCATTCGCCCGCCAGTCTGCGCCTAACGGACCGTAATGACGTTATTTGCTGATTTCCCGGATATTTCCCTCTGTAACGGACTCAATCGCCGTTATGAAGCCCCCCATAAGGGAATGACAGCAAAAAAGAGCAAAATAACGTCATCTGTGTCCGTTAGCTCAAGACAAAACGTGTTGTTGGCACAAATAACGTCATTGGAGTCCGTTACATTTCAAAAAAAAGGGATGCTGCCATTATCGCAGCATCCCTTTATATATCCCGGGCTCCGAGCCCTCAATCACGATCGCACCGGTTGCCTTGGCGTAGAAGTCCTTTGGACCCGCACCGCCGATCACCGCATATCCGTAACCGTCTATCCGCATCAGGTCGAGCGTATGCAGCAGCAGCTGTTTGCCGATCCCCCGGCCCCGCTCCTTCTCATCCACACCGGTAGGTCCGAAGAATCCTTTCATCGTGGCATCATAGCAGGCGAAGCCTAACAACTTACCGTTCTCAACGGCAATGATACAAGAAACTGGCGACCGGGATAGAGCGACTTCACATTCGCTGACCCAGTGCTCATTGAAATGCTCGCCTACCCATTTTGCAATAACATGCTTCTCCGGGCCGATGGCGCGGCGAATGGTGATTCCAGTCCGGGCTTCGTACTGCTGAGCCGTTTCAAAGGGGGGAAGATCGTATAATTTCACTAACATATCGGACATGTTTATCGCTCTCCTTTGTGAGAAAGACGTGTTTTGAGGGCTATTATACGTCTTCCCTTCCCATCCGACAACCAAATAGCGAAAAATTTTTCCAATCCCCTAGCCAGCAGTCCAAACCTGACTCCCGTCACTCCGCATCTTCGAGGACATACTCCTTATATCTTCCATAATCGCTTTGCTTGCACTCCAGAACGAGCTTCGTTCCCTCTTCCTCATAGCTGGTGTCCAGCACGTTGGCTTGCTCATTTAAGTAAGAAACGATGGAGCCTTTATCATAAGGAATCAGCATCGTACACTTCACATAGTCCTTGAAAATCCGCCGGCGGATTTCATCCACCAGCTCAGTAATCCCAATGCGCGGCTTAGCCGCCAGGTAGATTATGTCTCCCTGCACACTTGGGAATGCCTGATCCGTCCGATCGGCCTTGTTGTAGGCATAAATCATCGGGATGTCGGTAATGCCAATTTCCTTCAACGTTTGGTGCGTGATCTCAATCATCCGCGCGAACTCCGGGTTGGAATAATCCACGACATGGATCAGCAAATCAGCTTCCGAGACCTCTTCCAAGGTGGATCGGAACGCTTTGACCAAGTGATGCGGCAGCTTGCTCACGAAACCAACCGTATCCGTCAAGAGGAACGACTTGTTGTCCTCCAGCGGGATATTGCGGACGGACGTCTCCAGCGTGGCGAACAGCATATCCTTCTCCAGCACCTGCTTCTCCAGCCCGGGGTTATACATCTCGAGCAGCGCGTTCATGATCGTCGATTTGCCGGCGTTGGTGTAACCAACGAGCGAAACGACAGGCACATCGTTCTTCTTGCGCTGTTTGCGTTGAGTTTGGCGATGGGCGACCAGCGTCTCCAGTTCACGGCTCAGCGCGGTGATCTTCTCCTCAATTCGCCGGCGGTCGAGCTCCAGCTTCGTTTCCCCTGCACCGCGGTTCGTGGTGCCGACTCCGCCGCTTTGGCGGCCCAGCGATTCCCGCAGCCCGATCAGCCGCGGCAGCATATACTTCAGCCGGGCCACCTCAACTTGAAGCTGAGCTTCGCGAGTTTTTGCCCGTTCTGCAAAAATATCCAGAATCAGCAGCGTCCGGTCAATCACCTTGCACTCCAGATCGGACTCCAGATTTCGCAGCTGCGACGGGGACAACTCATCATTAAAAATCACGAGATTGCCGTCGTGCGCCTCCAAGAGCGCCCGTACCTCAGCGATTTTCCCTGTACCGATATAATGTGACGGCGTGACCTTAGGCAGGTTTTGCGTAAGCACGCCCACCACTTCAATGTCGCAGGCCTCCGCCAAATTCGCTAGTTCTTCCATTGAATAATCGAAATCCGACTGATGATTTAAATTCACGCCAACCAAGATGGCTTTTTGCTCTAGTTGTTGTTCCGTCATGCTCATACCCGAGTTCCTCCTTTGTAGAACAAAAATAAACACAGGCACTACACCTGTGTTTACGCAAACGGTCCCTCAAACAGCCCGAAACCTACGAACAGAGGACACCGTCCCCGTTCGCAGAGGACACCGTCCCCGTTCGCGTTCCCGGCCAAATCAGGCATATTCTATTCTAAAGTTCCAATTGGTTCCCTTTATCATAGTACACCTATCCCGTTCGCCCTGCACAGGTGCAGAGCCTTTGGCAGTATTCAATTATACGCACAAAGTAGTGAAACGGAATTTATTGTACATGACGGGGAACCCTCCGTTCTTTTTATAGTGATTCCAGTTTATCACAATTCGTATGCGTTCACAATCGGTGAAGCAAGATTAGGCTGATCTGTATGAATGTTACCATCAACAATTTCAATGATGCGATGGCATTTTTGGGCAATCTCCATGTCATGAGTGACGATGATAACTGTTTTGCCTTCTCTGTTGATTTCCTGTAATAACTCCATAATCTCTTCCCCGGTTTTGCGATCTAAATTACCCGTAGGTTCATCGGCTAATATCAACGCAGGCTCTGCAGCCAAAGCTCTTGCGATGGCAACCCTTTGCTGCTGCCCTCCGGATATTTCATCGGGCTTTTTATGGAAATGCTCCGCTAACCCCACTTTTTGCAGATAATATCTGGCCTTCGCCACTCTCTCGTTATTTCTTATCTTACGGTAGGTGAGTGGTAACATCACATTATCCAACACCGTGAAATCCTTCAGCAAGGCAAAATACTGAAAAACAAAACCGATCATTTGATTTCTGGTGATGTGAACCTTATGCTTTCTGATCTGGTGTACAGATTGACCATTTAGATAATACTCTCCTTCGGAGGGGGAGTCCATTAACCCTAGAATATTTAGCAAGGTGCTCTTACCGGAACCTGATGGTCCCATGATGGCAACCAATTCGCCTTGATTAATCGTCAGGTTAATGCCTCTCAAAGCAAAAGTTTCATTCGATTTATGGCGGTAAACTTTACTTAATTCACGTAGTTTGATCACCTCCACTATTCCATCCCTCCAATCAATGATTTGATCTCTTGTTTTCGAATAAATGGATACACGATACAGCTCGAGCTTACAATGATGAAAAGTAAGATGATAATTATGAGCAAAAAAATTGGAGCATTGAAGCGAAAACTCAATACGCTGGCCATATCATATTCGCTAAATTGTTGCAGCAACCGCTGAAACTTCAGAACAAAATAAGACAAAGATAACCCCGTGCCCACAAGAGCGATGATGGAATTTTCAAGAATAATTTGCCCCCATATCCCTCTCACACTCTCACCTACGGCCAACTTGATGCCGAACTCTCGTTTTCGACTTAGAATAGAAATGATTGTCGCAAGTGCAATACTGATTACAGAGAATAAGAGAAAACTACCAGCTAATATGAGCTGAGGAATTTGGGCATGAACACTGGATCTTATATTTGCCCTAACATCTTCTTCTAGACTTTTAAGATGAATATCCACTTTACTCTCTGGTAACCGAAGGGTCTGACTCAACTGATATAGATCTGCATCCTTCCGCAACTTTAATACCGTCCCAAGGAATAGCCTCGTATACATGGAGTCATAATTGCTAGATTGATCATTAGGCATTGGGACTAACATGGCCTTATCTAAATTCAAGTAAGTATTGGTTGTATTGTTATTCACGATATACTTATCAGGCAAGAAACCATTAATTCTGTATTGCTCATTGATGAGATCTCCTAATTTATAATACTTTTTGAAATAAGACCCCACGAGTACATTCACTTGTTGTTGACCTGTTCTCTCGAAGTCTTGCGGCAACAAGCCTTGTCCTTCACGAAGTTTCAAGCCCAAAAGAGTATAGTAGTTCTTGTCAATTACAATGGATTCTATATAAGGTGCTTGGAGCCCACTATTGTCCCTGGTCAATCCTTCCAATAACTGAGGAGCTATTGAACGGTTTGTATCATTAAGCAGGACAATACTTTGATAGTAAGTACCGTACGCGAGAACATCCGGGTTCTGATCAAGATGGCGATACAGTTCCGCGATTTGATCCTTATTGTATTTCCATCTTTCAACCTCGGTCGTCCCAAAATTTTTACCAGGAACAACGAGATAAGTGCTCTCCAACTCTAACAGTGAGTGATGGAGTAGATAGTAGAAGTTATAAAAAATATTTCCTGAACTTGTGATCGTGGATAAACCATAGGTAAATTGAATCAACAAAAGCAAGGTCAGGAACCATCTATTTCGCAACGCTCTAACGGCAGCTTTTATTCTGATCATATTAGGTTACTCCTTTAAAGCCTTAGCAGGTTCAAGACGAAATAAGTGCAGGATGGGAACAAGCGACGTGATTAAGGCAATGGCAATAGTTGCTATGCAGGCAAGTCCAATTTGGTCCGGACGAGTGTTTATAAAATAACCTGTTGAAGCAAAAATGCCTGAACTGAAATGGCCTGCTAACCACAGAATGGTATTGGAAACAATGGTGGCAATCATCGCACACAGGATCAATTGAAGAATGATATTTATGACTAAACGGGTATGGCTGGCTCCTATCGCTTTTCGAATAGCCATCTCTTTTCTTTTCAAGTAAATCCATAAATAACTCACGATGATGCAGTTGACCAAAGCGATTGTTAGTAGTTGGTAAGGGTAACTTAAGATCTCCTTCACCATACCACTTGATTTTTTTGCTTGTTTAATTGCTTTGGTATCATCATTGGTGTTTATTTTTACATCCTTAGCTAGTTGGCTAATTTCGGAGGTAAATGAACTGATTTCGTTTTTTGGATTTTGATTGGACCTGACGATAAGTTGTAATGCGTTCTCACGTTTGATGTCCTCGATGATGGAAATAGGGAGACTGTCAAAATTCATAAATACTCTTAAATTATAGGCAGTGCTCAAGCCCCTTCCGGCGATTCCTTTGATGTTGTACGCTTTGCCTAATAAATTGATTTTCCCCACATGACTGGATATGATCTTTCCAACGATAACTCCGTTTGACTCATCTGGTGCGATCCCTGTCCCATCAAGTAATGGAGGAGACCATATTTTCAAGTTTAGTAGCCCTGTAATACTAATCCTTCCATGCTCTGGGTCTTTCACTGGAAACTCATTCGTAATTACACTTGAACTAACAAAAGCGTTGTCTGCTGCTTTCTGCAATTGATCTAGTTTTAGTGACTCTAAATTGGTTAGTTCTAAAGTATAGTAGTATCGAAAATGACCATTGATAGAGTCATAATAGATATCATCAAAATTGGATTGGGTGGATAGCGCGATTTGCATCGGCAATAGAGTAAAAAGAAATCCAACCATCAGCATCGCGAACAATTTTCGATTGATCCCAACTTCCTTGATGATTTGCCGCATTTCATCCTCCCAAAATAACCAGAATGTGAATAGAGCAGAATATGCTCTTTTCACATTCTGGGCTGGATTAAATAATCAGATCTATCTTACTGAAACCGAATACTTTTACTAATTGGGCTTCCACCATCGACTGTGATCCATTCATGGTAGGATACTCCACTGCTTACAGGACCCGTAGATGTAAAGTACAGATCAACTCTATCTGTTGCACGGGCATTATTTAAAACATTATAGCTACTATCACCATTGTTTAATCTAGCCTCAACCGTCAATTTGTAAGTATATGGTTCATTTTGTTGAGCAGTGTATGCATTTACACTAGCTATTGCCCCGACTCCAGTCCAAGTTGCCCAAGAATCCCAACTAATTGACGCAGATGCTGCAGAAGAAATAGCGCCTACTAAACAAGCCGTCAACCCTAGTGTAGCAAACGATTTTTTTAAAAGACTTCTCATATACGAAATCTACTCCTTTTAAATTATTGTTGCCACGCCCATATTCTACATTTAAATGTCATAACATTCCATATATTTACTGAAATATTACAATTTTTACAGTGATCTTACATTTTCTCTCTAACCTCTCTCAATTAATCGTGGTAACCGCTTTTTCGCATTACTGAAACAATTTTTTCTTCATCGTGCTGATGATATCCAGTGGGGTCCGTTACGTTAAGAACGCCCGCTCTCCGCGGGAAACGAGATATGCGCGAATCATCTCGAAACGGATGGACGTGAGGCACCACTCCAGTCACATGGGCCAACATAACGCGATACACCGCTCTTCTTCTCGGACGTACTATTACATTACATTGGAGTTTGACAACGGCAGCCGTCAGGAATATTTGGATGTCAAAAATCTGTACGGCCTTGTCGCCGAAGGTGATGTCGGATATGCTGCAGTCCAGGGCGACTGGATTGTAGCGTTCGAACGCGATGTGTCGCAGCGACCCAGCGGTACATATTAATGGCCTGAAGGTCAAAAAAACAAGGGGTTCCAAATGTGATTTTGGGACACCTTGTTGCTTACCGGGCACTTTTTCGGTTTACAAACCCGCTCGCTTGCGCTTGCGATATGCGGACGGGGTCTCCCCATAAACCTGACAGAACATTCGCGTAAAATGATCCGGGCTGTCAAACCCGACATCCCCGGCGATTTCGGCCACTTGCCGCGTCGTAAAAGTCAGCAGCTGAGCTGCCTTTTCCAAGCGGATTTTATTGACGGTGCCGATGATCGTGTCTCCTACCTGCTCTTTAAACAGGTGCGACAGCCGGGAAGGCGACATGCAGCAGCGCTTGGCCAGCTCCGGGATGCTTACCCGTTCGCGATACGACTCCCGCAGATACCCAACGACATCGGCGATTCTTGGATCCAAAGCGGCTTCGTAGCTGTCCTTGGCCACCTCCGTACGGAGCAACAACAGCGCTTCCTCTAACGCCAGCTCCGCCAAGCGATGATGGAGTTCGGAGTTCCCGCCCCAACTGCTGTACCGTTCCATTCGCTGGAGCGCTTCGGCAAATCCGTTTTGGCCGGAACGGCTATCCGCATGTAAACGGACAAACCCTTCGGTTTGCTGTGGAAGGCTCAACCACGGCAGAAAAGAGGGAGCAGGGATAAAATGAACCCAAATAAACTCCCACTTTTCTCCCGCCGTACCATATTGGTGGGGCAAACCGGGCAGCAGGATCACAACGTCCCCAGGCCGGCAAGGCATCGCTTCACCGGCAACTTGCACTCGTCCTTCTCCGGTCAGCGTATACATCAACAGCCAACCTACAGGATCGGGAGGCCGGTGAATGGAATACCCTGCGGATTCCGTATAATGCCCTGCAATTAAAATGCCATAGGGACGCTCCTCGTTGATAGCATAATCCGTCGTTTTTTTAGCCATATCCTCTCTTCCTTCATTCAGCAATAAACATCTAAAATGAATATAACCGATGTCTTTTCCAACATCCAGAACCAACACGATCCATCGGATCTCAAACCCTTCAGGAGGCTGTTCTCTCTATGACTAATCACACAGCTGCAATCCTTAGACTTGAAATCGGCCAAGCCAACAAAACGATCCGCCCCGGCAAACTCGCCCTGCATGCCGGAAGCAATCCGAAAGGAGAATCGTTTGGATTTACTAACTTCTATATGACTCGCAACGGCGAACCGGTGATTCCAGTCGTGGGCGAGTTTCATTTTTCCCGTTTCTCATACTTGCATTGGGAAGAAGAGCTGCTGAAAATGAAAGCCGGCGGCGTTCATGTTGTTGCAACTTACGTGTTCTGGAATTTTCACGAGGAAGAGGAGGGCGTCTTCGATTGGAGCGGCAACCGCAATCTGCGGCATTTCATTGATCTCTGCGCCAAGCTTGAGCTGCCGCTCATCTTGCGGATCGGCCCGTTTTGTCATGGTGAAGTCCGCAACGGCGGCATCCCCGATTGGGTGTTCCGCTATCCGCTGGAGGTTCGCTCTAATGATGAGCGCTACTTGTCACTGGCCCGACGTTTGTATCGGGAGATCGCTCGGCAAATCCAAGGCACTTATTATCAAGAAGGCGGTCCGGTGATCGCTGTGCAACTGGAGAACGAGTATATGCATGCCGGCGCACCGTTGGATGCTTGGGGATACAGCTCCGGTCAATACGTGACCGCCGGTACGGAGGGCTCCGCCCACTTGGACGAATTGCGCCGGATTGCCGAGGAGGTAGGCATTCGTCCGCTGTTCTTCACTGCAACGGCTTGGGGCGGAGCCGCTGTGCCAGAGGATGGCACGTTACCCATGCTGGCGGGGTACGCTTATACGCCGTGGATTCCCAACCAACCGCCAAGCCGGGAGTTCCTGTTCCAGGATTTGCACGTTACGCCTGCTGAGCCGGTAAATTACGACAGCCAGGAGTATCCGGTAGCTTATTGCGAAATGGCCGGCGGCATGCAAGTCAGCTACAAGGCACGGCCTTACGTACCTCCGGAGAGCGTCGAGGCGATGACGTTGGTGAAGCTGGGCAGCGGCAGTAACCTCCTGGGCTATTACATGTACCACGGTGGTTCCAATCCTATCGGCCGCAAGACGTTCCTCAACGAATCCGGTTTACCAAAAATCACCTACGATTACCAATCGCCCTTAGGCGAGTTTGGACGGGTTGGTGATTCGTATGACCGTATCCGTGCGATCTCGTTGTTCTTGCAATCTTTTGGTCACCTTCTGGCTCCGATGGGGACCGTACTGCCCGCAGGTCAGGAGCTAATCGCACCGGAAGATACCCAGAGCATCCGTTGGTGCGTCCGACAAAAAGACGGCTCCGGCTTTGTGTTCCTGAACAACTTCCAGGATCATGTCGATCTGCCGGATCGCCGGCTGCGAATCGAACTGGATACGCCGAAGGGGAAGGTATGCTTCCCTCAAACCGGAGAACTCTCCCTTCGGAGCGGGCTTGGCGCGATCCTGCCGTTCAACCTGGAGCTGGACGGATTGATGATAGTGAGCGCCACCGCCCAGCTCTTAGCCCGGTTAGAGGCAGGGGACGAAACGGTGTTGGTGTTTTTTGCCCATGACGGAATGGAACCTGAGATCGTGCTCCGAAAATTTTCGGTATCCGAAGTAGGAGGGGAGGAGTGCCATGGCGTCGTGGAAGAAGACGAAGCGAACTGGATTCTTCGCCCGGCGGCGGGCCGCCAGTATCAGATCCGTGTGAAGACGACCGAAGGCAAGACCGTTCGCCTTGTCACCTTAACCCGAGCTGAGGCATTGCAAACGTATCGGTTCGACGGTCTGTGGGGCCGCGATACGCTGGTTATTAGCACAAGCCACTTGGTGATGAGGGATGGACAGCTTATCTGTACTTCGCCGGGACAAAACGAAGTGACTTTATCCCTCTTTCCTGCACCTAGCCCATCAGCGGAATTGCGGAGCAGTGCGGGAGTACTGCAAGCTGCGGCAAAACCTGACGGTTGTGTGTTCCAAACGTATACCCTTGATTTTGCCGCTTATTCGCCCGAGATGACTCTCCACTCGCCATCAGATCGCTCTGTACTGGTGGATGTCCCCGCTGACTGGCCGGAATCTGTGCCGGATGTCTGGCTTCGTATCGAGTACGACGGGGATGTAGCCTCCGCTTATCTCCGTGACCGGATGCTAACGGATCATATCCACTTCGGTCAGCCTTGGGAAATCGGGTTAAAACAAGTGCGTCACGAGTTAGAAAATCACCCGCTGCATCTCTCCATTACACCGCTGCGCCGAGGCACGGTTCATAGTTACGTGAACCAGGCTTATGTCGAGCGATTTGAAGGAGTGGAGATCGCCAAATTTCACAATATTCAGGCGATCCCCCATTATGCCGCACGTTTATGGATGCAAGGCAAATAAAATCGTAAAGCGCAAGTGCAGGAAAATTCTCTTGCTCTCGCGCTTTTTTTTCAGAGGACGGAGCAGAACTCGCGCACCTCGTTCCTACGCTCAGTTCACCGGCAATCCCCGTTCAAGCGCAAAATTGCCCCAATGCGGCTTCCGCCCGTCGATATCGATGAACCCGTATTCGTCGGACAGGTCCCAGCTGGTCAGCGCCCGGCCGGCTTTTTCATGAACGTTCGGGTCTGCGGCTAAGGCAGCCACCGCTTGCCCCACAAAATACGGCGTTTCGGATTCCGCGTATAACGGTTCCTTCTTGATGGCATCTTGCCAATTCGCTTCCTGAACGCCAAAGTAATCCAACATCTGCTCGGAACGCAAAAATCCAGGAGTCACCGCCACTGCCGTCACATTGTACGGCTTCAGTTCCTCAGCCATGGCTGCGGCCAAGTGGATCGGTGAGATTTTCGCCAAACTGTAGTACAGGTTCCCACGATAGTTATAAGTCGACCCGTCGGTAATTTCGATGACCAGACCTTCTTTCCGTTTGATCATCATCGGTACCCCGTAGTAACTCGTAATGAGATGGGTACGGACTGCCCGTTCTTGCATTAGCAGCCCGTCATCCAGCGGTTGTTCCCAGAACGGAGTGTTCCAATGGGTGATGTTCTCGCCGCCCCAAATGTCGTTCACCAAAATGTCCAAGCGTCCGTTCTGTTCCTGGTCCACACGTTCAAACAAAGCCTTAACCTGTTCCGGCACCGTATGATCTGTGCGGACGGCAATCCCGACTCCGCCGCGAGCGGTTACCATTTCGGCTGTCTCGTCAATCGTCTCCGTCCGGCCGATGTCCGACGCTTTTCCCCGGACGCTCCGTCCGGTGCAATACACTGTGGCCCCTGCAGCCCCCAGCATAACGGCGATTCCCCGTCCTGCTCCCCGCGTTGCCCCAGCAACAACGGCCACTTTTCCCGCTAAAGGTTTCATGTCCATGGTTTCGTTCGCTTCCTTTCCAGTTCGAATTTAGCACGTGCTTTTGTAGCATAACAAAGGATATATGACATCTATTGTCTTATATCCATGGTATAATCATTCATACATCTAAAGAGGCGGAAGGGGGAGTTGTTGTGCGTGCGGATCGTTTGCTTAATCTGCTGCTCTTGCTTCAGAACCGGGGAAAAATGAGCTCGCGCCAGCTGGCAGAACTGCTGGAGGTGTCGGAGCGGACGATCGTCCGGGACATTGAGGCGTTGAGCGCGGCGGGCATCCCCGTGTACGCGGAGCGCGGCTCCCGCGGCGGCTGGGTGCTGGCGGACAGCTATCGGACGAATCTGACCGGCATGCGACCGGAGGAAATCGTCTCGCTGTTGCTGGCGAACCATAACGAGCTTTTGAAGGATCTGGGGATTCAGGGGGACTTTCAAGCTGCTTACCAGAAGCTATTAGCGGCTGCCCCCGCCCCAATCCGGCAGGATGCCGAGTTGATCCGCGAGCGCCTCCATATCGACGGGGCTGGTTGGCACGCTTCGGAGGAGGCTTTCCCCTGGCTGTCCGCCGTACAGGAGGCGGTGTGGGCCCAGCGGAAGCTGCGCATCCGCTATCGCAAAGAAGAGGGGATCACCGAGCGGATCATTCACCCCTTGGGGCTGGTCGCTAAACGTAACGTATGGTATGTAGCGGCCGAGCAAGAGCCTGACGGTGAGCTTCGCACGTTCCGTATTTCTCGGTTGGAAGAAGCCTCGCTGTTGGATGAAACCTTCATGCGACCGGAGGGGTTTGATCTGGCAGCGTATTGGGAGCAATCAACCGCCCGCTTCAAATCCGAGTTGCCCCGTTATGTCGCTCGGGTACGGACGACCGAAGCCGGGTTGGATCGTCTGCGCAAGGAACGATTTATTAAGGTGCTTCAAGTTGAAAACTCGGACAACCAGGGCCAGATCCTGGCGGAGGTCGACCTCCAGACACTGGACTGGGCATGCGGCGTGATCCTGAGGATCGGCCGAGATGCAGAGGTGTTGGAGCCGCAAGAGCTGCGGGAACGCGTGATCTCCGAAGCCCAAGCGATCCTCGCTTTGTACGGACACTTAGACTAGGCCCCCAATGCTGAGGTCGAGCGTCTTTTACACGATTATCCCCTTCAATCAGGTTACGTAGAACAAATCCACTTTGGAGATGAGGAACTGGGGCAGGGATAGTTGGCTCTCAGCCAGCTCCCACCTCTGTCCGGACATCTTTTACACGATTATCCCCTTCGATCAGGTTCCATAGAACAAATCCACTTTCAA
>Ga0310830_101084_pt1 | contig 14660 bp, 13 predicted proteins | sample WT_ome_5_FD_201301 | JGI IMG/M metagenome (GOLD analysis project Ga0310830, IMG submission 201301) | Sorghum-adapted microbial communities enriched on wild type (WT) sorghum from Joint BioEnergy Institute, Emeryville, California, United... ...
GCCACGTAATACACGAGCTTGCGCAAGGCATTCCCCAATCACTACGGATGTCGTGGACGACGACCGTACTACAGCTGTCGTGGTTGGTGCTAGCGTTTTCCCCGTGGCACGAAACGTGGAGCGACGGGCGGCCCTGGCGGACGCCGGCCTGCGCGTGCTGGCGGCGACCGGGGCGCGCGGGCTGACCCATCGCGCGGTCGACGCCGAGGCGGGCGTGCCGATCGGTACGACCTCCAACTACTTCCGCTCGCGCGACGCCCTGCTCGGCGCGCTCGGCGAACGGATCATGGAGCGGTTCGCCCCCGACGACCGGGTGCTGGCCGAGCTGGCGGCCCGGGAGCCGTCCCTGGAGCTGTTCACCGACTACGTGCGCTACATCGTCGAGCGGACCACCCGGCAGCCCGAGCTGACCCGGGCCCTGATCGAGCTTCGCCTGGAGGCGGTGCGCCGCCCCGGCCTGGCCCGGATCCTCGGCGAGACCCTTCGCCGCGGCTACCGCAACGACGTCGCCTTCCACGCCGTTTCGGGTTTGCCCGGCGGCGCGTTCGAGGTGGCCCTGCTGCACTACGCAGTGGACGGTCTCCTCCTCGACATGCTCACCACCTCCATCGACGCCGGGTTCGATCCCGACGAGGTGGTGTCGGCGCTGGTGACGCGTCTGGTCGCGGCCGCGCCCAGCCAGAGCTCCCCGCCCAGCCATAGCTCCCCGCCCAGCAGAGGCTCCCCGCCCGGCCAGGCTCATCGACCGGCGGCGGTGGTTACCGGGCCGCCCAAGCGTGAGGCAGCGAAGAGGAAGACCAGGACAGCGAAGAAGTCCACGAGCGCCCCGTGACGGGTCTGATCGATCCCGCCCCGACCCTCGTCCATCCAGGGTCCCGACTCTCGTTGATCTAGGGCGTAGAGTGGTGAATCGATCTCCAACCACCACTCTATGCCCTAGATCCACGGGCGCTGGCCCTGCTCGTGACCTGGGCGATGCTCGACCAGCCCGCGAGCACCGGCGCTCGGATCGCCACGCCAGGGCCGAAAGTCCCCTCTTCGCAGGCCATTCGGACCCGACGCCTGTCAGCGACTGACGCCCGTGGCGGCTGTTGTGCCTACGCTCACACGACGCCGCTGGTCCGCGCGTCAATACGAGGTTTAGCGTTACGACGTCGATCGGCAACGAACGAGGAAGGCGACGGACTGATGCGGCTCTCCGATGTCGCCCTGGGCTGCGGCCGCCCACAGCCATATCTAAAGAATCCACTGGATCACGAGCCCGGCGTAGCCCCCTAGCCAGAAGGGACGGGTGCGATGACTGCAACGATCCCCAACCGGCCGGCCGTCGACCGGCGGAGCACCGCGATGCCGTGGCACGAGGCCCGCACCCTGGCCCACCGGCTGGCCGACCCGTTGCCGGCCGAGACCGTGCCGCTCGCCCACGCCGCTGGCCGGACCCTGGCCCGACCGGTGCTGGCGGCCGTCGACGTGCCCGCCTTCGACAACGCCGCCATGGACGGTTACGCCGTACGGGGGCCGGGTCCGTGGCGCGTCACCGGCCGCGTCCTAGCCGGGCACCCGACGCCCGCGCCGCTGTGCGACGGGCAGGCGGTCGAGATCGCCACTGGTGCGCCCCTGCCGCCCGGCGCCGAACGCGTCCTCCGCTACGAGGACAGCCACCGGGACGCGGACGTCGTGTATGGCGGGGTCGGGGTAAACGGCGTCGTCGATGAGCAGCGCACCCACATCCGCCGAGCCGGCGAGTACGTCGGCGCCGGGCAGGAAGTCCTGTCCCCCGGCGATGTGCTCCGTCCGGCGGCCCTCGGCCTGGCGGCCAGCGTGGGCATCGACACCGTCACCGTACGCCGGCGGGCCCGGGTGCGCATCCTCGTCACCGGCGACGAGGTCGTCGGCGCCGGGGCGCCGGCCCCGGGCAAGGTCCGCGACGCCATCGGCCCCACCCTGTCCGCCCTGCTGCCGGCCTGGGGAGCCGAGCTCGACATCGTCCGATACGTGCGCGACGAGCAGGCCGCCGTGACCCGGGCCGTGACCGCCTCACTGTCCGCTGTGGACGTCACCCTGGTCGGCGGCGCCTGCTCCGTCGGACCGGCCGACTATCTGCACCGCGTCCTGCAGGACCTCGACGCCGTCGTCCACATCGACGGGGTCGCCTGCCGACCCGGCCACCCGCAGGTGCTCGCCCAAACCGGTACACAGTGGATCGTCGGGCTGCCCGGCAACCCGTTCGCCGCCCTAGTCGCCGCCACCACCATCGTCTGGCCGCTGCTGGCCGGGCTCGCCGGGCAGGACCTCCCCCGACTTCCCCGGGCCGCGTTGGCCGACGACACGCCGGCCGACAAGCGCCACACCCGCCTCCTGCCCGTGCGGTGGGACGGGCACCAGGTGCGTGCCATCACCAGTCCCCGCCCTCAAGACACGCCGACCCGGCCCCACGCGAACGTTGCCACCCAGTCCGGTTACCTGGGACCGGCCGCCCACGCCGACGCCCTCGCCGTGCTCAGGCCGGACAGCCGACCCGGCGAGCCGGTCGAACTCGTGCCACTGCCCACCGGCGGCTGACCATCGCCGATCCTCAGCCGGGGCCGATGGCAAACAGGAAAATCATCGACCAATGTGAGATAGTCGACCACCATGGTCGGGAACCCGAGGTAGCCGTCATTTGGCTCATTGGCTGACAGCCTGATTCAAGCCCTCTGTGTGGACGCTCCGACGTTTTCGCCGAGCGGCCATCGGCGGCGGATCGCCTTGTGGGCCTCCACGGCGACCAGGATCGATGACGCCACGGCGACGATCATGACCCAGGTCTCCAGGCGCAACGGTTCCACGCGGAGCGCGAACCGGGTGGCCGGCACGTACAAGGCGGCCACGTGCAGCGTCACCGCCCCGGCCGTTGCGAGGAACAGAAAGCGGTTGGCGAATGGGCTGATCCGCAGCAGTGACCGGGAGGTGGTGCGGGCGTTGCCGGCTTGGAACGCCTGGAAGATCACCATTGTGCTCAGCGCCACCGTCCGCGCGTACTCCAGCGAAGCCGAAGCGGTCAGCTCTCGATGGAACATCCAGAGTGTGCCGGCGGCCATCACGGCGCCCGAGATGATCGTCCTTTCCCAGAGCAGCCTGGACATGACGCCTTCCCGGACCGCCCGGGGCCGGCGACGCAGGACATTCTTACCACCGGGTTCGAAAGCCAGCGCGAGATCCTGCAGACCGCTGGTCACGATGTTCAACCAGACCAGCTGGGCCGGCACCATCAGCAGCGGCCAGCCCAGCCACAGCCCGACCAGGATCGCCAGGGCCAACCCGACGGCGGTGGAGACGAGAAAAAAACGCAACTTTGCGGATATTGTCGAAGGTCACTCGACCGACGCGTACCGCCTCCACGATGGTGGTGAAGTTGTCATCGGCCAGCACCATCTCGGCGGCCTCGCGGGCGACGTCCGTGCCGTGGCGGCCCATCGCCACCCCGATCTGGGCGGTCCGCAGGGCGGGCGCGTCGTTGATGCCGTCGCCGGTCACCGCGACGACGTGTCCCGAGTCGCTCAATGCGGAGACGATCGACAGCTTCTGCTCCGGGGAGACCCGGGCGAAGACCGACGTACGGGCGACGACGTCCCGCAGTTCCTGGTTCGACAGCCCCCGCAACTGCTTGCCCTCCAGCACCCGCGTGGGATCGTCGGTGATCCCGAGCTGCTGAGCGATCGCCCCGGCCGTCGTGGCGTGGTCGCCGGTGATCATCAGAACCCGGATGCCGGCCTGTCGACACTGGTCGATCGCCTCACGCACCCCCGCCCGGGGTGGATCGGCCAGCGCCTGCAGGCCGCAGAAGACCAGGTCGGCGGGCTCCCGGTCGAGAACGTCCCGTTCACCCTCCTCCAGTTGCCGGTACGCGAACGCCAGTACCCGTAAGCCACCGGCGGCGAACTCCTGGGCCGCCTGCCTGACGGCGCTGGCGTCGAACGGCACCGGCCCGTCGTCGGTCAGCATCTGCGTGCACATGTCGGCGACCCGTTCGGGCGCCCCCTTGACGTATAACGTGTCGCCGTCCGCTTCTGTGCGGACGCTGGCGGAGTAGCGCCGGGCGGGGTCGAACGGCTGGTTGGCGACCAAGTGGTGCTCGTGCCGTACCACGGTCGGGTCCAAGTCGGCCGCGAGCGCCAAGGTGAGAATCGCGACCTCGGTGGGGTCGCCGGCCGTAGCCAACTCGCCATCCTGGGGCGTCACGCTGGCCTCGTTGGTGAGCACGCCGGTCAACACGGTCAAGCGCAGGGCGCGGGAGTCATCGATCGCCGCCACGATCGCCGGATCGGACTTCCCGTCGGACCGGACGCTGTCGAAGCGGAAGGATCGGCCACCGGCCCAGACCTGCCGTACCGTCATCCGGTTCTCGGTGAGCGTCCCGGTCTTGTCCGAGCCGATGACGGTGGTGGAGCCCAGCGTCTCGACGGCCGGCAGGTGCCGGACGATCGCATTGCGTCGGGCCATTCGCCGAACGCCGATGGCCAGGGTGATCGTGACCGCCACCGGCAGCCCCTCGGGCACGATGGCCACGGCGAGCGCGACGGCCACCCGGAACATGTCCCGGACGGACTCGCCCAACAGCAGGCCGCTGGCAAAGGCCAGCGCCGACGTGGCCAGCACGGCGACGGCGACCAGCTTCGCGAAACCCGATATGGCGTGCTGGAACGGCGTCGCCTGGATGCCCTCGTGCCGGACCAGTCCGGCGATCGTGCCGAGTTCGGTGCGGGCGCCGGTCGCCACGACGATGCCCGTGCCTCGCCCGCTGGTGACCGCGCTCCCGCTGTACGCCATCGAGTGCCGGTCGGCGATCTGGGCGTCGGCGTCGACCGGTTCGGTGCCCTTGGCCACCGGAACCGACTCGCCGGTCAGCTGCGACTCGTCGACCTGCAGCGCGTGGGACACGGTCAGCCGTAGGTCGGCCGGGACCCGCGCCCCCGACTCCAGCACGACGACATCGCCGGGCACGAGGTCGGCGCTGTCGATCTCGTGTTCCTCGCCGTCGCGGATGACCCGCGCGCGTGGCACCACCAACTGGGCCAGGGACCGTATCGTCCGCTCCGCCTTGCGCTCCTGGGTGACGCCCACGATGGCGTTGAGGGCCAGCGCCGCGCCAATGAAGACGGCGTCCAGATACTCCCTGAGCAGCAGCACGATGACGAAGGCGACCAGCATGATCAGGACCAGCGGGCTGCGGAACTGGCGGAGCAGGACGATCACCGCAGGGGTGGTCCGCTCCTCGCCCAAGCGGTTGGCCCCGTACACCTCCCGGCGTCGCGCTGCCTCGGCGGCGGTCAGCCCGCGGTCACCGGTTTCCAGGACGCGCGCAACCTCGTCGACGGGCTGCGCGTGCCACCGACCGTCCTCCGGAACCTCGGCCGCCTTCCCGGCGGGTTGGAGCCGGCCCCGCCGCAGCCACGGCGCGGCCACTCCGCCGCGGCGCGTCACCGCACCATGAGCCGCGCCGACATGTGGGCCTCCGCCAGCCGGGAAGGACTGAGGTGGCGCGGTGACTCGTCAAGCGCTGCTGGTCCCATCGCCGTCATGGTAGGCGCCGAAAGTACGTGTTTGGGCCGTAACAGACTGATTTACCGGAAGAGTACGAGCGCCATGCATCGTCGCCCGCACCGCCGACGTAGCGGCGGACCGCCGGGGCCAAGCAGGCCGTGGCGGCGGACCGCCGGGCCCAGCAGGCCGTGGCCGCCGGCCGGTCCACGGTGTCAGGTCACGCGCAGCGTCCGACGACGACGTCGCCACGATCGTCCTCGGAGCGATCGTCACCTATCGCAACTACCAGGGTGAGCTCAACCAGGCGGCCAGTCTCGCGCTGGCCGCAACAGTTCTGCTCCTCTATCTCTTGATGTGGCCCGCGGCCGGGCCGGAGGTACCGGCCGACGAAACGAGCGCCGGCCGTACGGTCGGGCGGGCGATGATGTGGACCTCCCACCTGGTCCGGGCCGGACTCGCCGGGTACGGCGTCTACTACCTGACCACCGATCTCACCGTCTCCTTCCTGCCGGTGCTGTCCGTGCTGGCCGTCGTCGGGTTCGCCAACGGCCTGGTCGGGCGATGGGGTAGGCACCTGGCTGGCCTGCCGGTGGACTGGCGATTCCTGCGCGGCACCGCGCTCCTGCGATACCTGCTCAGGGCCGCCATTGGCGTGGCCGTGGCTGGCTACTCCCGGGTCCTCTCCCACTACTGGTGGGCCTTCGTCGACGCCGTCCCCCTCACGGCCTACCGGTGGCTGCGGGATGCGCTGGGGACGGCCTGGCTGGCGGTGCCGGCCGCAGCGCTGGGCTGCCTGCTGCTGCTCTTCGTCGTGGCGCTGGTAGCCACGGTGGTGCAGAAGGTGACCGCGCAACTGCTCGGACCACGCAACGCCGTCAGCCGCTGGTTGGCCGAGCACGCGGCGATGACCTGGATACGCGCGCCCGACGGCACGGTGTTCGACGGCGGCCCGCTCGTGCCATTCCGTTTCACCAGCAGCTATCCCAACGAACCCGGGCGGCGGATGGTCGAGAAGTGCCGCGCTTTCGAGCGGCCTCTGTCCACAGAGGAGACCGATGCACTGCTCGACCGGATTGCCGGAGCCGCGCTCGGCGTCGGTTCCGACCGACCGTACCTGCGGCTGACCTACCGGGCCGCGGCGAGCCACGAAGAGGTCAGCCTCGCGGCGGGCGAGACGGTATACGACCTGTGGGACGAGCGGCTCGAGACGACCGGCGACCGGCGGGCCTCGGATGACGAGCAGGTGCTCCCCGACTTCTCCGAGGTTGCCGCGCTTCGACGGCTGCGCGAGTCGACGTACGTGGCCGGCTGCGGCGCCCCGTTCACCCTGCACGTGACGGTCAGGCGACCGCGGGACGAGGACCGCACCGTCTGGCGGCAGTGGAAGGCCGAGTGGTCCGAAGCGGGGGCGCCGCGTCCCGTGTGGCGGCAGGCACCCCGCCCGCACCAGTACGCCGCCGACCTGCGCCGGTTCCCGGCTGCCCGACGGATGGTGCCGTTGTGGCTGCGCGAGGAGTTGGGGTGGCGGTGGCTGCTGCCGCTCCGCGTCCCGTCCGGTCCACCGCCCGCTGACTGAGGTGTGGTGCTCTCGGCCCGTGCCTACGGCTACGGTCATCCGAGGCCGTGCCGGAATCCGTCGCGCCAGCTGGGGTAACGCAGCTGCCAGTTCCATTGCGCCTTGGCCTTGGCGTTGGACGCGCCCCGGACTCGCGTCATGGACCGGATGATGTACTCACCGAGCATGGGTCGCAGCAGCCAGGCCGGCAGGTGGCGCGGTTGCGGTGCACCCACCGCTTCCGCCAGGTACGGCAACCATTCCCGCACGGGTGCGGGCTCGTCGTCGACCACGTGGTAGATACCGGGCGCGCCGTCCTCCACGGCCAGCGCGGTCAAGGCGGCAGCGTCATCAACGTGGATGAATGACCAGACCCCGGTGCCGCCACCGACGACCGGCATCTGCCGGCGCCGCACCAGGTCGAGTATCGCGCCACCTCGGCCAAAGCTGGTGCCCGGACCGTAGAACGCGCCGTACCGCAGCACCAGCCCCTCCATCGGTGCCGTGGTAACCACCTTCTCGACGTGCCGGATCGCTGACAAGGACTCGCGAGCCGTTGCCGGCGGATTCGGCTCCAGCGGGTCGGACTCGGTCTTGACCGGCCCACCGGTGGCCGCGAACGGCCAGCCGGCGTAACTCTGCGCCACGAACCGCTGCACCCCGACGGCTCGGGCCGCGGCCATGAGAAGGTCGGTGCCCCGCGTGCGCAGGCGGTTCGTTTCGACGAAGTCCCGGTCGATGCGCCGCAAGGTGGCGTTCGGGGCGATCGCGGTCAACTGGTGCACGATGACGTCGGGCTTGAACTCCTCCACGGCGGCGTGGACAGCGGCGGCGTCGAGCGCGTCGAGCACCACGGCCCGGGCGCCCGCGGCCTCCAGCCGCCCCGCCTTCGCGGCGTTGCGAGTCGTGCCCGCGACCGTGTGACCACGCTGGACGAGCGCCGCCGCCAGCCGCTGCCCGATCACGCCGGTTGCTCCGGCAACGAAGACCCTCATGACAGTCCCCTTTCCTGAGTCCCGCGCCTACGACGGAGCGCACCGGTCGGCTGTGACAGCCCGTGGTTGAATCGATGGGTGACTGACCTCACAACCATGCACGCAGAGCTACGTCCGCTGATCTTCTCCGTGGCGTACGGGATGCTCGGTAGCGTGGCCGAGGCCGAGGACGTCACCCAGGAGGCGCTGCTCCGCCTGCATCGCACCACGACCCCGGTGGAGTCACCGGCGGCGTTCGCCGTCACCATGGCGACCCGCCTCGCCATCGACGAGCTTCGGTCGGCGCGCCGGCGGCGTGAGGTGTACGTCGGGTCGTGGCTACCCGAGCCGTTGGTCACCGCCGACCCGGCCACCGATCCGGCGGAGCATGTCGAGGCGGCCCAGCGGCTCTCGACCGCCCTGCTGGTCATGCTGGAACGTCTGTCTCCTGTGGAGCGGGCCGTCATGCTGCTGCGCGAGGTGTTCGCGTACGACTACGCGCGGATCGCGGAGATCGTCGGGAGGTCGGTCGAGAACTGTCGGCAGATCATGGCGAGGGCCAGGGCTCATCTGCACGACGCGCGGGCCCGGTTCGAGGCGACTCCGCAGCGTCATGACGAGCTCGTCACCGCATTCCTGGACGCGTGCCGCACCGGCGACCTCAACGCGCTGGAAAAGCTGCTCGCCGAGGACGTCACGTTCACCGGCGACGGCGGCGGTAAGGTCGCGTCGCTCGCCGTCCCGGCCTCCGGGCGGCGGCGCGTGGCCCGGTTCCTGCTCGGCCTGTTCCGCCAGGCTCAGGCCGCGGAGTTCGCGGTGGAGGTTGTGCCGGTCAACGGTGCACCGGGCGTGCGGGTCCGCGACCGCGACGGCGTCATCGTCGCCGTGATGAGCATCGCCGTGTCCGGAGCGACGATCGCCGCCCTCTACAGCGTCCTCAACCCGGACAAGCTGCGCCACCTGCAACCACTCGACTCCATCCGCTGATGCAGCTGGGCATGATCGACGGGTGTCAGAGCGAGCAACCGCCAAGCGACTCATCGACGACGCCGCCCGCCGTCACCTCGGGTCACTGGGCCTGCGCCAGAAGGGGCGATCACGGCTCTGGTTCGACGACCGCGGATGGTCTTTGATCACTGTCGAGTTTCAGCCCGGCCTTGGCGTGGGAACCTACCTCAACGTCGCAGCGACCTGGCTCTGGTACGACCACGACGGCAGATGGACCTTCGACGAGGGCGGACGCGTCTGGTGGCGCGACGACGGCGACTTCACGGCTGAGCCCCCGCTAGGCGCGCCAGGCTGGCATCAATGGGCACAGTTCTTTCGAGACCACACCTTCGCCAGGGAGATGGAGATCGTTGCGGGCGTAGCGGCCCGGCGCGTACAGCAACTCCGCGACCAGTTCCCCGACCCGTGCGCCACCGCCCGTCATCTGGCTAGCCGGCCGACCGGCCGCAGCGAAGATCCGATCTGGCACGCGTACCACACGGCCGCCGCGCACGCGCTCTGCGGCGATCGCGACGCGGCCCGAGAAGCATTCGGGCGCCTCGGATTGGGCGACCGCGACCACGACTGGGGCGGCCGCGACGTCGACTGGCGTCACGAGGTTCGCCGGCGGGCAACCGAACTCAGCCTTACCAACACCCCGACCGAACTACGACAACGAATAATCGACACAATCAAGACGGTACGACACAAGCTCGGTCTGGGCCCATGGACGACACCCGCGGTGCTCGACGTCGGCAACGCCGAGGGCCCGACTGGCCTTGTCTGACGAGGAGTTCGTCGACCGAGGCATTGCCACGTATCCAGTCGCCAAGCCAGGGCCGGCGGCCGTGGGGGCTATCTCAGGGACGAGTCCGTGGGGAACCCGGATGTGGCGGGCCCGCCCACGGCGGCACAGTCGCTGGAGAGCCACCGTGAGGAGGAGACCCATGTTGATGCCGGGACTGTCCGTCACGTTGATCGGCCTGGTCATCGCCGCCATCGCGATCGCCCGGGGCAAGCCGGCGCTGCCGGTCCTGCTGCGCGGCCTGGTCGGCGCGTGGGTCGGCTTCGTGGGCCTGGCCCTGATCGGCCTGGTGGTCGACGTCCTCTTCTTCAGCGGCATGTACGTCGCGATCCTCGGGCACATCGGCGCCGCCATGGGCGCGGCCATCGCGGTCGCGCGGGCACGCGAACGGCAGTACATCTGACGGCTACGGCGTGCGCCCGTCGCGTCGCTCGGCCGCCCGCGATCCGTACCTCCTCGACGAGGTTTGACAACGGAGGCTGACGCGGGCAACCGTCCACACTGGATCATCTGCGACCGTACGGACTGCGCCCTCGACTCGATCGGCCAGCCAGGCCGGGCGCCGGCCGTCACGCCCGCCGCCGGCCCCGCGGCGCCGCGCCACCGGCGCCACCCTGGGCGCGAGCCCGGATCTCGCGCTCGTGGCGCTTCACCGCGCCCAGCAGGGCGGTGAGGGCCGGTGCGGGCGGAGTGTTCCGGGTGACGGCGACCAGCCGGCGCGTGAGGCGGGCTTCGGCGACGTCGCGAACGGCGAGCGCGGGGTCGGCCTTCGGCAGGGTGAGGGCGGGCATCAACGCCACGGCCGCCCCGACTCGGACCAGCTCGAGTTGCACGTCCGCATCGTTGGACCGGTGTCGCAGGTCGGGCTCGTATCCGCCGAGAGATCGACAGGTTCCGACGACCATCGCGTGGTGACCCGTACCGGCGGCAGACGCCGTCCAGATCTCGTTGCGCAGGTCAGCGATGGCGACCGGTCCGGTGGACCGGGCCAGGCGATGGGTGGCCGGCAGCACGACCTTGAGCGGCTCCTCGTGGATCACCTCAAACCGCAGCCCGGCGGGTCGGGGTCGCGGGTGGCCGTCGTATTCGTCACCAATCACCAGGTCGACCGCGCCGAGCCGCAGGCTGGGCAGCGCCTCCTCGAGCTCGAGCTCGGAGAGCTCCACCCGCACCGCGGGATGCGTGGTCATCATGCTGGCCACGGCCGGAATCAGCAGGCGGCGGGCCGCCGACTGGAGTCCGCCGGCCCGCACCGTTCCCCGAACCTCACCGCCGAGGGCGGCGAGATCTGCCTCGGCCGCCTCCACCGCGGCCAGCAGCCCGCGGGCATGGCGAGCCAGGAGCCGACCGGCGTCGGTGAGCCGGACATTGCGGCCGGCCTTCTCGAACAGCCGCGTGCCGACCTCCTTTTCAAGGAGGGCGAGCTGCTGGGAAACCGCCGATGGGCTGTAGCCGAGCGCGGTGGCGACGGCGGCGAAGGTGCCGCGCTCCTCGAACTCCCGCAGGAACCGCAGGCGGCGAAGGTCCAGCGCGATCATACAGGAAATCTAACGAATCAGCTCCACAAACCGTCACTGGACGTGATCGGTATGGTGCCTGATGATCAGCGGCGTGGGTCCGGCCCTGTGTCTGCTGTCGGCGGCGTTCTTCGGAGCGATGCCGATCTTCGGCAAGTTCGCCTACGAGGCGGGCGTCACCCCGGGCGCGCTGCTGCTGGTCCGGTTCAGCCTCGCGGCCACCGTGCTGGCGGCGCTGCTGCTCGTGCGGCCGGGCCTGCGCCGAAGCGACCTGGCTTCGGTCTCCGCGGCGCCACGCGCCGCGCCCGCGCTGTCGCGCCGCAGCGTGGTCGTGATCGCCGTTGGCCTGGGGGCGATCGGGTACGCCGCGCAGGCGAGTCTGTTCTTCCTGGCCTTGCAGCGCATGGATGCCTCGCTGCTGTCGTTGGTCTTCTACACGTACCCGGCCCTGGTGACGATGGCGTCCGTGCTGCTGGGTCGGGACCGGATGACACCGGGCCGAGCCCTTGCGCTGGTGACGGCGTCGGGCGGCGCCGCGCTGGTCCTGGTGGGCGCGGGCGCGGCGAACTTCCACCCGGTCGGGGCCGCCCTGGCCCTTGGCGCGGCGATCGTCTATACCACCTACATCCTCGTCTCGGACACCGTCGTGCACCGCCTGCCACCGGTGGTGTTGTCCACATTGGTCATGGCCGGGGCCACGGCCACTCTCGGTGCACAAGCCGTGGTCACCGGTGGCGTCGCCCTGGACTTCGGGCCGTCGGGATGGTTCTGGCTGGGGTGTATCGCGGTGGTGTCCACGGTGGGGGCGATGCTCGCCTTCTTCGCGGGCCTGCGCCGGACGGGTCCGTCGACGGCGGCCATCCTCTCGACGTTCGAGCCGGTCGTCACCACGGCGCTGGCCTCGCTGACGCTGGGCGAGTTCCTGAGCGGAGTCCAGCTGATCGGGGGCGTCCTGGTCCTGGCGTCCGTGGTCGTCCTGCAGCTCCGACCAACCCGGACCGTCGATGAGGACCTGCGTCAGCCCAGCGCGCCGGCGGCACTCGAAACGCGGCCCTGAGGGCAAGACGCCCACACCCAGCCCGTTGATCTGCGTCAGGACGCCTGATGTCGCGGAATGCCGAGCTGGTCGAGTAAGTCGAAGAACATCTCTTCGCAGAAGACGTAGCGCTTCGCCGGCAGTCGCAGGAGCGCAGCGAGCCCGGGCGGTCGTCGTGTCGCGAGAATCTGCCGGATCGGGCGAGCAGGCACGGTGTAGCCGGCCGCGGCGGCCCACTCGACCGCTGATTGGGCCGCGCGTCTCGGCGGTACGCCGAAGCTGGCGATCGTCTGGCGAGCCTGCTCGCTTGCTCTCGCCTTCACCATTCCCTTCATGATCAGGTGATCTCGCTCAAACTCGAACGCGTTGACCGGGTCCGAGCCAGTCTGCCATTGGCCCGCCTGGCTCACCCCGACGAGCCATCCGTAGTCGCTGTCGGTAATGTAGGCGGCAAGGACCGGCGATTTGAGGTCCGACGCAAGCGTGGGCAGCAGGTCCTTGTCGTCGAGAAGATTGTCGTTGACGTCGAAGACGTGCCAGCCGTCGCCGCGAAGCGCGCCAGGGTGCCGGCGTTCCTCGGCGCCCCGCCTGCTGAGCAGGGCGGGCATCTGGCCGTTGCTGCGAACGACCACCAGAGTTCCCCAGTAGCCCACGGCCGGGAATCTAGTGCCAACAGAGATCGCGACCAAGCCGCGCCCGCGAAGCCCGCGGCGTGTCCATTGCGGCACGACGGACGGATCGCGCCAGCCCGGGATCTGATTATGCGTACGTAATGAGTTCCAGGAGAGACCCGTCCGGGTCTCGGAAGTACACACTCGTGCCCTGGCCGCGGCCACCCCAGCGAGCGATTGGCCCTTCCTCTATCTCGACCTGGTGGCGGCGAAGATGAGCCAGCGCCTCCTCGACGGTGCCCGGCCATACGAAGCACAGATCGCTGCCGCCTGGCGCAACCGGCCGGCGCGCCACCAGTGTCCCGGCGTCCCGACCTGGTCCGTGCACGTTGAGCTGCTGATCGCCGAACCGGTATGCGACTCGGCCGCCCGGCTGCTCGACGACCTCTGCCCCCAGCACGTCTCGGTAGAACCGGTTCGACCGATCCCAGTCGCTGACTGCGATCACGCAGTGGTCAAGCCTGACCTTGACTTCAGCCATCACCGAACCGTACTCCAGCCAGCCGAACCGACGTAGTCCTCCCGGCGACGCGGATCGCCCAGGGCGGGGAACGACGAACTGGCTCTCCCACACGAAATCGCCCGGCTCCGTGGGCCGGACCTGTGGGGTCCGGCCCACGGAGGCTGACGTCAGTTCAACGCCCGCGCCGCAGCAGCGGTCGCCTCACCAACCTCGTAGGAAACCAGAACCATTGACCCGGCGGGCACGGCCGTCTCGATCGGGAGCACGATGGTGTGGCTGCCCTTGCCGACCTCGCTCAGGGTGCTCGCCAGGGTCCGTTTGCCGTCCCAGACGAAGGCGCGCAGCGTCCCGGCCTGCTTGGTCTTCACCTCGACGCGGACGGCGCCGGGCGTCACCTCGGTGCGGTCGATGCGAACCGTACCGGCGGGCAACGCCGCCCAGCCGCCGGGCGCGACACCGTCGCGGCTGGACTGCAGCAGCGTCTGCGGGGACTCGACGCTGCGGGCGGCCGTGGCTGGGATCACCGGCTCCTTCGGCGCCGAGGGCTGGCTCGGGTAGCCGGGGAGGGTGGCGATGCCCCAGCGCCACGGGTCGGCCCGCACGCCCGCCCAGGTCGACCAGCCGACGCGGGTCTGCCCCGTCAGGTCCTGGGTGTCGGAGTCGTTGATCAGGATCTGCAGCCCCATGTGATTCGGGTCGATCGTGTCGGGCAGGACGTCAAAGGGGATCTTGACCTCGAAGGTGTACCCGACGTACGGGTCCGACACGATCGAGGCGATCTCCACCCCGGGGGCCGTCTCCGGGCCGGGGCCCTGCCGGTTGTCGCGCTCGCGCGCGTAGCACGGCGGGTTGCCGTTGGCCGGGTCGTCGGTGATCGGGAACAGCGCCACGTTGAACACCGTCGACGTGTTGGCCGAGTTGCCCCGCGGGAACTCGATGTTGTCGTTGCGCCGTGGCCGCTTGCAGTCGTCCGGCCGCAGGATCGATCCCAGGACGTCGTCCATGACGCTGATGTAGGCGTAGATCGCGTCGTCGGTGAACGTGAGCTGCGCCGAGCCGGAGATGTCCTCGGGTGTCGCGGGGGTGCCCTCCCAGCGGGTCGAGAGGTCGATGACCTCGCCGGTGTACT
>Ga0310830_101085_pt1 | contig 14642 bp, 13 predicted proteins | sample WT_ome_5_FD_201301 | JGI IMG/M metagenome (GOLD analysis project Ga0310830, IMG submission 201301) | Sorghum-adapted microbial communities enriched on wild type (WT) sorghum from Joint BioEnergy Institute, Emeryville, California, United... ...
CCACCTGCATGCTGCGGCCCAGGTACTGGCTCAGCGCCTCGGTGATGTGGCCGCGCAGGTGGGTCTCGATCTGCTCCCGGGTGTACGCGTCGGGGACGGCGAGCAGGGCCGTGTCGTCGATGATGGCGCGTAGCGAGGTCAGCCGGAGGAACGCACGGCGCTGCTGGGACAGACCCTCCTGGTGGAACAGGATGTCGTTCACGGCACCCCACACGACCGCGCAGTCTGCCGGATCTGTCACCCCGTCACCCCTACCTCTTCGGTCACGACTGACCTGTCCGATATCCACAGGTTATCCACACCCTGTGTACAAGTGGATACCTGTGCATCTATCGGCATGGTGAACCGTGGCCGCACGTCATCTCCGGCACATCCGTGCCGGCGAGTGACCGCCGACCGTTGTCCGGCCAGCCCGTCGGCTCGACCGGACCGTCCCGGCCCGCGAACCGAACTCTCCCGTGGGCCGTGTCGGCGTGCCGTCACCATCAGCCCCGCAACGGGGCACGCTAACAGCGTGAGCGCCGTTGGCTCAACCTCTGTCCGGTCAGCCGCCGTTCGGCCGCCGGGGTGGTTTGGTCGGCCTCCTGAGCTCCCGGTACGCTGGCTAGGTTCGCAGGACGTATGGAAGGCACGAGAACCAGTGAAGCGCACCTACCAGCCGAACAACCGTCGGCGCGCGAAGACCCACGGCTTCCGTCTGCGGATGCGTACCCGTGCCGGTCGGGCCATCATCAACGCGCGGCGCGCCAAGGGGCGCCAGCGGCTGGCCGCCTGAACCACGGCACCGGAGAACGACCGTGCTCGCGGCAGACCAACGGCTCCGGCGGTCTGACGACTTCGCCACGGTCATTCGACGCGGCCGCCGGGCAGCCCGCAACGGCCTTGTGGTCCATCTGTACGCGCCCGACTCGACCGAGCCCGTGGCCCGTCGGCCACGGGCTGGTTTCGTCGTTCCGCGGACCGTGGGAAGCGCGGTCACCCGCAACACCGTACGGCGCCGGTTGCGCCACCTCCTGCGCACCGAGCTGGACCGACTGAGCCCCGGCACCGACGTGGTGGTCCGGGTGCTGCCCGAAGCCGCCGAGCGGAGCTTCGACGAGTTGGGGCGCCATCTTCGTGAGGCGCTGGCCGCCGCCGGCCGGCCGCGCCCGGCCGGGAGGCGCGAGGGTGGCTAGAGCGTCGACGCACCTCGCCGCGCCGCGGTGGACCCTCCGCGGGCGAGCCGTACGGTCCGCGCCCCGGGGGTACGCCGAGCGGTCCGCGTCGCCGGCCGAACTCGCCGGTCCGGCTCCGCACGCGTCGCCGGCTGAGCCCCTTGGTCCGGCTCCGCACGCGTCGCCGGCTGGGCCTCCTGGTCCAGCTCCGCACGCGTCGCCGGAGCAGACCGTCGCGGAACGACCACCCACTGTGGTCATGCCCACCACGCGCCTGGGGCGCGTGGTCGCGGCGCCGATCGTCGCGTACCGTCGGTGGATAAGTCCGGCCTTACCACCAACGTGCCGTTTCTACCCATCGTGTAGTGAATACGCGTTGACGGCGGTCGCGGTGCACGGGCCGGTGCGCGGCATCGGGCTCGCCATCCGGCGCTTGCTGCGGTGCCATCCGTTCCACCCGGGCGGGATCGACCACGTTCCGCCTCGGCGCACGGCCGCCCCCGACCCCTCCCTTATCGCGACCGATCAGGAGCACTGAGCCGCATGAGCTGGCTGATGGAGCCGATCTACAACGTCATCTCGTGGGTCCTGCTGCGGTGGCACGAGCTGTGGGCCCTGCTCCTGCCCGGCGACGGCCGCTTCCTCGGCACGAGCTGGGAGTGGGTGCTGGCGATCGTGTTCCTGGTCGTCACCGTCCGGCTCGTGCTCTTCCCGCTCTTCGTCAAGCAGATCAAGTCGCAGCGGGCGATGCAGGCGCTGGCGCCGAAGATCCGTGAGCTGCAGGCCAAGCACAAGAACGACCCGGCCACGCTGCGCGAAGAGATGATGAAGCTGTATCAGCAGGAGAAGGTCAACCCCCTCATGGGGTGCCTGCCCTTGTTCCTGCAGATACCGGTCTTCTTCGGTCTCTTCCACGTACTTCGGTACATCAATCCACTGAACACTCAGCCGGTCAACCCCAACGGCCCGACGAAGGATCTTTACGGCTGGACCCCGGAGCTGTTCGACAGCGCCGCCTCGGCCCACCTGTTCAACGCCCCCATCCCCGCGAGCTTCTCCAACGACGCGGCTCACATCGCGGCGCTCGGTGGGGCCCATCCGGCGGCGGCCAAGATCGTGGCCGCGGTGCTGGTGCTGATCATGATGTTCACGACCTTCATGACCAGCCGCCAGATGATCCTCAAGACCGGCTGGCAGGCCGAGCCACAGCAGCGGATGATCCAGCGGCTGATGCTCTACGGCATCCCGCTCTCGCTGCTGCTCTCGGGGTGGGCGTTCCCGATCGGTGTGATCATCTACTGGGTCACCCAGAACCTGATTTCGCTGGCCCAGCAGCAGTGGGTGCTGCGCAAGTACCCGCCGATCGTGACCACCCCCGAGCCGAAGAGCGCTCGGGAGAGGGCCGCTCTGGCCGCGCAGAAGCAGCACGGCCCGATCGCCCGGTTCTTCCTGGTGCTGCCTCCGCCACCGAAGTCTGCCGACGCCCAGACCCCCAAGCGTGGGTTGTTCGCCAAGCTGCGCCCCGGATCGGCCGCGGCCCCGGTGGCGCCGGCGAAGCCCGACCCGCGGGCGCTGGCGCCGCGTCCGGGTGCGAAGCCTCGCCCGGTGACGTCCGGTGCGTCGGTCGCGGCGGCCAAGCCCGGTGACGAGTCGACCGCCCCGGAGACGACCGCGAAGGCCGCCCCGACGAAGGGCGCCGCCAAGGCGGCACCAACCAAGACCACCGCCAAACCCAGCCCGGGCAAGGCGGCACCCGCCCAGGCGCCGGCCGCGAAGAGGGCCGGGACCACCACCGCGGCGGCGGAGGCCGCCGACGAGGGTCCCGCCGTCGAGGTCGGCCGCACACCGACCGTGGGCCAGGTACCGACGGTCGGCGCCACTCCGTCATCCGGGCAGCCACCCGAGACCTCGCCGAACGGGGCGACGGCCCGCTCCGGCGCGCCTCGTGGCGCGGGTGGTGGCGGACGGAGCGGCGGAGCCGGCCGCAAGGGCTCCGCGCGTCGCAAGGGCGGACAGCCGGCCCGCAAGGGCGGCGGAAAGCGCTGACCCGCACACGGACCAGGCGGCCTGCCCGTAGGCTGGGTTGACCGATGACCACAGTGGACTGAGGTGCCAGCGGTGGTTCGCCGACCCCATGCATCACCTCTTATCTCGGAGCGACACCCGTGACCGACACGACGAAGCCAGTTGGGCCTGCCAACTCCACCGACCTGTCCGACGACGGACCGCAGGCCCTGGAGGTGGATGACGCGGATCTCGACGAGACCGATCCCGTCGCCCGCGACGATGACGACGATGACGACGACCGCCCGGCCGCCGAGGAGGAGCTGTTCCGGCAGAGCGAGATCGCGGCCGACTATATCGAGGGACTTCTCGATATTCTGGACGTCGACGGAGACATCGACGAGCTGGTGTACAACGGCCGGCCGATGGTCGAGGTCGTCGGTGGCCGCCTCACCAATCTGATCGGTCACCGAGGGGCCACGCTGGAGGCACTGCAGGAGCTCAGCCGGCTGGCGATCTACCGGCGTACGGGCGAGCCGTCGCGACTGCTGCTCGACGTGGGTGGGTTCCGCGCGGCGCGGCGCAAGGAGCTCACCGCGGTGGCGAAGAACGCGATCGAGAAGGTGAAGCGCTACGGCGAGCCGGTCCGGTTGGAGCCGATGACCGCGTTCGAGCGTAAGTGCATCCACGACGTCATCAACGCCACGCCCGGAGTGGAGAGCGAGTCGGAGGGTGTGGAGCCCAGCCGCCGCGTGGTCATCCGCCCGAGCACCAATAAATGATCTTCGATGTTCTGGTTTCGATGGCCGGCCCGCATCCGGGAGCGACCGTCCGGTTTGCGTGACGCGTGGTAGGCCGCGCCCTCGAGAGTGAGCAGCATGACCGAGCTCGACGATCCCGCACCGCCGCCCGAGCTGCACTCGGCGGCGGTGCGGTGTTTTGGTGAGCGGCTGCCGATCGCCATCCGGTACGCCTCCCTGCTCATGACCGAAGGCGTGGTGCGGGGACTGATCGGCCCTCGCGAGTCGACCCGGCTGTGGGATCGGCACCTGCTCAACTGCGCCGTCGTGGCTGAGCTCATTCCGCCGAACACACGGGTGATCGACGTCGGGTCGGGCGCCGGCCTGCCCGGGGTGGTGCTCGCGGTGGCGCGACCGGACCTGACCGTGGTCCTGGTCGAGCCGATGGCGCGGCGGGTCGCCTTCCTGACCGAGGTGATCGAGGCCCTCGAGCTCGGGCGTACGTCGGTGGTGCGGGCCCGGGCCGAGGAGTGCGTCCGAGGTCGCAACCGGATCGAGCCGGCCGACATCGTGACCGCTCGCGCCGTCGCTCCCCTCGATCGACTGGCGGCGTGGTGCCTGCCGTTGGTCAGGAACGGCGGTCGCCTGCTCGCCCTGAAGGGCGAGTCGGCCGCGGCTGAGATTGAAGAGCATCGGCGCGCGGTGGCCCGGGCCGGCGGGGCCGAGCCGGTCATTCGGCGATGCGGGGTCGACGTCCTGCCCACCCCGACGACCGTGGTGGAGATCGCGAAGCGCTAGTCGCTCGCGTCCGGTTTGCGAATGTTGCCCCCCGCCCGACAAAATCGCCTCGGCACGTCGCGGCGACGTGCATGGTTCTCGGCACCGCGCAGTCGTAGTCTGGCCGGGCGTCGTCCTTCTGAAGGCGACGCCGCCCAGCCGTGCCAGCAAGGGTGCTGGACCTGGGCAGCAAGGAACTCGGACGAGGATGAGACGGTGCACGAGAACGGTTCCTACAGCGGCGGCACCGGGTCGGGCCGCCCCACCTACGGTCCAGTGGTGTTGGGCGTTTCACGTGAAACGCCGGAGCCGCTCACCATCTCGGGTAGCGGCGGTCTCTACCGGGCGCACGGTGCGTCTGCGGACTCCTTCCGGTTCGGCTTCGTCCCGACCGACGTTCCGGGACCCCGGGCGATGGCCGACTCGGGCGGAGGGGCCGCGAGTGAACCAACGACGGCGATGCCGGTGTACCAGGCGTCCGGTGGTCCCAATGTCATCATTTCCGCGGCGGGAAACCGGGGGAGGTCTCTCAGCGACATGGATGGAATACGTCAATCCCGGGATGCCGAGGACCCGCCGCTGGCCCAGGAGGCGAAGCGCGCCATCCAGATCCTCAACCCGAGCGGCGAGATCCAGATGCCGCGCCCGCCGAAGATGCGCGTCTTCTGCGTGTCGAACCAGAAGGGCGGCGTCGGCAAGACGACCAGCGTCGTGAACATCTCCGTTGCTCTGGCCCTGCACGGCAACCGGGTCCTGGTCATCGACCTCGACCCGCAGGGCAACGCGTCGACGGGCCTGGACGTCCCGCACCACGCCGCGGTTCCGGACATCTACGACTGCCTCGTCGCCGACACCCCGATCTCGGACGTCGTGCAGAAGGTGCAGGGCATCCCGAACCTGTGGTGCGTGCCGGCCACCATCGACCTCGCCGGTGCGGAGATCGAGCTCGTCTCGATGGTCGCCCGTGAGTCGCGTCTGGCCCGCGCCCTGGAGCAGCACGACGGCGAGTACGACTACATCTTCATCGACTGCCCGCCCTCGCTGGGCCTGCTGACCGTCAACGCCCTCGTGGCGGCCAAGGAGGTCATGATCCCCATCCAGTGCGAGTACTACGCCCTGGAGGGTGTGCAGCAGCTGACCAACAACATCCAGCTCGTCAAGAACCACCTGAACCCCGAACTCGAGGTGACCACGGTTCTGCTGACGATGTACGACCGGCGGACGCGCCTCGCCGACGCGGTGGAGCAGGACGTCCGGGCGCACTTCGGCGACCGGGTCCTGACCGCGGTCATCCCCCGCAACGTCCGGGTCTCCGAGGCGCCGAGCTACGGGCAGTCGGTCATGACCTATGACCCCGGTTCCCGGGGCGCGACCAGCTACTTTGAGGCCGCGTTGGAGATCGCCATGCGCGGTGCGCAGGTGGGAGCGTCCTGATGACGGGCAAACCGCGGGGTGGCCTGGGTCGCGGCCTAGGCGCGCTTATCCCCCAGGGCCCGAGCGGGTCGGTGGCCACGGCCGCGCCCGGGGCCAGCAACGCGCAGGGAGCGCAGTCCGGCGATGGCGCCGATCTGGCGCCGGTGCCCGGGGCCCGGTTCGCCGAGATTCGCGTCGACGCGATCACGCCGAACCCGCGCCAGCCGCGGCAGGTGTTCGACGAGGAGGCCATGGAGGAGCTGAAGGTCTCCATCCGCGAGGTCGGGTTCCTCCAGCCGATCGTGGTCCGCGAGACGGGTCCGGGCGCGTACGAGATCGTCATGGGCGAGCGCCGGTGGCGGGCCGCCCAGGCCCTTGGTCTGGAGGTCATCCCCGCGATCGTGCGCGACACCCGCGACGACGCGATGCTGCGCGACGCCCTGCTGGAGAACATCCACCGGGCCAACCTGAACCCGCTGGAGGAGGCCGCGGCCTACCAGCAGTTGCTCGAGGAGTTCGGGGCGACCCACGAGGAGCTGGCCCGGCGGATCGGCCGGAGCCGGCCTCAGATCTCGAACACGATCCGGCTGCTGCAGCTCCCCGTCTCGGTCCAGAACCGGGTCGCCGCCGGCGTGCTCTCGGCGGGGCACGCCCGGGCGTTGCTCTCGCTGGAGCGGCCGGAGCAGCAGGAGGTCCTGGCCAGCCGGATCGTCGCGGAAGGCATGTCGGTCCGGGCCACCGAGGAGGCGGTCGCGCTCGCGCTGGCCGAGGGAGCCCCGGCCAAGCGGCCCACCGTCAAGCGGGCCAAGCCGCACGCTCCCGGTCTGAACGAGCTGGCCGAGCGGCTGTCGGACCACTTCGAGACCCGGGTCCGGGTGGAGCTCGGCCGGCGCAAGGGTCGCATCCTGGTCGAGTTCGCCACGATCGAGGACCTGGAGCGCATCGTCTCTCTGATCGGAATCCCGGCCAACAACAAGAGCTGACCCTTCCCCGGGCCTCGGCCCTCGGTCCTCGGCAGCGGCGCGGGCCGGACGTTCACCCCGAGCGTCCGGCCCGCTTTCGTGTGCCCGTCACTGGAGCCGCGGGCGGCACCCCCACCGGTCGCGGTGGCCGGCGCGGCTCGGCGGGGCGCATCAGGCGCTCCCGACGGATGCTCCCGACTCGTGCCCAAGGGCTGGCGCGGTCAGGTGCCGTCCAGCCCTCGGCGGTGGAGCTCCGCGTCCTGGCCGCGGGCGCAGGAGGCCGGAGGCGGTTGGGCTCACGCGCGGCGATGGTGGGCGGCGCCCGCGCGGCCCGGTGGTGAGGGCCGACCGCTCCCACGGTGACGGGCCGGTGTCCGGTGAGGGCGGCTCCAGCCCGGACCCGGGAGCCAGGCGCCGCAGCAGGCCCCCGGGGAGATCGGGCGGTACGGCGGGCTCAGCGCGACGGAGGCGCTCCATCCCGGCGCCCGTTGGCGGGGACCGCTCGCCGCGGGCGCCGGCCGTCCGGCACCAGGCGACCCGGAGGCGCGCCTGGGTTGGTGCCGGGCCGACCTGGAGGCACGCCCTGGTTGGTGCCCGGACGCTGGTGCCGGGACGCCTGGCGTCAGCGTCAGGTCCCGCCGGCGCGACAGGCGGCCCGATGGTCTGCCCCGCGGATGCGCGCCGGGGATGGGTGAGCCAGCGCCGCCGAACGCCCGTGGCTCGGCTCCCGGGCCTGGCGTTCGGGTGGCGGTGGAGCCCGGAGTGCCCGTCGGGTGGGAGTCCGCCGGGCTCAACCGAGGGCGTTCCGTCCTCCGCCCTTCGTGCGATGCGGACCGGTCCTCGTCGCCCCGGTGCAGCCGTTCGGTGCGGGCGGGCAAGCGGTCCGGGGAGGGTGCGCTCGACCCGTGTGGCGCGAGGCGCCGGGCGCTTCGGTGGTCCCGAGCCCTCCCCTGGGCGGTCGGGACCGGGTGTCGCCGACGGCGCCCGGCGGGGCCGCCCCTGGGCTCCGCTCTGTGTCCCGGACCGATGGGCGTCCCCCGCAGTCCGCGGGGTCGCTCGGGCGGGGGCCACTCCTGGTCGCGATCGGGGAGGACCCCCACCGGCGTGCGGGGTGCGTGCGGCGCCCCCGGCGGGTGGTCCGCCGGCTATCCCGGTGGTACGGCCGGCCGCCGTTTCACGTGAAACGGGCCGCGTTCCGGGAGTCCGGGCGCGGGTACGGCGAAGGCCCGGAACCGCTGGTTCCGGGCCTTCGGGGGGTCTCGTGGCGGTCTGTGGTTGTGGGGTTGGTCAGTAGCGCAGGTCGGCGGCGAGGTCGGCGTAGGGGCCGGTGCCGTGGAGGGCGTTGATGATGTCGCCGGCCTGCTTCTCGTGCTTGGCGTAGTGGTTGGGGTAGGCCGAGACCTGCACCTTCTGGGCGGCCTGGGTCAGCGGCATGGTCTCCCAGCCGTCGATGTCCAGCAGGCCGCGGTTGTTCTCCGTGCCTTCGAAGAAGGCGCGGGTCGCGTAGTGCGGGTCGGTGATCTGCTCGGCCGTGCCCCAGCCAGTGGAGGGCCGCTGCTGGAACAGGCCCTGGGAGTCGTGGTCGTTCTTCGCGCCCAGGTGGCCGAGGTTGCGCAGGTTGGTCTCCTGCAGCGAGGTGGCCACGGCGATGGTCCACGCCCGCGGAGGCAGGCCCATCTCCTTGGCGGTGTCCACGATCGCCTTGGCGTTGGCCAGCTGCTCCTTGGTCGGCGTGAACGTCTTCTGCTCGGCGGTGATCGGCAGCGGGTGCAGCTCCTCCGGGCTCGGCGCCGCCGCCTGCGTGTTCTCCGCCGGCTGCGTGTTCTGGGTGATCTGCTCGACCACGGCGGTGGCCTGGTCGGTGGGCGTCGGGTCGGCGGCCAGCGTCGGCGTGGTGGTGCCGAGGATGCTGGCCAGCGCGAACGCGCCACCGGTGAACAGGGTCTGCAGTCGAGTCAGCTTGCGGTTCGTCATCGTCCGTGTCATCAGCACAGTCCTCACGTCTCTCTCGTCCGGGGGAGCGCGCCCACCCACGGCGCCAGCGGCATCTCACGGGCCGCGATATCGGGGCTGGCCGGTCAGGAAGGACTCCCTCCTGACACCGCCCCGACCGGCCGGGACGCCACCGCACCGGCAGGCGCAGCGATCCCATGTCGTTCGGTCGTTCGGGTCGCGCCGCCGCTCGTCACCTACGGTGAGGGGCGTGCGCGGGGGGTTATCGCCGGGGCCGCGAGGTCCAGGTCCGCGGGGATGTCCCCCGGCCGTCCGTCAGCGACCGTTCCGGCGTGCGTAGGGTCCAACCAACCCGGGTCCGCGAGGTATCCCCGATCCGGCCGGTCGCCGGCACCCGATTCGGATTTGGCTCAACCACGCCATATCCGCGGCTCCACGCTGTGCACATCCGGGACGCCGTCCCGGATCCGGTGCGCCGGCGGGCCCAGCGACACCTCGCGCGGGAGCGGGCGGCGGGCCGACCCATGCTCCCCGGGTGTTCGGGACGGTCCCCACCCGCCGCGACCGGACACCGCGACCGCGTCGACGGCCCGCGCGCTCGATGCCCGGGGCCGGGCTTCCGCACGGGGCCCCGTCGTCCCCCGCCACCGGCGCGGATGGCCGGGCCTCTCCGTGTGTGGGGTGGCGAGCGGGAGCGCCCCGTGAACCCGGCACGGCGACCCAGGTGGGCGGAATCGCCCATCGGGTGCGGGGCCGGGCACCGAGCAGCCGGAGCGGGAAGCGCGGACCACCAGGCCGCGGGAGCGGGCCGCCCGGACGCTCCCACGACGGTGGGACCACTCCGCGATCCGCCCTCGGGCGGGGGCGGCGGACTCCTCGGTGGGGCGCCCAGGCTCGCGCTCGGTGCCCATGTCACCGGGCTTGTGAGCCGCCACGCCTTCCCGCACCCAGTGGACGGTGCGGCTCCGGCCGATGGCGTCCGGGAGGTGGAGCCGGTGATGAGGGGGCCTCCGCAGCCGCACGGCGCCTCGCGGCGGGCGGAGCGTTGGGCGGGCCGAGCCCGGCCGCCGGTGATCCCCGCGGGAGCTGATCGGTCGTTGGTCCACGCCAGGCCCGAAGGGCGTGCACGCGGGGAGCGCGAGCGGCGAGCTGTGTTGGCGGGCCGGGCGGCCGACGAGCGCCACCGGGAGTCCAGCGGCGGTCGCCCCGCCGGGCCGGCGGGGCTGGCGCGGCGGCAGGGCTGGCGTGGCGACGGAGCGGCGGAGCGGCCTACCGAGCGCCGCGCGCGGAGCGGACAGCCGGCCCAGCCACCCCCAGTCGGGACCGAATCCGACGCCGGTCGAGGGCCCGGCCGACGTGCCCGCTGGATGCCGCTCACGTCACGTTCGGAGCCCCGGCGCGTTTCACGTGAAACCGGCTCCCCGGCCGTTAGGGTCGTCCGGTGCACAACTCCATCCCCTCCCCCGTTCCGCCGTCAGAGGAGGCGGCGTTTCCGGAAGACCCGTACTTCGCCAATGCCGGGGAGAGCAACCTCCCGTTCGTCAGGCCGCTCTCGACTCGTTCTCTCGGCCCAGTAACGGAGGAGCCGGACCGCCGGGACATGGATGAGTGCGACACCTGCCGTACCTCCGATGAGGAGTACGTGTGGGTGGCCGAGCGGTGGCGGGTCCGCGCCACCCGGCGTCCCACCGGACTCCCCGTGGTGCTGGCCCTGGAGTGCCGGCCCCACCTCGACCTCGGCGATCTGCCCAACCTCCTCGCCGCCGAGCTGGGCGTGATGACGGTGCGCCTGGAGAAGGCGATCCGTTCGCTGCCGGGGGTCGCCCAGGTCCACGTGCACCGCTGGGAGGACGGGCACAGCCACCTTCGCCTGTGGTTCCTGGGCCGGCCCGCGGGCCACCGCGACCTCCGGGGTCCGTACCTCCGCGCGTGGGACGACGTCCTGCCCCCGGTCGCCGAGAACGAGTGGCGCAACCGGTTGGGAACGGTGGCGGCCTGGCTGGCGGACTTCGGCGGGCGGGCGGTCGTGGACCCGCCCCGCTTCAACTGGCAGGAGCTGCCCCCGCTCTCGGTCACCGACCTGCTGCCCCCAGGCGACGGCGCCGGGGCGGAGTAGCCCCCAGGAGACACGCCCGCCCGACCGTCGTCACATCTCAGACGGCTCAGCCGTCCCGGGCGTACGATCAGTACACTTTCCGGGCTCGATGGGAGCACCGGCACGCCACGTCGGAGGACCTGATGTCGCGCCGCTTGGTCAACCTCACGCTCGATACGCTCGAGGACCTGCCGCGTCGCTGTCGTCAGTGTGTCTTCTGGGAACTCGACCCCGTGGCCGCCGAGCGAGCCTGCGCCTCGGGTGACCCCGCCCTGGAGAAGGAGGCGTGGGTGTCCCAGACCCTTCTGGAGTGGGGGTCGTGCGGGAAGCTCGTCTACGTCGACGGCATGCCGGCCGGGTTCACCCTCTACTCACCGCCGGCGTACGTTCCCCGGTCCATGGCCTTTCCCACGAGCCCGGTCTCACCCGACGCGGTCCTGCTGATGGCGGCTCACGTGGTCCCGGCCTTCGTGGGCGGCGGCCTCGGCCGCATGCTGATCCAGGGGGTCGCCCGTGACGTGGCCAAGCGCGGCATTCGGGCCATCGAGGCGTTCGGCGATGCGACGGGTGGCGACCCCGACGAGCGACCCGGGTGCCTGGCCCCGGTCGACTTCTACCTGGCCGTGGGGTTCAAGACCGTGCGCCCGCATCCCCGGGTTCCCCGAGTTCGGCTCGAGCTGCGGACGGCGCTGTCGTGGAAGTCGGACGTGGAGTACGCCCTGGAGAAGCTGCTCGGCTCGATGAGCCCCGAGTCGATCCTGCGGCCCGCCACGCGCGCGCTGACCAGGAACGCCGCCGAGCCGGTGGGCTAGCGCCTCCGATGTTTCACACGAAACGGGGAGGCTCGGCCGGCCATGCTCGGCTGGCCGTGGGTCGTCGCCGTGGCGCGCACCCGGCCCGGGCCTGGGCCGGGTGTTTCACATGAAACGCGTTCCCCATGAAACGGGCGGTCACACCGTGACCAGAGTGGTCTCGTTCGTGGTCGCGACCGTGCCGGCGGGGGCTTCGAGTTCGGTGGGCGCGTACAGGCGCTGGACCGCGGCGGCGATCGCCGCTGCGACGCCGTCGCGGAAGACGGGTTCGATGAGCAGCGCGCGGTCGTCGGGCGAGGTGAGATAGCCGAACTCCACCCGGATGGCCGGCATGCGCGTGAGGCGAAGCAGATCCCAGGTCTTCGCGTGGGTCCGGCAGTCGCGGAGGCCCGTGCGCTTCACGATCTCCTCCTGCACCAGCTCGGCGAGGCGCTCCCCGAGCGTGGAGGTGACTCCGCCGTCCGCGGCGGTCGCGTAGCCGTAGTGGTAGGTGGCCACACCGGAGGCGTACCGGCTGGGGTGCCCGTCCAGATGCAATGACAGGACGAGGTCCGCACCGAGCTCGTTGGCGAGTGAGGCCCGGGTCGCCTCGCTCAACGGCCCGGTGGGGCGGGGGCCACGGGTGAGGTACACCCGCATCCCCAGCGTGGTCAGCTGCTCGGCGAGGCGAACGGCGAGGTCGTACGCGAGGCCCGCCTCGGTCCACCGCTGTCCCGCCTCGACCACGCTGATGCCCGGATCGTCGCCCCCGTGACCGGGGTCGAGGACGAGGCGCCGACCCGCGAGGGCGGGCCCGGTGTCGTGCAACCGTACGGTCTCCCGCAGCAGCGTCGGCCGCCCGCCGACGACCTTCCGTCCGAGTCGGCGGAGAGCCGCCACGGTGGCCGGACCGCAGACACCGTCCGCGACCAGTCCGACCTCGCGCTGGAAGGTGGCGAGGGCAGCGGCGGTGCGGCGACCGAAGATGCCGTCGGCCCGGCCGAGGTCGTATCCGAGCTCCAGCAGCCGTTCCTGCAACTGCCGGACGTCGTCGCCGAACATGGGCTCGGGCTGCTCATGGGCGAGCACGCGGGCGCCCAGCGTCCACCGCGCCGCGTCCAGCGCGCGCCAGGTCTCCTCGGTGACGGTTCCGGTCACGGTCAGCCCACGCGCCTGCTGAAAGGCGCGTACGGCCTGCTCGACGCGAGCATCGAACGTGTCACTACCGTCGTCGGCGTCGAGCAGCGACAGCGTCCGCAGGATGGCCCTGATCTCGACCACGGCCGGGCCGGCGTCCCCCCGTCCGATGACCAGCATCGGCGCCTCCCCCCTCTCGCTCGCGGCAGCCTACCCCGCATCCGGGGTGCGCGCCGGGCGATCGGATCAGGTGCGTCTGGACGAGAAAAGCCCGGCACGACGGGCTCGCCGTGCCGGGCGGTGAGACTGGGCGGTGGTGTCAGAGCGCCGACTCGATGAACTGGATGATCTCGCTCTTCGGCTTGGCTCCGATCGATCCGACGACCTCGCCGTTCTTGAAGATCGTGAGCGTCGGAAGGGACATCACCTGGTACTTGAGCGCCGTCTCCGAGTTCTCGTCAATGTTCAGCTTGACGATGTCGATCTTCTGGCCGAGCTCCGACTCAGCGATCTCGTTGAGCACCATGGAGATCTTGCGGCACGGCGCGCACCACTCGGCCCAGAAGTCGACCAGCACAGGGCGCGGCGCGGCCAGCACGTCGGTGGCGAAGGTGGCGTCGGTGACGTCCTTGACGGGCATGCTTCTCCTTCGAAACGAGGGGCTGGACGGAGAGCCATCCAGATATCAATGATCTTGTATGTAGAAAGCTATCGAATGACGCCGGCGGCCGCGGATCGGGCGGCGATGTAGCGCTCGGCATCCAGCGCGGCCTTGCAGCCGGAACCGGCCGCGGTGATCGCCTGGCGGTACGTGTGGTCGACCAGGTCGCCTGCGGCGAAGACCCCGGGCAGGCTCGTGCGGGTGCTCGGGGCGTCAACCAGGACGTATCCGTTTTCGTCGATGTCAATCTGGCCCCGGAAGAGTTCGCTGCGCGGGATGTGCCCGATCGCGACGAAGACGCCCGTCACGTTCAGGACCCGCTCGGCGCCGCTCACCACGTCCCGCACCCGGACGCCGCTCACCTTGCCGTCGGCCCCCAGGATCTCGGTGACGACCGTGTTCCACTCGACCTTGATCTTGGGGTTGGCGAGCGCACGGTCCGCCATGATGCGGCTCGCCCGGAAGGCGTCGCGCCGGTGGATGATCGTCACCGACTCGGCGAACCGGGTGAGGAACAGCGCCTCCTCCATCGCGGAGTCGCCACCGCCCACGACCGCGATGTGCTGGTTACGGAAGAAGAAGCCGTCGCACGTGGCGCAGTACGACACGCCGTGACCGAGCAGCTCCTTCTCGCCCGGAACGTTCAGGGGTCGGTAGGCGGACCCGGTGGCGAGGATGACCGCGTGGGCTCGGTACGCCTTGTCGCCCACCCAGACGGTCTTGACGTCGCCGGCCAGCTCCACGCCGGTGGCGTCGTCGGTCAGCAGCTGAGCGCCGAACCGTTCGGCCTGCTTGCGCATGCCGTCCATGAGGTCGGGCCCCATGATCCCGTCCGGGAAGCCGGGGAAGTTCTCGACCTCGGTGGTGAGCATGAGGGCTCCGCCGGACTGGACCCCCTCGATCACCAGTGGCTTGAGATTGGCCCGTGCGGTGTAGATCGCGGCGGTATAGCCCG
>Ga0310830_101086_pt1 | contig 14613 bp, 14 predicted proteins | sample WT_ome_5_FD_201301 | JGI IMG/M metagenome (GOLD analysis project Ga0310830, IMG submission 201301) | Sorghum-adapted microbial communities enriched on wild type (WT) sorghum from Joint BioEnergy Institute, Emeryville, California, United... ...
CTGCGGGTCTGGGCCGAGCGGGAGGGCTACACCTTCCCCCTGCTGTCCGACTTCTGGCCGCACGGCGCGGTCGCCCGGGCGTACGGCGTCTTCAACGAGGAGCGCGGCATCGCCAACCGGGGCACGTTCCTCATCGACAAGCAGGGCATCGTCCGCTTCGCCGAGATGAACCCGCCCGGCCAGGCCCGTGACCAGGACGGCTGGCGCCGCGCCATCGCCGCCCTCGGCAACGACTAGCGTCCATCACCGGGCCGGCGTGGCCGCGACGATGTCGTGCGCGCGAAGCAGCAGCGCGTCCTTGTATATGTGGATGCGGTGGTCGTAGCCCCGACGATGAGGACGTCGCCGTCGGGCAGGTAGGTCACGGTGGGGGACCAGCGCACGGCTGTCGCCGTTGGGCCGACCGGGTGGAAGCGATCGGTTGCCCCGTGGGGGTCGTACACGGCCGCCTGGGGCCGGCGATGACCACGCGGCCGTCGGGGCCGACTGCGGGCGCGCACTTGTATTGTTGAATGTACATAAGTGGTCCGGGGTCGAACCTCCCCGTACGTGGGTCGTAGATCTCGGTGGTGCCCACGGCCAACCGCCCCGGCGCGGTCGCCGTGCTGGGCGCTCAAGGGTTGCTTGTATGGTCGGCGCGTGAACGTGTCGGCTGAGCAGTTCGCGTCCCTGATCCATGCGTACGGCTTTGCGACGGACACGCCGGGGCACCTGGCGGCGCTGCGCGACGGTGACGACGATGCTCGGGCGGCGGCGATGGAGCACTTGTGGTCGGCGGTCATTCACCAGGGGACGCCGGGGACGGCCACCCCGCCGGCGGCCACGGCCATCGCCGAGCTGCTGGTGAACGAACCGCCATCCGATGCGGGTCTCCGAGCTGAGCTGCTGGAGTTCCTGGCCGCCGTCGCTGAGGCGGCGCGACCTCACGGCCATAGCCAGGCGGACCTCGTCACGCTCGCCCACCCAGAGCGCCGGGACGTCGATGCCGAGGTCGCCGCGTTCGCGGCGGCCGGCGACGACGAGGGCCTCTGGGAGGACAGCGTGCTGGTCCAGGCGCTGTACGCGCGGTCGGTGCTCGGCTGCGCCGAGGTTGTCCCGCGTCTGCTGTCCGCGGCGACAGCTCTGCTCGACGACCGGAACCCGCGCGTGCGCAGCATGGCCGCCTACGCCGCGACCGAATGCTGTCGGGTCCTGGGCGAGTCCCCGGGGTCGCTCGTCGAGAAGTTGGCGACGCTCGCCGCCTCGGCGGAGCCGGATGAGCGGGCCGCGCACGTGCTGGCGCTGGGCGAGCTGGGTCTGGCCCCACGCGAGTACCTGCACGACCCGCATCCTGGCGTTCGGGCTTGCGCCGCGCTGGCGCCCAGCCTCGCGCAGGACGAGGCGGCGACGGCCGAGATACTGGCCGCGCTGGCTGACCCGGCCGCCTGCGACGACTGGTTCCGCAACCCGCCCCCGCAGGTCGGAGGCGGCATTCGGTTCACGCTGGTGGCGGCCATAATCGAGAGGGTCAAAGATTTCAGCCGTCTGCTGCCGGCGGCCGTCGCCATTGCCCGTATCGCCACCAAGTACACGGTGAACTTCGACTGGGGTCCGCTCCTGCTGGCCGCCTTCCCCGACGGAGCCTTACCGGATCGACTGTCCGATTCGCAGCGCCGTTACCTCGGTGCACTGGTAGACAACCCCGATCTCTGGGACCCGCGGTTCGGCAACGCATTCCTGATCTTCAAGCAAGCAGGGCTGCCCTACGACCGTGACGCCTGCCGCGCGCTCCTGATGCGGCGAGACACGTAGTCCTGGGCGCGATGAGCAGTGGCAGGAGACCAAAGCTGTTCATGCGCCACACCGCATGGGATCGGCGCACATCCCCGGGCGAGATGCATCCATTGTGGATCTAGCTTCCGGGCGCGAGGGCCGCGGGTTGAGTTGAGTGCATCAGGTGCGAAGGGTGGACGGGCCCGATCGCGCGCTTCCACCTGGTCCTGGCCACGGCACGGTCACCTGGGCTTCGGCAACGCGTCATCTGGGATGAGACATGGTTCGTCAGGGCAGAGGCATAGACGACGCCGAACGGGTAGTGTGGGAAGGCGCGCCACTACCGTGGAGGCTCGCTGTTCGCGATGATGAGGTCCGATGTTATTCGGATGGCGCTGGCGGACATGCGGCGCCGTCGGGGGCGTGCGCTGGCTCTGCTCCTCGGCCTCGTCGTCGCAACCTCGGGTTTCATCGTCCTCACCGGCAACACCGAGACCGCGCGGCTTGAGGTCATCGGCACGGTGCACGACAGTGCACGGGGTGCCTACGACATCCTGGTCCGGCCGGCAGGTGCCCGCACCGACCTCGAAACGCAGTCCGGACTGGTAAGGCCCAACTTCCTGTCCGGACAGTACGGCGGCATCTCGATGGCGCAGTACGAGAGGATTCGCCAGATTCCCGTGCGTCTCTGTGGTGGCACCGATCGCGATGATCGGTTATGTCACGGTCTCCGGTTCGGTAGCGGTCGACCTCACCGATCTCGTGGATCCGGGCCTGACGCGGCAGGTGCTTCGGATCCGCTTGCGCTGGAGTGCCGAGCGTGGGCTGACCGTATACGACGATGACGCCTCTCAGTTCGTCTACGTGACGCGGCGACCGGTGGTATGGCCTGTCCTGGGACCTGACGGACAAGTGGGGTGGTCCGACGGGAAGTCTCGCCCGGAGACCGCGCCCCAGTGTGGCGGGACGCTGGTTCCAATCGAGGTCTAGGAGGACGGGAGCGAGCAGGCGCTGTGTCAGTTCGCTCCGGAAGGGGAGCAGGGCCCGCTGGGCAATCAAGAGCATCGGTCCGTGCTGAGCGTGGTCCAGCTTCGGCCGGATAACCGGTTCGTCGAAGGGTACTATGACGGCCGCGAGGTCGTCCGTGAGCGCCTGACCCGGGGCGTCTACTGGCCGCTGTCCCTGCTCCTGGCGGTGGTTGACCCGCAGGCCGAGGCCGACCTCGTGGGTTTGGACGCCGCGGTGACGGCGGGTCGTTACCTCAGCATGGTTGGGCCTCAGTGCAGCGCGATGCGTCGTGAGGGTACGTCACCGTCAAGTCGACGTCGCCGGCGACGATCACACAGGGGCTCGGTCGATCCGGGACACGGCGGTCGTGAGCAGCTTGCCGCGCTGCTCACGACCGGGGTCGGGGCGGCCGCGGTCAACAGCATCACGGATGTTCCGGTTGACCTACCGCCGACGATCCCAGTCCCAGAACCTGCTCCGTCGTTGCCGCGCCTGAGGCGTCACAGCGTCTGATCGGGATCCGTATTCATCAATACCTCGCAATCGCAAAAGCCGCCGGCATTCTCCAAGGCGCGGCGAAGGCGTGGCCAGTCGACCTCGGGTTGCGCCAGCGCCCACTCCTGGGTGTACCGGAGGGTGTGGTCACACCCGTGCTGGACCAGGTGGCGCTTGACGTGCTCGTAGAGAGCGTCAAGCTGAGCACGATCGATGCCGAGCGCCACCCACGCTGCCTCACGCTGCGCATTCTTGTATGCGCGGTTGAGGTGCCTTCGTCGATCCTTGGCGCTCACACGGTCGTCGTCGCTGCGAGCCAAGCTCCGCCTCCCGATGGTTCCTGGTGCGTGGTGTTGTGGTGGCCGGCTGATTGGTGGTTTGTTGCCGAGGTTCCTGGCGCGGAGCCTACCGGTCTTCGGTCCCTCAGCCTCGCCTCACTTACCGGCACCGCGCCCCGGGTTCGCGCCCCGGGACCTCGATCGCCGTGGGGACAGCACCTGGTCGAGCAGGTTCCGAAGCCACTCCGACTGGGCGCGCAGGAGCGCGTGTTCCAAGCCCTTCCGGTGGGTCACGTACAGCGAGCTTGCCGCTGGTCCAGCCGCGTCGATGCGCGCAGTGATGTCGCGGAGAGCGCCCTCGATGGCCGCCAGCCGGTCGGTGAGCGCGCGGCGAACGGTCTCGGCGGGAAGGAGGTCGGCGAAGTGGAGCGCCACCCTGAGCTCGGCGGTGTCCCCGGTCTCGGGCAGGACACGAAGCGCGTTGACCAACAGCCTGTCGTGCTCCTTGTGCCCGGCCGCGGTGACGACATGCCGCGTCGGATCTTCGGGGTCGGCCTCGATCAGCGACTCACGGCGCAGGCTCTGCAGCATGGCGTAGATCGACCCGGACCGTAGGGCCAGCCACCGGTCCGCCGCCATGCCGAAAAGGTAGGACTGCACGTCGTACCCGGTCGCCGGTTCGAGTCGACGGACGGCTCCCAGCACCGCGAGGCGCGTGGTTCGAGCGGCCATGCCCCCATGGTAGCCGGCGCGTTGCCCAAATTTGGATAGTCGGGTACCCTCCAAATTTGGATACCGCCGGAAGACTGGGGGCAACACATGATCCGGGCCAGCCGGTTACAAAAGATCTACGAAAGTCGATCGAGATCATCGCGGTCGCGGGTGGTCGCGGTCGACGACGTGTCATTCGAGGTGGCGGCCGGCGAGATCGTGGGCCTGCTGGGGCCCAACGGCGCCGGGAAGACCACCACCATGCAGATGCTCACCACCCTGACGCGACCCACCTCGGGCAGGGCGCAGGTCGCGGGATACGACCTGATGACCCAGGCGCGGCACGTGCGGGCAGCGATCGGCTACGTGTCCCAGCGTGGTTCGGCCAGCGGCGACGGCACGGTCGGCGAGGAACTCGTCGACTACGCGATGCTCCACGGCCTGTCACCCACCGAGGCTCGGGCCCGCGCGCGGGCGCTCGCGGAGCGCTACCGGCTGGACGATCTCTGGAATCGCGTGGCCGGCACGCTCAGCGGCGGCCAGCGCCGGCGTCTCGATATCGCGATGAGCCTGGTGCACGGTCCGCGTCTGGTCTTTCTCGATGAGCCCACCGTCGGTCTGGACCCGGCGTCGCGAGCCGATTTGTGGGCACACGTCCGCGAGCTGCGGGACGCCTCCGGGATGACCGTCCTGCTGAGCACCCACTACCTCGATGAGGCCGACGCTCTCTGCGATCGACTGTTGGTGATCTCCGGTGGGCGACTGATCGCCGACGGTCCGCCCGCCCAGATCAAGCGGATGATGGGCCCGGACACATTGATCGTCACCGTGGCGTCAGAGGCGGAGCTTCCCGGCCTGCTCGCCGTGCTGACGGAGGCGACGGGCGAAAAGCCGGAGGTCTCGGGTCTGGAGGTCCGCGCCCGGTTCGCCGGCGGTACCGGCGCGCTGGCTGCGGTCCTGGCCAGGATCGACGCTGCATCGCTGGCGACCGAAAGCGTGGAGCTACGCCCGCCCTCGCTCGACGAGGCGTTCCTCGCGCTCACTTCGAAGGAGGCGGCATGAGCGCCGTCCGTAGCACCGTGGTGATGTTCCGGCGGCAGCTGCGCAGCACGCTCCGCACGCGGGTGTACCTGGCCGTCGGGCTCGCGCAGCCCGTCCTGTATCTCGCTCTGTTCGGGCCGCTGCTCGGGGCGTTCGCCGGTCAGCTCGGCGCCAACCCCTACACGCTTCTCGTGCCCGGGCTGCTCGTGCAACAGGCCGTGATCGGCTCGCTCTTCGTCGGTTTCGGCCTGCTCCGGGACATGCAGGCTGGGGTCCTGGACGCGCAACGGGTGACACCCGCCCATCGCTGGGCGCTGCTGAGCGGGCGCACACTCTACAACGTGCTCGATGCCGCCGTCCAGGGCCTCATCCTCGTCGCCCTCGGGTTCGCGTTCGGTATGAGCGCCGATGCGGTCGGAGGCGTCGTCGGGTTTCTCATGGTTGTCCTCCTCACCGCGGCCTTCTGTGCCGCCGGCTACGGGCTCGCCCTGACGCTGAAGAACCAACAGACCTTCGGAGTGCTGGTCAATGCGGTCTCGTTGCCGGTCCTCCTGCTGAGCGGAGTCCTGATTCCGATGTCGGTGGCTCCAGGGTGGCTCCAGGCGATCTCGGCCATCCTGCCGACCACACACATCGTCACCGGGGTCCGGGCCGCGTTCGCGGGCGACGTCACCAGCCCCGCGGTCCTCGTCGGTCTGTTGTGGACGGTCGGCATCGCGGTCGTCGCGTTCATCTACGGAGACCGCGCCTTCGCCCGAGCGAACCAGTAGGCCCTCCTCGTTCTGAGGCCGTACCTTCACCAGCCGCCGTACGGGCGACCCGGGCTGCTCCCGCTGGCCCTCGACGTCACCGACGCCGACGCCGTCCGCGAACGGGTCGCGGAGGCCGAGGCCCATTTCGGTGGTCTCGATGTGGTGGTGAACAACGCCGGGTACGGGCATTTCGGTGCGGTGGAGGAGGTGACCGACGCCGAGCTGCAGGCCCAGTGGGAGACGAACGTCCTCGGCCCGCACCGGGTCGTCTGAGCCGTCCTCCCCGGCATGCGCGAGCGCGGCCGCGGGCACATCATTCAGATCTCCTCGATCGGTGGCGTGATCGCGGGGCCGAACCTGGGCGCCTACCACGCGTCGAAGTGGGCCCCCGAGGCGTTGAGCGAATCGCTGGCCGCCGAGGTCGCCCGGTTCGGCATCCGCGTCACGATCGTGGAGCCCGGCGGGTACGACACGGACTGGGGCGGGCACCGGCCCGGCGCAGCCAGCCTTTGCCGACGTACGACCCGATGCGGGAGGAGGTGGCGGCCCGTGCCCGGCGGCCCCGCCGCGGCCGCCCGCGCGCTGCTCGAGGTCGTCGACGCCGAGGAGCCGCCGCTGCGGGTGCTGTTCGGCTCGCTGTTCGGCCGGCCCGTCACCGGGGTCGCGCGGGCCACGTACGATCGCCGCCTCACGGAGTGGGCCGCGTGGGAGGACCTGTCCATGCGCGCGTACGGCCGGTAGGGACCGCCGACGAGAGTCCGCGGTCGCCCAAACGGCGTTGGCGTTTATGCATGTACATGGCGCGGCGGCGTGGCTGGCGCAGGTCACCGGCCGACCGGCGCAGGGATTCAGGTCGAAGAGGAGGTCTCGTTGGTGAACGGCGGAGCCCACAGGGTGCTGGCCGTCCCGGCCGCGTAGTGATTTCGATACGTTTCGACCTTCTGATGGATGATGGCGAGGCACTCCTCGAGTTCGGCGATCCGCCGGCGAACCTCCTGCTCGTGGGCCTCCAGCAGGGCGAGCCGCTCGGCCTCGTTGCCCGGGCCCGCCTGCACGGCGGTGGTCACGGGCGGGTACTCCGGTCTCGGCCTGGCCACCACCCTCGCGCTCACCGGCGCCGGGGCCCGGGTGATCGTGCCGGCCCGGCGGCTTCCGGTCGCCCAGGAAGCCCTCAACGGCGTCGACGGTGTCCACATTGTGGAGATGGATCTGGCCGACCTGGCGAGCGTACGACGGGTCGCCGACCAGGTCCTCCGGGAACGCGTCGTCATCGATGTGGTCATCGCCTGCGCGGGCGTCATGGCGTGTCCGGAGCAGCGGGTCGGCCCCGGCTGGGAGCGGCAGTTCGCGACCAACCATTTTGGACACTTCGCGCTCGTCAACCTGCTCGCTCCCGCGCTCAACCCGGCCGGCGCCCGCGTCGTGGCGGTCTCCTCCGGCGCGCACCGCATCACGGGCATCCGTTGGGACGACGTCCACTTCACGATGCAGCCGTACGATCGGTGGCTGGCCTACGGGCAGTCGAAGACCGCCAACGTCCTGTTCGCCGCCCACCTCGCCGAGATCGGCCGCGAGCGCGGAATCCTCGCCTTCTCCCTGGAGCCCGGGCTCATCATCACCCCCTTGCAGCGGCACATTCCGCGATCGGAGCAGATCGAACTCGGGTGGATCGACGAACAGGGACGGCCCGGACCGGGCTTCCGGACGCCGGACCAGGGCGCCGCGACGATCGTCTGGGCCGCCACCTCGCCGTTGCTCGCCGACCGTTCCGGTGTCTACTGCGCGGACGGCGACGTCGCGCCGGTCACCGCCGCCGACACCCCCGACACCGGGGCGCGCCCTGGGCCATCGACCCGTACGAGGCGCACCGACTCTGGGAGTACTCGGCGCGCGTCACCGAACTCCCCCGACGGCGCTGGTGTGACCAGGCACAGCGGCGGTGACCGGCCAGGCCGGCGGGCGAGCCGGGCCGCGGCCCAGGGACGTTCCCGGAAGCGGCCGGTGCGAGCACCGGCGACGATCACACCCGGGCCGGGTCGATCCGGGACACCGCGGTCGCGAGCAGCTCGGGCAGGTGTTCGCGCGCGTCGCTGCGGTTCATGAGCGCCAGCGCCACCATGCTGCCGTCCGGAAGGCGGGCGAAGGCTCGATCGCCGTCGATCCATGCTTCGGCGCCCACGTTGGCAATCGGCTGGGCCCGCTCCTTTCGCCCCGCCCCCGCCAGGAATCCGGCCACGCGGCCCAGCATCCGGCTGATGACCTGGACCGTGAGCACCGGTCTGCCGTCCGGGCCGGCGAAGACGGTCATGGACGCCAAGCCGGGAATCGCGGTCACGGTGACCGGCACGCCCACCACGCTGGAGACCTCCTCGACGGTGAGCAGGCCCGTGACGGTGCCCGGGCTGGCCGTGGTTTCGGTCGGGGCGGGCTCGGTGGGCGCCACGCGGTCCGGGCTCTCCCCACCGTCGGCTCGGGTCACCGCGGTGACCCGCCGAGACCACCGGCGGGCGGTGATGGTCACGGTGTCGCCGGGGTAGCTCCGCCCGTACAAGTGCACCGGGAGCGCCCAGGCCGTGGTGCGGTCACGCGTGCCATCGTCAACGGCCAGGTAGTACAGCACCGGCCGGTACCTGTTGTCGCGCTGGCGGCGCTTGGTCCGCCACACCTCCACCCAGAGCACCTGGCCGGTGACCGTCACCGGAGCGGCCAGATCGATGATCGTCCGGATGATCACGTAGCCGCCGTATGCGATCAGGGCCAGGCCCAGGGCGAATCCGGCCTGCCCGACGGGATCGGTGACGCGATCCGCCGCATCCGCCAGGCCCGACGCCACGTCGCCGACGAACGAGCGCGACCGGCGGACCAGGAAGAAGCCCACGCCGAGGGCGAGCACGGCCCGGAACAGCAGCGTCGGCGCCCCCTGCCCGTAGCGCGGCCAGAAGCGTGGATAACGCACCCGGACCCGACGCCAGACGCCGCCGTACGACGACCACGGCCGCCGCCGGTCGCCCAAGCCGATGTCGATGACGGCGCTGGCGGTGCGCGTGGTGCCGAGCGCCGCCCCGTAGGGCAGGTAGCGATCCCACACCGCGACCGCGGCCGGGGGAAGGTCGGCGAAGGCCTCGTGGCCGCGCAGCCAGTCCCGCACGCCCAACCACCGGGCCGCCGCCTCGCGTCCGGCGGGCGTGTCCCGGTCGCCCATCGGCCGGGCAGCGATCAGCGTCAACAGGATGACGCAGGCGAAGGCGGCGGTGAAGGCGGCGCCGCCGGGATCCTCCTGCTCGGAGCGGACCGCCAGGCGGTAGACCATGAGCGCGATCGGTACCGCCACCACGACGGCGGCCACGGCCAGCGCGGTCACCAGCGTCGGGCTGAACCGTCGTTGCGACAGGCCACGAGCGCGGGCATCGGCGATGATCTCGGCCCGGATCCGCTTCCACCACGCCTTCGCCGCGGCCTGGTCGCGGAACGTGAGCGCGGTCAGCGGTACGACCCCGTCGACCGCGAGACGGGCCACCCGGTCGAAAACCCGCTGTTCGTACGGAGTCAGGCCACTCGGATGCTCGTCGACGATGTGGATGGTGGTCTGGCGCGGATCGTCGGCGGGTTGGCGGAACTCGATGATGCGCCGGGCCGCGAGGTCGAGCAGGGTGGATTCGACCGCGTCGACGGTCACCTCCCAGTCATTGACAAGAAGGCTGGCGACCGCCGGCGGCTCCTCGCCGAGGTCCGGCGTCGCGGGCACGGCCCGGCCCGCACGGGGCCGGGTGGCCACGAGCAGCCCGCCGTAGGCGGCGAACCAGCCGGCGAGCGGCAACGCGCCCAGCACGATGTCAGCAACCATGGCTAATCCCCTGGCAGATCGCGTCCCTGAGAAATCGAGCCCCGGAGAACCGGAATCTTTACGACCGGAACCCTGAGAACCGGATCCCTTAGAACCGGACCTGGACCGGGCCGCGCTCCCCGTCCGCCGCCTGGAAGAACTCGCGCATGCGGAAGCCGGTCGGGCCGGCGATGAGGTTGCCCGGAATGGTTTGGACGGCGGTGTTGTAGGTCTGCACCGCACTGTTGTAGAACTGCCGCGCGTAGGCGATCTTGTCTTCGGTGGTGGCCAGCTCCGCCTGCAGGGCCGCGAAGTTCTCGTTGGCCTTCAGGTTCGGGTACGCCTCGGCGAGCGCGAACAGTCGGCCGAGAGCCTGGGTGAGCTGGTTCTCCGCCTCGGCCCGCCCGGCCGGTCCGCTGCCGGCGGCCTGCACCGCCGAGTTGCGGGCCTGGGTGACGGCTTCCAGGGTGGCGCGCTCGTGAGCCGCGTAGCCCTTGACCGTCTCGACCAGGTTGGGGATGAGGTCGTGCCGACGCTTGAGCTGCACGTCGATCTGCGCCCAGGAGGCATCGACCTGGTTGCGGAGACGGACCAGCCGGTTGTACTGCCACGCGACCAGGACCAGCACGAGGACCAGGCCCACGCAGACACAGCCGAAGAGCAGTGGCAGGAATGTTGTGACCTTCATGCGCCACACCGTACGGCATCGCCGCACATCCGGCTGTCAACCTGGTCCACTGTGGATCTTATCCGCGCTCGGCCATCGTGGGTGACCAGGGTGTTCTCCGGCCTGACGTCCCGGTGCACCACGTCCCAGCGTCCCGCCTGCGCGTGATGGCCCTGCACCGTACCGACCGTGGGGCGACCAAGATCAGGTGCAGATGGGGCGTGGGGCGAAGACATGATCGGCCGCGAGCTGGTTTCGTACCGACCTGGCCCGCCCATGCCGGGTCCCGACACCACAAGGGGATGGCCGCGGGAGCCCGTGAGGATCTGTTTGCCGAGATGTGAAATGAGCGCGAATAAGGAAGAATGTGAGAACTCCTGCCTCCCGCCGGGAGGTCCTGTTGGGATTTCACACGGTAGCTGAGGTTCTAGGATTCATCGCCACGCTTATCACTATTGGCCAGTTCGCCTGGCAGGCCCACCAATGGCGTAAGCGCTCCGGGATGCGGATCCGGACTGACGAGGCTTCTCCACGCGACACTCTAGGCGGTCCAGGAAGGACCGATGACCTGCCGGCGCGAACTGTGCCTGGTCGTGCACAGCTTCGTCGTTTCCTGGCCAGCTACCCAGTGTTGGTGCGGCTGAAGGCGGTGGCGCCCCAGATCCTTGTCTGGGTCAGCGTGGCGTACGTCGTACTCTTTATCGTTTTCAGGCCCAGTACCTCAGCGCGAGTCTTCCGCGAGATCGGGGCTGCTCTTCTCGATCTACGGATTCTGATCCCACTCGGCATCGTCGTGTGCGGCGCATTCGCGCTTGCCAGGATTGACGAATGGCGACTTCCGGTCGAGTTGCGACGGCTCGCGCGCTGGCTCCGGCGCCGGGTCAGCACGGGAGAACCGCCTGCTACCTTGAGCGCCATCATCCGACTTGCCGGGCTCGTTCTGTTGGTTCTCTTGCTGCTCATTCGCCCAGGTTCGGTGGTGGTCATCGTAGGCGGAGTGTGGGAGGGCGTGAGCGCCATATTTGGCGGAATCGCAGACTTCTTCGCCAACCTTGCCTAATGGAGTGGCGTGCCGGCCCAACATGATCGAGAGATGGAGAGGGTCAAGGTCCCGATGCGGGCGGCTCATCGTCGGTAGCGGTCGGACGCTGAGTCACGGGGTTCGGCGACTATGTGGTGCCGTGGTGAGAGATACAGCCGCGGGCGGCGATGGTCGATGGCGGACGACGGAAGGGTGAGTCGGTGCTCCTGCGCAGGGTCGACCCTGGACGCTCACGGGTCGCTACTGTCTTGCGCGTGCGACGCGTGAACGGGCTGCTGGCCGGGCTGGCGGTGATCCTGGTGGCGGTGGGGTGGCTCGGGTCGGTCCGGGCCGGCGACGGCCTGCAGCGGACCACCACGGTGGTCGACGGCGTGCCGCTGACGTTCGTCCGCCCGGCCACCGGTGGCGGGCCCTATCCCGGCGCCGTGGTGGTGCACGGCTACGCGGGGTCGGCCCGGCTCATGCAGCCGTTCGCCGACACCCTGGCCCGCAACGGCTACGTGGTGGTGCTGCCCGACCTGGCCGGGCACGGCGCCTCGCCCCGCCCGCTGGCCGATCCGCTGTCCGATGTGGACCTGGCCGTACGGTCCCTGCGGGGGCAGTCCGATGTGGACCCCGATCGGATCGTCCTCGTTGGGCACTCCCGGGGGGCCAGCGCGGTGACGGAGTATGGCGGCCGGCACCCGGACATCGCGGCCACGGTCGCCCTCTCGCTGGGGACGGTGCCGGCCGTCGCGCCCCGCAACCTGCTCGTGCTCTACGGCCAGCTCGAGTTCTTCCTGGCCGGGCCGGCGCGACAGACCCTGTACCGGGCCGGGGCCGGGGAGACCGCGTCGACCGGGCGGACGTACGGGTCGGTCGCGGACGGCACCGCCGTGCGCGCGGATGCGGTCCCCGGCGTCGAGCACGTCGCGATCCTGTACTCGCCGGTCACACACGAGCGCACCCTGGCCTGGCTCGACGCCACCGTCCGGCCCGGCGCCAGCGTCGGTCCCGTCCATCCCCTCGACCGGCTGTGGCCGGCCGGGCTGCTGCTGCTCGGCCTGCTGGCGGGGTTCGTTCCGCTGGCCGGCCTCGCCCTGCGGGGCGTCGCTCCCCGCTCGCCCGCGTCCGCTGCGCCGCCGACCCGGACCCCGCCAGCGGTGCCCGACCCGGTCCGGGTGAGGCCGGCGCTGCCCGACCTGATGCGGTCCGCCCTGGCCGTGGCCGGCGGTCTGGTCGCGGGCTTCGGGGTCGGCGCCGTCGTATCGGATCCGGCGCTCGGGCTCGCGGTCGGTGGGTACGTGGCGCTGGTGGTGGGCGCCTTTGGTCTCGGCGCGCTCGGCGTGGCCGCCGCCATCCGGGCCGCCAGCCGCCGGCCCGACGAGCTCGCGACGGGCGCCGAGGGCGGTCGCTCCCGGTGGATGTTTCTGCGGGTCGCGCCGCTCGTGGGGTACGCGGCCGCGATGGTGGTCGTACCCATCCAGACCGGATTGACCTGGGTGCGGCCGAACGGGCCTCGGCTGGTGCCGTTGCTCGCGTTGCTGGTGGCGGCCTGGGCGCTGTTCAGCGCCGCGGAGCGGCTGTGCCTCGGGCGGTGGTACCTGCACGCCGCGGTTCTCGCGGCGCCACTGGGGCTGCTGTTCGTGTCGGTGGTGGTCGGGGCCCCCGCCTTCCTCGTGCTGGTGCTGCCGTTGCTCGCCGCGCTGCTCGCGATCGGCGCCGGGGTGGCCGCGGTCCTGCGGCGGTTCGTGGTCCCGTGGTGGCTGACCGCGGCGGTGGCCGCGCCGCCGTTCGCGTGGACGGCCGCGACCACGTTCCCGCTGGCCTGACTCTGTCCCCTATGGACGGACGCGCCGCTGCCCCCACCGGGCCGATCGTCGACGGCGTCAGCGGGCTACCCGTTCGGCCATCTCGGCGAAGCTGGTGGCCCCGGCCAGCTCGGCGGCCCGGCCGGCGCGCAGCGCCGCGAGCAGGGCGTACTTCTGCGCCTTGGTCGGCAGGTCACCGGCGGCGAACAGCGGCAGGTAGATCCGGTTGCCGGCTACCGCCTCCGCCGGCCACCGGTGGGGGAAGCGCACGACGGTCAGCGCCACCCGCAGCGCGTGCTCGTTGCCCGACGGGACGCCCGGGCGGTCCGGCTCCTGGCCGGCGAAGCGGGCGCCGTCGGCGTAGTCGCACGGTTCGCACCCGCGCGGCCCCGACCCCAGCGACGCGCCGCACGCGGGGCACACCAACCGGTCCAGGGCGGCGTCGACCGTCCGCCACAGGCGCTGGCTCGGATCCTCGATGACCAACTCGGCGAGCGCCGAATCGGGCACGTCGGGGCCCCACTCCGCCCGCAACCGCGCCCAGGCGGCGTCCCGGGCGGCGGCCTCGTCGGCCAGCACCGCGTCGAGATCGAGCACCCCGCGCACGAGTTCACCACCCCGGTCGACCGTCCCGCTCGCGTCAGCGGGCCATCCTACGCGGGATCACCGGGGCCCGTCCCGTCGATTACGCGCGACCATCCCTTGTGGACACCCGTACGCCGGCGCGCACCCGCCGCGATCGGCCCCCAGGCGCAGTCATCCGGCAGAACCTGACGTCCCAACAGGTCCTGCCGGATGACCCTGTCTTCAGGCTGACCGGGATGGGCTGCGGCCACCGTCAGCAGCCCACCCCGTGGCCGGCGCTAGCCGACCGCGCAGCTCGCGCTTGGTGTGTTGTTGTTGCCGTTCTTCCAGACGGTGATACCGAAGTTGTTGCCGTTGCCGTTCGGCCTGGCCTGGATGGTTCCGCTGCTGCCGGAGAGCGTGGTGTTCCAGGAGTTCTGGATGCTCTGGCCGGGGCCGAGGTTGATGGTCACGACCCAGTTGTTCGTGCCGCTCACCGAGAAGTTGACGTTGAAGCGGTCGCTCCACTCCTGGCCGCGGGTGACGCTGACGGTGCAGCCACCGCCGCCGCCGCCACCACCACCACCGCCGCCTCCGCCGCCGCTACCGGTGCTGCAGCTGGCGGTTGGTGTGTTGTTGTTGCCGTTCTTCCAGACGGTGATGCCGAAGTTGTTGCCGTTGCCGTTCGGC
>Ga0310830_101090_pt1 | contig 14579 bp, 12 predicted proteins | sample WT_ome_5_FD_201301 | JGI IMG/M metagenome (GOLD analysis project Ga0310830, IMG submission 201301) | Sorghum-adapted microbial communities enriched on wild type (WT) sorghum from Joint BioEnergy Institute, Emeryville, California, United... ...
GCCAGCTCCAGCGCTACTGCTGACTCTGGCCCGAGCGCGGACGGAAACGAACCAACGACCAGACGATTAGCAGGAGCAGCACCGCCAGACAGGTCCCGATGCTGATACGGTTCTGCGCGTCGAACAGGAACAGCAGCGCAATGACGACGAGACCGATCACCGTCAACACTGTAATATAAGGGAATCCCCAGACTTTAAAGCTAGGCGCTTTCGGATAACGCTTGCGCAGCTTTAATTGGGACAAGCAGATCGTGATCCAGACGAGCAGCACGACAAAGCCGGGGACCGCCATCAAGAGACGGAACAAACCTGCCTGATTAAAGACGGCCAGCATGGAGCCGAGGATCAGGACAACCCCGCAAAGAATCAAGCTGTTCACCGGCACGCCCTTGGCGGAAATCCGCGCCAGCTTCGCCGGTGCTTCCCCGCCGGCAGCCATCGAATGGAGCATCCGGGTCGCGCCATAGATGCCGGAATTGGCGGCGGACAAGACTGCCGTAATTAGAATGAAGTTCATCAGATGCGCTGCCCCCTGTAAGCCCGCCGAGGACAGTACCTGCACGAACGGGCTGGTCTGCTCGCTGAGACTGTTCCAGGGAATCAGTCCGCAAATGATCAGAATCGGTAACGTGTAAAACAGCACCACGCGCAAAATAAAGCTTTTGACCACCCGAGGCAATACTTTCTCCGCATCTTTGGCTTCCGACAAGGTTAATCCGATCAGCTCAGAGCCGCCGTAGGAGAACATCACGACCAGGAGCGCTGAGAAGATCGCCGTCCATCCATTCGGGAAAAAGCCGCCGTAATCCCGGTAATTGTGCGGGAACGGAGCACTCGTTCCAGGGAGAAGGCCAAACAGCATGGCTGCGCCTAGGAGAATAAAGACGATGATCATCGCGATCTTAATCCCAGCCAGCCAAAATTCAAACTCACCGTAACCGGCCACGCTCATTCGATTGATGGCCAGAATAAAGGCGGCGCTGGCTAGACTGAGCACCCAAAGCGGGACGTCCGGCAGCCAGAACTGCAGGAAACTGCCGGCGGCAATCACTTCAATCACGCAAACGGCCAGCCACATGAAGCAGTACATCCAGCCCAATATGAAAGAGATGCGTTCGCCAAAAGCTTCCCGGATGAAGTCCTTCATGTTGCGGCCGGGATACACTGTCGCCATCTCGGCAATGGCACCCATGACGACCAGCAGCAGCAAGCCGGCAAAGGCATAAGAAAAAATCACGCCAGGTCCAGCCAGGCTGACGGTCTCAGAGCTCCCTTTGAAGATCCCGGTGCCGATGACACCGCCCATGGCCATAAAGCTGATGTGGCGGGGCAGCAATTTTTTCTGCAAAGTTGAGGAATCAGATTTCACGTGAACAAAGCCCCCTAAATCTAAGTTGAATCCACTAGTTGGATAAGCAATACGGACTTTATCTTACACCAATTCGCCCGATGGAGGAAATGACATCATACCCGGTTGAATAGTATCACATTTCGTTGATTGGTCAGATAGGCAGGGGCCGGCAGCCAATATACAATAATTTTCAAGATAAAAACAGCGTAAAGGGGAGAAGCATCTATGGCCCGATTATCCACGGATCGGGAAATGCAGCCCGAACCCGCCATGCCGCAAGTGCCTTATCCAAGAAGGAAGAGTGGGCTCGAGCGTTTTATTCGGCAAATTGATCTGCAGTTGATGGTCCTCCCGGCGCTTGCCCTCATCTTCGTGTTTAGTTATATCCCGATGTATGGCGTTTTGATCGCCTTTCAGGACTACAAGATCGGGCACAGCTTTACGGGGAGTCCGTGGGTGGGCTGGAAGCATTTCGCTTACTTCTTTAACTCGCCGGATTTTTACACGGTGATGCGCAATACGATCGTCATTAGCCTGCTGAAATTTCTGATTGGATTTCCGGCACCGATCCTGTTGGCCTTAATGCTGAACGAAGTGCGGAAACTGGTCTTCAAACGAGTTGTTCAGACGATTACGTATCTGCCGCATTTTATGTCCTGGGTTATTCTCGGCGGTCTAGTTGCTTCGATGCTCGCCACGGATAACGGGAGCTTAAACATGCTGCTGGAGCGGTTGAATCTGATTCAGGAACCGATTAACTTCCTGTCACTGCCCGAATACTTCTGGACCATTTTGATCACGACCAATGTATGGAAAGAAATCGGTTTTGGCTCGATTGTCTACTTGGCGGCGATTGCCGGGGTAGATCCCCATACCTATGAGGCGGCTTCGATTGATGGGGCCAGCCGCTTTAAACAGATTTATTTGATAACGCTTCCATCAATTATGCCGGTCATTTCGATCTTTATGATTCTGGCGATCGGCAATTTGCTGAGCGCCGGCTTTGAAGATATCCTCGTGTTGGCCGTGAACCCGGCGCTGCGAGATGTCTCTGACGTCATCGATACGTACGTGATCCGGGTGGGGATCAACAATTACCGCTATTCCTATGCTACCGCCGTTGGGTTGTTTAAAGCGGTCGTCAGCGTCGGGCTGTTGACCATCGCGAACTACGTAGCCCGCCGATCCGGCAACAGCTTATGGTAATCAGGAGGAGGTGACCGCGATGTATAACAGCAGAGGCGACCGGGTCATGGTTGCTTTCATTTACGTCTTCTTAACCGTTTTTTCCCTCTCCACGTTATATCCGTTCCTGAATGCCATTGCTATCTCGCTGAACGAAGGGCTGGATACCGCAAAAGGCGGGATTACCCTCTGGCCGCGCTCCTTTACCCTGGAAAATTACGAGGTCGTCTTCCAGGATGAACGGCTGATGTCGGGATTTATCATCTCCGTTCTTCGGACCGTCGTCGGCACGGTCAGCGCCATCTTGGCCACGGCGATCTTCGCTTACGGGATGACCAAGCGCGAGCTGATGGGACGTAAATTTTATATGCTGATGTGTATTTTTACGATGTATTTTTCCGGCGGATTGATTCCAACGTTTCTGTTGATCCGGAATCTGGGGATGTTTAACTCCTTCTGGGTATATATCATTCCTTCGCTCATTGGGGTCTGGAATATGATCATCTTTCGTACCTTCTTCCAAGGGCTGCCCCAAGGCTTAGAGGAATCGGCCAAAATCGACGGCTGCGGCAATTGGGGCACCTTGTTCCGCATCGTGCTGCCGCTGTCGGGACCGGTCATTGCAACGTTATCGCTCTTTACCGCGGTTGGTCACTGGAACGAGTGGTTTATCGCCAGCATCTACATTTCGAAGGAGGAGCTGCTGCCGATTCAGACCATTTTGAAGCAGATTCTCGCCTCCAACATCGTCTCCGAGCAGACCGCGAATCTGGATGCGGCGGCACAAGCCCATATGGCGCAGGCCAAAACCGTCACCAGCAAATCGCTGTCGATGGCCACCATGATGGTCGCAACGATCCCGATCGTTCTCGTCTATCCGTTTGTGCAGAAGTATTTTGTCAAAGGGGTGCTGGTGGGGTCTTTAAAGGAGTAGTTGAATGAACTGCAGGCGGCGTTTAGGGCAGATGGTTCTGCTTTGAACATAAAAATGAAAGTCGAAAGGGGATAACAGTCGTATGAAAAAGCGGGGAATACGGTTCAGCCAACTGATGATCATCTTCATGGCAGTTGCCTTCATCCTGGCCGGATGTTCCGGCGGCGGGGACAACAGCGCGAGTGGCGGTAATTCTGCCGAAACGCCGAAGGAGAACAGTGGGAATACGGGGACGAACCAGGCGGAGTCTGCGGAATCGCAGCTTTTTGAACTGGGGAAGGAGCCGCTGGAATTCACGCTGTACGGCAACTATGACTGGTACACCATGCCCAAATGGGGCGCCGACGAAACGACAGCTTGGGTGAAAGAGAATAAAAAGGTGAACATCACCGAAATTCCAAACGGCGGAAATACCGTGCAAAAGCTAAACACGATGATTGCCTCCGGCGATCTGCCGGACGTCATTTGGGGCGAGCGGGGCGCGGATGTAGAAAGGCTGCGTGAAGCCGGTCTGCTGGTGCCGCTGGACGATTATATCGAGAAATACCCGAACTTGAAAAAATGGCTCGATCCAAAGGCCATGAACATGCTGCGATCCCCTGACGGCAAGCTGTATCAATTCCCGAACTGGTACACGAACCGTCCGAACGGCAATGCCGGCTGGGTGGTGAACAAGAAGATCTATAAAGAGCTCGGTTCACCTAAACTGGAAACGACCGATGATCTGTATAATTACCTGAAGCTGGTGAAGGAGAAATATCCGGACGTCATTCCGCTGGAGACGGATTTGGCCAGCGAAGGTCACGGGCTCGATCAGATTTACTCTGCGTTTAAGGAGAATAATTTGAGTTTCCCGCGTTATTTTGCCGTACCTAACGGAGATAAGATGACTTCGATCTACAAGGACGAACCGTTCCGGGAATCGGTGGTTTATGCGGCGAAGCTGTTCCGCGAGAAGCTGATGACGCAGGACGCCATGACGCAAACCCGAGACCAGGTGCAGGAGAAGCTGATGAACGGCCGGGTGGCGGTGTACACTTCCTCCAATCCGACCTTGTATGCGATGCAGGCCCATGCCGCTTTGACGCAAAACGATCCGGACGCCGGCTATTTCATGATCTGGCCGATTCATAAGGAAGGACTGGATAAAAACAAAATTTATCCCGGCACCTATAACATGCTCGGCTGGAACGCGGCGGTCATTACGACCAGCGCCAAGAATCCGGAAGCGATCTTCGCGTTCTTGGATTGGTGGACCGGTCCGGAGGGGATGACCTTGCAAATGTGGGGCGTGGAAGGCGAGTTCTGGGAAGGACGGGAAGCGGACGGCATCACGCCGAAGTTCACGGAGAAATATACGCTGGAGAAAGAAAAACTCGCTGATTATCAAGCGAAGATGGACCCGTTGATGTGGGTGGGGAATACCGTCTACGTTGACGATATTAAAGGGAAGTTCGAAGCCACGTTGCCGGAGAGCGAACGGAACTGGTCCACTTACTGGCAGTACGAGATTACCTGGAAAACGCAAGGCGACGCGACGGAGTTCATCAACTTGTTCCCGCTGCCGGATACCGAGGAAGGCATCACCTTCCAAAGCGGCAAGGACATTTGGCAGAAAGCCAGAGCGCAAGCGCTGTATGCGAAGACGGATGAAGAAGCGCTGGCGATTCTCGACAAAGCGCATGAGGACACGATGGCCATCGGGTTCGAGAAGCTGCTGGATTACTACACTCAGCGCTGGCATGAGAATTTGAAGATGATTCAGGGCAATTAAGCGAAAGAGAAATTTTTGGGTGGGAGCCGATGGATGAGGCTCCCTTTTCCTGTAGCGCAGGGCAGGGAGGATTAGAGGAATTTCTCCGTTCTCAACGAACGGGGAGGCCGGGTATACTTAGGGGAAACGGAGCTGAAACCGAATTTCCGCAAGGAAAAAAGGGGGCTGACACGATCGTGTACAAGGTACTGCTTGCTGATGACGAGCATCTTGACCTGGAGGGCATGAGGACGTTTATTCCCTGGTCCGAGCTGGGGATGGAGGTGGTGGGCGCCGTAAGCAATGGCTTCTCAGCCTGCGAGTTGATGGAGCGGCAGGCCATTGACATTTTGGTAACGGACGTTAATATGCCGCATATGTCCGGGCTGGAGCTGGCACGCCGGGCGATGGACCGGAAGCCGGACGTCCGCGTGGTGTTTGTCAGCGGACACCAGGATTTTCATTATGTGAAGCAGGCGCTCTCCCTCAAAGCCTGCAGCTATGTGCTGAAACCGATGGACGACGACGAGCTGGTTGCTTCGCTCCGGCAAATTACGCTGGAATTGGAGCACGAAGCGAATCGGAAGCGGACGGAGGAACAGTATCTAAAAATGATGCAGGCGTTGCAAGCACAGGGTGTAGAGCGGCTGGAGGACGAGCAGGAGCACCGAGCTGCGACGCAGTTGAATGAAGCGCGACCCGTGCCGGGCTGCAGCCGGCTGATCCGGGAAATCATCGCGACGATGCAGGAGCGCCTCCATGAGAACCTTACCTTAAAGAACATCGCTCAGCAATTTGCCTTTTCGCCGAATTATTTGGGGCATCTTTTTAAGGAAGAAACGGGCCAAGGCTTCAGTGAAATGCTGACTGAGCTGCGAATGGAACGGGCGCGTGAGCTGCTTAAGGACCCGAAGGTGAAAATTTACGAGGTTGCCGGTCAGGTCGGGTACCGTTATATCCCTTACTTTAGCCGGCAATTTAAGGAGACCTTCGGGATGACGCCGATGGAATTCCGCAAACGGGAGTGAATCCAACTTGATGAAGATCCACCGCGTGACGCTGCCCCAGGCCCCGCGTTACCTTCCGTTTGGCTACAAGCTGATGTTGACCTACCTTGTATTTATTTTGATTCCGGTGCTGGCGATCGGGTATTTTTCCCATTCTCTCTATCAGGAATCGATTCGCAATCAGACCCGCAGTAATATTCAGGGGACACTGCTGCAAATCCGGGATAACGTTGAATATAAACTGGCCGATGTCGAGCGCGTCTCCTCGATGCTCTATCACGATTACACGCTGATTACGCAGCTGCGCAGTTATGAGGAGGGCTGGAGCAGTTATGAACGAACGACGATGGTGCTTCAGCCCAAGCTGCATATCGCCATGAATGCGACCGGCTTGAAGCTTGCCATGTACGTTTTTCTCGAGAATGATACCTTGCCTGAGATTTATCACGGCTCCTTTGTGAATGAGAACCCGGATGCATTGGAAGGCAACTATAATATCTATCATTTAAGCCGGCTTCAGCATAAAGCGTGGTACATCGATTTCCCGGAGGAGCGATACGGAGAGACGCTTGTTTGGCGGCAGGTGGAGAAGGATCGGGATCAGGATCGAATCTCGCTGCTGCGCCGGTTGGTCGATAGCAATACGCCGTTCGATTTACGGGAAATCGGCTTCTTAAGGCTCAGCGTTCGCATCGGCGAGCTGTTTGAGGCGCTGGATTACCGCAAAATCGGTGAAGGCAGCCAGCTGCTAATCCAGGATGGGGCGGGGGAGACGTTATACGAGTCCGGAGGGGTTACATCATCCTCGGGAACCGCCGAATATTTGACGATCCAAGAGGAGCTCGATGGCCCCGGATGGGTGCTGACGGCCCGGGTGCCCCTGACGATCATGGAACGGGACTCGGCGAAGGTGCGTTGGTTTGTGACCTTAATCTGCGTGTTGTGCCTGATTGTGTTTACGTTTGCCGGCATGTTTGTCTCCCGTTATTTCTCGATCCGGGTGACGAAAATCGTCTCGGTGCTAAACGCCTTCCGCGAGGGAGATTTGCATAAACGAATGCGCTACCGGGGGAAAGACGAATTCTCCCAGATCGCCTCCGCCCTGAATGAGATGGGACAAAATATCGAGCAGTTGATTGAGCAGGTCTATCTGACCAGGCTTGAGAAAAAAGAGGCTGAGCTGGAAACGCTGCAAGCGCAGATCAACCCGCATTTCCTCTATAATACGTTGTCCTCGATCAGCCGGCTGGCTAAGTTCGGGGAGATTGACAAGTTGCAGCGCATGGTGCTGGACTTGGCGAAATTTTACCGTTTGTCGCTCAGCGATGGACGGACGATCATCCCGATTTATAGCGAGCTAGCGCAGGCCGAAGCGTATATTAACATTCAGCGAACGAAGTTTGGTGAGGCGGTGTCGTTCGACTTTGAGGTGGACCCGGCTATCCTGTCCTTAGCCACGGTGAAGCTTGTGCTGCAGCCGTTTATTGAGAATGCGCTGGAGCATGCCTGGTTTGGCGATCCGATCCACGTTCGGATTCTTGGATATACGGACGGGCGGGTGGTCAGCTTCAAAATTATTGATGACGGTATCGGCATGACGCAGGGACGGCAACAGCAAGTGTTCCACCCAGCCCTCGGAGCCGATGGGGGCTTTGGCATTCGGAATGTTCATAGCCGCATTCAACTGCATTTTGGCTCGGAATATGGGGTGAAGATGTTTAGCCGCCCTGGGATCGGTACGACGGTGCTGATCCGGTTCCCGGCCGTTCCTCATGGTGAGGAAATGCCGGGTCTTCGTGCCTCTACAGGAACGTCAAGCATTTCTTCTTCTGACAAGTCTTGACAACTATTGATTTCGCGGTTTAAATAGGGAGATAGTTTTGAACATCTTGTGAATAAAGAAGGCGAAATCACAATGAACTCACAACTTAAGAAGATTCATCCCTTGTCTTGGACGATTATTGTTGGGACGATCTTTGGACGGATGGCATCGTCCATGAGCATTCCGTTTTTATCGATCTACTTGATTAAGTCGCTTGGAGCATCTCCCTCTGAGACTGGGGTTGTCGTTGCGGTCAGTTCATTGATTGGGGTATTCGCCAGCTTCTACGGCGGTTACATCTCGGACGTCATTGGACGCAAGCGGGTGCTGTACATTTCGATATTTGGCTGGGTGCTGGTGTTTATCGGCTTTGGGATGGCGAACCAAGTGTGGCTCTTCTTTATTATGAACGCGCTAAACGGGCTCTGTCGTGCGCTGTTCGAGCCAACCTCCCGGGCGCTGCTGGCTGATATCACGCCGCAAGAAAGCAAAATGCTGGTTTTTAATTTGCGTTATGCCGCGATCAATCTCGGTGTTGTCATTGGGCCGATTCTTGGGTTGCAAGTGGGGGCTTCAGAGTCAGGGTTGGCCTTTTATTTCGCGGGAATTGTGTATTTGGTATATGGTCTGGTTCTTGTTTTTCAGTTTATCCTGCATAAGGAAGTCGGAAACGCGGGGCATGGAGCCGGCGAGCGCTTGACGTTGAAGGGCGCCATGCAAGTGACCGGACGAGATCGTACTTTCTTATATGTTCTGATCGGCATGATCTTCTGTGTGCTGGGGTACGGCCATTTCAGTTCCACGCTGGCACAGTATCTGGAGATGACGCCGGGCATCCAGGACGGAGCCAAGCTGTTTGGCTATATGCTGTCGCTGAACGCCATTGTCGTGTTGGCGGTGCAGTTCCCAATCGTCAAGTTTGCCGGCCGTTTCTCACCGATTGTGCCGCTGCTTGCGGGCAATCTGTTCGTGTCCGGCAGCCTGCTGCTGTTCGGCTCGGTGCATGCGGTCTGGGCGTTCCTGGTGGGTGTGGTGATCTTTACGATCGGCGAAGTGCTGATGTTTACGATGACGGACGTGCTGGTTGACCGGATTGCCCCTGCGTCGCTGCGCGGGACGTATTTCGGGATGTTTGGATTCAACCAATTAGGCAATGTACTTGCACCGCTGGTGGGCGGTTTTCTGCTGGATGCCTTTGGCGCCGTGCAGGCTTTGCTGATCTTTGGGATCATTGCGCTGACGACGGCTTGCGGCGTGCCGTTCCTGCTGCTGGCGAAGCGTCACTTGACTGCGAAGGAAGAGGCACTGGCCATGAAGACAGAGGCGCAGGCAGGAGTACCTGGCTGAGAAGCGGAAATGCTAAAGTGCTGATGTGGGTGCCCTTCCTTTGAAGTCTGGCGGAGGAGAAAATAGCATCGCCGGACCGGAGCTACTAACGGGATTTTCTACCGTTAAATTCGGGGCATACAGGCGGTTTGGCGAAAATAACGGGAAATTCTATTGTTAATTTGCTCGAATCGGCGCCTATGGGCGGTTCCGGGCGGAATTAACGTTAGAATTTCCAGTTAATTGAACACAATGGCTATATTTATCGAAATTAACGGTACTTTTTACAGGTAACTGATATAAGTTAGGAACGGCAGGTACATACCATTTGACAACGGATCGGGCGATCAAGCCCGGTCCGTTTTAGGTTTCGGTTGCTTGGGCCAGATGAACGCGGAAATCATAATGAGGCCATCGATGACAAACACGATCCCCCAGACACGCAGGATCCCGCCCAGCGCTTCCGTCCGGCTCGGATCGTTGATGAAGGTGATCATGCCAAGGAGCAGTGCTCCGCCAATCAGGAATGCGAGGGCATGGCGCAGAAATCCTCTCAGCTCGTGTTTGGCATACTCCAGGCCGTAACGTTTAGGTGGCGTCCTTTTCCCCGATGATCAAATAACGGTACCAACGATCGGCCCAATCAATCATGCCCTTGCCGAAAGCAATCGATACCCCGATATAGACGGCTGCGATGCCGTGGGCGGTTGTCGCAACAGCACCGTTGTACAGGTCAACTCCGGTGAGGACGAACAGCACCAGATCAATTACCGGCGTCAAAGCCAGCAGGGCCATTCCCAGCTTTGGCCGCTTTAATCCGTAACGGACGGATAGTCCCGCGAGAATCACGATCCAAAAGGCGATCTCACAGGCTACAATCATCCATGCAACAAAGTTCATAATGACCTCCTGTAATTCCGGTATAGGTAAAATGTAAAAGTTGAGTGTATTGTATCATCCTGCTTTAATTAATACAACTGTACTAAATAAATTGTGTAATCCGCCTTGGAGGTGCTAAACTAGGAGCATGCCAAAACTAGTAGATCATGAACAAAGAAAACAGACTATCGCTGAAGCTACCTGGCGGGTGATATTGGAGCAGGGGATGGAAGGGGCCTCCGTGCGCAATATTGCCAAGGAAGCGGGACTTTCGCCCGGAGCGCTGCGCCATGATTTCAGCTCGCAGGAGGAGCTGCTGCGGTATGCGATGAACCTGGTCAAGGAGAGAGTAACAGAACGGATCATCGCAATCTCCGGAATGGATCTGCCGTCGCTGGAGAAGGTGCTGAGGATTTTGCAGGAGGTCGTGCCGACCCGTGAGGAGACCCGGGCGGAAGCGGAGGTGTGGATGGCGTTTACGGCCTATTTCCGGCATAAGCCGGGGAAGTTTGATGCGCGTCATGACGGGTTGTACGACTTGATGCAGCGATTGATCACCACTTTGGATCAGCACAGGTTGCTGCAACCCGGGCTCGATCCGGAGATGGAAACGGTGCGTCTGCACGCGTTGATCGACGGTCTCACCTTGCATGCCTTGCTTGATCCTTTGCGGGTAGGTCCAGACCAAATCAACCGCGTCCTGAAGGCTCATCTAGATTCGATCACGAATGCATTTAAGGATCAATAGCTTGCAATCATCTTCCATCGTCAGCAACTGCAACGGGTATCCCCAAATCCGGCTACTTGTCTTTCGGTCAAGCCGGGGCTAGTCTGCATAATCGGCCAAGTTCCCTCATAGACATGTATCAGTTTAGGAAATCAAACTGCAGAGGGGATGATCTCATGCGCCGTTTCACGTGGATGCTGACCATCGTGATAGCCTTAAGCTTCGTGCTGGCTGCATGCGGGAAAAAGGACGCCGACGGCGTCGTCAAGGATTTGGACAAATTGGTTGCCCAGTTGGAGAGTTATCAGGGCTCCGGCACGATGACGCTTTATACGGGTGACAAGCCTCAGGAGTACAAGGTGGAGGTCTGGTACCAAAACCCGTCGTTCTACCGAATTGCGCTCACCAATGCGCAAAAGGATGTAACGCAAATCGTGCTCCGCAACGAACAAGGTGTGTTCGTACTGACGCCAAGCCTGAACAAGAGCTTCCGCTTCCAAAGCGACTGGCCGGAGAACCAAGGTCAAGTGTATCTGTATCAAACGCTGGCTCGCAGCATCTTGAGCGACAGCTCACGGCAATTTGAAGCTGACAAGGATAGCTACATCTTCGATGTTGCGGCGAATTACAACACTCATGCCCTTGTCCGGCAAAAAATCTGGCTGGCGAAGGACAACTATGCACCGAAGCAAGTTCAGGTATCCGATGCTGAAGCAAAAGTCGTCGTCGAAGTGAAATTCGATAAGTTCGACTTTGGCACTAAGTTTGACAAGAACTCGTTTGACATGCAGCATAACCTCGATACGGCTGCCCAGAATTCCCAAGGCACCCTGCTGGAAGTCGATGAGAATGGCATGCTTGTGGAGAAGACGCCAACGGATGAGGCAACGAGCGCAAACGGCGATGCAGCAACCGAGGAAACGAATGACGACACTTCGGCTGCACCGGCGTTAACGGAACCTTTTGGCGTGATTATCCCAACGTATCTGCCAGATGGTGTCTTGTACCAGGACGACAAAGCCGTAGAAGGCACCGATCGTACGACTGTACTGCTGCGGTATGACGGTACATATCAATTTACGCTGTCAGAGACGCGTTCGCCAGACCGCACTGCATCGCTCGTACCGGGTGAGTTAATCGATATGGGCTTTACGTGGGGGCTGCTGACCGGCGATACCCTGCGGACGCTGACTTGGACAGTGGACGGTTTGGAATTCCGGATTACGAGCGAGAATTTGCCGGTGACTGAAATGGTGAAAATTGCCGCTTCAATGCAGGATCAAACCGGTAAGTAACACAAGGAACAGGCGGATTGCGGCTGTGCCGAAGGAGCATGCTCCCCCGGCCCCGTGGATTCGCCTCTTTCTTCTATTAATGGTGTCTTTGATAAAATAAACTCCTTCTCAGGAATTGGGTTCTTTTGCAGAATTGACAGCCGCATCCATGAACATTACCATTAGGATATTGCTCAGATATTTGAACTCTCAATCTTTGGAGAAGGTGACCTGAAAGTGCAAGTGATGTATCGACCAACCCATGCGGAAATTGATTTGGACGCGCTGCGCAGCAATTTCGAGGAATTGCGGAGAAGACAACCGAAGGACATGAAAATGCTGGCATGCGTAAAAGCTAATGCGTATGGGCATGGTGCTGTACCTGTGGCGAAGGAGTTGGAACAGATCGGCGCGGATTATCTTAGTGTCGCTTTTCTGGACGAAGCGTTGGAGCTTCGGAAAGCCGGCATTAAGCTGCCGATTCTCGTGCTAGGATATACGCCGCCACACGGGGTTCGCACCGCTTGGGAACATGATGTCACGCTAAATGTCTTCAGCCACGAAGTGCTGGAGGCGATTGAAGCGCTGAATCCTGCGGAGTTCCCGCATAAGCTGAAAGTCCATATCAAGATCGATTCCGGCATGGGCCGCGTCGGACTGCTGCCTGGAGATGAGGCGGTCGCCTTTGTACGCAAGGCAATGCAAGTGCCGCATGTGGAAGTGGAAGGCTTGTTCACTCACTATTCCACGGCGGACGAGGAAGACAAAAGCTATACATTGGAACAATATCGCCGGTTTCAGGGCGTGGTGGAAGCGCTGCGGGAGCATAATATTCGCATCCCAATCATACATACGGGAAATAGCGCCGTCGCCATTGATATGCCGGAACTGTCGGTGCAAATGGTTCGCATTGGCATCGCATTGTACGGTTTGTATCCGTCCGACGAGGTGAGACGTGATCAAGTGCAGCTCACCCCGGTTCTCTCGCTTAAAACGGAAACGGTACGGGTCAAGACATTGCCTGCCCATTCTGCCATTAGTTATGGAGCGAGATACATCACCGAGCAGGAAGAGCGGATTGCCACGCTTCCGATCGGGTATGCCGATGGATATTCACGGATGTTAAACGGTAAGGCGCAGGTACTAATACGCGGCCGCCGAGTCCCTGTAGTTGGCGTTATATGCATGGACCAATGTATGGTATCGCTTCAAGCTTTGGCTGAGGAAGCCGAAGAAATTCAAGCCGGCGAAGAGGTTGTGCTCATCGGCCGGCAAGCCGGCGAGGAAATTACCGCCGGGGAGCTGGCTTCCGCCATGGGAACGATCCATTACGAGTTGATTTGCATGATAGCCCACCGAGTGCCTCGGGTGTACAAACGAAAGGGCGAATCGGTCTTATTGCTGAACCCGCTGCTGTGACAGAATTGGCGCAGCAGACAAATTTCAACAAAACTTTCCCTGTGTGAAGGATTTTATGCCAGGTCTATCGAATACTAAACATGGAAATGATCAGGTATGTACGGCACTACTGTTTTTGTTTATAATGAAATGCAGCATACTTGATATACGCTCGGCATATATTTCTTTTGTATAAATTTCCTTGAATAATGCTATACTGATTATCAGGAAACAGGGGCGAGTAGGTTTTGGGGGTGGAAGTATTAAGATGGCTAATATGCATAACACCAAAAGAATCATGATCAGTTTGCCGGATCAGTTATTGCAGGAAGTTGATGGAATCGTGGCGATGGAGAACTCCAATCGCAGCGAATTGATCAGGCAGGCCATGAAGCTGTATTTGAACGAGCGGAAGAAACGGTTTATCCGAGAATCGATGCAGCGCGGCTATATGGAGATGGCCAAAATTAATTTATCCATGGCCTCCGAAGCGTTCCATGCGGAAGAAGATGCAGACATCACTCTGGACCGCCTAGTAAGCGGGGTGTAAACATTGATCGTAAAGCGCGGCGACGTTTTTTTTGCAGATCTCTCCCCTGTGGTAGGTTCTGAGCAGGGCGGGGTCAGACCGGTGCTTATCATCCAGAATGATATCGGAAATCGATTTAGCCCAACAGCCATTGTTGCTGCTATTACGGCACAAATCCAAAAGGCGAAATTGCCGACTCATGTGGAGATTGATGCGGCAACTCACGGATTTGACCGGGATTCCGTCATCTTGCTGGAGCAAATTCGAACGATCGATAAACAAAGACTAACGGATAAAATTACGCATTTGGATGAGGAGACGATGAAGAAAGTGAACGAATCACTGCTCATCAGTCTCGGTTTAATTGATTTTTGAACATTTATTACTCATGTGT